>Ga0222660_1000506_pt1 | contig 17525 bp, 19 predicted proteins | sample AntAcemetagen549_FD_179832 | JGI IMG/M metagenome (GOLD analysis project Ga0222660, IMG submission 179832) | Saline water microbial communities from Ace Lake, Antarctica - #549 | ecosystem: Environmental > Aquatic > Non-marine Saline and Alkaline > Saline | place: Antarctica: Ace Lake...
GGGAATCAATCCGGCATCAGGCAAGAACTTTGACCGGATCGTATAGATCCAGAGGAATCGGTTCGCAAAACCGTTTTGGCAATCAACGCCTTTCACCAAATCGGAAGCCTCCGCTTTAGTAATATGGCCGATAATTGAAATGTGCGGCTCGGTCGCCTTGTCGGGTGAATTCTTCACAAGGTTCCTCAAATCGCTTCCGTCCCACGCTGCTCGAACGATGGCGCTCAAGGTATTCTCCCTCCCATTCATCCTCTTTAGGACGGTGGAAAATTCCTCTTCAATGAGAAACAATCGCTTATCCGTCACTCCCTCGTCTACGATCTCAGCTTGATAGCCAGTGATTCGGCCTTTTTCCTTAATCGGTCGCTTCTCGCTTCGCTCATCTCTAACGTGATGAATCAACCCCTCTCCGGAACTAAGACCGGTCGCCTGCCTGCTTTTTGTCCACTCGGGATCGATCTCTTCAAGAATGGATTTGATACTATTCCAGCTAGTTCCCTTTCTCCCACTGTTCGATGGTCCTACCAAAATACCGAATAGATTCGCATAGTGCCTAGATGGACCGGCGCAAGTATAGGCGCGTCGACCGGCTTGGCTTCCAAATCCGGCTAGTAGATTAAAAAGCAATGCCGGGGCGCTGGCTTCTGTATAGGGCAAAAGCTTGTTTACAATGTCGCCCGCTATTCCGCGCATTGCGACCGGATCTAAATCAAGAGGTGGGCCGTTCACTGGTTGAACGTCTATTTGATCCTCTTCTGGATCGTCTAAAGATAGAATTCGACTCATGGTAACAGTCCTTCCAGTTCTGATTTATCATTGAATTGAATCACAACACAATCATTCAAGTCCGAAACCGGCTTTCCATCTCTTCGGGCTAACTGTGAAAAATCAAAGGCATCCACTTTTTCTGCTTCTGCGTTTCGAATCTCTTTCCCCCACCTTTTTGCCGCTTCCAATCCGCCCCCGTCTTTATCCACGTGCGGATAGATCCGCACGATTCGCCCTTTAAAATGCGGCAACGCTTCTGAGTGAATTGTCTTGTTTGCCCTCCCTAGTATCGAGACGGGAAGCGCATCCATATTCCCGGTAATGTGAAGGAAATGGTAGGCGGCAAGTAGATCTGGCCCGCCCTCGCAAACGAGAACCTTCCGGAACAGTTCAGGCCTTTTGTGGGTCGTCTGAATTCCAACTGGCCAGCTTTTGAGACTTCCCGCAAGAGTGTGGGCTTTCCTCTCCGAGAGCGTTCCTTTTTCGGGAAAGTGTTTTCCGTCGAGTCTGCGCGCCTCGGCGATTTTGCGGGATTCATCCAAAATAATCCAGCAACTGAATCCGCATACAGTTCCAAACTTCAAGACTCCCATTTGAACGGCAAGATTTACGGCATGGACATCGAGCGCCCGCCCTTTGGCTACGGCCTGCCACTCGCTTTCACTCCCTTCTGACAAGTCATCAGGGAACCTGATACTTTTTCTTTTAGTGGGGGAGTAAGTGACAGGTTTCTCACCGCCCGCCATTTCAACGAATCGGCTAATTCCTTCCTCTTTGGGAATACCTAGAATCATCGAGACAAGATCAGGTCCGTCGAATTTTACCGCGCAACTGAAACAGTTTCCCCGCGTTCCCCCTTCATGAATGTTAAAAGAGGGCTTTCTATCTCCGTTTGGGTGTCTATCCGGGAACCAGCATCGAACGGTTTTCCCGTCTCGTTCTGGTATCTCTCCTATAATACCTAAACGTTGGGCGAGTTGAGGGATAGGAAGCCGTAGCTTGGCTTCTTTAATTGTTAATTTCATAGCGTTTGCGGGATTGCAAACGCGGGCGGTGGGCTATATCCTGTGTTTCTTACCAAACAAGACTGGCCCACCGTCCGCGATTAGTTGCGGGTTTCGGTGGGGTAGTTGTTTTTAGGTGTTTCAATTCCTCCAGTAGCTTTACTTTCGAGGAAGTCCCTCAATGAATCGAAGGAAATGAGGCGGGTTCCTTTAACTTGGCCTCGTTGGCGAAGGGAGACGTTTTTAATCCAGCCTTTGTTCATCCAGCCATAGATAACTGGTTTTGAGACTCTGGCGAATTCGCAAGCTTCAGCTACGCGAATCCATTCAGGGATTAGTGGGACGGTAAGGGTGGGTGTGGTTATTCTTTCCATGCTCTACAGAACATTCATTGGTTGAAAGAATCTACCAATGATGACTAAGTAGGTATGGAAAGAGGGTGAACGAAAACTAGCCCTTTTTCGTTCCTCTGTGTGTCTTGATTGCCCGCTTTAACTTTTCCAGCTCCCAAGCTGTGGACCTTGGCAAAGATTTCAGACCTGCGTCTATCCAAATGTTCGTCCATTTGCGCTTTGTCAATTCTACTGAGGCTGGATACTGCGAAGCCAGTTCGAGACGAACCTTTCCTTTTGTTGGAAGGGCTTGGTTCTTCTCTACCAGTTGCCGGGTAACCTGGAGGGCAACCCATGCCACGGGCATAGGGTGCGGGCCGCTTCCTTCAAACTGACATTCTATAACCGAGGCGTGTGCGTGGCTCGTTCGGGACTGTTTGTTCTCAATGGCATCGAGAACGTTTTCGAATCGTCTCTGCAATTTCTTTCGCGCTTTCGTCCGTGTTTCTGAGGGATTGTCTCGATTCACCAGTATTGCGACATCTTCTCCGAAGCTTTCGGCTAGCGGTGTCAGAATCAATTTTTCAATTATAAGATTGTGACTCTGAAGCTTTTCTCCAGCGCGATGAATGGCGTGAGTGTTCGAGCTGCCTAACAGTTTGATGACGGGAGTTGGTAGCTCCACAGGTGGAAAGGGGATGCTTCCTGTGGAAAGCAGCAGCAGAACCCGCGCCAATGCATCTTCACCGCTTTTGAGCTTCCATCTAAGATTTAACTCAATTGGAGCAGTTAGAGGTGTGAATTCAGCGGTGATTTCTCCACTTGGCTGAGTCACGAGTTCAAAAAGTCCAAGGAAGCCTTCGTCTCGACCGTCTTCTTGTTTCATGTCTTGGAAAAGTCAGGGAGTGATTCGAGTGCCTTCCTTTTTGAATCGCTCTCAATGTGCGTGTAGCTCGCCGACACCGCTTTTGACTCATGGCCAATGATGTCCTGGACGATGGCCGGTGAGATTCCTGCGTTTTTCATGAGGCTAGTAGCGGTGTGCCGGAGGCTGTGGAACGATATCTGACTGGGAGCTCTCTTTTTGGTCTCATCGCCGTCCTTCTTCTCCACCTTCTTGTGTGACCGCTTGGGAACGAGGCCGACACTTGCCAAAAGGTCGGTAAAACGGTTCGAGATCGTTTGTCCTGCCTTCTCTGCGGCGTTGGGGTGCAAATAACCGTTGGGATCGTCAGAAGAGGGCAGGGTCGCAATATGATCGTGTAAAGGCTTACAGATGGGGATTCGCATTACACGGCCCGTCTTGCTGGTTGAGAGCTGAATCTCTTGCGCTGCGACGTCGATATTCGCCCAAGTTAAGCTTTTTACGTCAGCTAGGCGCTGGCCGGTATAAAGTCCAAAAAGAATGAGCGAACGCATCTCGTCGCCTGCAATCGCGAGAATTTGCCGCAACTCGTCAACGGTGAATGGTCTGCGTTTTCCTGAGCCTGAGTTGTTGTTCACTTTCAAGCGTGGGCAATCCTTTGCGGGATTCTCGGCTAGAAACCCGTCCTTTCTTGCTCCTTCGAAGATAATTCTCAAGTGCTTGACGTAGTGGTTCACGGTAGTTGCTGCAATTCTCTCGGCTTGCTGATTTCGGAAATCTACGAAGTGTTTGGTTTCGAGTTCCGCTAGGGGGATGTCGGCGTTGCCTTCCAAGAATTCGAGAAAGAGTCTCGCTGTATTGCTGTAGGCGTAAATGGTCGCTTCGGAGACTTCGTTTTTTCGGCGCTTCAACCAACCTTGAACAAAGTCTCTGACTGTTGCATCCGGGAGTGATTCGGCATGAGCGGCTTTGTAAATGTCGGCGATCACTCGCTGAGATTGCCTTGCCCGTGCCCGGCTCTTTGATAACTGCTCCCATTCATCAGCTTTTCTCTGTGCTTCGTTTCGTTTCGTCTCTTTGGTTGATCGCTGCACTCGCCGACCGTCGGGGAGAGTGAAACATGCGAACCAAAAGGATGATCGAGGTTTTTTTCGTAGTGACGCCATAACTTGCTGACAACAAAAATGGCAACGTATATTGCGTAGGTCAAGTAAATTGAAGTAGGTGAGGCTTTATTTTATATGGCTTTCCCAGCGCGTCGGGAGCTTCGGTAGAACCGTGGGTTCGAATCCCACTCTGTCTGCCACCTTCATAATCCGGGTCTCCGCCTAGGGGGGCTCCACTAAAGATTAAGGACTGTTCTATTTTTAGCCGCATTCAGCGATGACTCGCAAGCGGTGGTTTTTAAAAAGCTTAACCCCGTAAGCGGTTGGCCGCCGCGCCCGGCCTTGGAGGAGTTTCATTTTCCTGTGGAAGCCTTTCGTGATGCCGTTGCTTTGGCTGAAGCGCCACTGGCAGACGATGGGTTCGTTCTCTCGTTCTTGAGAGTTCTCGCAAGCGTGTCGATGTCTTTGAAGCCGCTTGTTTTGAGCGTTTCGATGAGTCCCCGTACTTGATGGATGAGCTGTTTGGCCTCTCTTGCTGAGATCGTTTTCGTTCTCATGAGTTGTCTGAATCTTTGCCGCACTTGCCTCCTTCGGAATTCGAACCGGGAAGACACTTGCCTTTTTGCAATGCCCGCTTTAATTCGCGGCATGCTAGCTGTTGTCGTTACGATTGATGCCCATGCGGGAAAAGTGGACGAGATGATTGCCGCGCTCAAGGGGAATGCGGCCCATTCACGTCATGAGCCGGATTGCCTGAAATGGGAGTGGTCTCAGCACGTAGATGATGAGACGAAGTTTGCGATCTATGAACTCTACACGAATCGCGAGGCGTTTTTGGAGCACAAGGCGAGTGACCATTTTGCGGCTTGGGTAGAGGCAAGCACTCCTTGTATGGCGAACAAAGTAGCGGGGCAATACGAGGTCAGCGATCCTGATAGCCGATCTTGATCTGTTTGCGTTAGAAAAGGGCTCGTCTCTCGATCAAGCGACTTCGTCGTCTTCGAAAATATATTCGATGCCAAGCTGCTTCGAGATCACGGAGAAGAGTTCGTGAACGGAATCGCTTTGCGACAAAGTCGCTGGATCCCGCGACGATCGCTTTCAACTTGGCCTTCTCCAGTGCCTAAGCGGTAAGGGAAACGATCACGGTTTCTTCGCCCGGCTTGGTGCGGGCAGTGATTTCCCGTGCGGCATCGAAACCTTTTATGATAGGCATGACTTCATCCATGAGGATTCGCACTTCCTCGTGAGCAGAGTTGAATCCGCGAATTTTCTGAGCGGTCGATTCGCCGGAACCGCAGCGCTTTCTCGCTGACAAGCCAACCCCATGAGTTTCAGAGGGTGTTTTCTCCTCGATTTGCCGAAGGTGTGACTTATCAATCTGACTCGACTTCGCTGATCACAGCTTGATCGCGAAGTTTATCTATCACTGCTTGGATCGCGGTATTGCGTTGTTCGGTAAGTAGTTGTTCCGCCAGCGTTGGTATCTCTTCCTTAGGAATCGGTGCGGGAGGTTTTTGCTCAATTACTTTGAAAAGGTGAAACCCGTAATGGGTTGCCACGACGGGACTTAACTCCCCTATCTCCATCGAAAAAGTGATGGCTTCAATTTCGGGCATCGTATCGCCCTGTTTCATGAAACCAAGATCGGTATCTCTGTCATCTGAGCCGTGCTCCCGCGCGGCGACATCAAAGTCTTTGCCTTCGAGAAGTTCACGGCGCAGATCGCGGAGAGCGATGAATGCCTCTTTTGCCGCCTCGTGGCTGGAAGGCTCCACGAAAATTTGACTGACACGAACTTCCTCCTCGCTCATAAAGCGATCAATGTTCTCCTGATAGTAGGATTCGAGCGCCTCCTCGGTAGGGGCTTCCGGAAAAGGTAACTCCTTGTCCATAAGGCGATCTACCGTCAGGCTGCTTTTGAGGCGACGCAGAATCATTGCTTCGTCGCCCATGTTTAGCCCGGTGTTATCATAGAATTCTTTCTCGCCGCCATGCTCTGCCTTAATCTCTTTAAATTTCTCAGCAACGGCGGTCTCGGGAACTTCGCCGAAATGCTTCACCGATTCCTGTTCCATGACCGTCCGGTTGAGGACGTTGTCATGGGCATACTTTTGAAATTCCTCGTCCCGGTCGCAGCAAACAACTTCCCCCTGGGACTGGTAGTGTTCCTTGATAGATTCGAACTCCTCTGCGATCTCTTCGTCTTCGATTCGGGCGCCGTTGATAATAAATGCCATGCGGGAAGGTGGGACAGAAATCATTTCTCCGCAATCAATGCCTTCTACTCCGATCACGTCCCTAAGGGAACGGCGGTGAATGAGGTTGAAAGCCATCTGATTCGAGGGATCTTGGCGCCGATATGGTAGGAGAAACGAAGAAGGCATTTATCCTCGGCGCAGGTCTCGGCACCCGTTTGCGGCCGATGACGGAGAACCTCCCGAAGCCGCTCGTTCCAGTGGGGAACAAGCCGCTCATCACCTATGCGTTCGATCATCTCAAAGCCGATCTCGGTATCTCGGAGTTTTTGATCAATACGCATCATTGCCCTGAGGCCTACGAGGGTGCTTTTCCAGAAGGTGTCTATCGCGATTCTCAATTGACGTTTCGCCACGAACCGGTCTTGCTGGATACGGGAGGCGGGATCGATAATATTCGTGACTGGCTTCCGGGGAATGAGTCGTTTGTGGTCTACAACGGGGACATTCTGACTGATATGCCTCTTCGCGACGCATGGAAGCGCCACGAGGAATCGGGAAATGTGGTGACTTTGTTGCTGCGTTCGAGCGGGGATGAGCTGCGGGTTGGTTTTGATCCCGAAACAGAGCGAGTTGTTGATTTAAGGGGGGCGCTTCGACCTGATTGGCCACATCGCTATCAATTCACGGGAATTTATTTCGTTTCGCCGGCATTTTTGAAATTTATTCGGCCCGGAGAAATAGAGTCCGTGATCTTACCTTTTCTCGAAGCGATTCGAGCGGGTGAATCGGTGGGCGGAATCGTGGTCGATGAGGGGCATTGGAGCGATCTGGGGGACAGGGAATCTTATCTCGATGCTCAATCGGTTCTGACCGGGGATTTTCCCGCTTATGGTGGCGCAGCCCTTAAGGAGCGTATTGCAACTGATGTGAAGATTCCCGCTAGCTCGACAATCGACGGCATTTCCACGATTGGGCAAAACGCAGAGATAGGGGAAGGGGTCACGATTACTGAATCCGCGATTTGGTCAGGAGCAGCCGTAGAAAAGAACGCTGTTTTGAACCGCGTCGTCGTTCGAACGGGACAGTCCGCGTCAGGCAATTTGGAAAAGTGCGACCTATAGCCTAAGGAGGCCACTAGTAGGGACGTCGTTTTGGTGCGAGATTGTTTTTTAAAATATCCAATGAATTGCTTGTTTAATACGTCAAAGTAGGGACGGCGATTGATCTGTTAGAAATTAAACCCCCGGAAAATTGGAAAAGATCGACATTCCCAGAAAGACTGTTTACAGGCTTTCGCTTTATCAGCGAGGTCTTCAAAAGTTTCGTGAAAATGGTACGGAGACGGTTTCTTCAGAGGCTCTTGCAGGAGCGGCTGGCGTGAAGCCGACTCAACTCCGAAAGGATCTCGGACATGTCGGTCAAATTGGAACGAGAGGTCTCGGTTATAGCGTGACCGCGCTTTCTGAAGCAATCTCCGGGATCCTCGGACTTTCGACTCTTCAACCGGTCGTCATGGTCGGGGTTGGTAATTTGGGCTCGGCTCTGTTGCGGTATGGTGGATTTCGCCGGGAGGGATTTGAGATCATCGCCGCATTCGATTCTGATACCGAGCATGTTAAATCAACGACAGAAGAAATGGGGGTTCCCGTTCTGCCGGTTGATAGTCTCGCTGCTTATGTGAAGACTCACGGTGTTCGTGTTGCGATTATTGCGGTTCCGGAATCGGCCGGTCAGGCGGTTGCTGACGAGTTGGTTGCGCAGGGAGTGAAGGCAATTCTTAATTTCTCATCCGCGGTGCTCTCGGTCCCGGAAGGGGTCATGGTGAATCAAGTTGATCTTGCTGCTGAGCTTGGGAGTATCTGCTTTTTTGCCAGCTAAGATAGAATGTCTGATCGAGGGCTCGTCGAAATTCCGTATGAGGGCGTATTTTCGCTTTCTGATACCCTGAAGTCAGGTCAGCTATTTCATTGGGAACCTGCTGAGTTGGATGGTTGCAGGGGATTTGCGGGCTGTATTGGCAGCCTCGGTCCCTCTTTCATCACCCAAACAGAAGAGGGGCGCGTTCTCGGATTTCGAAACGACAAAGCGTTACTCTCCGCTTACTTCGGCTTGAATCATCCGATCACTTCAATCCATGCGACCTTTCCACAGGGCGATTCGGTTTTAGATGAAGCAATCGCCTACTGCCCGGGAATACGATTGGCACGCCAACCGATGTGGGAATGTCTCGCGACATTCATTACCTCATCTCTGAAGCAGGTTGCTCACATACGTGCTATCTCGATGAAGTTACGGAGCCGCTACGGAGAGGCTCACGAGTTGGCAGGGCAGTCTTTTTATTCCTACCCCAAGCCGCAGGCCATCGCGAGAGCAGGTGAGGATGCCTTGCGCGAGTGCTCTCTGGGCTACCGCGCTAAATCATTGCATCTCGCAGCGCAGGCGATCGAATCAGGGAGTTTTGATCTGGCGCAATTGGAAAAGGAAAGAGATCCTGAAAAAGTGATGGCGGCATTATTGGAGCTTCATGGCGTCGGCGAAAAGATCGCCAATTGCGTGCTCCTTTTCAGTGGCGGGTTTCATGGCGCTTTCCCGATTGATGTCTGGATCGAGCGGATTCTGCGGGAAAACTACCGGAAGCGGGTCAAGGGGGCCAAGCTCCAGAAATGGGCGGTCGATTACTTCGGTGCGAACGCGGGGTATGCTCAGCAATACCTCTTTCATTTCGCTCGAAAGACGCTTTAAATAATGGTCTTGTGATCTGATCACTTCGTTTTCACCCCTCTAGATGTCCGAGCAGCAGAAGGTATTTGCCAGCGTTTCCGGAGCGCTGGTGGCACACGTCATTTTTTTGATGGCGGTCTTCGTGCTTTTGACGATTCGCAGTGCGAGTAAGGAATCGGCAGGTTCGCAACCTGAGCGATCGCCACAGCCGCGGGAGGTCTCTGTCATAATGAGTGATATCATGGAGACGCTGGAACGCGAAAAAGCGGAACCCGAGCCAGTAATTGATACGCGAAACGGTCGTCAGTTTGTCAGCACTGAAGCGAATAGAGAGGAGCCGGAAAAGCCGGAACGCCCGCGGTTTGAGTCTGATCGAAATACATCCGCAGCTTCGAGATTACAGCCGGACGAGATGCTTCCTCAGCAAGCAGGGCCTACTTTAATCGGGGACGGTTCGGATTCGGATCTTACTCTGGTGGATCAGAAATATAACGATGGTGCGATCAATCAAAAGCCTTCTCCGGAAAGCCGTAGCGGAGCCGCTGGCGCGCAGGGGGGCTCGGCCGCGTTATCGCAGGATGAGAGCGAGGCGTCGGAGAAAATCTACCTCGCACCCGGAGATTCGGGGACGCCTCTCTCCGTTCCAGTTGAGGAAATTTCTCGAGAGAATAGCGAAGCGGGAGGCGGCGAACAGGGAGAAGACGGCTTCTCGGCGGAGCAACGTCAGGATGATCGGAATGGTAGAGCTTCCGAGATCGGTGCCAACGCGGTCGATGCCGAAAAGACGGCGATGGGGGAATATAAGCAGGAGGTGCGCAGCGCGGTGGCTAAACGGTGGCATCTTTATCGGGCCGAAAAGAAGGGGACTGCGATCTGGGGAATGTTAAAGTTGACCTTCCGGGTTGATCGAAATGGTAAGGTTCAGAAGTTGCAAATCACGAAAAACGAGGCGAACGCGACCTTACTCGATATTTCGCTTCGTGCGATCAGAGAGTCTGAGCTGCCGCCAATGCCGCCCGAGGTGGCTGAGGAAGCAGGGGAGGAGGGACTGGAAATTCGCTACGACATTATCACCTACTAAGAGACTGCAATGCTTGATCCTTCTGTGAATGAAAAAGTGTGGGCCTTTCTCCTATCGGGCGGGGTTTTTATGGCCTTTATCTCGCTCTGCTCATTTGTGGCAATTACCGTGAGTATTCATCGAGCGCTTACCTTGCGCTGGAAGTCAGTGATTCCGCCGGAATTGCGAAGTGATCTCTCACACTGCGATCAAGTTTTCGAAGGTGAGGAGCCGGCAAAACTTTATCAATCACTCAAGCAAAGTGATAGCCCCATCGGCAGAATCGGGCGGATTACCTTGTCTCCTGCCTTTGCAACTCGCGAGGAGGCCGAGAGTGCGATCGAAGCGACCGCCAAAGAGCAACTCGTGAAGCTGGAGAATGGAATGGGGGTTCTCGAAGTGGTGATTACGATTGCCCCACTGCTGGGGTTGCTGGGAACCGTCAGCGGTTTGGTGACTGTGTTTGCGACACTCGGTGAGAGAGGTGATGTTGCGGATCCCTCATTGATTGCCGCGGGAATTGCAGTGGCTTTGAACACGACGATTGCGGGCTTAGTTGTGGCAGTTATTACCGTGATTTTTCATTCATATTTCACCCGCCGCCTCGAGCGGATTGCGGCGCGAATCGAAGTGATTATCGGGCATCTTTTGCACGAGTTCTATCGAGCCGGTGGCGTCGCTCTCTATGAGCAGGAAATAGAAGGTGTCTCAGAGGATCCCTTGCAGGGAATCAGCTTTGTGAATGAGAGGGGTCTATCGGAGCCGCCAACCCCGGAAGTGCGACTGTGAATATTTACCGGAAAAGACGACAGCGTCCTGCCGTACCGATCATCACCTTGATCGACATTCTCGCAATCTTGCTGATATTTTTTATCGTCACGACGACGTTCAAAACGCGTGAGTCGCTTTTAAAAGTCAATTTACCGACCTCATCGAAGGTCCTCGGAGGAGAGGATTCAAGTCGTCGCGTCGTTTTGTTGCTTAGCGCCGATGGAAAACTGTCCCTCGGCGATCAATTGCTCACCGTCGATGAACTCGCCGGAGCGCTTCGCGGATTGCGAAGAGACGACCCCGAAGCCCGACTCGAACTTAAGGCAGATGAAGGCGCTCCTCTTGGATCCATGGTAAAAGTGTGGGACGCGGCGGCAGAAGCCGGTCTGGAAATTGGAGATCTCCCGCTTCGTATTGTTTTGAAAGAGTAGATCAATAGAATCCTCCCGAATTTCCGTTGGAGGCGTGGAAGATTGGGTTAAGATACGCGAAGTGTTTTTTTCATGATCCGAAAGATAGTTTTTTACCCCGACCCTGTTCTCCGAAAGCCAGCGGCGCCCGTTACTGATGCGACGGCCGAAGTGCGAGCGCTCGCGGAAGACATGATTGAAACGATGTATGATGCCGAAGGAGTCGGTCTCGCCGCTCCTCAAATTGGCGTATCATTGCAGCTCGCGGTGGTCGATGTTTCCCACGATGAAGAATGTATCAGCTACCTGCGGGTGAATGGTGAGGACGCAACTCTGGGAGATATTTGCCCTCTGGTTTTCATGAATCCTGAGTTGGAACTACTTGGAGATAAGGAGGTTGAAAGCGAGGGTTGCTTATCATTCCCCGATCTTCGCGGCGAGATCATTCGCCCATTCGAAGTGAAGGCCACTTTGCAAACGCTCGATGGGAAAACGATCGTAATCGAAACTGACGGTCTTTTTGCGAGAGCGATGCAGCACGAGACCGATCACCTTTTCGGGAAGCTGTTTATTGATCGCATGAGCAGCGCACGAAAGTTGGCGATTAAGCGACAGTTGAAGGAAATGCAGGCTGAGTTTGGGTAAGCTGATCGATTTTAACTTCATGAAAGAAAGTCTCTCTTATTTCCTCAAAGGAGCCGCAATGGGGGCTGCCAACGTCATTCCCGGTGTATCGGGCGGAACCGTCGCATTCATTACCGGAATCTATGAGAGGCTCATCAATGCGATTAAATCCGTCGATGGTTCTTCCCTCAAGCTTCTCTTAAAAGGTAAGTTTCGTGAGTTTGCTGAAAGGATCGATTTTCAGTTTCTTTTTCTTATCGGCCTTGGCGTGATCACGAGCATCGTGACTCTGGCGGAGGTGTTAAAATATCTTTTTACGAATCACGCGGTTTACGTCTGGGCGTTCTTTTTCGGGCTCATTTTTGCTTCGATCTACTTTGTGGGTAAGCAGGTCAAAAAATGGACCGCAGGAGGTATTGTCGCTTTGGTTGCAGGAACAGTGATTGCCGTGGCGGTTTCCCTCCTCAAGCCCGCTTCAGAGAATGACAGCAATCTGTATCTCTTAATTTGCGGGGTCGTGGCGATGGCCAGTATGATTATACCGGGGCTCTCGGGCTCATTTGTTCTTCTCTTGTTAGGGAATTATCAACTTATTATGATCAACTCCGTGTCCGGCCTGAAATCAGGGTCGATCGAGGCCGTGAAAACGCTCATTCCTGTTGGGATTGGCGCCTTGTTAGGTGTCGTCGTTTTGAGCCGCTTGCTCTCCTGGGTATTTCGCAAATTTCACGATCTTGCCGTGTCTCTTCTCACAGGGTTTGTCGCAGGATCCCTTCTCATTATTTGGCCCTGGAAGAATGAGCTCGTTACCCGTTTCGAAATTGAGGGTGGTTGGAAGGAGAAAGTGACCGGCTATGATTGGTTTCTTCCCTGTGTCTCAGTCGAGTTGTTGATCGCGATTGCCTTTATGGCGCTGGGCGTTGTCCTCGTCTGGCTCATGGAAAAGAGAGGCAGTGGCGCGGTGGGTTCTGGTCCGGAATCGTCTTCGTTGAAAGACTGATGTTTTGCTGGAGTTCGGCCGCGATCGGGCGTAGCTCTTGAGCGTGCCGGGGCGTTGAGAAAGACTAACTTTTTCCATCGCGGAATCTGTTCTCTGACTTCGTCACCGAACAACCTCCGGAGGCCCTTATTAAGGTCTTAGCGGCGTTCCGGCACACCTTTCCTTTTGCAACGCTTCTCGTATTCGGGCGTCCTTTTCGCTTCAAGGGGAGGGTTTCGGGAAATCCTCCCATTTCCTCTCCTTGAGTTCACAATGCCCGGGATCATCTCAAGGAGCAGTGTCTTGAATTTCAGGGCACGATTGACCCGGAACTCGCGGGCTCAGAGTCGAGAAAACTTGAACCCGTGACACTGTGGATCACCTTCTCCTCATCTTTAGGCGGAAGGTGAACACCCGTGTTCGTATGCTCGAGGAGGCCATCCAACGGCGGGCGGTTATCTGAGTGCCGCGTGTTTTCTATCCGCAAAAAGGGCTTCTGAGGAGGGGCCTCCGCCTTGCAGAACGCGTTTACTGATGTCGAATCCCGGAATGGGCTGAGGAGCCGCCCGCGTGCTCCGATTGTTTTTTAGGGACCCTGATTCGAGAAGACTGCCTCGATTATAGGCTTGTCGCTGATCTGATGAACTGTGATAATTCATTGCGGTTGAACGAATTATTATGAACACGCGTATTCTTTTTTCAGTATCGGGAAGTATCCACCTCACGGGGGGGTTGATCGCCACCATATTAGCTTTCGCTTCTCTCGAAGCAGGCGCGATCACTCTGACGGGTTCAAACGGACGCGCCGCTGAACTTCTTGGAATCAAAGATGCGACACCAAAAGGCCTAACCGCTCAAACCGTTGCCGAGGGTCCTACCATAGGCATCCCGTGGGCTAAGTTGGATCTCGCCGCGTTGGAGAGGGATCAAAAGTTAATCTTTGCTGCGTATCAGAGAGCGGTCGCCGGTGAGACCATTGCGTTGGATTTGGGGAGCTTTGCTGAAAATAAGCCAGCGATGGCAGAAGGTGCGGGGGCTGGGCCTGTGCCGATGTTCAACGGGTGGACTGATACCAATGTGGGCGGAAAAACTTTCGCCATCCAAATGCCCTTGGGTGCGCCGAGAGGAATTCTCCTCATGTCGATTGGGGAATCGGGAAGGTCTATGAGTCACGTCGCGGGCTGGGATAAGGGAGATGGACCCTGGGCTGAATTCCAAACGAAGTATGGTCTCGCGATACTTTCTTACCAATATAAAATCGAAAGCCGGGATCCAACGGTGATGGATAGCTTTGCCTTCGCTGAGAAAGGCAGTGGTCAGCAGGTTCTCAATGCCATTTCAGATTTGGCAAAAAAGCTTAAAAAGCCGGAGCTCGTTGAGTTGCCGATTGCGGTCTACGGAATGAATCGATCCGGCGCGGCCTTCGCCTATCACTTTGCTTTGTGGAAGCCGGAGATCATTCTGGGGGCAGTTCTTTCGAAAGGGGGCTTTTACAATGCCGAGCCAAGTGAGGCGGCGGCGAAGGTGCCGATGGTGTTTGTTTGGGGGCAGTATGGTAACAATCATGAGCTTTGGGCGAATGAGAACAGCGCTGATCATATCCTGAAGAAATATGCTTCGATGAAACCAAACTGGACGAGTGCAATGGAGTTCAGAGGTACCGGTCGTCGAGGTCAGAAATCAGACCAGTTCACCACTGAAAGTTTGAAGGCAATTTTAGATAAGACGCTGCCGGAGAAAGGAGCGGTCGCGAAGCCAAAAGAGAAGCCAAAAGTTGAAGGCGCTGAGGTGCCTGCGGAGGGTGAGAAAGAAGAGGAGGAGGTGAAAGATGAGCCACCAAAAATCCTGCCTTTTGACCGAAGCAAAGGGATGGTTGGCAATCTGAAGACTAAAGAAGTTCTCAAGATCGTCGACCCCGAAGCCGAACTCGCTGAAAATGAAACTTTTATCATCAGTGGCGCTTTTGCTCGTTCATGGAAACAGTTTATCAGCGGAGAATACGAGGCGTCGGGGAACTGACGGCAGGTCTCATTACTATTTTTTTATCATTCCGTCCCCCGGTATTGGTGGAGGCGTCGGGCCGCGATTCCCTCTCGGATTAAATGAAGGCACGCGATCCTCAGACTGAGCGGGGCTAATAATGACGTGCAATTCATTGGCGTATGGTTAGGGGTCTTATTCATGCGTCATCGATACTCTATTTCTATTCTGTTGATTGCCGTTCTCGTTGTCGTTTCCTATGGGCAGGAGCGTCCGCCTCGAACCGAGGAGCTCCTTCAGATTGACAATGGAACGCTGAAGATTGGGATTGATCGCAAAAAAGGAGCCTCAATCACCTGGTTGTCCTGGAGTGGTTATCGAGGCAATACAATCAACTCATACGATCCCGGTCGGCTCATGCAGCAATCCTATTACGCGGGTAATGGCATTGATCGCACCGGGGAGGGGCAGCATAAGGCCTGGAGCCCGTGGACCTGGAATCCGATTCAAGGCGGTGGCGTAGGGTCCTGGGCTCGAGTGGTCACTTTTCAAAAGCAGAAGAATGAAATCCTTTTTGGTGAGACGATCCCCAAATTGTGGGATATGCAGGATGAGGAGGCTGAAGCGGTCATGCGGCAATGGACCGGCTTTGAAGAGGCGATGCCGAACGTCGCGGTCGTGAAATGTGAGTTTGTGTCGCAGCGAAAACCGAATGATCGATGGGGGGAGGCAAGGGCACGACATCAGGAACTTCCCGCCTGTTATTTCACCCGTAATTTCAGCCAGTTTAAAAGTTATCTGGGCGATGGCGAATGGCAGGATGAATCTCATCCGCCCGGACCACCATGGGGTCGCGCAGATCCCCCTCGAAAGACGATCGCTTGCTTCAATAAGGAAGGGCAGGGAATCGCCGTTTTTAGTCCTGCGTCGGATCACTACTGGAATTTTGGTCCTCATGCCGAAGGGGACAACAGCGATCCGGGAGGCGGCCCATGCGTCCATCTCGCGCCCCTCGCCAAGGTCAAGCTAGGGCCGCAATCAACCCTTCGTTATCGCTATTGGCTTATTGTCGGAACAGAAAAAGAAATCGAAGTCCGTCTCGATATGCTGTGGGGGAAATACTCCGAAGAATCGATCGAATTGAGTAATCCCTGATCGAATTGAGTAATCCCTGATCGAATTGAGTAATCCGTGATCGAATTGAGTAATCCGTGATCGAATTGAGTAATCCTTGTCGGATTACTGATTTCGTTCTTCCGAAAACACGTTCCCGGCAGGCTTCTCTGGAAGGGTCGTTTTCCAGTCTTCAATCTTTTTGAGAAGCTTGAGAACGATCTTGGGCTGGCTCTCTTGCAAGTCTGTTTTCTCAAGCGGGTCGGCAACGAGATCGTAGAGTTCGGTATGCGAGGCATCGTGATTGGAGACCAGTTTCCATTGCTGATCAACAATCGCATAGGACACCCAATGGAATGGCTTCGCGGCTTGAGCAGGCCAGGGCGCCTGCGACTTCCAGAAGAGTGGCTTTTCGCGAAGTTTCGCTCCTTCTTCGCCTTTCAACGCGGCCACCTGACTCACCCCATCGGGAGTGTAGCTGGGAGGGAGTTTCACTCCGGCAATCTCACAGAAAGTCGGGAGAAGATCGACCGCAGAGATGAGAGCTTCCTTGTTTTCTGTTCCTGCGGCGATTTTTCCGGGCCAACGTGCGATAAACGGAACGTTGATCCCACCCTCGAAAAGTGCGGCTTTGTAGCCTTTGCGGCCGGCCGTGATCCCTTTCGCTGCGTTGATTCCCCAACCGGCGCCTGTTGCGGTATCGTAACTGAGTTTGAGCTCACCTTTCTTGGATGCTCTCGCGGGACCGTTGTCGGAACTGAATATCACGAGGGTGTTGTCGGCGATTTTAAGACGATCAAGCGTGTCTAGCACTTCTCCAATTCGGTCGTCGGCATGGGAGAGGACCGAGGCATAAATGGCATCTTCTTTGCTTTCCATCTCACGGAAACGCCACTCGTATTTAGGGACCGTGTGAAAGGGAGTGTGAGGTTCGTGGACCCAGAGATTGACGAAGAAGGGCTTTCCTTCAGCGACTGACTTTTCGATGAACGCGTTGGTGTGCATCGCATCCTCGTGAACCGGCATCTGCTCACCGGCGCAGTTGAATGCTCCGTATTCGTCGTATCCGTAGGCACTGGGAACCGGAGAATCGGGAATCATGTTGTTAGCGAGATGCCATTTTCCGAAGTGGGCGGTGGCATAGCCGGCCGTCTGCAGAAAACGGGGAAGGGTGGGGGCTTCCGTGTCGAGCCAGTCAGGCATCCCCCGTTTTTCGTTACTGGGAACCCAGGCAAAGTGACCGTCGATGTTGTAGCGCGCTGGAAAATGCCCCGTCATCACTGCGGTCCGACTGGGCGAGCAAACGCCGCTCGCAACCGTGAAACGATGAAAGTCGGTTCCTTCCGCTGCGAGGCGATCAATGTTGGGTGTCTTCACATAAGGATGCCCATGGCAGGATAAGTCACCCCACCCCCAGTCATCCGCAAAGATGAAGAGAATGTTAGGTTTCTCAGATTCGGCAGCCGTGGCAGGATACCCTGATGAGAAGGCCAATGCGGCGAGGAGGAGGCGGAAGATCGTCTTCATAGTTTTTCAAATCGGGAAGTGCTACCGGGTAACCGCCGGCGAAACAGATTTCTCGAGGAATTTT
>Ga0222660_1000508_pt1 | contig 17507 bp, 17 predicted proteins | sample AntAcemetagen549_FD_179832 | JGI IMG/M metagenome (GOLD analysis project Ga0222660, IMG submission 179832) | Saline water microbial communities from Ace Lake, Antarctica - #549 | ecosystem: Environmental > Aquatic > Non-marine Saline and Alkaline > Saline | place: Antarctica: Ace Lake...
AAAAAAAGCCGAGGAACAAGCCGCATCGTGACCGATGCGATTACAATCCAGAACCCGCGCAATCGGGGTGGAAGCACCGGTCACGTATTAGCGAAACGCTCGGTCACGTTCACCGAAATCCGCACTCTGGCACAACTTGCGGAATTTGCTTCAAGCGTGATGACGGGGGTAGGTGCAGCAAACCTGCGAACGCGTGTGGAGTCTCTGCGCACAGGACGTGCCCGAACGCCACCGACCCCGGCCGAGGCCGAGGCCGTCGCATTCGTCGGGGAGCCAACACCGCAGCGAGCACTCCTTGTGCTCAACGCCCTCGCCGAACAGCCGGGGGCACGGGTGTACCGACCGGAAGTTCTGCACTGCTGCCGGTCCGCTATGCAAGCTGTGGCGGGAGGTACAGCCGACTTTCTGAGTGCAGCCATTCAAGCGCGAGAGCGCAATAGACACCTTGCCCGCCCCATCGCAAGACGCTCGGTAGGCAGCACATTACTTCTCAAGGGGCTGGAGGCGGATGTCTCGGTTGTCCTGCATCCTGAGCTTATGACCCCCCAGAATCTATACGTCGCACTGACGAGGGGCGCAAGGCATGTCGTGGTGTGTTCACCAACCCCCATCCTTACGCCCGTGGTAAACGGCTGATCCTTTTGTAGCGCTTACGGGCTTGACCTTGCCATCGTGTCAAGGTCGATGCTGTCCGTGCGGTAACTTGAGCCGCGGACGAAATGAGGTGAAAGACATGTTTAGTCTGAGTGTTGCGGGGATGGGCTGTGGCAGTTGCGTGAGCAAAATCACGAAGGCCATTCAAGCTCTGGATCAGGATGCACGAGTAGAAGTGGATCGAGCGGCCGGCAAGGTCACCGTTGAGAGCACAGAAAGTGCCGAATCGATCCGCGAACTCATCCAGGAGCTTGGCTATTCGGCCCAGGTCAGCGCTTGAGCGCTGACCTGCTATCCTCCCACTAAATCTCCAGTTCTGAGAGCTCTTTTAGCCCTGGGATACTGGTGACCTCGTTGGTCATACCTTCTGAACCATCTCGGCCGCGAAGCCAGTTTGAGTGATTGCCTGGCTCGCGCATTTCCAGCGTGTCATAGGAGTAGCGCTTTCGCTTGAACAGGCTTTTCAATGCGGCGAACTCGTGGCTTTTCTCGTCTTCTATTCCGACGACTTTTCCTACAAGCGCCTCCCAATGACCTACGCCGTCGGCCAGCATCGCCTGGTAAGTCTCTGGGTCCAGCAAGGCTTGCTGTTTGAAATGAATGATGCGGTGTGTCATAGACGCGCTCGGGAGTGGCCAAAGAGAAGTCGCTAGCCTATAGGTTCCGGGTCATTCGTGAATAGTTGCCCTGAGCTTTAGCAAACCTTCGTTGACCCACAATTTCAACCAAGTTGCGGCCTGCAGGGGGGCTTGCTCTCCATGTGTTGCGCTCAATGACTCGCAGAGTTCGGCGAACGATCCACCCTCGACGAAAAACCGCAATGCTGACGCCTCTTCTGGCTCCAGGCTTCGGTACTGGCATACGAGGTTATGACGCCAGACCAGACAGTCTCGATTCCCGGCTGGTTGGGTGGCAACGGGAAGCAGATCCCCAGACTTGGCAGCCTTCCACAGCGCCAGGGTGTTGTACTGCAATCGCAGCCATCTGGCAGATGGAGTCAGGGAAACCCTGAATGAAACCCAGTCTTCAGCCGAAAACTCACTGATGGCCTGCAGTGAAAGCGCTTCGACGTCCTGCGCATCGAAAGCCAGTGTAAAAGCCCACTCAAGCTCCGCGAGTTCGCGAATCGGTGAAAGTTGAGGTTCCGCAATGTAGCTGCCAATAAACTCGGGCAGCTTCTCACCAAGCCAGCGAATGCTGAAATGCCGTGGTGGCCAGGCGGTGAAATAGGCCAGTGCGAGTTGCTCGAACGACTCTTCTCCCAGCCATTGCTGCAGCGCCGGGAAATCCTCGCGCAGCACCGCCAGCAGGCGCGAGCGATAGGCGTTATGGTAGATCCGCAGGCCTTCGAGGGCACTCAGCGCAGTGCAACCCCGGACTTGCTCCAAAAGCTCGTTGGAGGGCAGGGCACCATCTGTCAGGTAAGTTTCAAATGCAGTCTGTAAGGCGCTCAGGCTCAAAGGGTTGCCCTCGATATCACGCCATTGGCGATAGCTCGGGCATGCTCCAACTCGGATAACAGATCCTCGAACGGTGGAAAATGATCATCCCGCTCGATCAACGTCGACGTTGGGCCCAAGTAGCTCAAAGTCTTGCTGTAGAGAGACCAAACCGGATCAGCGATGGGCTGGTCATGGGTGTCGATGAGGTACTGCCCGTAATCGCTGTGCCCGGCCAGGTGAATTTGCCGAATCCGCTCGTGCGGCAATTCCATGATGAACTGCCAAGGGTCGAAACCCTGGTTGCGCGAACTGACGTAGACGTTGTTCACGTCGAGAAGCAGCTCGCACCCGGTCAGGTAACTGAGCTCCGAGAGGAACTGAGACTCGCTCATGCTGGATGTTGTCCACTGCACGTAGGAGGAAACGTTCTCCAGCACGATGGGACGTTCCAAAACATCCTGCACCAAGCGCACCCGGGCCGCGACATGCAGCAGGCTCTCCTGGGTAAACGGCAGCGGTAGCAGATCGTGAAGTTGATGGGCGTTGCCTCGACTCCAGCACAGGTGATCAGACACCCACTGAGGCTGCACCCGATCCGCCAGCTGCTTGAGCTGTCGTAGGTAGTCTATGTCCAAGGCATGTGAGCCGCCAATCGAAAGAGATACTCCGTGCATCACCAGGGGGTAGTGCTCGCCGATCGCATCAAGGAAGTAGAGAGCCTTGCCGCCCTCCACCAGGTAATTCTCGGAAATGATCTCGAACCAGTCGACCGCAGGCCGTTCCTCCAGGATCTGCCGGTAATACTCGTTACGAAGGCCAAGACCGAAACCCAGAGTTTTGCGCTTACTCATTCGAGACTCCAGCAGGGGAGTGGCATGCACTCCCCTGAACCGCCTTATTCGCTGGTTTTGCCACCGGCTTCGTCACATTTGGTCTGGGTCATCAACTTGAACCCTTGGCCTTTGCATTCGCCTTGGCCTTTGCAGTCGTTTTTCGCGGTCATGCAGTCGTTCTGCCCTTTGCAACCATTGATCCCGAAGCACTTCACTTCTGCTGCTTTGGTTTCCTGAGCAGCCTGGACGGGCAGGGTGGAGAACAGGCTGGCGGCCACCAGAGCCAAGGCGGCACCGGTAGCTACGTTGGATTTGTTCGACATAGTGGCTATCTCTCTTGATTGTTTGATGGTCGCGATCCGTCGGTGCGAATGAACGAGTTAGCTCAGGCATTGCTACCGATCAGGCCCATGGAATCCGCAAGGCTGCGCGGGCAGGAAGACAGTACCGAGCCTTAAGGAGGGCCTACAAGAAAGAAATAGCAAACTGACAGAACTGTAATGTTCGGCTCAGGTTGCTGACAGGCCCTATTAGTTAATGTGACATCGAGCCTAAAGCTCGGCCTCTGCAGTTGCAGGGACCACTTAACTTACGAGGAATACCCAAAATGAAATCGATCAAAGCTCTGCTTGTAGTTACTGCTCTGAGCATCTCCAGCTTGGCAATGGCTGAAGGTGGTGCTGACCGAACCTTCGCGCGCATGGAGCAGGCACGCCAGACGTCTCTGGAGGCCTACCGGGTGGCCCAGCAGCAGAAAGTTGAGGCTCCTGTAGCCAGCAGTCCAACCGAGCAAGCAGAGCACGCCAACTGCTGAAGTCATCTGCCTTACAGAAATGTAATCACCCGGATGGTTGGGATATGGCAGTATCATACTGCTCATCGTCGGTAAGGCTTGTGCAATGCACCGACGTGGAAAGTTGAGGGGTAAATCCCCGACATTGAAGCAGCCATGAACCCGAGACCGGGCACACCATCACCGGCTCATTTGACGGATTGGACAAAACGGCATGCAAAGCAAAACCACAAGGCGCACCTTCGTCAAAGGCCTGGCAGCCACCGGTATTATCGGCGGACTTGGCCTGTGGCGCACGCCGGTCTGGGCGGTGAACAGCCCCGGCCAGCCCAACGTACTGACTGGTAACGAATTCGACCTATTCATCGGTGAAACCCCGGTGAACATCACCGGCGCAGCGCGCACGGCCATGACCATCAACGGCTCGCTCCCTGGGCCGATTCTTCGTTGGCGCGAAGGCGATACCGTCACATTGCGCGTGCGCAACCGCCTCAAGGAGGACACCTCCATCCATTGGCACGGCATCATCCTGCCGGCGAACATGGATGGTGTTCCTGGCCTGAGCTTCCATGGCATCGCCCCTGATGGCATGTATGAGTACAAGTTCAAGGTCAACCAGAACGGCACCTACTGGTATCACAGCCACTCGGGGCTCCAGGAGCAGCTCGGCGTATACGGTGCGCTGGTCATCGATGCCAAGGAGCCCGAGCCCTTCAGTTACGACCGTGATTACGTCGTGTTGCTGAGCGACTGGACGGATGAAAATCCAGCGCGGGTACTGGCCAAGCTCAAAAAGCAGTCGGACTACTACAACTACCACAAGCGCACCGTTGGTGATTTCATCAATGACGTGAGCGAGATGGGGTGGTCCGCTGCGGTAGCCGATCGCAAGATGTGGGCCGAGATGAAGATGAGCCCGACGGATCTCGCTGACGTCAGTGGCTACACCTACACCTACCTGATGAATGGCCAGGCACCTGATGGCAACTGGACCGGCATATTCAAACCGGGCGAAAAGATCCGCCTGCGCTTCATCAACGCCTCGGCGATGACCTATTTCGATGTGCGCATCCCGGGCCTGAAGATGACTGTGGTTGCGGCCGATGGTCTGCACGTCAAACCGGTCAGCGTCGACGAGTTCCGTATCGCCGTGGCCGAGACCTACGACGTGATCGTCGAACCAGACAGCGAACAGGCCTATACCGTGTTTGCCCAATCCATGGACCGCACTGGCTATGCGCGCGGCACCCTTGCTGTACAGGAGGGGTTGAGTGCACCAGTACCCAGCCCCGACCCGCGTCCGCTGATTGCCATGGGCGACATGGGTATGGATCACGGCAGCATGGGCGGTATGGATCACGGGAACATGGCCGGAATGGACCACGGCAGTATGGCGGGCATGGATCATGGGAGCATGCAGGGTGGCATGGCCGGCATGGATCACAGCCAGATGGCTGGAATGGATCATTCGGGCATGGCAGGCATGGCAGGCATGGCAGGCATGGCAGGTGCCATGCAGGCACACCCAGCCTCAGAGACCAACAACCCGCTGGTCGATATGCAGACCATGACGCCGACGCACAAGCTGGACGACCCAGGTATCGGCCTGCGTGATAACGGCCGGCGCGTGCTGACGTACTCTGACCTGCGCAGCACCTTCCTCGACCCGGATGGTCGCGAACCAAGTCGCACCATCGAGCTGCACCTCACCGGGCATATGGAGAAATTCTCCTGGTCCTTCGATGGAATCAAGTCCTCTGACGCCGAGCCTCTGCGCCTCAAGTACGGCGAGCGTGTTCGCATCACGCTGGTCAACGACACCATGATGGCTCACCCGATCCATCTTCATGGCATGTGGAGTGATCTGGAGGATGCGAACGGCAATTTCCTGGTGCGTAAACACACCATCGACATGCCGCCAGGTTCCAAGCGCAGCTATCGGGTGACCGCCGATGCGTTGGGACGTTGGGCCTATCACTGCCACCTGTTGCTCCACATGGAAATGGGCATGTTCCGTGAAGTCCGTGTGGATGAGTAAAGGAGATTTCTGATGAGTACTTTTATGAAGCGTAATGCCCTGTTTGGCAGCGCAGCGATGTTCAGTCTTTTGGCTGTTCTGCACGCGCCGACGTCATTGGCAGGTGAGGGGCACAGCGAGCACGAACAACATGCTGCCGAGTCGGCTGCGCCCGACGCCAGTGACAAGCCTGCAGATCAATCGAAAGACAAGGCCGCTGGCCAGCAGATGGATCATGGCGCCATGGATCACGGAGACATGAAGCATGACGGCATGAATCACGAAAACATGATGGATAAGCATGGCGGCACCGAAGCCGAAGCAGGTTCGAACCATGACCACTAGGTTTTCACGTCCATCTCTCTTGGCGCTGGCTGTGTCGCTGAGTGCGTTCAGCGGCGGCGTTACTTTGGCTGCGGAAGAAATGGATCATTCGGCAATGGGGCACGGCACCATGTCGATGGACCATAGCCAGATGAGCCACGGCGCTACCAAAGCGCCGATGGAGGGCATGGATCACAGCAAGATGGACCATGGTGCCATGCAGGGTGCTTCGGGCAGCATGGATCATAGCCAGATGGGCCACGGCCAGAGCCAAGAGAAGGCCCAGGCTATGGATCACAGCAAGATGGGGCATGGCGCCATGCAAGGACAGATGGAGGGCATGGATCATTCAAAGATGAACCATGGCTCCGCTGAAGCCCCGAGAACCACCAGCCGTACGCCGATTCCCGTTCTGACGGATGCTGATCGCCAAGCGGCTTTCCCGCCATTACCTGGCCACAAGGTTCACGACAGCGCCATCAACAGTTTTTTCCTGCTCGATCAGCTCGAATACCAGGACGCAGATGAGGGCAGCACCCTGGCCTGGGATGCGTCGGGCTGGGTAGGCGGTGATATCAACCGGGTCTGGTTCCGCTCCGAAGGCAAGCGTACCAACGGCGTGACCGAGGATGCTGAATTACAGCTGCTGTACGGCCGCTCGATCGGCCCTTGGTGGGATGTCGTCGCGGGCGTTCGCCAGGACTTCAAACCGGAGTCGCCGCAGACTTGGGCCGCCTTCGGTATCCAGGGCATGGCGCTTTACGCCTTTGAGGCCGGAGCCACGGCCTTCGTCGGCGAGAATGGCCAAACTGCTGCCCGACTGAAGGGCGAGTACGACATTCTGCTGACCAACCGGCTGATTCTCCAGCCAACTGCCGAAATGAACTTCTACGGCAAGAACGATCCTGAGCGAGGTGTGGGGTCTGGGTTGGCCAATACCGAGCTCGGCTTGCGTCTGCGTTACGAGATTGTCAGGCAGTTTGCCCCCTATATCGGGGTTTCCTGGAGCCGCTCCTATGGCAACACGGCAGACATGGTGCGCGACGAGGGCGGTGATGTAGACGAGGCGCGTTTTGTCGCCGGTATCCGGATGTGGTTTTGAGAACCTGACATGAAAAGAACAATTAAAACTTTGGTGGCGGCCGGCGTGGTCGGTAGCACAGCTGTCCTGGCCGGCGCCTACTTTGGCGTGGTCAACGTGGGGGCCGATGATCCCCATTTTCCTGCAGTGTATGCGTTTCTCACGATGGCCCGTGACCGCTCTATCGAAGTCCGTTCGCGGGACATCGAGGTTCCCAACCTGGATGATCAAGCTCTTATTCGCGCCGGTGCGGGCAACTACAACTCCATGTGTATCGGCTGTCATTTGGCGCCAGGTGTGGCGGAGACCGAGCTAAGCCAATCGCTTTATCCTGCGCCCCCCAACCTCGCCAAGATCGGTGTCGATGGCAATCCGTCAGCAGCGTTCTGGGTGATCAAGCATGGCATCAAGGCAACGGGTATGCCTGCGTGGGGCAAGAGCATGGGAGACGAGTACATCTGGGGCATGGTTGCCTTCCTCAACCAACTGCCGACGATGGATGCCAAGCAATACCAAACACTCGTCGCATCCAGTGGCGGCCATCAGCACGGTGGTGGGGAAACGCAGATGCATAACCAAGAAGGACAGCACGGCGACAACAAGCCTGGCCATCATGGCAATAGCGGCGGTGGCGAAGACCATCATGGAACAGGTGATGCCGGAGAGCCTGGCCATCACGATGCCGCAGCTACGGGTAACGAAGGTGGCTCCGCACCTGAGGCAGCTCACCATTCGGACATGAGTGGCGATGATCACCATGCCGGGGATAAGGCCGCCCCCAGTGGCGGAGACCATCATTCCGAGCAAACTCCGAATGCCTCGCCCAAGACCCACACCCACGCCGATGGCAAAGAGCACGTACATGAAAGCTAAATATCTGGCCTTACTGGCCGCTCTCTCCGTCACGTCTGCGGTTCAAGCAGCTGATGCCCTGACGATTGATGCCCATCGTGATGCCAATTGCGGATGTTGCAAGAAGTGGATTTCACACCTCGAAGCGAATGGCTTCAAAGTCGTCGACCATGTTGAAAGCAACATGACAGCAGTGAAGCAAAGACTGGGCGTCGCGCCACGGTTAGCGTCTTGCCACACCGCGGTGATTGACGGCAAGTTCGTCGAAGGTCATGTGCCGGCGGCCCAGGTCATCGAACTCACCAAGCGCGATGATCTCGTGGGCATCGCTGTTCCCGGGATGCCGGCGGGCTCCCCCGGCATGGAAGTCGATGGTGTACAGCATGCCTACCAGGTCATTGGCTTGACCAAGACGGGTGCCGATCAGGTCGTTGCAGAATATCCCACCCAGTAGTACTGCCTGCTGTCCCCTCGTAGTGCTCCTTTGGTTTGGAGACAGCCCTTGGCGCCCTAGGGCGCCTTTTTTACTTAGGTTAAAGGACGTATGAAAATGAGTCGGCCACTACACACAAGCGGCCGTGCTGGCAGGACCAAGGAGCGAGCGGGCAATCAACCCGCCCGCTTGCCAGGGTTAGAGAACTTCCAGCGGGTACTCGACAATCAGGCGGACTTCATCCAGATCCGACTCGTAATCGGTCGCGCGAGTGGTCATTTGGCGAACACGGAAAGACATATCCTTCAGTGATCCAGTCTGCACAACGTACTTGGCCTCGATGTCCCGCTCCCAGCGCTTCTGGTTGGTCAACGGATCGCCGTTGTCATCACGGCGCATATAGACTTCGTTGGCGTTGCTGTAGTCGGCATCCCAGCCCTGGGCATATCGAGTCATGAAGCTCAACCCAGGCACACCGAAAGACTCCATATCCAGGTGGTAGTGCACTTGCCATGACTTCTCCTTCGGCGAGTTGAAGTCGGTGTACTGGATGGAGTTGTCGAGGTAGATGGAGTCCGATTGGCGCAAGTAGTCGAAGTCATCATCGCCATTGTTGCGCTGGAGACCCACCAGCACTGTGTGAGCGCCGAATTGGATGCCGACCTTGCCGCTCCAGATGTTGTTATCGAAGCTCCCGAGGAGCTGCTTCCCTTCATCGACCGCCTTGTAGTAGTTCAGCCCGCCGATCAAGGCGACATCGTCCGCAAGCGGGTAGCTCAGCGTGGTGCCCGCGTAATATTGATTCCAGGCATCCTTGAGGCGGCTGGTGTAGAGACTAAAGCCGACGTTGTCATTAAGCGTGTAATCACCACCGAAATAGGCGATCCATGGCGAGTCCACTTCGCCCGCGTAGAAGGTAGCGAAGCCGTCGCGCATGCTGCTGGTATTGGGTTGGCTCATCGAGTGGAGGCGACCGCCCTGAAGCGACAGTCCTTCCACGCTGCTGTTGACCACGGTGACACCTCGAAAACTCTCCGGTAAAAGCCGTGCATCACCGTATTGGACGACCGGGCTGACGGGAAAGACGTCGCCTACCTTGATCTCGGTATCCATGAACCGAGCTTTCACCGCGCCACCCAGTTTGGAGTAGTTATCCTCAGCCTGCCCGAGGCTGTTGTAAGGCAGCACATCGACTGTGCCGCCGGCTCCTGAACGGCCGTCGCCAGTGTCAAGTTTAAGTCCTAGCATGGCAAAGGCATCGACACCGAAGCCTATGGTGCCCTCGGTGAAACCAGACTCGAATCGGCCTATCACACCATGCGCCCACTCTTCCGAATAGCCATTACCCGAGCTGCTGGACTGGCCTTTACGGAAATCGCGGTTGAAGTAGAGGTTTCGATTGAGGATGGTCAGGCTGCTGCCTTCGATAAATCCCTCGCCTTTCTCGCCGGCGGCCATTGCAGCTTGCCCGGCACTGACGCTCAGAGCGAGCAGAGAAAGTCCTAACAGGGTCCTGTTATTCATAAATGCTCCTGATGTTATTGGCAGTTGTCATTGTGTGGTCGCATATATGCGCCAAGCGCGCCGGGCATAGCCAAGCGTGCCTCGGCCATATTACCACATGCCAAATAACGTCAGGGTGACTTGGAAATTACATTTCAGTCAGCGCGATGTCATTTATCTAGTTTTGATTAAGGCAACCTGTCCCGGCTGCCCGGTATTCAAGAATATTCAGATCGCCGTTGGAGTCCTCGTAGGTCATCTGGGCTGGCATCACATTGCAGCTAGAGTCCGTTGAGGTAATGGCCACGACCCTGGCGATATCGAGCTTCATGCCGTAGCGGTAATGAATAACTTCAGGCGGATTCTTTCCGTTAGCGGCAGCATACTCTTGCATGGCCTGCTCATTGGCCTGAATCATCCGACCATAAACACGATCAGCGCTGCCTTCTGCCAGAGTGGCAGAGGAAACAACCATAGCGGCAAGGGCTGCAATAACTTTGAGGCTTTTCATGTTTAATCACTCCTTCAAGGTGATGATTAAAATATATCCGCTCAACCTGTCATAAAAATGAAGTCAAAGTTACATCGCTGTAATGCTTCCTGCCGCGTTACCCGGGCGAGTCAGCTTGGCGCGTGGCTTGCCCGGGTTTGTAAAGCTATAGCTCCTGCGGTGCGCGAACCTTCTGTGTACGCTGCCTTCGCATCAGCCAGTACGCGGCCGGCAAAACCAACATGGACATCAGCGGCGCGGTAATCATGCCGCCGACCATGGGCGCGGCGATGCGCTTCATCACCTCAGATCCGGCACCTCCGCCCCAGAGGATTGGCAACAGGCCGGCGATGATCACGGCCACCGTCATCACCTTGGGCCGCACACGCAGCACCGCGCCTTCACGAATTGCCTCCAGTAGGGCCGGATCACCGCTGCGCCCGGTATCCACACGCGCATGCCAGGCGTTCTTCAGGTACAGCAGCATGATCACCCCAAATTCCGCCGAGACGCCGGCCAAGGCGATAAAGCCGACCCCAGTGGCAACCGACAGGTTGAAGCCGAACCAGTAGAGCAGCCAGATGCCGCCCGATAGGGCGAAGGGCAGGGTTGCCATGATCAGTAGGGCCTCACCGAAGCGGCTGAAGGTCAGGTAAAGCAGCACGAAGATGATCAACAAGGTCGCCGGTACCACCCAGGCCAGCCGTGCATTGGCGCGCTCGAGGAATTCGAACTGACCGGAGTAGGAGACGGTCATGCCAGCATCGAGTTGTACCTGCTCAGCTACGCGTTGCTGCAACTCGCGCACGGTCGATGCCAGGTCGCGCCCACGGACATCGACATAGACCCAACCGGACAGACGCCCGTTCTCGCTGCGCAGCATTGGCGGTCCTTCGGTCAGACTAACCTGGGCGACGGTGCCCAAGGTGATCTGCTGGCCGGCTTGCGTGAGGATCGGCATACGCCGTAGTGCCTGCGGACTGTCTCGCCACTCCTTGGGATAGCGCAGGTTGATCGGGAAGCGGGCCAGTCCTTCAACCGTCTCACCAATATTGCTGCCGCCGATGGCGCCCGATACCACCGCCTGCACATCGGCGATGCTCAGGCCATAGCGCGCCGCGGCCAGTCGATCGATCTGGATGTCCACGTAACGGCCGCCAGTAAGGCGTTCTGCCAAGGCCGAACTCACCCCAGGCACCTCTTTGGCCACGACCTCGATATCGCGCGTTATGCGCTCGATGTCGACCAAGGAGGTTCCGGACACTTTCACCCCAATGGGGCTCTTGATCCCCGTCGCCAGCATGTCGATGCGGTTGCGGATGGGCGGCACCCAGATATTGGACAGCCCCGGAACTTTTACCGCGCGATCCAGTTCCTCGATCAGCTTTTCGGGTGTCATCCCCGCGCGCCATTGATCGCGTGGTTTGAACTGCACCGTGGTCTCGAACATTTCCAGCGGTGCTGGATCGGTGGCGGTCTCTGCTCGCCCGGCCTTGCCGAATACCCGTGCCACTTCGGGCACCGTGAGGATCATCCGGTTGGTTTGCTGCAGCAGCTGGGTGGCCTTGCTGGCCGGCAAGCCGGGCAGGGCTGATGGCATGTACAACAGGTCGCCCTCGTCCATCGGCGGTAGAAACTCTCCTCCGAGTCTGCTGAGGGGCCAGAGACTGGACAAAAACACTAGCAAGGCCAGCGCTAGGGTCACCTTAGGCCAAGCCAGCACCCACTCCAGCACCGGCCGGTATGCACCGATCAGCCAACGATTCAAGGGGTTCTGTTGTTCGCTGGGGATATGCCCGCGAATCCAGTAGCCCATCAGCACCGGTACCAAGGTGACCGAGAGTCCGGCGGCAGCCGCCATGGCATAGGTCTTGGTGAAGGCCAGCGGGCCGAACAGGCGGCCTTCCTGGGCCTCCAGGGTGAAGACCGGGAGGAAGGACAGGGTGATGATCAGCAGGCTGAAGAACAGCGCCGGCCCGACCTCGACCGCGGCTTCGCCGATCACCCGCCAGTGCGCCTCGCCCTGTAGCTGCTCACCAGGGTGTCGAGCCTTCCAGGTTTCGATGTGCTTGTGCGCGTTCTCGATCATCACCACGGCGGCGTCGACCATGGCGCCGATGGCGATGGCGATCCCGCCGAGCGACATAATGTTGGCATTGACGCCCTGGTAGCGCATGACGATGAAGGCCATCAGGATGCCCAGGGGCAGGGTGATGATCGCCACCAGCGACGAACGCAGGTGCCAGAGAAAGATCAGGCAAACCAAGGCAACCACCACGAACTCTTCCAGCAGCTTGTAGCTGAGGTTGTCGATGGCACGGTCGATCAGTTGCGAACGGTCATAGGTAGTGACCACTTCGACGCCGGTGGGCAGGCTGGCTTTCAGGCTGTCCAGCTTGGTCTTCACGGCAGCGATGGTGTCCCGGGCATTCTTGCCGGAGCGCAGGATGACCACGCCACCTACAACTTCACCCTGGCCATCCAGCTCGGCAATGCCACGACGCATCTCTGGCCCCAACTGAATGGTGGCCACCTGACCCAGCAGCACCGGAACTCCGCTGGCCGAAGCCCGCAGCGGCACATTGCGGAAATCCGCCAGGCTCTCTAGATAGCCTGAAGCCCGGACCATGTACTCGCGCTCTGCCAGCTCCAGGATGGCGCCGCCGGTTTCCTGATTGGCGCTCTTCAGCGCCGCTTCGACCTCCTGCTGAGTTACCCCATAAGCCACCAGCTTCTGGGGATCGAGCAGCACTTGGTATTGCTTGACCATGCCGCCGAGGGTGGCCACTTCGGCTACGTTGGGCAGGCTCTTGAGTTCGTACTTAAGGAACCAGTCCTGCAGTGCCCGCAGCTGGGCAAGATCATGCTGGCCGCTGCGGTCGACCAAGGCGTACTGGTAGATCCAGCCCACGCCGGTGGCATCCGGCCCAAGGGTGGTGGTAACACCCTCGGGCAGGCGTTCCTGCGCCTGGTTGAGGTACTCCAGCACCCGCGAGCGTGCCCAGTAGAGGTCGGTATCGTCCTCGAACAGCACATAAACGAAGGAGTCGCCGAAGAACGAGTAGCCGCGCACTGTCTTCGCCCCCGGCACCGAGAGCATGGTGGTGGCCAGCGGATAGGTCACCTGGTTCTCGACTATCTGCGGCGCCTGGCCGGGAAAGCTGGTTCTGATGATGACCTGGGTGTCTGAGAGATCCGGCAAAGCGTCCACTGGCGTGTTGCGCAACGACCAGATCCCTAAAGCGGTGATGAACAGGGTCGCCAGCAGCACCAGGAAGCGGTTGCCTATCGACCAGTGAATCAGGCGCGCGATCATGGCAGCTCTCCTTGCTTGTCGAGCCGCTCTACTTCCAAGCCAGAGTCCGTCTGACGAGCACCGATGCGTACGTGATCCCCAGGCTTGAGTCCCGCAGCTACTTCAGGGCTGGCCAGCGGAAATGCCATGGTCATGCCGGGCATGTTCAGGCTCTCGAATGGACCGTGCTCCAGGGTGACCTCCTCGGCGTCCAGGGCACGAATCACGCCATGGGACTCATGGAGTTTCTTTGCATTGTCCTGCTTGGCATGGCTGGCCACGACACCCTGGAGGCTGGCCTCCGAGTCGATCAGGAACTGGCCGGAGGTAACGACCGCCTGACCCTCCTCAAGACCGGACAACACCTCCAGACGCCCATCAGCCTCGCGGCCCAAGGTGATTTCCTGGGGGCGGTAGCGTCCGTCGCCTTCGGCCAGCATCACCAATGCACGCTTGCCGGTGCGAATCACGGCTTCACTCGGCACAAGAAGTGTGGATTGTTCGACGGCACTGTTCAGGCGTACGGCGGCGAACATGCCGGGGCGCAACTTACCGGCAGGGTTGGGTAGCTCGCTGCGTACCGTGAGCGTGCGCGTTTGCGGGTCGGCACTCGGCAACAAAGCGATGACGCGGCCCTGCAGCGGTTGCCCGGGGAAGGCGGTCAGGGTGGCGCGGATCTCGTCCCCGACCTGGATACTTCCGGCCATGGCCTCGGGTATCGCCGCATCGAGCCAGACACTGGATAGCCCGTTAATCAACGCCAGATCCTGCCCGGCTTCGACGGTCATCCCGGCGCGTACCTGCAAGGCTTGGAGCTCGCCGCTGATAGGTGTGGTGAGGGTTTGCACCGCCCGTGGTTTGCCGCTGTGGCGGACCTGCTCGATCAACGTTTGAGGCATGCCAAGCAGGCGCAGGCGCTCTTGGGCCGCACTTATCAAGCGAGTGTCAGCGGTACGCAGTACCGCCAGGAACTCCAACTGCGCGGCGGACCATTCGGGAATCAGCAGGTCGACCAGGGGGGCTCCGGCAGGCAGCACATCGCCCGGGGCGCGACCGTAAACCCGCTCGACGAATCCGCCGGCGCGGGCCTGGAGGTTCGCCACTTCTCGCTGGTTATAGGCCAGGGAACCCACCGCCTCGATATCCGAGGGCAGTACACCGCGGATCACCATCGAGGTTCGCATTCCGAGGTTCTGCACGGCTTGAGCGGGGATGCTCAGGACAGACGGATCCTGCTCGGACCCTGCGTATTTAGGGACAAGTTCCATATCCATGAAAGGTGACTTGCCCGGTTTATCGAAGCGCTGCTCAGGCTGCATAGGGTCGTACCAATAGAGCACCTTGCGCTCGTCCGTCGGTGCGGAGCTAGGCAGTAGCTCGTGTTTGGCTTGCCGCTGGGCCAGCCAGTAGCCACCGCCCGCCGCGCCAATGCCCACGGCCAGCAAGGCGACCGCAAAACCAAATGCCGATATCTTCATCTCAGTCCCTCCACATAGGCGTAATACAGGCTTGCGGAGAGCTGGCTCAACTTGCGCTGCTGTTCAATCTGCCGCAGCTGCGCCTCGATCAGGTCGCGCTGTGCGGTAATAACGGATGTGAGCTGGCTGTTACCGGCTTGGTAGGCGGCTAGTTCGAGATCGGCCCGTTTGCTTGCAAGCGGGATCAAGGTTTTTTCGGTGCGTGACAAGGTCCTGCGCAGTTGCTCAAGCTCGGCAATACCGCCTTCAAGCTCAGCCTGATGGGCGCGCAGTAACGCCTCCTGCTCGGCTTCCATCTGCGACACGCTGTGCTGCCTGGCATTGATCTTGGGCCCCTGACGTGTGCCTACGAACAACGGCAGGTCGAAGGTGAATTGCACCATCACCATATCGCCGAACTGGTTGTCGCGATTGTTGTAGGCAAACTCTACGCCCCAGTCAGGTGTCTTCTCGGCTACAGCCTCATTCAACTCTGCGCTGGCCTCGCCAACCCGGGCAGATGCGGCACGCAAGTCGGGATGCTGAGCCAATCGGTGCTGCAGATGGGGGGCGTCCAAGCTCAGGCTAGGGGCATCTCCCGCCAGAAGCTGATCGGCTTCGTTGCCTATCCAGCGGCGCAGCTTGGCCCGAGCAATCGCCACGTCGCGATTCAGTTCATCCCGCCGATCTTGCAAAGCCAAAGCCTCCTGGTCGGCCTGCAGCAGTTCGCTAGGCTGAGCGCTGCCGCCGGCGATCAGCGATTGCACCGTCGAGCGGAGCAGCTCGATCTGGCGGTCCAGTTGATCGAAGAGGCCAACACTGTGCTCGGCGTAGTACACATCCAGCCAGCTCAATGCCGTCTGGCGTTTGACCTCAAGCTGCATGGCACGCTGCTCGGCTTCGGCCCGGACAACGGAGGCCTCGGCCAACTGGCGGCGGGCCTGGCGTTTGTCACCATTGGGAACCTCTTGCATGAGCCCAATGCGGCGCATGGTCATCGAATCCCGATTCAGGGTGTAACGATCAGGCCCTTCGATGGGCAGGTTATCGATGCCGAGAATCAGCTTGGGATCGGGCAGGGCGTCTGCGGGACCTACGGCCTGCTGTGCCGAGGCGACCTGTGCTTGTCGTACCAGGTTCTCAGGTGCGCGCTGTTCGGCGAGCGCCTGTGCTCGTTCGAAGGTTAGGGGCTGCGCCTGCGCGGCAACCCAGGGAACTGCCCAGAATGCGGCAGCTAACACACCGAGATAGCCACGGTGTGGGAAAAGGAAAGCGGGCATGCTTTCGCCTCCAATGCGATTGATCGAGGTCGCCACCAAAAGCGTGGTCGCGACGATGCGCCTGGTTTAAAGGCGCGAAGATCACTGCATTAGACGAAACGAGGAGGGCGCCAGAGTCCTGCGGGCTCTCTCTTAATCACCGACTGGGTCAGCAATATCTCGGGGCGTGAGGGAAGAGGGGATATGCTCTTGATAACGGTGGTCTGGAGAAGTCCTCCGGTCTTGCATTCCTGGCCGGATTTGCAGGGGGACTTACTGGCCACCCCATCAGACTTATCCATTTGCTCGCAGCACGGAGCATCGGCCATTGCATGGCCCTGATGATCGGCGCTCTGCATCGGGCAAGGCTGTGCCGGCATGCTGAAAGCCATACCGCCGAAGGTCGGCAGCACGAGACTAGCAATCATTACCAGGATCAATCCAATTCGACGCACAGCAATTCACCAGGCGGGCGATAGGGCGACGATAGCAGATTGCCCCGAGGCATGAACGCTCCTTTTGGCAATAGTGTTGATTTGGATCAAATAGAGTGTCATGCAGGGTATCAATCGGGCTCAACTGGTAGCTCCGTTTAACCGGATTTCTCAAGCTCGTAGGGTTCGCACCACCCGCTAGGCGCGCTAGCACAAGACCGGCCTCGCTAGCCGTTCAGTCGAGCCCCAAGTAGGAATTGGGGGCCTGGTCAAACATACTGTTGCTTAGGCGAGATGCAGGGGCTGCCTGCTTCGAGCAGGCCCAATCAGGCACCAAAAGCGAATTCTATAATCGCTCTATAATCACTTTATAATCGACTATAAACCAGTCTAGTCTGACATCTAATTTAACATAATATACATTATGCGAAGCATCCCGTTAGGATGGCGCCACGCTGCCACAGCAAATCACACCAGCGTGGCGCCCTGAGATCAGTGCTGGCTTTGCTCCAGGACTGTTGCCGCTGACCGAAAACTGACCCAGTAGAGGCTGTTCTGCCGACTGAAAACTGACCCAGGTGTTCAACTGCTTCTGCTCAATTTTTGAGCAGGAGAACACAGGGTGATCAGTATGGAAATG
>Ga0222660_1000518_pt1 | contig 17326 bp, 16 predicted proteins | sample AntAcemetagen549_FD_179832 | JGI IMG/M metagenome (GOLD analysis project Ga0222660, IMG submission 179832) | Saline water microbial communities from Ace Lake, Antarctica - #549 | ecosystem: Environmental > Aquatic > Non-marine Saline and Alkaline > Saline | place: Antarctica: Ace Lake...
AGCCTATATTTTAATGCGTCTCGATTTGGGTGAAGGGCGGGTGGAAAGAGATGCTGGGCGTTAAGAGACCGATTTTGGATCAGATGCCAGTCTCCGAAAGTCGGATGGCCTCGCTAAACCCGTTTGAAACAAAAAGAAAAAAGGCCCCGTCAGGGACCTCGTTATAGGTTCGCGAATGGTTTTTGGCGGAGGGAGCGCGACTGGCGTCTAACCTTCTCTGGGTCATAAGTCATTGATTTTGTTGTCTCGGCTAGCTGGTTCGATTCCCATTTGATGCAGACGCGACTGAGATCCAACACAGGAATTTCCATTCACCCTAGCCTTCGCGATCCGCACCCCGCCAGAGGTAGTGCCTCTCACCGTTGATCTTCACGAACATCTCGTCGAGGTGCCACTGCCACCAGCTGAACTCCATCGCTTTGATCCGCCGTTTTTGGATCTCGGCCGCGAACATCGGACCAAACCTGTTCCACCAGAAGCGGACAGTTTCGTGGCAGATGTCGAAGCGGCACTCATGTAACAGGTGCAGCGCGACAATCAAGATGAGAATCCGCATTGCGTCGCCTGAAATGTTCCTGAAGATTATTCCGTTGCATCATTAGAAGTGTTCCCGAAGCAGATTGGTTCGGGGGTCGACATGAGGCGGATCAGCATGGGTACGAGAGACGAACTTCTGGAAGCTCCGCGCGCCAGAGGTCATCAGCAACCGCCTAAACTTGGGTTCTGCAGGAATGAAATCTCCCAGGAACATTCGGCTGAGGCAACGATATGGTTCTTCAGGAACATATTCGGATGCGGCAATACGTGCTCTAATCCAGATTGTCGCGCTACAGTAACAGGACCTCGACGTTTCGGAGCAACAACGAAAAACGCTCGTAGAAGACGCTCGCCGAAGGTCCCTTGAACCTGCTCGTTGACAGCACCGGGATCAAGTTTCTCGGCGATGGCGAATGGCAGGCGCGCAAGCATGGCGTTCAGGGCCGACGCCAGTGGCGCAAGATGCATCTGGCCATGGCCCCCGCGACTTCGGACATCCAGGCGGCAGAGTTTACTCCCATCAGCGACGGTGACAGCCCGGTGCTGCCGGAGTTGCTGAACCAGATCCCGGGAACAGCGCATACACCATGACCGCTAGGCGGATGATCTCCGGCCAAGCGGATGACCTCCGGGCTCTTGTGAGAATACTAGAAGGGGTCGCGTTTTGTCATGGCCGGAGGCTACGAGGCTGCCCTAGCCCCTTCAAGTAGCTCAACTTGAAACCGCCATCCCCGAAGCGGTCGATCTGATTAATGCTCCCATGAAGGATCTTCATGGTTCTGATGTCGCCGTTCGAGAGATGGCGCCAGTAGACGAAATGGCGATCGTACCGGAAAAAGAAGCCATCGACTCAGTTTCTGAACGCGGCGTCTCAGATTGAGAGCGTGAAAGTGTCTTTGTAGGTCTCGCGCAGTAGGTTCTTCAGGACCTTGCCCATCGCGTTGCGTGGCAGCTCCGCCGCAAAGAAGATTTTCTTGGGCTGTTTATAGCGCGCCAGCACGCTTTCCAGCGGCGGCCGAACGGCCTTCTCGTCAAGACGGACGTCCATTTTCAGCACAACGATCGCGACCACCGCTTCTCCGAAATCGGGATGGGGCAGACCGATGACCGCGCTTTCGAGCACTCCGGCAATCTCGTCGATCCGGTCCTCGACCTCCTTGGGATAAACGTTGAAGCCGCCCGAGATGATCAGATCCTTGGATCGTCCTTTGATAGAGAGATAACCATCGCGGTCAATCACACCGATATCGCCCGTCTTAAAAAACCCGTCTGCGCGAAAGTCATCGGCCGTCTTCTCGGGCATCCGCCAATATCCTTTAAACACATTAGAGCCGCGCAACTCGATGGCACCGACCTCACCATCTGGCATCGTGGTTCCGGTCTCGGGGTCTGTGATGCGGATCTCGACCCCTGGAAGAGGCAGACCCACCGTTCCCGCCCGCCGCTCGCCGTCAACGGGGTTGGACGTGTTCATATTGGTTTCGGTCATGCCATAGCGTTCAAGTATGGCATGCCCTGTCACGGCCTGCCAACGGGCGTGTGTTTCGGCTGCAAGTGGCGCAGAGCCCGAGATGAACAACCGCATGGCAGACATTGCTATCTGCGATAGACCGGGGTGATCAAGGAGCCGCGTATAAAACGTGGGAACACCCATCAAGACCGTCGCCCGTGGGATTGCTTCAAGGATCGCATCCGTGTCGAAGCCGGTCTGGAAAATTAAGGAGGCTCCGGACACCAGCGCCACGTTGGTTGCGACAAGCAGGCCGTGGGTGTGAAAGATCGGCAATGCGTGGATCAGCACATCCGAAGGACCGAAGCGCCAGACCTCGGCCAACGTGCCGGCGTTAGATGCGAGATTTCCATGGGTGAGCATCGCCCCCTTGGAGCGCCCACTGGTTCCGCTGGTATAAAGCATGGCGGCAAGGTCATCCCTGCTCCGTGCGACCGGGTCGAAGGAGCCAAGCGGCATCGCCGAGGCTGCATCGGCTAGTGAGCACGCACCATCGGCGGCAAGTGTCAGCACGCATTTCGTTCCGCTGGCCGTTGCTACTGGGCGCAAGACAGCTTCGTTCCGAGGGTTGCAAATCAGGATTTTGGGTTCCGCATCGGCAAGGAAATAGGCCATTTCCCCAACGGTATAGGCCGGGTTCAACGGCAGGAAGACCCCTCCCGCCATTACGGTTGCGAGGTACAGCTCTATGGCGCCGATGGATTTTTCGATCTGGACTGCAACCTTGTCTCCAGGAGACAGGCCCAATGCGGTCAGCGTCAAGGCAAGGTGCTCTGTACGCTGGAAGAGCGCGCCGTACGTCAGGATCTGCCCGTTATGAAGCTCGGCAAACGGAGCGTCGTCGCGCGCCTGCGATCCGCCGCGCAGACAGCTGAAAAGATGGTTCTGGCCGGTCATTGTGTAATCCTGTCAGGTCTTGCGCAGAAGCCGATGGACAACCGCAGCCGCCATCACGTCGCCCTTGTTGGCGAAGGTCTCATGATTCTGTTCGATGGTTTTCAGATCGTAGAGATAGTTCACCATCACCCCCCATGACTGGTCCTGGCCGCGGACCGAGGTATCAGCATCGGGGTTGATGCGCTCTAGGCGGGCTCCGTTGCCAAGATGAAACCGTGCGACCGGGTCGATGATTTGGCCGGCGTCGGTCCGGGCGAGGACGAGATAGCGCGCCGCGAGTTCAAGCAAGATATCGACGGGTGGCGGCGTGGCGCGCAGCGTGCCTTCCGCCTTGGAGTCCGAGACGGCAGCGATCTGAGCCTCGGTCAGTGCGCCGGCTTGCGGTTCGGCCAATTCACTGGCGATCCAGCGCCTCAGCCCGGGCACAGGCGATAACGTGACGAAAGTTTGCAAGGCGGGAAACTCAAGCCGCAACTCTTCGACCACCTGCTTGATTAGAAAATTGCCGAACGATATACCGCGCAGGCCATTCTGACAGTTCGAGATGGAATAGAACACCGCTGTCGTCGTCACGGACGGGTCTAGAGGATGGCGTTTTGCGTCGAGGATGGGCCCGATGGCCTCAGGGATCGAGGTGACGAGCGCAACTTCGACGAAGATCACCGGATCGGCGCGCATCGCGGGATGGAAAAAACCATAGAGCCGCCTGTCGGGCGACGCAACGCGGCCGCGCAGATCGTCCCAACCATTAATCGCGTGCACAGCCTCGTAACCGATGATCCGCTCCAATGTTTCCGCTGGCGTGGACCAATCGATGCGCCGCAGCTCAAGAAAGCCGCGATTGAACCAAGAGCTGAGAAGGTGCTGGAAATCCGCGTCGAGCGGGCGCAGCGACGGATCGGAGCGGATCGCCTTCAAGAGCGCGTCGCGCATAGCCACGAGATCCTGAGTGCCCGCCGGGGCGCGGTTCAGCCGTCGAATAAGCTCCTGACTGCGAGGTTCGCTGGCAAAGTGGATCGTCCGTGCGTTTTGGGCGCTGCCGTCTGTCGCGTAGTTGGCGATCGCGCGGTCAAGCGCCTGCTGATCAACACCGAAGCGCTGCACGATTTCCGCGAAGAACTCCCGTTTTCCTGTGTCGTCGAGATGTCCGAAGCGGTCGAGGATGCGCCGGGCAAGCGCAAGTTCGGTTGCTTCGCCCCGCCCGGTCAGCAGCCCCGCGCATTGGTCGTCAAGGCTGGCGGTGGCTATCTCCGTTGACGTCAGGGCCCGCCCGACTTCGGCGACCCGGGACAAAAGGTCGGTCAGAAGGCTCGATGCTCTCAATTCCCGTTCGCCTCTTGGGTTGCTACTGGTCGCGATCACGTCGTTCGCTAATAACTCATAAATGCAATGTTTCACATGCTGCACACAAAATCAACTTTTTTGTATGCAAAAATATCCTTGCGGCGCACGAGAGTGGGTTTGCGCCGGTCTCGAGTTCCAACTAGAATACTTTTCTGAGGATAGAATTTTTTTTGGAGTTTTTTTTGAAACGGTCAGACGAATTGCGCGACGAGCTCGAAGAGGAAATCCTTACGGGCTTGTTGCGACCGGGAAAACGGCTGGAAGAAGCTCACCTTGCAGAACGTTTTGGCGTTTCGAGAACACCAATTCGTGAAGCTTTACTTCAACTTGCCGCTAATGGTTTGATCGAGTTTCGGCCCCGTCGCGGTGCCGTGGTCGTTGAGATCGGACCGCGCCAGTTGATAGAAATGTTCGACGTGATGGCGGAGTTGGAAGCGATGTGTGCGCGCCTCGCGGCGCGGCGTGTGACCGACGAAGCGCTGGAACAGATCGCCGCCGCGCATGACGATTGCGCAAGCGCGGCGGCCGAGAAGAACATCAACGAATATTACGCTGCGAACGAAGTGTTTCACGCGCGCATTCGTGAGGCCAGCCAAAACGAATTCTTAGTGGAACAGGCAACTAGCCTGCAGAAACGGCTAAAGCCCTATCGCCGCATGCAATTGCGTGCACGGGATCGTATTCGTGCATCGTTGCAGGAACACAAGCAGATTGCCGATGCGATCGCAGCGGGCGATGCAGAGCTTGCCGGAGCGGAGATGCGCGCTCACGTCGCTCTCATGGGCGAACGTTTCACAACCCTCATTGCGTCGCTGGAGGCCAGCAAGGCCAGCTTGGATACAGACGTTGGTTCGCGCGCAGCACGTCAGACCACCCCGACCCGGCGCGCGACATCTACCAGATAACGTCGCCCCTCGAGCATTTCGTCTCGCATTCCGAACTGGTTCATGTAATGCCCAACAAACCCTTTGGCCTCGATCCGTTTGAACATGTCGGCGAAATCCATCGAACCGTCGCCTGGGTTCAGATGTTCTTCGTACGTGCCGTGACAATCGGCTAGTCGCACCTCGCGGCAACGAGTAAAGTCAAGCGCCTCGACAAATCCCTCGACGCCTTCGGGATAGAGATGGGCATGATTTGCGGTAAAGGCCATGCCAAGATGATCTGAAGAAAGGTTGTCGAAGTACCAAATGCATTCCTCGAGCGTAGTACAAAGATAATTTACCTCGGCATGCTCGGGTTCGCGATTGGTGTTTTCCAAAAGCAAAAGGACACCCTGGCTTTCGGCATAGCCCACTGTGCGCTTGAGCCGTTCAAGTCCAGCCTCTCGCCGCATCTGGTAGTCGGCGGTAAAGTGATTGCCGGCATGCACGATCACCCAGCCCGCGCCCGTTGCCTTTGCTAGATCCACATACGCGCGCAGATATGCATCCACGGCATCGGTCACAAAGGGCGAAACCTCAGCTACGTTCACTGCTGACAGGGTATGCAGGCCCAGCAAGACACCCGTTTCCCCGCACAGTTCGCGAATGGCCGCGGCACGACCCGACATTGTATCCATGGCATTGGGAGAAAGATCTGTCTGCACATCTAGAAACCGCACTTCGTTGGCCGCGGCCCAGCGGATCGCATCCTCGACCGCGAGGCCACGGCCAACATCCATCCCTATCCGTTCGAACAGCGTCATCTTCGATCCTCCGTCGTCCATCATGCAGTTACCAAGCCCGTCACTACCCACGATGTCGCCGTCAACGACCGGGGACCGTCGACATCACCCGACAGGAAGGCCGCGCGCACTGCGCTGCGGACCCGTTCTTGTACGTCTCGTTCCAGTGCAGCCACATACCCGCCGACTGGGCCCTGCCCACCAAGAAGTGGCTGCCAGTAGTCGTCCCAGTTTGCAAAGTCCATCCGTACGGTCACTGATTGACGGTCTACGTCTTCGAGACCGGCTGAACGCCAAAGGTTGGCGATGCCATCTGGTAGGGCGAGCGGATTGGAAAAGATCTTGTCGCGGGTCTGTGCGGCGACAGGGTCGATCGCAGCCGCTGTGTCCCACAAGAGCCGCTGGTAAACTAGGCCGCCCCGAAAATCCCATGCGGCGGCCACGAGCGTGCCACCAGGGCGAACGACGCGCGCCATTTCGCGAGCAGCCTTGAGAGGGTCGGACATGAAATTAAGCGCTATCAGAGCGCCCGCGCCATCGAAACTATCGTCTGGAAACGCAATCTCCTGCGCGTCCTGTTGCAAGAATTCAACCGCTTTCAGGTCCTCGCGCGCGCGGGCGAAATCCAGATAGGGTGTTGCGACATCAATGCCGACAATTTGGCGCTTCGGATGCCGGGCGGCGAAAGCTGCAGCAAGGCTTCCGCTGCCGCATCCTACATCCAGAAGCGCGCCCGCACCATCGAAGACGACGGTTTCGGCGATGCGGTCCGCTACCCGGCGGCTCCAGCGCCCGATGAAGCGTTCATAGGCGGCACCGTCATCAGCTTGATAAGTAGACGTATTGGACATGTAACAAAGTTCTCCTTGGGCGCTGTTTTCAGCGCATCTGCGACGGCAACCAAATTGCGATTTGGGGGAATATCAGAAGCAGCACAGTGAAGAGCAGGATTGACACGAAGAATGGTAAGTTTGCCACAAAAATCCGCAACTGGTCGGCACGTGCGATCCTCGACGTGATGATCAGCGCGATCGCCAAGGGTGGCGTCAGCTGGCCGATTACAACGGCCATAACCATCAGGACGCCAAAATGGAGCAAATCCACATCGTAAAGAATAAGCGTAGGCAGGATCACAGGAACGAGCACCGGGATCAACGGGTCGAGGAACATTCCCGCAATGATTGCCAGAAGCATTAGAAGTGCTAGTCGCATGAACATGTTGTCGTCGAAGGTGAAGATGTCGATCAGCTCAGCTAGGGCTTGCGGCACGTGTGCGCTGGACAGGCTCGATCCCAGCGCAAAGGACAGGCTCACGATGACAAGAAGTTCACCCGTCATGGTCAAGGCAACCACGAAAACCCGGTAAAGGCGTCGCAGATTGAGGCTGCGATAGATGAACATTGACAACACGATGGCGTAGACCACTGCAAAGGCGCCACTTTCCGATGGCGTGAACACGCCGAATACGAGGCCGCCTACGATGATGCCTGGCATCCCAAATGCGAGGATACCCCGCAGCCCAGTTCGCAGAATCTCGCTCGCGGAAAAGCTGCCATGGCGCTGCCATTTTCGTCGCATTGCGAGGTATGACACTAGGGTCATGAAGGTGATGCCCAGGATAATGCCGGGAATGAGCCCCGCAATAAATAGCGAGCCAAGCGAGGTGCCGGTTACTGCGGAGTAAAGGATCATCGGCGAGGACGGCGGGATCAACGGCCCAATCCCAGAAGATGACGCGCTGATCGCAGCCGAATCCTCCGGCGAATAACCTTCGCGCACCATCGCGGGAATGACAATCGAACCTGATCCCGCGAGGTCTGCGGTGGAGGATCCGATCATGCCACCGAAGAACATGCTGGTCAGAATGTTCACCTGTGCCAACCCACCGCGCAGCCAGCCAACGAGCGCGCGCGCAAAGTCGAACAGCCGTCCGGAAACACCTCCAGCGTTCATAATTGTGCCGGCAAGTACGAACATGGGCAGTGCGATGAGGGTGAATTGGCTGACGCCGGACACCATGGTCTGCGGGACCATCATGCTCCACTGGCCGTTCATCACGAAATTGAATGCGACCGCAAACAACAGTGCTGCGACCATTGGGGTGCCCAGGATCAGCAACACGAGTAGGATCGAAATCGAGAGCAGGGCGATGATCACGATGGCACTCCGCAATTCGGGTTAATTTTAGAACCGCCGGTCACTCGGCGTCAGAGCGTTTGCGCTTGAAATTGTCTTTGGCAAGCAAACCGAGATAGGCGATAGCCGCGATCGCGGGTCCCACTACCATGGCCGCCATGAACCATCCCTTTTGAAGGCCTACATATATCATCCGGTCAGCGCCGAAGAATTGCAGGTATTGCAGCGATACGATAGCCAACCACAGAAAGGCCGCCGCCGCGAACATATGTGTCGCAAAATCCAGCAAGTGTGCCAACCGTGCGCCCAGACGGTGGGCGAAGAAGTCGATGCGGATGATCTGCCGCCTGCGGATCGACAGGAACATCCCCAGCATGCCCAGCCACGGAAGCAGGGACAGGACCAACTCATCCCCCCAAATGAATCCGAAACCCAGCGCGTAGCGACCAAGCGCGTTCAGGAACACAACCGTGACAATCATAAGGAGCACTGCCACACCGATGACTTCAGCCACCGCGTTTATCGCTCGGTCGAACTGGCTCAGGCCAGCGTCGAGGTCCTGAAGTTCGGTCGCGCGGGCCGCTTCGTCGACTTGGCGAGCCAATTCCGCGTCGCTCAAGGCGTGATTGCCGCGCGGTGGCTGGTCCTGCATGGGGTGTCCCTTCAGTTTTTTTCCTAGGCTGGCGTAGAGAAACGCGCAGCGAAAGCTTCATTCGCTGCGCGCGGTCATGGTCGGGCGATCAATTCGAGGCGGCAGCCACGACCTGAGCGGCAAAATCGCTGCCCGCCATTTCGCCCACGGCTGCCCAAATCGGCACAGCGGCGGCCCGGAAAGCCTCGAGATCGATCTCGTTGATCTCCATACTTTGCCCAAGCTCATCAAGAAGCGTGTCGTCGGCCTCGGCGCCGAGGTTGCGGGTGTATTCCGCCGCCTCCTGAGCTGCCGCCAGGACCGCAGTGCGATGTTCATCGGTGAGAGCGTCGAACCGGGCCCCGTTCATCACAAGTGTCACGGGCGAGTATACGTGGCGCGACAGCGACATGTAGCTCTGCACTTCGAAGAAAGATCGGCTCCGGATAGTTATTAGGGGGTTTTCCTGCCCGTCGACTGTGCCTTGCTGAAGGCCAAGGTAAAGCTCGCCCATATTCATCGAGATAGGCTGGGCACCAAACTCCGTGAAGGCAAGGATACGAGCGGCACTGCCGGGAACGCGAAGCCTGATGCCGACCAAATCGGATGGAACTACGATCGGGCGCACATTGTTGGTTATGTTGCGGAAACCAAGCTCTCCGAAAGCCAGCACCTCGAGACCGGCCGACTCCCTCATCGAAGCGCGAAGCATCTCGCCAACTTCACCGTCAAGAAGACGGGCGACGGTTTCGCGGTTGCTGAAAAGAAACGGCATGTCGAAGATCGCCCAACGGCCGTCCAGCGAAACGGCATCCGATCCCATCGGATAGACGTCGATCTGACCGGTACGGATCATTTGCATATGGACGGTTTCGTCGCCTAGTGCTTGCGTGTGGAAGAACTCGTAGTCGAACCCGTCCCCCAGCGCCAACTCGAGGTTCTGCGCAAAGCGTTCGGCCATCTGGAGGTCCAGGCCCGTCATTGGGTTCTCGCCCGAAATCCGTAGTTCGAGCATTTGTGCGTGGGTGACGGTCGGTATTGCCAAAGCAGCCGCGAGAACGAGAACGGCACCTAACTCTCCGAATTTCTTATAAATTTTCATCAGTTTTCTCTCCCTTTGTTCAGCTCTTGTTTGCGGCGCGCTTTTTGCTGGTTTTTTCGCTCCGTTTAGTACGCCTTGGTCATTCCGCTATGAGGGTTTCGCGCATTGCGTCTCTGTCGAGTTCCACGCCGAACCCCGGTGCATCGGGCACCGCGATTCGGCCATCGTCGATTTCGGGTGTTGACTTGAAAATCTGGCGTTCGACTTGATCGACGCCAAGATGGCTTTCGCTGAGTGTACCGTTGCGGAAGCCCGCAACGTGATGCAGGCAGAAAATTCCGCCGCCCCCGGCGTCCGAAAGTGGCCGGTTGTAGATCTGTGCCAGATGCGCGACGCGTCGGGTTTCGGTCATGCCGCCGTTGTAAAGGCTGTTGGGCATGAATATATCTATCGAATCATGTTCGATGAAAGCGCGAAAACGGTCGGAATGCCCGTCCATCTGCCCGGCCGACAGCGGAATGGTCGTTCGCTTCCGCAAAAGCCCGAGGTCTCTCGGGTCATTGCGAAGTACCGGATCTTCGAACCATGAGATGTCGCAATCCTCAACCATTTTTGCCAGCCGAATTGCCTTATCAAGTGACAGACTTTCATTCGCGTCGATAGCAAGCGCCGTTTCGGGCCCGAGCGCATCGCGTACATGCTGCACACGCGCTGCGTCCTCATGAATACCCTCCTTGGCCACGCCAACCAGCATCTTAAATCGTCGATGCCCTTTTGTCTGCAGGTCGCGCGCGACTTCGACAAGCTGGTCACGGTCGAAAACACCGAAACCGAAGGTGCAATACGCCTCAGCGTAGTCGCTGTGCCCCCCCAAAAGCTGCGCGACAGTCCGTCCGCTCAACTTGCCGTGAATATCCCACAAAGCGAGGTCAATGCAGGACAGCGCCGACATGTTGACGCCGAGTGTCTGTCCACGTTCCGAGGTGAGCCCCTGCAGCTTGGAATGGATCCGTTCAAGGTCGCGCGGGTCCATGCCGATCACGACAGGCCCCAGATGATGGACCACGGCGGCCGCTACGGCATGCGGCAGGAATCGCGACGCCATGCCGATGCCCACATGGCCGTCGTTCGTCTCGACCTCGCAGATGACGCGAACTGCGTCGCCGGCTGGCTTACCCACAATTGGAAGAACCGTGTCGAAGACGTGTACACTAGCCGTGACCTTCGCGATCTTCATGCTGCCGCCCCGTTCGCCGATGTGTCGATTTGCGCTGCCGTTGATCCTTTGTCAAAAACGGCCGGTTGGCTGTTTCCAGAAAGGCTGCGCATGGCGGCATCTACCCCGCCAGGACGGTGCGGGATGCCGCAGGCAACAAGCCCCATCTCAACACCGCTTAGTGTGCCGGTCACCATCAGGTCGTGAAAATCGCCAAGATGCCCGATACGGAACACCCTGTCGGCAAGCTGACCCAGCCCGTTGCCAAGCGGCATGTTGTTGCTCGCAAGGATTTCAGCGCGCAGTGCGTCTGCCGAACGTCCCTCGGGCAGGCGAACCGCCGTGAGTGAGGAGGAATGTTCGGCATCGACCGAGCATTGGGTCTCGAATCCCCAATGTCGAACCGCAACCCGCGTTGCCTCGGCTGCGCGCGTGTGGCGTGCGAAAACGTTCGGCAGACCCTCTTCCCGCAGCATGTCTAGGGCTACGTTCAGAGCCTGAAGCATGTTGGTGGCCGGTGTATAGGGAAAGAAGCCATTGGAATTGGCCGCGAACATCTCTTCCCAGTCCCAAAAGGACCTGGGCATGCCGGCTGTCTTTGCAGCGGCGCGAGCTTTGGCTGAGACAGCGTTGAAAGACAGGCCGGGCGGCAGCATCAAGCCCTTCTGAGATCCGCCGACCGTTACGTCCACGCCCCACTCGTCATGCCGGTAGTCGATTGAGCCGAGAGACGAAATCGTGTCCACCATTAACAATGCCGGATGTCCTGCCGCATCCATGGCCCGCCGCAATGCGGGGATGTCCGATGTGACCCCGGTCGAGGTTTCATTATGGACAGCACAGACCGCCTTTATCTTTTGCTCCTTGTCCTCCGACAGATGCGTCTCGATCCGTGCCGCGTCGACCCCTGAGCGCCAGTCGGCCTCAATGAGTTCCACGTTCAGGCCGAGTTTCTCGGCCATTTTCCTCCAAAGTGTTGCGAACCAGCCTGATTGGTACATCAGCACCGTATCGCCGGGTGAAAGCGTGTTCACCAGAGCAGCCTCCCAAGCCCCGGTCCCCGTAGCAGGATAGATGACAACGGGTTCAGCGGTCGCAAAGACCTCGCCCATGCCCGCAAGAACCTCGCGGCTCATCGCCGCAAAGGCCGGACCTCGGTGATCAATCGTGGGTTTGGCAAGAGCAGCAAGTACGCGAAGCGGCGTGTTCGTCGGCCCCGGAATTTGAAGAAACTGTCGTCCGGCTGAGTACATGCTGATTTCTCCGGCTCTACTGTCTGCCGCACCCGCAGAGCATTTACAATCTTGCATTGTGTATGTTTATACAAGCACAGTGTATACAATTGTGGCAAGCGATTCTTTTGCGAACGGCCATGATCATGAGGAATTGGGAATGACTGAAACAGGGCGAACTCGTGCCCCGAGTGGCAGGGCGGCGCCCAAAGTAGGCGGTTCGGCCCGGGCTGCGGCCGCGCTTGTCAGAGACCTGCAAAAGGGCATGAAGGGTGGCGTGGCAGGTGATGAGTTCACACGCGGTCGATATGCGGCGGATGCGTCAATCTATCAGATTATGCCAGCGGCCGTCGCGTTTCCGCGTGACGCAGACGACGTGGCGGCCGTGATCGACGCAGCCGCGCGCCATGATGTCCCAGTCATCGCACGAGGTGGCGGCACCTCTCAGAATGGGCAGCCCATCGGATCGGGCGTGGTGGTCGACTTCAGCCGCCACTTCAACGAAGTGCTTTCGGTCGACACTGATGCCCTGATTGCAAAGGTCGAACCAGGGGTGGTTTTGGAGCGCCTGAACACGCGTCTGCGCGCCGACGGTCTATTCTTTCCGGTTGAACCCTCCACGGCGACGCGCTGCACGATCGGTGGCATGGTCGGCAATAACTCGTGCGGGGCTCGGTCGCTGGCCTATGGCAAGATGGTCGACAACGTGTTTGGCATCAAGGGACTGCTGGCCGATGGCACCCACGTAGACTTCGACCGAATGGGAAGTTTGGCCCACCCCTCGACGCTTGCCTGCACGATGCGTGCGCTGGCCGAACGCGAGCGGGCGGAAATCGAGAGAATGTTCCCCAAGGTGCAGCGGAGGGTCGGCGGGTATAACCTTGATGAACTGCTTGCCAGCGAACCGAATTACCCGGGACTTTTGGTCGGCTCGGAGGGCACGCTTGCGCTCTTCACCTCGGTGACCCTCAAACTGTCCCGTCTGCCTGCGCATCGCGCCATGGGCATCTGTCATTTTCCTTCGTTCCGCGCCGCCATGGAAACGACTCGCCAACTGGTTGAGCTTGGACCGACAGCTGTCGAACTGGTCGACAACAACGTGCTGACTCTTGGAGCGGACATTCCGCTGTTTAAGCGCATCCTGAGCCAGATTACCCGTGGGCGGCCTGATTGCCTTCTGTTGGTCGAGTTCGCGGGATCAGATGCCCTCTCGCTGAACAATGACCTCGGTCGCCTTGATGCTTGCATGGCGGACCACGGCTATCCTGACGCAGTAGTGGTTGTGACTGACCCGGCTGCCCAGCGCGAAGTCTGGGAGATGCGCGAAGCCTGCCTGAACATCATGATGTCGGAACCCGGCGACGCGAAGGCAGTCAGCTTCATTGAGGATTGCGCGGTACCGCTGGAACATCTGGCGGACTACACAGATGCAATCACCGATCTTTTCGATCGGCACCAGACGCGGGGAACATGGTATGCACATGCCTCGGTCGGCTGCCTGCACGTGCGCCCGATCCTGAACATGAAGGACCCGCGCGGGCGGCAGGCGATGCGCTCCATCGCCGAGGAAGCTTGTGAACTTGTACGTAAGTTCAAGGGCTCGTATTCAGGCGAGCATGGCGATGGAATTTCCCGGTCAGAATTTCATGAAAAGATGTTCGGCCCGCGCCTTGTGCGGGCTTTCGAGGCCGTGAAGGACGGCTTTGACCCCGACGGGCGACTAAACCCCGGAAAGATCGTGCGGCCCTATCGGATGGACGACCCCCGCCTGATGCGCTTCGCGCCAGGATACAAGGTCGTAGAACCGGTCAGACCCGCACTGGACTGGTCCGAGCGTGGTGGTTTTGGCGGAGCGGTCGAGATGTGCAACAACAACGGCACCTGCCGTAAGCTTGCAGGTGGCGCGATGTGCCCCAGTTATCGGGTGACTCGCGACGAAAAGCATCTGACGCGCGGGCGGGCGAACACGCTGCGGCTGGCGATCTCCGGACAGCTTGGCCCCGACGCGCTCACGTCGCCCGAGATGAAGCAGACCATGGCGCTTTGCGTCAGCTGCAAGGCGTGCCGCCTCGAATGTCCGACCGGAGTGGACATGGCGAAGATGAAGGTCGAGGTGCAGCACCAGTATAACCTGCGCCACGGACTCACGCTGCGCGACCGTCTGGTCGCCTTTTTGCCGCGCTACGCACCTCTTGCCTCAAGGCTGCGAGGACTTGCAAACCTCCGGGACAGAGTGCCGGGCCTGCCTTTGCTGAGCGAACGGCTGTTCGGCCTGTCGGCCCGCCGACCGCTGCCGACTTGGCGCCCGGCATGGCGCCCGGGCGCCACCTCCACGCCTGCGGACGTGCAAGGCGACGGCTTGGACCTTGTCCTGTTCGCGGACACGTTCAACCGCTATTTCGAACCTGAAAACCTGTCGGCAGCGATGAAGGTTCTGAGCGCTGCAGGATATCGTGTTCATCATGCTACGGGGCCAAGCACAAGACCCTTGTGCTGCGGGCGCACTTTTCTTTCAACCGGGCTGGTGGACGAGGCGCGCGCCGAGGCCCAGCGCACGCTTGACGCGCTCGCCCCCTTTGTTGCAGCAGGAGCGCGCGTTGTTGGTTTGGAACCGTCCTGCCTGCTTACATTGCGTGATGAGTTCCTAGTTCTTCTGACCAAGGAAAAGGCTAAACCACTAGCCGATGCGGCGTTTCTTGTCGAAGAAGCGCTGGCAGTTGACCTCGCCGCGGGCCGTGTGAGCCTGCCACTGATCGATCGGGGCCTTATGATGGCCCATCTGCACGGGCATTGCCACCAGAAGGCGCTGGGAGGGCTGGCTGCTGCCGAAACCCTTCTGGCACAAGTGCCTGGGCTGGTGGTACGCCGCATCGAGTCGAGTTGCTGCGGAATGGCCGGAGCCTTTGGGCATCAGGTCGAGACCTATGACACCTCGGTCGCCATGGGCGAGTTGTCACTGCTTCCGGCCGTGCGTGAGGCTGCAGCGGATGATCTGATCGTCGCCGACGGCACTAGTTGCCGCAAGCAGATCGGCGACGGCACCGGACGCGATGCACTGCATGTGATTCGAGTTCTTGCAGACGCGCTGGGCTGATTTTGGGCTGTCAGTTCTTGCCAAGGAGTGGCCAAGCTTGGCGCGACAGGGACGCTGCGCTTGACGAACAACCGCCCAGGCCATTGCCGACGAGATCGATGTTTCGAGACCAACAGCTGAACTCAATATTCAAAACTGCCTTGTGCTGCCGACAGGGCCGGAGACATGAAAGGAGAAGACACCGTGAGCGACCCAGCGGACCTGAATGCCACCGAGGCGCGCCGCCTCGGTTCGGTTCCGGCCTTCCAGAACCAGCGCCAGCGCCAGCATCCGGCGCGCTGCTGCCGCGTCCTTGGCGCGTGTCGCCGCCGCCATCAAGCCGCGCCCGTCAAGGTCTGTTCGTGTGATAGCTATCGTCATATCTGATCCTCCTGCCCTCAGGACAGTGATTCAGACGCACGACATCGGGGCAACTCACGTTTGAGTCAACGGGACCGGCGGTTAGTATTACTTCGAGAGCGCGTCGAACGCTTATAATGAATTGCAGTGTGGATCATACGCTTTCATGGACGCCGATTATGGTCGTATTCTTGATGAGGACGGCAAGCGCATTGATGATGGCGAATGGGAGAACGCGTTGTTCATCCTGACATCGGTGATGAGCCATTCCAAGGCCGACAAAGCCATCGTTGATGCCGGCCTAAAGGCGCAGTCTGTCGATAGCGGATTGCCAATTGTTTATGGCCGCAATGACAAGGTTGAATACCTCACGTGTTCGGACGAGCACGGTGTAGTTGCCGACCCTGATGGTGTCCTCAAGGTCAACGACAAGCTGAAACTGGTCCCCGGTCACTGCGATCCAACCTGCAACGTCCACGACTGGTATGTCGGTGTACGCGGCGGCAAGGTCGAGGTCGTCTGGCCTGTGTCCGCACGCGGCAAAGCCTACTGATCCCTCTTCCGGCGATACCGCCGGAGCATAAGACGCCCGCATGCGGCACCAGATGATGCAGGCACGCGGGCGCACGAATTTCAAAGGAGCCATCCCATGCTGATCGTCCCCGAACGTGATATCGCAGACCTGCTGACCCGCGAGACGTCCTTTGACGCTGTCGAAAAGGTCTTTGCCGCAATGGCCGCGGGTGACGCCTACAACTTCCCCGTGATCCGCGAGGCCATTGGCCATCAGGACGCGCTTTATGGCTTTAAAGGCGGGTTCGATGGCAAGGGTATGACACTTGGCCTCAAGGCGGGCGGCTATTGGCCGAACAATCTGGAAAAGCGCGGGCTGATCAACCACCAGTCCACCGTGTTCCTGTTCGATCCGGACACGGGCAAGATCGCAGCGATGGTGAGCGGCAACTACCTGACCGCCCTGCGCACCGCTGCGGCCTCATCGGTGTCGATCAAACATCTGGCCCGCAAGGATGCAAAAGTCATGGGCATGGTCGGCGCGGGCCATCAGGCTACGTTTCAACTGCGCGCCGCCCTTGAACAGCGCCAGTTCGAGAAGGTCATCGGCTGGAACTACCATCCCGAAATGCTGCCCAACATCGAAAAGATCGCCAATGAAGCAGGCCTGCCGTTTGAAGCGGTAGAGCTTGACGGCATGGTCGAGGCAGATGTGATCATCTCGATCACCTCGACCTTTGCCCCCACCAGCATGGCCAGCCACATCGCGCCGGGCACCCACATTGCCTGTATGGGCACCGACACCAAAGGCAAACAGGAGGTCGAGGCCGCCTTGCTGGCCCGCGCCACCGTGTTCACTGACGAGGTCGCGCAGTCTATCTCCATCGGCGAGGCGCAACATGCGGTCGCCGAGGGGCTCATCAGGGAAAGCGACGTGCAGAAACTGGGGGCCGTTATCAACGGCACCCATCCGGGCCGCACGTCGGACGAAGAAATCACCCTGTTCGACGGCACCGGTGTGGGCCTTCAGGATCTGGCCGTGGCCGCCGCCGTGGTCGATCTGGCCGTAGCACGCGGTATTGCCATCGAGGTGGACTTCTGAATCGCGCTACGCCTGTCTGATCGTCCGACCACGGCGACTGGCCGGACGCGGCACAAACAGCAGCGTG
>Ga0222660_1000520_pt1 | contig 17301 bp, 27 predicted proteins | sample AntAcemetagen549_FD_179832 | JGI IMG/M metagenome (GOLD analysis project Ga0222660, IMG submission 179832) | Saline water microbial communities from Ace Lake, Antarctica - #549 | ecosystem: Environmental > Aquatic > Non-marine Saline and Alkaline > Saline | place: Antarctica: Ace Lake...
CAAACACTTAGGGTCATTTAAGGATCAGTGGAATGCTGTCTATCATCATAACAGCACTGACTTTTATTTTAAAGAAGGCAAAGATGCTACCTTGTTTGCCCTGAGGTGGTCATGAAATTTCGAGCCAAGGTGTCGGCAAGCCCTATGAGCCGCGATTGGGAACAACGCCTTGCCTGGTGCAGAAGCACATTTGGATCTGAGTCGCATGACCGATGGATGCCCAAGCATTGTTACGAGTTTAGATTTACCAACGAACAAGATTTGGCATTTTATCTATTGAGGTGGGGCATATAATGGATTTATATCCTTGGCAAGAACGATTAGTAGATGCTATGATAAAAAATAAAAGACAGAAGATGACTATGTTCACTGCTAGACAATTAGGTAAAAGCGTATGTACTCAACAGGCCATAGACCGACTTATGCGTGATTTAACCAGTAAGCCTGTTAGTGATCTCATACTGAGTGAAGGCCAAGTTTATGGATCACGCTACTATTGTGTGGAACCTATTGGAGGCAATTGGTTAGATATGGAAGTGTGGGCGTTGGACACCTACGGCGGTACCGGCAGTATTTGGGGGCAGGCCGACAACGATGTACCAGGGACCAATGCTCGATGGTATATGAACGACCGCAGGTTTTGGTTCCGTGAAGAACAGGATAGAACGATGTTTGTTCTAAAATGGAGATAATAGACTATACTGACTACATGGTATTGCCCTGTGGAGGAGTTGCCTATTATGACGAGCCTCGGTTTGGAATGAACTATTTCTGTGCTCAATGCAATACTATAGTAGGCAGTCGAGACATGCCTGTAGAGTGCCAGAATGAAGAGGCCAAGTGGGAATTAAACAAGATGCTAGGCGGTCCAGGTTGGGACTATTTTGCAGAACCAGATGAGTTTTTCTAATATGGCAATAAGCAGTTTTAGTGGTGGGTTAGATATGCAAGCAACGTCAGGATGGATAGGCAAAAAACCTACTAAGACTATATATCAATATAATCAAGTAGGAGACAGTGTGGAAGAAATGCGTGAAATTGTTGTCCATTCTTTTACTATGGGCGATGTAGATGATCCTGATTTATATGCGACCCACCCCTTGATGGAATGGCAAAATAGCGAGTTTGGCCAATGGGTTATGAAAAATGCCTGCGATGTACCTACATGGCATAGAATGTCTGATGCTGAAAGCTGGGGCTACAAGTATGCAATCACAGCCAAGTTTATGGGTCCGTGTTTGACTGAGATGTTGTTAAGAAAAAAATAATGTCCAGGACGCCTTATGATACTCGATCTTCTACTATATTTAAAGCCATCCGAGCAGAGCACGATTTAAAAACTGACGACCAGCTGATGAAACTTTTAGAAACATATTATGCGGTGCATGTTGGAAATGATATTGAATTCTCAGAAAAACTTACTTGGTGTTTAACTTGTTGTCAGCATAAATTTCGTGATCTAAGCGAACAAGATGGCAGAGTCTGGTATTTTCAAAACGAACAAGATGCAACTATGTTTGCTATGAAATGGAGTTGACTTTCTCGTCAACTTGTGTTATAATAGCATATCATTTAATAGATTAAGGCGCATATGAAAATTGGATTTAGTTTTGGACGTTGTGTACGTGATATCGTAAATGGCGAAGTTAGTATTGACGATGTTGCATTTATTGTTGCTGCAACTTCTATCCATGACCGGGATCAATTAGATTCAGTAATTGCCAATTATATGGGCCGCAGTGATTATCTTGCTGGGCTCGATCAAGCAAAATGTCAACAGGTTGCTATTGATCTATGGGATAGTAATAAAATCTTGCAGCCGAGACGCCAAGGGCTTCAGCGTCACAAGCAGCCCGAAACCTCAGTATGGGTCGATCTATTTCCTACAGAACTAAGTACAAACGAGTCAGTTAAGAAAGCATGGGATGCTTATCGCTTTATGCTTCACATGGTAGAAAATGTTGATACAGAAGCATTAGAAATTTTCAAATAGGAGAGCTTATGATTAAAGACGGATCACTTTGGCGGAGCACTGATAAAAAATTTATAGTGTTACATACTATTGAACTCGAAGGTCATATCTGGGTTCACTATAGAGAATACGATCCCAAAAATACTGCCCTCGAATGTAAAGAATACAGTTGCTATCAAGAGAGTTTTTTACATCGATTTAGTTCAACGCCAGAATGATTAGCCAAGCACAGTATAACCGTGGGACTTAGAGTGCAAAAACTTGAAGATTTTAATGCAGAAGACCGAATTAGCGTCAAGCTGCTAGAACACTCAGTGTTCTTCCTTACAGGAGAAATTGAAGAAGAAAATATTGAAAAGTGCATTAAATGGATCACCTACGAGAATTTAAGTACTAAAGCAGATAAAATTCTAACCTTGTATATAAACAGTACAGGCGGCGACCTTTACCAAGCATTTGCGCTTATTGACGTTATGCAAACTAGCAAATATACTATCCGTACTATTGGAATTGGTTCTATTATGAGTGCTGCTTTCTTGATCTTTGCTTCTGGAACTAATGGTGAACGATACCTTGGGAAGAATACCGGAATCATGTGTCATCAGTTCAGTGCCGGCACCGACGGCAAATATCACGACCTCAAAGCAGAAATGAAAGAAACTGAATTACTAAATCTTAAAATGGTTGGCATACTTAAAGATGCCACGGGAATGACAGCTAGCGTAATTAAGAAAAAACTTTTACCGGCTAGCGATGTTTATCTTACCTCATCTGAGGCAGTTGAACTAGGTATAGCAGATAATATTTTAGAATAACATAAAGGCAGATATGAAAGTAGTAAGTATATCATCAAAGAGTCCTAAGGTTCTGATGGAAGAAGAACAGAAGGCAGCAATGATCGAAGTTCTCGACGACATGCGGGCTCAGGTCGAAGCAGGCACTATCGCAGAGTTTGTGGCCTGTGCTATCGACGAAGAAGGTATTGCACAGATACACGTGGCTGCTATGGACATGACTGGAGCAGTCGGGCTGTACGAGATTGGTAAGCACTTACTGATCAACGACCAAACACTTTTTGACTAAATGTTGCAAAATTACCACATTATGTGCCATATTGTAATTGACAGCTAAATAAAAAGACAATACAATAAGAACAGTTGTTTAAGACAGTGTTAAAATTTATTTTGCCAGAAATGCAAATAGAGGTTGACAATCAGACTAAATAACACTATAATAAACACAAGTTAGCAGACAATGTAGTTTGTAAATGTTGTAGAAATACAACAAAAATAAATTACAAAAGAGGTTGACAAGTGTCGTAAAAGACACTATAATAAACACATACTAACAAGTAATAGTGCTAGTTAGTTAACAAGATTAAAGAGAAAAAAAATGCAATCGTTTAATAGACAACATACATTTAATACAATGCCCAAACAGTTAGGCGTAATAGCCTCCGGTTGGTCAGCGATTAATTGTGAAAGTCTATCATATGATCGTACACCAGAGATTACCAGGGTCCGGGAGGGCTGGGATGGTTAAGTAACAACTTAATACATTTCAAAACTTCAAAGGACCCTAGGATTAAAACCCTGGGGTTTTTCTTTTAGTGAAGTGCAACAAGAGGTAACGAGGACCTCGCCGGGCACTATAAACATCTGGCGAACGGGCGGACAGGATACATGAACTCTGTGCTACAACACAGACTGTAAGACTCCTGGTTAGGGTATTGTCCCTAACAGAAAAGGTTAGTTCCTTTTCTTATGTTTAGTTCCTAAGCTAGTTTTTTTGTATTTGCGTCCCAAATACCATCCGTTACTAGTATAGGAACTAATTTGATCTATATGTACATATAATGATTTAGCATCTAAATCATTAGACATCCATTTACGCATTGTGGCAGCATTAATATATCCTTCTTGTTGAAAAAACATTTTTCCTTCATCAATTCTTTGTTTTGCAGCCACTTTCATTGTGTCACTAAATTGCGATTTGTATGCTAGATCAGATTTTAACTTATTAGCACGAATCATTGACGCTTCTGCCTGCTGGCCAGCTCGATGTCCCTGATTACGTAATGAGTTTACATAAGAAAAGGAACCATGTCCTCCTTCAGTGATATTATATGTATCCTTGGAGTTTACAAAATTAGTATTAACTAATTCTTTTTCCTTGTCGTGCATATCTTTTTCAGAATTAAAGAATTCTAAAATTTCTTTTGTAAAATTGGCTTTGCCGTATTTTTTAATAGCACGATTAATGTTGAGTCCTGAACCAAAATAATTATCGTCTAAATTTTTAGTTTGATGAACCCCGATATAAATTTTGTTATTAATTGTATTAGTTATCTTGTAAACATAATAGAACATCTCTATCTCCTATAATGTATTTATACACGGACTAGTGGATGGCATCTCCTTTTGTGGAGGGAAAATACTAGTTATTATAAAGCACTTTCTATCCGAAAGGAGACATGTGGGTTCATCCATGAAAAGTGCTTTATAATACACTTTCCTGGACTGGGGGTTCCCGGTTGACGCATAGCGTGGAGAGTGTTAACAAATTAATGGATGAGATGCTCTAATGGTAGGGCAGCTGGCTGTAACCCAGTGGCTTCGGCAAGTAGGTTCGATTCCTACCTCATTCACCAAATTACACTGTTGTCGTCTAGTGGCTAGGACGCTGCCCTTTCAAGGCGGAGAAGCGAGATCGATACTCGTCGACAGTACCATGTTTAGGTCTTAAAGTGTTCATGGACGCACACGACACTGTCACTGTCGAAGAAGGGGATCGTTACCCCTTAAGACCGCCAAAGTTTTGCGCTTTAGTGTAACGGCAACACATCCCCGAAAGGACTGCTTAACGGTTCGATTCCGTTGTATGTTGGACAGGCATCATTGAAGTATAGGGTTCGACTCCCTAGCGCAAATTCATTTTCGGAGACTGAAACTTAACAGTTGATTCATTCCTAGCCCTTAGAGAGGGTGGCAGCTGGTCAAAGTTAAGCGGATAAAGTGGACGACATATAGGTAAGTGACTCGGCTAACGCTGATATCGACCGCCCGTATGTAGGCTGTCTCCACCTTATAATGCGGGAAGGGTCCGGTCACCAGCAGGGTCTCATAAGCCTTTGCCATCCTTGGTTCAAATCCAAGTCCCGCTACCAAACATAGCCTATTAGCTCAATTGGTCAGAGCACTGTCTTGATAAGGCAGGGGTACTTGGTTCGAATCCAAGATAGGCTACCAATTTTATGCGTGGTTAGTTTAATGGCAGAATTTCTCGTTGCCAACGAGATAGCAAGAGTTCGATTCTCTTACCCCGCACCAATTTATGTATCTCTAATGTAATGGCAGCACCTTAGTGTGCCTCTCTTAGAGTGTGCCCCGCAAGTCCGTAGTGAAACTAGGCATCACCGCGAACTCCAAATCCGCTATTTTCCGTTCAAATCGGAACGGACTTGCAGGGTACATTTTATCAAACTCTTCTATTTTTGCCATGAGATCAAGCAACGACAATGAACATTGCGTGTGTTTGCTTTGATTTGCTACATGTTGCATTAGTTGACAATTGGCAGGATGAGATATGATACGGGGATCGACATTATTTTTAAAACCGTGCGTTACGGAATACATATGATCTCTAGAAATACCGTTAATATTTTTAATCCCTTTTCCGGAACCAGGAGTTGAGTACCAGCCATGATTTTGAATTAATCCAGAAGCAGTTTGAAACCAATCTGGATATGAACTAATACCAAAATTAAACCTACATTGGTAAGAATATTGTTTTTTGGTATCAACAATATCGGGATGAATTGTTTTTACAGTTTTAGAATACCAAGTTTTTCCAGTAAACTTACATTTACATAGGTATATACGAGTATATTCACCTAAATATTCTACTGAAACTTTTTCATATTTAGCTAATAGCGTAGTTCTAATTTTTAGTTTAGTGCTATCGGGTAGTATTCTACCAGTATTAAGATGGCTAGCTCGACATGACTTACAGCAGAATTTAGGATTGAGTGTATTTGTTTTACAATACAAACATTTTTTAATTTGTCGTTTTGTTGAATGCTTGGCAGAACAAGCAACGGAACAAAATTTTCGTATGCGGTTTTTATTTGTCCTCAGAGGGAAAAACATTGATTGACATTGATTACATTTAAACATATGTTTATTTATCATTTCGTTGGGTCGGAGTTCGAGTCTCTGGAGGTACGCCAAATAATGCAGCGGTGGCGGAGAGGCCCAACGCAATGGATTGCAAATCCGTAAAACCGTGAGTTCAAATCTCACCCGCTGTTCCAATTTCGCCCTTTTAGTATAATGGTATTACACCTGTTTTGTAATCAGGTTACGGCAGTTCGATTCTGTCAAGGGGCACCAAGTTTTGTAAGTGTTAGCAAGAGAAAGTCACGCTGTCTAGGTTTGTTCGAACTACCGAAACAGTAAAAGGATGCAGGTTCGATTCCTGGCACAGCATACATGGTGTATCATCTGGACAAACTATCCCAAGTTGCGTGCCGCTCCCGTCCGGGGTACCAGATTTGTTGGGGATTAGTTAAATGGTATAACATCGGATTTTGATTCCGAGGTCACAAGTTCGATTCTTGTATCCCCTGCCAGTATATGTAGTAGTTGATACGTTGATCAAGCGGTTGACGAATAATCCAGTCTGTAGTATAATTAACACTTAGACAGCAAAAAGACTAGTTCTGTTGCTGTAGTTAAAAAACAACAACAGCAGTTGACGTATATTACGAATACTGCTATAATTAATACTTAAACAGCAAACGATAGAGTAGCTGTTTACACAAGCTCTTTAACAAGTTGAGAACTAGTGATAAAAAATTAAAAACCGACGTGGTATTTTGTTCTCGCACTTGTGCAGGAAAAGGCCACAAAGGAAGAGTTAAGCAGTCCCTATAGATTACGTTGGTTAGATCACAGCCCTTTCACGGCTGCGGACCCGGATCGTCACCGGGTAGGGACGCCATATATAAGCCAATTGAGTCTGACCCGCAAGGTTGGATGGGGTGTTGAAGTTGAGGGGACCGGCCGGACTGCTCATACACATATACACCGAGATACCAGTTGGCTTATATATGGTAACCAAGACTTGGAGAAACAAAACGAAAATTTAGTTCGCAGGACTGTGTGTACAGCAGAGCATCAGGCAAACTAAAAAGCTCATCGTTCCTTCTAACGCAGAGGGGTTGTATAAGGTTCGAATCCTTATGTTGGTTGCTATATTGAAGTATATTACATGACGCCTCAGCGAAGGGATTCTAGAAGCCCAGTAGCGATTAATAATTAAACATGCAGATGGGTTCGCATGGTGTAGTGTATTTCAATATGGTAGCAAGGAGTAATTTACCTTGAATCAGATTGGGGAGTAATTACCTCAAAAACTCGTAGTGGTCTAACAGACAAGACAGAGCCAATATTCGGCTTGCATGTTGGTTGCAAAATCCAACCTACAATGAGTTTGCATATTGAAATACATTTGTTAGCCATCGGCCAATCCCGGTACCCTCACTATAGTAATATAGTGTCATCCCTTGTAACATGATTTGAGATTCATGGGGAGGTTAATCTCAAAAGTGTATTTCAATATGGTAAAGTAGCATAATGGTTGTGCAACACCTTCATACGGTGCCCGGTGTGAGTTCGAATCTCATCTTTACTACCATACCAGCGAGCGTCCTAGGTTCGATTCCTACTCCGGGTGCCAAACACGGCCCTTAACTCAATTGGATAGAGTGCAAGTCTTCGAAACTTGAAGTTGGGAGTTCAAATCTCTCAGGGCCGGCCATATTAGGAGATAGTTATGAAAGCGGTGACATTTGAAAATGAAAGAAACGGTGAGCGAGTAGTATGCGACGATGTCCGTGACATTCGAGTCATTGACGGAGTAGACTATCTTGTAGTACACAAACACGATAATCCTAGAGCATTTATGATGCGCAAGGAAGCTCTTAAAAAAGTCAATACCGCTCCGGTAAAATAATGGAGTTTGTGATGTAATGTGATAATAGGGGTGTCCATAGTGTAAAATTGGCACCCAATCCTGTGAAGATTGTAGTCTGAGTGAGACTTCTCAGTGGACACCCCTATTATCATATTCAGTGACTAACAAAACTAATTCATCGTACGTTATGGACAAGTTGATACATATCTTGGAAATGGGTGGAATAAAGGAAAAATTCCCCGACTAAGCTAACCTGGTGGAAGCGTGTGCCTGAAGAGCACGAGGGCTTGGTTCGAAACCAAGAGTCGGGACCAAATAGTAGCAACCGTTGAAACAGGTTCGATTCCTGTAGGTTGCACCAAGTTTATTCGGAATATAGGAAAGTCTGGCTTAATCCGCCTCGTTTGGGACGAGGAGACCGAAGGTTCGAATCCTTCTATTCCGACCAAAGAACTCACCCTAACATACGGTGTATAATGTGATAAGTTGTATGTTACTAATTTTAAAAAGGAAATGACATGAAACGAGGTAAACTCTAGTGTCAATCTAGATCCCGTAATTGGTCTGGGTTGGCACAGTAAAGAAAAGTAATTTACAACCAACCCTCACAAGCATTAAGGTGATGCACTCGGCTCTTAACCGAAAGAACGCGGATCATTACCGCGGTGTGGGACCATACGGGATTCATAGTTAAACGGCTATAACATCAGGCTTTTACCCTGTAAATTCTCGGTTCGAATCCGACTCGGGGTACCAATTTATAGAGCATCAAGTGAGACAGTATCGGTGTGCTGAAACCTCAACATAGATACGCCTAGGCGTCACGTATCTGAGGTATCTTGTTGTTGGTTCGAATCCATCATGCTCTACCAAGTTTATTGTAAAATAAACCAAAATAACTGTTGACAAACAGTAGGTTAGGCTACATAATAGTTATATACTAAGCAGAAAGCTGCTACTACTGATAAAAAGATTTTTAAAAGAATTTTTAAAAAGTAGTTGACATCACTTGATAGTGATGTTATAATAGTTATATACTAAGCAATTAGTAACGTTCTTTAAAAAATTAAGTAAAGTATTGCCCCGGTGGTGAAATTGGTAAACACAGCGGTCTTAGAAGCCGTAAGCTGAGAGTTCGAGTCTCTCCCAGGGCACCATATTAAAACATATTACTGCACAACATTTTGTCTTACAAGTCTTTTTAGGTGTTGTGGTCGTTCTTTAGTATGTTTCAATATGGTAAAAATACGCCCGAGTGGTGAAATTGGTAGACACAACGGACTTAAAATCCGTCGCTTCGTTCATAGCGGGCATGCCGGTTCGAGTCCGGCCTCGGGCACCATAAAATATAGTCTCTATATAAAAGCACACCAAGGCGCAGTACACGCTGATATGGTGGATTCATAGCTTCGTCCGTGGCGAGGTCCGCAGGTTCGAGTCCTGTGAGTGTGCCTCTATATAAAGATTAAGGGTGGTTTAACATCCTGTAGGCGGCTTGCCGTTTACAAAGAATAACTGTGGTGACACAGCCAAAGGAGGTATGCCTACATAACTCCGCTAGTAATAGTTCATTTAGACAAGCCTGCTTGATACCGTGAGGTATGCTTCATCCATAAGACCGGTGGAGATAACAGCAAAGCTGATAGTAGTGGAAAGAACGTTTGCTCAAGCGCCGCAAGGTAACGCAAGCAGATGGAAAGAAAACAGGTGGTGCTGTGCTTCACTATGTAACCAATCAGTTAGTTGGTACAAGAAAGGGTAGTGTATTTGTCCGAAGGGTCGCTCCTAAGGGCTTGTGCGCAGTTTCAGTGGTTGTTGGGTGCGTTGTGAAACGTACACAGTGATCGCAAAGGACGACTGAGTAGCTCGCGAGGCAAAAGGTACGTGGTGTGTTGTATTATGTAGTCCAAAAGATTATATAGCAACTGAGTCAGCACATCGCAGTAGGTTGATATAGCTCATCGTAGAGCAATTCCCTGTTAAGGAATAGGCTGTGGCTTCAAAACCACTATCTAACATAAAAGCAAAGACTGACTCGGTCATATGTGAAAAGCATCTAATACTGTAGTGGCAACACAATACAGTCTAACTAAGCTCGCAAGGTGAAGTTAGTTTATGCAGGAAGTTTCGTAAGGTGTTAGCGCACTTGAATAGCTCGCAAGGTTAACGGGATGGAAAGCGTAGAATAGCATATGGCGACAAGACTACTGCCTGTCTTTAAAAACGGCGATGCTGGCAACAGACTAGGAAACCTTGAAAGAGGTCTTAGTGGAAGTCGGAAGAAAGTAGACTCGCAAGGTTTACAATAATGTCCGGAGTGTTGTTAGGTTAGGATGTATTCTCAGTCCGCCACTATTCTAAAACACATTGAGCTTGGGAGTCGTACTCCGGGTCGTTTCAGATAACAATAGCCGCAAGGATAATTGGCAGTGTGTTTCAGAATAGAAGGATCCTTAACTCAGTTGGTAGAGCGCCTGCCTTACACGCAGTATGTCGGCGGTTCGAGCCCGTCAGGATCCACCAAGTTTATGGAAGCGTGGCTGAGTGGCCGAAGGCAGCTCCTTGCTAAGGAGTCGGCTCCGTTAAAAGGGTCCGTGGGTTCAAATCCCACCGCTTCCTCCAATTTTTTATCAAAAGGAAATATTATGAAACCAGATTCAAAGTATAGAATGAGATCATCAACTAAAGCAAGTCTAGCAATGAGTCCACTAAAGGATCCGCATCAACAGGCTGCTTGGAAACGTGCGATGATTGATGCAGAGCTTTGTTCCGCTATTCAGCCAAAGCGTGAGAATCGCCAATCGGGTCCACAAGGTAAGTAAAGTATTGGGGGTTTGATGTAATGGTAGCCTGGGACCTTTGCAAGGTCTTCGTAAGAGTTCGATTCTCTTAACCTCCACCAGTAGATAAGCCCTATTAGTTTAATGGTAGAACACCTGTTTTGTAATCAGGTAATGGCAGTTCGATTCTGTCATGGGGCACCAAGTTTATTGGCATATAGCTCAGTTGGTCAGGTCAACAGGTTTTCATCCTGTAAAGCGGGGTTCGACTCCCCGTAGCGTTACCATATAAGTCATACCGAACTATCGAGAAGTATAAATATATACATCGGAGATGCGATATGAAACTATGTCCTAAATGTAATGTCCAGCACGAAAAGTCTGGGATATATTGTTGTAGAAGTTGTGCTAATAGCAGAACATTTACATCAGAAACTAATGATAAGAAGCGTGTTGCTAACTTAGCTTTCTTTGCTGATCTTTCTTCAGACGAGAGAAAAGCTAGACATCGAGAAGCAATGAAGCTATATGATTTTGACGAGCATCAACGAAAAGTTCAAGCAGCAAATAGAAAACGTGAGTGGAGTAAGCCGTACGAAGAAATGAGTCATTCATCCGTTCGTAAACGATTACTACATGAACGAAATTATACCTGCGAAGCGTGTGGCACAGGAAACGAATATAACGGAAAGCCATTAAGTTTAGAACTTGATCACAAAGATGGAAATAGTAAAAATAACAAACTTGAAAACTTAAGGATACTTTGTCCTAACTGTCATTCGCAAACGCCAACGCACAGAGCAAAGAATATCAAATATAAAAGATTGTTGTTAGAAAAGAATATTGGCATATAGCTCAGTTGGTAGAGCGTTCGGCTGTTAACCGAAATGTCCCTGGTTCGAGCCCAGGTTTGCCAGCCAGTTTTGTTAGTTTGTTAAAACTAACCGTCGAAGCAAAAGGTAGATGAGAGATGACACAACTACTCCAAACACCCTTGAAAAGTGTCCGCGTTGTTGTGCTCCAGCCCTAAAGATTTGTTATTTGATTTCTGGAAATATAATGGCCTCTGTGATTGCATATTGTACATTGCGATTTGTCCATTGTCCAGTCATTTACTTGACCTTTTGTCTAGACGACACTATAATAGTATTTTAAAAGGAAACTAACGTGGCTAGATATACATCAGAAGCAGCAGCGGCAATGTTCGGTAGTAGGTTTGAAATGGTAATTGCAGCTAGTCAACGAGCTCGTGAACTAACGCATGGATCTCTGCCGCGTGTCGAAGGCAAAGATTCTAGCACGGTAGTTACCGCATTGCGTGAAATTGAAGCAGGAAAATATACCAGACTAGAATGGCTAAAGACAATGCCTCAGGCAAAAAAGAAAGGATCACGAGATGAACATTTCTCTTAGAAAAGCAAGTGCAGTACAGGCAGCAATCAATGATGCAATTAAAAGCATCAAGATTGATATTACAATTGAGCTTAACGAGTTTCAGAATGTTGAAACTGAGTTAACCAAAGCAAACACTGCCCTGTTTGTGAATGACGCTCGTCGTCAAAAGCTGTTGTTAAGTTTGTACAATATCCGTGCCTTAGTTGGCACAGCTAATGCACAAAGCGGCATTGATAGCAAGTTAGCAACAGCAGCGTTTATTGACAAGCGTATTGGTCAATTAGAGGAACTAGGTGCGGTGTCTGCTGTAACTGATCTTGCAGTTATCAACGGTAAGTTGGAAAAGATCAGGAACAGCAAGGATGAAAGTCGCCGTAGCATTTACGGTGCAAGTGACACAGTTTCAACTAGTGTTGTAGGTCAAGACCAACTTGATCAGATCAAAGCTGAGATTAAGAATCTCAAGAAGCAGAAGCAGAAGATCAATGATGAAATTCTTGAGTCGAACATCAAAACGGAAGTGCCGTTGAGTGATGAAGTCGTAGCTGTATTGACTGCTGAAGGTTTAATTTAATAAGTTATCGCGGGATAGAGAAATGGTATCTCAGAAGTCTCATAAGCTTCAGTTCTTGGTTCAAATCCAGGTTCCGCAACCAACTCTCCCTGACATACGGAGTACAATGTGATAAGTAGTATGTCAACAAATTTTGCGGGATTAGTTTAATGGCAAAACAGCAGATTTCCAATCTTCGGTCAGGAGTTCGATTCTCCTATCCCGCTCCATAATATGCAAGTAATTGATCAGAACGATACATTTAGAAAATACGACTTTAGTTCAGTAATTACTTCGCAAGACAATCTTGATGCTATTGCAGTTGTTAAACAGATTGTTGCAGCCGGAAACTACTTTACTAACAGTCCCAAGTTTCAAACAAAAGAAAATATATTTGCTCGACAGGAAGCTATATGGTTAAAGTACCGTATGAGCTTCCTGTTCTCAGTGTTTATGTATTTAGGCCGTGAGGTTAAAGTATCTAACATGATGGCGTGGAGTTTTATGACAAATCTCCAGGGTGCCGAAGACCGCGAAAAACTTTGGCATCACCACTGGCATCCAAAAACTCCTAGCAGTAAAATGTTAAGTGGCCTGTTCTACTTGCACATTCCGGAAGACGTAAAAGACCGTGACTACTGCGGTACCGAAATGGCTCCGAACGGGCCCGAGAGTGATGGCAAGTTCTTCGTCAAGCCAACTGACTATAACTGGTTAATCTATCCCAGTAATAGTTGGCACAGACCAGGCATTGTGCAAAGCAATGACTACAGATTTATTCTAGCAGTAGATATAGAATACCAATAAATTCCCGGCCATAGTATAATGGATAATACAAAGAGCTTCTACCTCTTGAATGTGGGTTCGATTCCTGCTGGCCGGACCAAATAAGCTCTTATAGTTAAATGGTATAACACCGACTTGGTATGTCGGCATTCTAAATTCGATTCTTAGTTAGAGCACCACTTGACACCCTGTTAAAAACACTGTATAATAGTCGCATGTACACAATAATAAGCAAACTAGGACTTACACTAAACACAGTAACTACTTTGGAAGAAGCTATGGCTTTTGCCAAAACAGTTGGCACATTTGTAACTATCAAAGGAAGCGACTTTGAGGTATGCGGATTGTTTGGTGTAGACACAGTCAAGGATGGTAAGTGCCCAGACGGCATTGCCTATGATTGGAACAAGGCAAGCCGGATAGGCCGTGTTAAAAAGGAGCGTGTATAATGCCATGGATTGAAAACGTAGCAGCCTCAGATATTGACAACTGGCCTACATTTAATAACAGTATTTAAGGATAGATGATGAGAGAATACGAAAGTATCCAAGGTGACAATTTAGAAGAATCGGATATGGCACAGTTAGTGTCTACACTAGCTAGTGCTGATGCAATTGCAAAGATTCGGGCTGCAATTCCAAAAGGGCCTAGCCTGAGTCATTGTGACGAGTGTGGTGAAGACATTCCCCTAGCACGCCAACAAGCTGTCGCCGGATGCAGAACTTGTATCGATTGTCAATCACTTAACGAAAGAAACAGATAATGGTCGATAAGCTAGTATTAGACACTACACGTCTAATTAACACATATACATTAGAAAACGCTGGCGCAGTCAATGCTGCCGTGGTTGATCTAATACGAACCCAGGGCGATAGACAGGACAGGAAAACCAACGTTAAAGCAGATATGACTGACTGGCAATTGCCCATCGATCATCAAAATCCTCCGTACAATCAATTCTTTGATTTTCTGCGGGTCAGCATGGTGGACAGTATCACTCAGTTACTTAAACCTATTGATTACAGCCAGCAGAAGCCGTATTCGTATTCTATCACTTCGCTATGGGGTGCTGTATATCGCGTCGGCGATCATACTAACCTGCATAATCACTTTTCATCGACATTTAGTTTTTGCTATTATTTAAAGATGAATAATCCGCCTACGCCCTTGCAGTTTAGATCAATTGATCACAGCATTACACCCACAGAGGGTATGCTGATCATATTTCCGGGTTGGATGAATCACTGCGTTCCTGAAAGCATATCCACAGACGAACGAATCGTCTTGGCCGGTAATATAACAGTACACTAGGAATAAAGACATGAAAATTCAGTTTGATAAAAAAACAATGCCCGATGAACTTTACAATGCACTATTACAGCATTTTGTAAACGAAGCAATTGGACTTGGAGTAGAAGTTAACAAGTTCACTCAATTTAACGATTGGGTAGTTGAATGTAAGGTAGACGCTAAAGCATCTGTTCACTAATTGTTGTAAAACTACAACAATGCCCTGTTAATTATTAGTTGACAGGGCATTCGTTTGACTGTATAATATATACTTACACTAGCAAACAAGGAGCTAAAATGGCAGGCAAGGCGAAATCAGTTTACTTAACAATAAACCCAAAAGGACAGATTACTACTGTATTTCAAAAGATGTTTTTTGACGCTAAGGCATATAACGACTACATTAAATCAGATGAATTTAATGAAAAATGGCCGGCGGCTGAATACACCTTTGTAAAAGAAACTTATTAATGAACGGAGTCGGCATGATGATTGTAGCAAAATTTAAAGACAAGATTGTACAAATTATCCGCACTGCCGACTCTGTACAGTTCTCTGAGGACAAGGGGTGGATCTTTATCTGCTTTGACTTTGACAAAGTAAACAGGCGGCGAGAGCAATTTAAGTGGGTAAAGGCTAGCGAAACAAAATTTGAATGGATCCGCGAGTTTGCGGGAGAATAATATGACTACTTGGATTACAAGCGACTTGCATTTTGGGCACAAGAACATCATGAAATTCTGTCCCGAGACACGGGCTCGATTCAAAGACGATGTTGCATACATGAACAATGCAATAGTGGATGAATGGAATGCCCGAGTAGAACCTAACGACTTGGTGTACATCCTGGGAGATGTTGCTTTCATGAGTGGCAGCGAGGCTGGCAGAATGGTCAACCGTTTGAACGGCACCAAGATCTTGATTGAAGGCAATCACGATAAGAAGACACTGAATGATGCCACATTCCGGGGTGCGTTTGCAGAAGTACACAAGTACTTGGATATTACTTACGATGGTCACAAGTGTGTGATGTTTCACTATCCAATTGCCGAGTGGGACCAAATGCATCGTGGAGCATTGCAATTTCACGGTCACTTGCACGGTAGCAAAAGCGGATTAGAGCAGTATCGTGCGCTGGATGTTGGCATGGACTCAACTGGTGAAATTGTAATCTCGATGGAACGTGCTATCAACAGAATAAAAGACAACGAGATTAAAGGCCATCATGTTTAAAGATATTAAACAGTATGCTGATAAAACTATAGACATTTTATTAATGAGGAGTTAATATGGATATATCTGTCATTAAACACCATGAGAGACAAAATCAAATTGAGCACAGTATCAATTTAAAAACGATAAGTGATGCTGCATTGAAAAGGGCCGAGGTGGAAAAAGACCAGGTGGAAAAAGCTGCACAGATAGCTCATGATAGAAACAATGCCGACAAAGGTCGCTATATTGATGTGAGCGTATAATATACACATAACCCCGCTGGAGAAGAAGATGTTTAAAGATGAATTGAAGAAGTTTGTGCTAGAAAACCCCAAGCTGGTGAACATGCGTTCTGCTGGCGAAGGCATCTTTGTGCTGAAATATTCACGACGTGTGTTTTATGACAACTTGTGGAATGACTTCCTGGAAGAATGTCGTGGCACAATCGTAGACGCTGACTTCAATGTGGTGTCGCGTCCTTTCACTAAAATCTACAACTACGGTGTAGAAGCCAAAGCTCCTGTGTTGGCTGACGATGTAGAAGTTACCGCTTACCGCAAGGTAAACGGTTTTATGGTGGCAATGACTTGGTACAACGGTGACATCCTGATCTCCACAACTGGCAGCACTGCCAACGACTATGTGGAATATGCCAAGGAGATGATGGTAAAGCATCGGCCTTATGCTGATTGGCAAACTGAACTGAGTGCTGCAACAGGCCTGACGCTGATGTTTGAATGTTGCCATCCAAGTGACCCGCATATTGTACCGGAAGATGCCGGCATGTACTTCTTGGGTATTCGTAAAAACACCTGGGACTCTAAGGTAAAGATGTTTAGCAAATATGTTGCAGAGTGGGCTCGTAACTATGCCATGTGCCATTTGCAGTGTGGGTATGCAGAATCTATGCAAGTGACCATGGGCGTGTTGAAAGACTTGTCTTTAAAAGTTAAACACGAAGGCTTTGTATTCTATACGGAAGATGGCTTGAGTGCAAAGATCAAGAGCCCGTACTACCTAACTGCAAAGTGGGTGGCTCGTAATCCACGGACTGACAAGCTGTTGACCAAAGAGTTCAAGGAACAAATCGACGAAGAGTATTATCCGCTGTTGGAGCACATCCGTGGCAACATTGTGGAGTATACTGCATTAGATGAGCAGGCACGGCTGGCATGGGTTCGCAACTACCTGGAGGAGTTATAAAATGATGATAACATGGATTTTAGTATATTCGTTTTCAGTACCAAATAATGCGTACTTTAACAAGCCGGTTCTTATGGACCAGTTTACCAGTCAACGGACCTGTGAAATAACACTCGAGTATATCAACAACA
>Ga0222660_1000521_pt1 | contig 17267 bp, 16 predicted proteins | sample AntAcemetagen549_FD_179832 | JGI IMG/M metagenome (GOLD analysis project Ga0222660, IMG submission 179832) | Saline water microbial communities from Ace Lake, Antarctica - #549 | ecosystem: Environmental > Aquatic > Non-marine Saline and Alkaline > Saline | place: Antarctica: Ace Lake...
CTCTGATTGACCGCGAGGCAGTCATAGAGAGCGTGTACCAGCCAGCGGTCGTGGCGCATGCCTGGCAGTCTGGCGAAACAGACACCCCTGATCGCTATGAGGCCGAATTCCGCGTGACCTATATGGACGGCACCATCGAGACCTTTCCCAATCTGGGCTTCATCGAGGTGTTCATCACCGGCGATGTGCAGGGTCTGCCAGCGTGACCTCGCGGGCTGATCCATCACAGCAATCCGCCAAGGTAATCTATTGGGGTAATCCAGCGGGGTCATTCAACGCCTGCCATTGCCCCTCGCAATAGGGCGAGCCGCGATACGCATCGGCGGCCCCGCCGGCGCTGCACCAGCAGATATCGCCGCTTCAGACAAATTTTCCACACAGCAAAAAAGGAGGCTCCGCAATGGAGATCGAGCTATGGACCCTATTTGACGCCCTCATGAAATGGGTCATCATCCCGGTGGCCGCAGTCCTATGGGTGCATAACCAAAAGCTGGGCAGCCATGAGAAAGAGGTCCTGCGCATCATGACGCTGCTCGCCGAGCGCAAGGACCAGCGTGATGAGGACCGCGCCGAGCTGAAAGAAGCCCTGCGCGATCTGCGCGCGGCTATTCTGCGGCTTGATCAACGGCTCGCGGATTTTGCGCTGGCGCAATCCATACAACCGGTTCAGCCAGCGGCACCACGCGCAGCCACAGGCATTCCAGCACGGCGCGGCAAAGGCTGAGGCCTGCTGGCGGTCGCAAGATCGCGATAGGGCTGCCGCCAACTGCTCGTGCAGCCATGCCGTCCAGCATCCCCAAACCCACACTGACCCACCCCATTCCCCGTCGCATCCGCGGCGGGTTTCTTTTTGCATGAAAGGACCCTCCCATGTCTGATCCCGTCAAAACCTATCGCCACTGGCGCGATGTCCCTGCGCGCGACTGGCGCTGGAAGAACTTCTCACCTGCCGAGATTGCCTGTCGCGGCACGGGGCAGCTGAAGCTGCACCCGCAAGCGCTGGATAAGCTGCAGGCGCTGCGCGACCGGCTGGGCAAGCCGCTGATCCTGCGCTCGGCCTATCGCTCGCCCGAACACAACGCGTCGCTCAAGGGGGCATCGCCGCGCTCGAAGCATATGGACGGCACGGCGTTCGATATCGCGATGGCAAACCATGACCCGGTGGCGTTTGAGGCAGCGGCGCGGGAGGTGGGGTTCCTGGGCGTCGGCTATTACGGACGCTCGGGGTTTATTCATATTGATCTGGGGCCCGCGCGGACCTGGGGCGAAAAGTTCCCCGTTCGGATGAGCGCTTTTTCCGAAGAGGTGCCCGCTGCGCGCGAGGTCCTTGCGCAAAGCCGGACGCTCAAAGGCACCGGGGCGGCGGGGGTGGCGACTGTTGGTGCGGCTGGGGTCGAGGTTGCGCAGGAAGTGTTGGCCGAGGCGCAGGGGGCGGTCCTGCCGCTGGTCCCGCATCTGGACACACTGCGCTGGCTGTTCATTGCGCTGGCACTGGCCGGCATCGCCCTCGCGGTCTGGGCGCGGGTCGATGACTGGAAAAAAGGGGCGCGCTGATGTGGTCCCTCTTCATCATCAGGCTGATTGCCATGCCATGGGCGCGTCGGGTGGCAGGGCTTGCGCTCGCAGTGCTGACGATCGCCCTGTTTCTCGTCAACCTTCGCCGCATGGGCGAGCGCGCTGGGCGCGCCGCAGAGCAGCTTGATCATTTGGAGCGCAGCAATGTCATACAACGCCAGATGCTGGATGCGGCAAGTCGTCGCCCTCGCAGTCGTGATGACCTTGTTGAGCGGCTGCGCGAGGGTGGGTTTTGAGAGCTCAGCTGGCGCCTGTCCGCAAGTGGTGGAATACGGTCGGGCCGAGCAGGTGCGCGTCGCGGAGGAGGTGGCCGCGCTGCCAGAGGGGGCGATGAGCGTAGAGTGGCTGGCGGACTATGCCGTGCTGCGTGATCAGGCGCGTATCTGTTCTGCTTCACGAGGTTAAGGTGGGGCTACTCAATGGCGTCGGAAGCGCTTGCGCTCCGCACGCCACGCACAAAACCCACAATTGCACCCCAGATGAACACAAGAGGTAATGTAGCCAGCCAGATTAAAAAAATCACAACTTGCAGGCCAAAAACAGCCAAGGCAACAGCGGCCATGATTGAAACATAAATCAGCTGTAGCTGAGCGGCCTTCTTACCCCGCAACTGAACACCCGCAAACTTGAAAGACGAATATTGCGGATTCAAGAAGTTGAAGGTCCCTGCCCTGTTTTTGACTGAGGCGCTGACACCGGTCTTGGACAGGTTGAAGCCAAGAGGGCCAGCTCGCCAGCGGCCAATCAGTTGAAACCGGCCATTTTGCAGTGCAACGCGCGTACCGTTTGCGATGCGCGTTGATGCCCGCAGGCCCTTTGACGAATTAGCAGTCAAATTGACCGGGCCGACCTTCTTCTCCCCGCGAACCGCAACACCGCCAGTGCGCGAGGCACGCGTGTATTTGCCCCGATGCTCAATACGCACCTGTTTGCCGTCTTCGTCTTTTTTACCCAGACCAAACACTGATGTACTTTGCTCTGATTAATCCAAGTCGACTGAAATTGTCTTGCCGGCCACACGGACATCCAGATCGCGCCCGAACCCGAAGGCAAAATTAAAGGTCACAGACATGCTATCGAGCGGGTCTGCGTCCGGGTTACGCGCGAAAAACCCTGACACCTCCCGCTCAATGGAAGCATTCAGCTCATCAAGCTTTTCCTTCGGTATTTTGAAATTGTCCTGCGTCAGCCCCATGACTTTTCCCCTTTCTTCACTATTCGACTATTTTTCAGAAAGCTCTCGAAGCTCCGACACATTTACGTGCGCGATCGCCTCGGCTGCAGATTTATCGCCCCAGTTGACCAACATCAAAACTGTCCACGCCATGTCGATTTGAGCCAGCGCCTCGTCGATCGCGCTGCCCAATTGGTTTTCGACTTTACTTTCGACGTCGATCTCGATGTCTCTCATGTATCTGATCATGCATTGCGGCGTAGGTAATAAATCGATTTCGTCAGGCGTAAAAAACTGTCGTAGCCGGCCAAAAGCCAAACTCACTTCTGGATCCCGTTTACCCATAACCTCGAAATCCTTCAGCGCCACAAAACCCCAAGCACCCCCGTCGATCGAGCAAAAGAGGTTCACAGTATAGTAAAAGCGCCAGCGGGGGGAGGGAATTGCCACGGCAAGCTGTAGAGGCGAAAGGATATCAAAGTCCCAACCTCGAGTTTCAGCCAGTGCCGCAGCCTTTTGGATCATCAACTCACCCTTCCCAGGACATAAGGAAGATCAAAAACCCAAGGAAGGCGAGCGCCAGAAGCGCCGAAAGGTTGAGAAACAAGCGGCTGGTGAGGACGCGGAATAACAGCACCAACAGCCCGATGGCGATCATCCCAGCGACAATCAGAAACAGCAATCCCCCGGCAGCCTCGGACACCAAAAACCTCCGTCAGTCCACAACGGGGTAATAGGGCAAACCCCAGTCTTCAGCCGCGTTCGACATCATCGTGTCAATAAGGACCGGCAGAAGACTCAACAGGATTTCCGCACCATCACGCACCTGCTTGCGATTGACCATGCTGTTCCATGTCGCTCCACCGTGAACAAGCTGGTTGCGCAGCACGTAAAGCCGGTCAAACAGAATACTCAGAAGCTTTCCCGTTTCCTGGCCCTCGATGGCGTATTGCGCCGCTTTCTTGGCATTCTCAAAACGCAGCTCCCAGTTTGCATATTCCAGATCGCCATTGTGGAACTTCCAAAACGGGCTGAAGATATACTTGTTGTCCAGAAGCTCGGCCACGACACCCTCGAAGTGATGCCAGATTTCATGGCCGATCCGGCCGTTAGGATCACAGCGCACAAGCGCGTCGAAGAACTTCTGGAAATCAGTGCGCGCAAAAGAGCCAGGATCATCACCCATGTCCTTGGCATAGGCGGCGTTGAAAGCAATCCAGCAGAAGATAAAGGCCGCGTCAGGGTCATCATCAATCACTGCGGATGCGCGACTTATCCAGCTGATCGACCGGTGTGTGCGCAAATTCAGCTCAGGCGGGTTTTGTTCGCGCAGTTGCCGGTGCTTGTCCCGCAAATAGTCAAATTCCGAAGACGCTTCTGCCATGTTGGTTATGCTCCCAGCCTGCGTGCAAGCGCGTCGCCTAAGCGCGACGTGATCAGGTCCCAGACGGCACCACCTCCGGTGTCACATCCGCCGTCGCCCCACCGCTCGCTTCTCATGATGTAATGAACAACGCGGCGCAGTTCTCGCAGCGTCAGCTGTTCCAGGCGCGCAGGTGAGCGCTTCAAGGTTTTGATCAATTCCAAAACGGGCGTTTTCATCTCGTCGCCCATGTCTTCGCCAGCGTCACTGCAAACGAACCCACATGCATAAGCAGCGTCGATGAACGCATGCCATTCAGGCCAGTCGATTGGGCGTGCGCGCTCGTCACACGAAGATGTTTCATGACGGCGGATCAGATCTCTCAGCTTGTCTCCCACAAAGCGGACCTGCTGGAGGGTCAGCTTTTCGTCGAGACTGAAAACACCCTGCCGGATATCCAGATCATATTCTATGGCTTGCATTGCTCGCTCCGGCCTTCTTCTTCAGCTGTTTCCAGACGGGATATGAAACCCTCGATTTCCTCAAGAGCCGCCAGATCATAAGACGAGGATGCTTTCATCTCGGAGATCGCCTGCCGCGCCTTGCCAAATGTTGTCCACTCCGTCTCAGCCTGCTCTGGAGCATGCCAGCGCTCGCGACGCCAGACAGCAAACTGCCCACGCTCCTCTTCAGACAAAAGCGCAGGGGCGTAACTCGCAACCAACCGTCGCCCGAGCTGACGCAGGCGCGCATCCCCGAAAGAGGCCACGATCTCCTGTCGGCGCGGCCAATCTGCCGCCTGAAATTCCTTGAGTAACGCCTTGTCGGACCAGTTGTAGAACCCGTTGAAAATCTGCTTCTCAACCAGGGGCGGTAGCTCTGCCGCTGGCCTTGCTTGCTTGCGCGCGGCCATGACTACCGCCACGCGTTCACGAAATTCCGGTGCCTCTGCAATTAAACGCACGCGTCTGTGCTGTTCATCCGTAACCGAGACCGGATCCAGCAAGAGGGGAACCTTGTTCACGGTGATGAAACGGATGAGGCTCGGTTGAGCTTCAATCGCGGCGCTTAGCTCCTCTGCCGTGGCGTTGATTAAATCGGCCGGATCTGCAGAATCGACATCGAAGAAGAACGCCTGATTGGGATTTTTCTCCGCATATCCACACAGACAGCCGATGATCCCTTGTGGCGGGCCCCCACCGAACCGCCCCACAAGCTCAATTGGGGCAAACTGCTCCAAGCGGGCCTGAACATGTGACTTGTCTCGGTTTGCCAGAAGCTCGGCCCAGAGTGACGGCGCGCGCTGGGCGATCAGGCGCGCGATATGAATGGTCGCCTCAACATCCCCAAGGGCATCATGCGCATTATGCCCTTCAAAACCGTTCAGCGGGGCAAGTCTATCCAGCTTGAAACGCACCTTGCCGGTCTCATCGACAGGCCAATCGAACAGATCAGGGTGACGGTGAAATGCCGCAAAGACGGCAGTCATAATGTCAAAGCGCGTGTTCCCGTTAAACTGGGTCGCGAAAATCTCTGTCTGCAGGTTCTGATAGAACATCTGGCGCAGCATCTCTTCATCGAAGCGGATGCTGTTGAACCCGGTCCAAATGGCAGGCGACCAACGCGCCACCAGCGCGGTCAGCTCCTGAGCAAAGTCGAACGGGCTCGGGAGCTCGGGATCGAGAAGTTGATGTGGTCGCACCCCTGTGACCGCCAACGCCTGCGGCGATGGGATGACATGGGGTGCAAGGTGGCAACGCAGGTCCACCCGCTCGATCTCTCTGAACTCAGCATCCGTGAGGATGGCTGCGAATTGCAGGGGATGGTCGAAGGCAGGCGAGATGCCGGTGGTCTCTAGGTCAAAAAATGCAAAGTTCATGATGCTTTATACGAACAAGAGTCAGCCACGTCATCCAGAGATACGGCCTTGAAATAATGATACGTCCGATTTTGACGCATGCTGCCATTATATTGGGTCCATCACAATGGAGGTTGCATGACGAACAAATACGAGCAGCGGTACTTGATTGACCTGGCGTTCCAGGTGGCACACGGCTTTTCCGCCCGCAGCGTTGTGGCTCAGGAGCTTTCCAGCTGGGTCGAAGATCAGGATCTGGGCTTTGCCTGGGATCCGGAAATGGATAGTTTTAGAAAGAAAGGTGTCCCTACTGCCATCTGGTCCGACCTTCGCAAGTTGCTCGCGGATCGTCACGCATCGGTTGCGCGTTCGAAACCGGATATGCTGGCGGAAAACATCTCTCTGCTGGCGGCCCATGTCGGGCTGACCGCGGATGAACGCATCATCTTTGAACTTGGCGTTCGCGCTGGGCGCTCAGGGCCGGCGAGGTCTTTGTGTAACGCCCTGGTCGATGATGCGCGGATCCCCGTCCACGATGCAGTCATTCATCTTACAGGACTGCCCGCGCCCAGTGTGCAGTGCGCCCTCGCACCGACCGGGCGTTTGCTGGTCTCCGGCCTGTTGCAGTTCGACAAGCCACCCTTAAGCGGCCTCGGGCTCTTTCCCTCTGACCGACTTCTTGTGGCCCTCGATCCGCCTTCGCAGAGCCTTAGCGACATTTTGGGCAAGCTTTTTGCGCGCGTCGGGGCCGCATCCGTGGCTTGGGAGGATTTCGCGCATCTTGGCGCTGGGTGTGATTTTGCGTTCCGCCTCCTGAGCGGCGCGATTGAGCGACAGGAAAAGGGCGTGAATATCCTGCTGCACGGGGTTCCGGGCACCGGCAAGACCGAGTTCTGCAAAGCGCTTGCACAGCGTCTCGGCGCCAGCCTTCACGCTGTCGGCGAGGCAGATGACGATGGGGACGAGCCGTCGCGGTTTGAACGCCTGCAGCAGCTCCGCCTAGGCCAACGGCTGCTCAGTGATCAAGGTAACAGTCTGATCCTGTTCGATGAGATGGAGGACCTATTTCCAGGTCTTGAAAATGGGTTCTTTGGTCTTTCCCTGCGCCGCACCGGGTCGAAGGTCCACATTAACCGGCTTTTGGAAAACAACCCGGTCCCTACCCTCTGGACGACGAACGATATCAGCGATTGTGACCCAGCGTTCTTGCGTCGGATTTCGTTCACGCTGGAACTGCGGACACCGCCGGTTTCTGTGCGCAGCCGCATCTGGGAGAAACTGGCCGAGCACCACCAAGTGTCGCTGCCCAAAGAGCTCTGTGTCGAACTCGCTCATAGCATGGAGGATGCCCCCGCACTTGCCGACAGCGCACTTCGTGCGGCACGGATCACGCGGGGCGGCGCGGATGACGTGAAGCTTGCGGCTTTGGCGATTTCGCGTGCCGTGCGCGGTGGGCACACCACACTCGCAGCCCCCAGCAGCATAAGGTTTGAGCCTGAACTGGCTAATGCTGACCACGACCTTGCGCTGATCACGGAGCGTTTTGTCGCCTGCGGGCCGGCCAATACGGGCGGGCTATGCCTCAGCGGCCCTCCCGGCACCGGGAAGAGCGCCTTTGCGCGTTATCTCGCTGAACGCATGAATATGCCTGTCCTCGAGCGACGTGCCTCTGACCTCCTCGATCGCTATGTCGGAGGCAGCGAGCGCAATATCGCAAATGCCTTTGCTGAAGCGCGCGACACCAGCGCGTTTCTTGTGTTCGATGAGGCGGACTCGCTCTTGGGCGCGCGCGATGGCGCATCGCATCGCTGGGAAATCTCACAGGTTAATGAAATGCTCACCTGGATGGAAAACCACCCCTTGCCCTTCGCCTGCACCACCAATCTGGTCGACCAACTGGACCCCGCAACCGCGCGACGCTTCAGTCTGAAGATCGGGTTCTTGCCACTGAGTATAGAGCAGCGCGCTGCCTGCTTTCGCCGTTTCTTTCATTCTGAGCCGTCGCCCATCGGGCTTCTGGCCCTTGATCAGCTTACACCGGGGGATTTCGCCGTGGTTGCCAAGCGGTCGAAACTGCTCGGCATCTCTGAACCCGACGCCATCCTCATAGAACTGTGCCGCGAACAAGCCACCAAACCCAACACGCGAAACCCGATCGGGTTTCGGGCGGCAAGCTAATCGAGGAGTTCTGTCTGATGCAACGCGAGCAATCACATGTGCGGCGCGGCTTGAAGCTATGGCACGATTCCGTCACTCTGCAAGAAACGGAGGGGCGCCAATGCGTTATGGCCGATTAGCAGATCTTGTACGGCTAGCCATGCAGATGCAGGGCCGCGCTGATGGTATGTCACTCGATGAGATCGGTCAGACATTTGAGGTCTCGCGCCGAACCGCCGAGCGGATGCGCGATGCAATCCGTGATGCATTTCCACAGACTGAGGAACTTACTGAACCGGGCGGGCGGAAACGATGGCGCCTGCCGCCAGGCACCGCTGGCCGTCTGGCCGATCCGACCATCGACGATATTGCCGCCCTTCATCGCGGCGCAGAGCTCGCACGCCAGTCCGGCGATTTGGTCACCGCGGATCACCTCGACACGCTCTCCGACCGTTTGCGCGCCCGCCTACCAGGCCCGAAGCGGGCGCGGTTAGAGCCAGACATAGCCGCGCTGCTGGAGGCAGATGGCGTTGCCTTGCGCCCGGGGCCGCGCGAGCGCATTCCCGAAGACACGCTGAATACGCTGCGCGAAGCGATCTTGGCCGGTCACTGGATCACGGCCGATCATCGCGCACGGGCGAGCGGCCTTTTGAGCCGCAATGCCCGCCTTGGTCCACTTGCCATGCTGCTGGGTGAAGGCAGGCAATACCTTGTGGCGTTCAGTGACTATGCACAGGAAGTCCGATTGTTCGCCTTGGCCGGTTTTGAGCGTATCGAATTGACCAAGGATGTGTTCGAACGCCCTGCAGGCTTCGACCTACAGACCTGGATGCAGCGTTCCTTCGGGATCTGGCAGGAAGAGGTCTACGATGTCGTTTGGCGCTTTGCGCCCGAAGCAGCACCCGACGCACGCCTCTATCTGTTCCATCCCACACAGGTCATGACCACCGAACCTGACGGGAGTTTGACGGTGTCATTCCGCGCAGGCGGGCTGCGCGAAATGTGCTGGCATTTGTTCAGGTGGGGTGAACAGATTGAAATCCTTAGCCCAGGAGCCTTACGCCAGACAATGAGCGAGATGACTTATGCCGCGAAGGTCAAACTACCGCATTAACGCCACTGAAACACCTATCCTCCATTTGTCAGAAGGTAACGCCGCCAAGGGTGAGGGCTGCGCCCACCTTTTGAAAAAAGGCATAACTCGGTTTCTTCTGAAGTCTTATTTATCAAAATTTTCGACAATTCTTCGACTGCGCCGCAGAACTGCTCATATGTCGATTGGTCATTGCGCGGATCCACGTGATTTTGTGTCCGCATTTTTATAGGGGGCGGCCCATCAATTAGAAAATTGATAGACCGCGAAGTCCACTGGTCCATGATGTATCCGTCGTGCCTTGGGTTCGCGAAAAAGATGAGCTTGGTAAAATAGGCTGGTCCTATGCCTGCCGAGCTGACGTCCCGCACGGCGTCAAAACAAATTCGGTAGCTCTCACAGCGATCCAATCCATCCCTTCGAAGCTTTCCAGTTATCTCGATCCAAATGCTTTCATGGGCTGCAAGGCGACGCGCTGCATCTCGCCTCATTCCGCCCCACGCAAGAATTGACCAAAGCACGTCACGATCCGATACCGCCTTACTTACACCAAGCCGCTTGAGAACAGAGCGCGACAGAGGTTGAGAAATTGCCTCTTCGCCAAGATCGTCGATCCCCACACTTTTCGTCCAAGGAGAAGCCGCCCTGGGATCCCATTCCCCACATTGAGCCATTGTTTGAAATGCCTCCAAATGATCTTCGCGAAACAAAAAATTCAACTTCAGTCTCCCTTCCCATGAATGACCACGCTTTTTAAACTCAGGTCCCGAGAACCAGCAACGTGCGAGTAAGTCACAATGGGGCCCACGGTCCCGGCCGAATAATCAAGGCACAGCGCATTCGCACTTTGAAGCTCTGGCTCACCTGACATCCAGTAATGTCCGAAAAAGACGGGCTTGTCGCCCGAGGGATAAATGATCGTCAAAAAATCCTCAGGCAGTGGCGTATCTGGGAGCTGATTGATGTCGGGTACTGACATCGCAGCCTGATGCCAGTTTTTAGCATCACCGTTCCACCACTTCACTCTCACATGGTGGCGATCCTTCCCACCCTTATCCTCAAAGGAATGTGGATAAGGCAAACGTGCCTCCGGTCCTTTTGCCACCGTTTCAACAAGGTCGTAGAACGTACCGCCTTTTCGACCGGCTCGGATTAGCTGGTCCTCGGAAAGAACGCCAGCTGCAGTCTGTTGCATTAGGTCATCAATCGCAGGCTGGATCCACGCTGCATGAACTGCGCGAAACCCATCAGTCTCAATGAACAGCGGCAGTCCACGCATCCAACCCAGCACATCCTTGGTCTGGGCCCTCAAAGGGAACTCCTTCAGAAAGCTTTCATGCTGATCCAAGTTATCCTGGTCATGCGCGCGCAGAGGCGCCCCCGTATCCGGATCAGCCGTATGGAAGTGAATTGCGTTGAGCTCATGGTTGCCCATGATGGCCTGGGCGCGCCCAGCATCCATCAATTCGCGCACGATCCTGATGACGGCAGCGTTTTCGGGACCACGGTCGATAAAATCGCCCAAGAAGACGATCTGACGATCAGGCTCGGAATGAAGCCATGTCGTGCCGTTCCGCCACCATCCAAGGTTTTTGAGAGCAACGCGCAGCTTCTCCGCCTGACCGTGTATGTCGGGAATTATGTCAGTGATGCTCATGGCCCTGCACTCCTTATTTTTCTAAAGCGAGCCACGGCGCTTGCTATGCAATCAGAGGCCTGCCGCCGTGGTGTTCCGCTATTCATTCTGCTTTGTCGTCGACGAAGACCTCCAACTCGGCCCTGTCGATCCAGTGGATTGCCACGTCAGGTTTGGTTTCCTGAACCTGTTCCGCGAGAACGCCTCGATAGGCATCGAGCTGCGCGAAGTAACCAGCAAAGCTTCCAGCACCACTCTTGTGGTCGACAATCAGTCGCTTCCCGTCGCCTGTCGCCAGAAGGTCAATGATCCCGTTGAATTCCGCCCCCGATGGTTCACGATTCTGGATCGGCAACTCGCACTCGATCTGCGTATAGCCCTCGTCATTCAGCCATTGTTTAAGGCTGTTTGCCTGCGCGTGCAGCATGTCCAAGGTGGCCTCGTCAAAGCCTGTGGCTGCGGACAAACGCGGACGAAGATCTGGGCGTAACAGCAGAACACGCATCGCCTTGTGCAGTGCGCTACCTCGTTCGCTGGCAGTCGCCGCAAGCGCAGCAACCTCTTGCGAGACGTCCAACTGCACAATGCGCGTCTGCACTGCAGGCAACGGATCATGCACAATCAATGAGGGTCGGACACGCCATGCAGTCTGCTTGGTTTCGAGCATGGACCGCAGTTCACCAAAAGCCAATCTTTCCGAGGCATCTTTCACACTGGACTTGTCCAGCATGCACGGAGCCTCAGCGCCGCACATCAATGTGCGCGCAGGAAAACTGACGCCGCCAACTTTCACAATGCCAGCCTCCGGCTCCATGCCCGCCTCTAATATAAGCATTTCGGCATGGTTCGCGGGCCCATCACTTTCGCCAAGCTTCTTCAGCGCGAAATCTGGCCACTCAAGGATCAGCCGATCACGCCCACGGGTCAGAGCCACATAAAGCAGGCGCCGCGCGTCGGCTTCCGATACCAACCGGCGATCGGCAATGAAGGCGTCCTTCTTCTCCTTGATCTGCAGGTCGGGCGTCCAGATCAGAAGGGCCCGCTCGAGGATGGCGCTCAGATCGCTGAAATCCGTGAACTCGGCACGCAAGGTGCCGGGCTTTTCGCCGATCTTCTTGTCGAGACCAACAACTACAGTGATCGGCCATTCCCGTCCTTTGGAGGCATGCCAGGTGACAATCTCAACCCCCTGCCCGGCGCTCTGGCCGGGATCAGGATGGCGGTCGAAATCGCGCTCTTCACGGCGCGCTTCGAGCCAGCCAAGGAAGACTTGCGCGCTTGCACCGTGAAATCCAGCAGCAGCCTTGAAGTCACGATGCGCCGAGACGAATTCGCTGACCTCTGCATGCAGCCGCATTAGGTCAGCATGAGCTTGTGCCGCCTCTGGCATGCGCGCGGCCCAGTCAAGGATGCCGGCAGCTTCGAGCGCATGTGGGAGGAGGGTTTCCAGCGGCATGGCCGGTGCGATCCCGGCCAGCGCGCGCAAATCGGCGAGCTGGGCACAGGTTTCCAACTCCCCATCGGCGAGCAGGGTCATGGCCTGCTGAAGAGGCATCGAAGATGGGCCGAGTGTCAGAAGCGCAAGGGCCGCATGGCGGTCTGCAGGGTCAACCGCGAATGCCAGCGCGTTGTGAGCCGCCATGACGGCGGGCGAGTCCAGCCAGCCGGCTTCGCTGATCCGAACAGGCACGCCTTGCAGCTTTAGCGCGCTGGCATAGCGCGTCGCCATCGAATGGGTCGGTGCGAGGATGGCAATGTCGCGCGGCTCAACCGGGCGGAATGTCGGAGCCTTGGGATCACTCTCCCGCTCCACGACCGGCCCAGCCTCGGCGAGGATCGCCGCGATGCGCGCTGCCACATGCTCCTCAGGGCGGGATTTCTTCGATCGACGTCCTTCCGGAATGCGCAGTACCTCTGCAAAGGTATGGCCTGTTTCCGGCCGCTGCGGTTCAAGCGGCACATAGGCCTCTTTGAAGAGACCCGCCGAGATCGCGTTCACCATCTGCATCAGCCGCGGATCAGAGCGCCAGTTGCCTGTCAGGGGCGAGGCTGCGTCCGGGTTCTGCCGCTCGAGCGCCTCGCTCAGACGCGGGTCTGCCCCCTGAAAGCCCATGATCGACTGCTTGGTGTCGCCCACGATCAGCACGCGCTTGGCAGATTGTGCGATGCGCCACAGAAGCGCGAACTGCACCGGGTTCGTATCTTGGAATTCATCGATAATGACGCAGTCGACCTCAGCCAAAAGCGCCGCGAGGATTTCCGGGCGCGTCCGGAGCAGCCGCTCGGCATCGCAGATCATATCCGCATAGTCGATGACGCCCGCTTCACGCTTCATGTCGGCGTATTTCGACATTACCTCTTGGGCGCCATGCACAAGAGCTGTGAGATGCGCGCAGGCGTCTTCCAAGGGGCCCGGGTGGACCGCGATGTCAGCGGCCGCTGCAATCACCTCATCAGACAGAGCATCATAGCCGTCCGGTGTGGGCGCCCCCCGCTTTGATTGACGCAGCTCGCTTAGGGCTTTCCATAGCCCCCAATCCCGGCGCAACTCCCCGGGGCGCTGGGCGCGCTTCATGTTGCGGAAGTCTTTTCCAAAAGCCGTGCGCGCAGCTGCCGAGGTTGCATGGGCGGTCAGGTCATTCGGGAATTCATTTAAAAGGGCATGGATCGCCGCCAGCAGTCGCGCCTCCAATGGCGCACCGTCTGGCACAACCCGACCGTAAAGTTCGCGCAAGCGTATCACACCCGCCTCTGCCAGTTTGGGATCATTGCCGTTGTCGCCAAGCCCCCTCAGCAGATCGATCGTGGTCAGGATCCGGCCGCGGAAGCTGTCCTCCTTACTGGCATTCGAGAAGAAACTCGAACGGTACCCAAAGCGTGGCAGGTCGGCTTTCACGGCCTCGAGAGACTCCGCATGCGCCATGGCTTGGCGGATCAGTAGGTCCCGCTCCGCCTCGGCCAGCGCACGAGGTTGGGGAGAAGCGCCCGCAGCGAACGCATGCTCTGACAGGATGCGCAGACCCAGCCCGTGAATGGTCGAGACATAGGCCTGTTCTACAGCAAGGGCCGCTTCAACCATGCCCTCAGCCAAAAGGCTCGCCCGGATACGGCCGCGCAACTCCGCGGCCGCAGCTTCGGTAAATGTCACGGCCAGAATACGATCGGGCGCGACGAGCTCGTCCTTCACCCATTCGGTGAGGTCAGATTTGATCCGGAAGGTTTTGCCCGAACCTGCTCCAGCCGGAACAATAGTCAGCATCTCAGTCATCGATGTCCTCCATGCTGTCCTCTGCCTCGGTGCCCGGCATCATGAAACGCGCGACAAGCGGGGAGCCATCAAGCGCATAGGGCGCGAGGTTTGCCGTTTTCTCGAAGAATTTGCGGTCATCTTCGTTATTGAGGCGGATCGTCCCTGCCTCCACCTCGGCAAGCCGCGTGATCAACAGATCCATGGCCTGCAATGATATCTCGCCCTCAACCACCGTAACGACACCGTCGGGTGGCTCAAGACCTTCGAGCAGAACCCCTTGGTCATTGATCAGATGATAGGCGACCCCGATTTGCGGGTTGCCGGCCAAGGCGGCCTCGAGCACATCACCGGTCTTTTCGGGCCGTTTGAGCATTTCGCGGTAAAGGCCGAGTTGCAGATCCCAGCCAGCTTCAAGACGTGCGCGACGTTTGGGCGTACCGCTTTTCTTGTGATCCACAACCAGCAGGCTGCCATCTTCAAGTTGAAGCAGACAGTCGGCGCGTCCGCGCAACAAGATGCCCAGTGCCTCGCCCTGCAGACCGATCTCATTGTCGATCACGCGGGCACCAAGACCCTCGAGAGTGTTGCGCCAGGCGTGCGCCGCCGTGCGGATGTCCCTCAGCAGGCCCTCACTTTCGACAGCCCAGATCGAACGCTGAAGGAACGGTGCAAATCTACGTATCGCCGATGCCAGCAACTCAGGAACTTCTAACTCGATCTGGTTGTGGTCTGGCAAAGGTGCATCCGTCAGAAACAGGTACTCCAACACATGATGCGCGATCGTACCCGACACCATGACGTTGAGCCCGTCCGGAGCCCATGCCACCGGTTCCGCCCCAAACTCGGACAAGCTCCAAGCCAGGGGGCTCACCATGAGCGTTTCCAGTCGGCTGGGCGACTGGGGTCGCATCCGCCCGTCATCGGCGAGCCGGTGGCGCAGAAGGTCACGACCCAAGCGCAGAACACCCTCCTCCGGCAGGGCGCTAGGCTGCGCCTCCGTCGATGCCTCGACGACCCGATGCGCGAACGGCCAGCGATCGCGTGGGAGCGCGCGAAGATCATGGATCAAGGCCTCGGCATCTTCCGTGCCCTTTTCGCCGTTTCCAACCGTGCGGGCCACAAGCGACAGCGCTGCTGCAGGCGCCTGGCGGCTGCCATTCGGCGCGAAGACGGGGCGCAAGAGTGTCAGGGTTTCTGAGGCACACAGAAACTGGCGACGAAGCTTTTCAAGGCGCCGCGCCAGCGCATCCCCGCGCGTTTCAACATGAAGCTCGGTTTTTTCTCGCAGCAGTCGAAGTTCGCCGTCGAGGAAGAGCGGCGATGCAGAAACCGCACGCGGCCAGCGATTGCCGCTCATGCCCATAGCAATGAGATGTCTTGCCGAGCGCCACGGCATGGACCCTTCCGTGAACACGCTGACGCCCTCGACAAACGCCTCGGACGGCGAAGGCTTGGGCATCGCGGGTTTGGCGACACGGTAAAGCACAGTCCAATCCAGTGAACGGCTCTGTGCCAACTCGGCCCGCATCATTCCCAGTTTCGAGCGGAATGCCGCAACAGCTTCGCGCTGCTCGGCCGCGTCACTCAAAAGCTGGGCGGCTTGTTCAAGCGCTTGCTGGATGCCGGCAGGGGTCTGCGCAATGTTGCTACGCACCAGCTGATAAAAGCGCTGCGCGCGCCCCGTCAGCGACCGGGCAGCAAAAGGCTCAAACCGGCCTTGCATCACCTCGCGCGCGAGTTGCAGCCCTGTCTCGGACGGCCATGGCATTAGAGGGGATATGTAAAGACTGGCAAGCGCCATGGCGGGCGCTGGTGCCTGGAAACACAACAGGAGCTGAAGGAGCGTTTCGCCGGCGATGTCGCGGCGATCGGGCTGCACGGGCAAGCCGGAAAGCGGAACGCCAGCGGCATCAAAGGCGCGCCAAAGCTGTGCAACATAGCCCGTCTCATCAGGCACTAGAAGGCCTATCTCATGGGGTGCTACGCCTTGGTCAATCAGGCGCTGGGCCCGCGCGGCGGCAAAATCTGCCTCCTCCGCCTCATCGCGCAAAGCAAAGAACGCCAAACTTTCGTCCAGCAGCCCTGACGGGATCGCCGCGCCTGTCAAACCTTGTTGCGCGCGCCACAAGCTTGTGCCCTCTGCGGCGCCAGTCATAAGCGGCGCACGGCGCGCGGCCCATTCATTCTGAAACGCTGCGTCAGCGATCCCATGATGATCCAGCAATTGCGCATGCAGGCGGCGCTCAACGGGGGTCGCGAAGCTGCATGGGTCACCTGCCACCAGGGGAAGCGGCTCAAGCGCGTCGCTAGACACACAGTCCAGCACATGGGCATAGACCTGCAGATCTTCGGGGAGTGCGCCCGAGGCCTGACGCCAGAGGTCGCAGAGCGCGGCAAGATGTTTGTAAAGGCGACTGTCGCGGTCAAGCGCGCTGAGGTTAACCTCATCCGGGCTCAGGCCATGGGTCGCCACAGCAAGACTGCGCAATGCCGCTGAAACCGCGGTAGCCGTTTCCAGAGGTGCTACATCCATACTGGCAGACCAAGGGAACGCCCCGTCCGCCAGAACAGTATTCAGATCGATCGCCTGCGGGCGAGGCGCGAGATAGGTTTCTGAAAGGAGGTCAGATGTGATGGCCCTAAAGGCGCCCGTTCCGGCATTAACCGTCACCAGTGGCTCAAGACCATTCATCCGCACCTCCTCGCCAAGACTGGCATCGGCCTACACCCGCTTTGTTTCGCCACACTTGGGAGTGGCGCATGCAGTCAAGGCCTCAGACTGTTCAGCGAATCGAAACGATACGTGGTCCATAAAGCCCTATTCAGGCATAGTGTTCAGTGCATCAGTGCTAGTTTCAACCCATAATGCGGTAATGCACGACCGAAACTGACGCACCCCAAGTCGACAGGTGATTGACAAAAATTAACAGTTACTTTTCAAATTAGGTTACACTGATACAGAAGGAAACCAGATGGACTACAAAACGGTTGCTACGGAAACTATTCAAGCTGTACGGCACTATACTGCTAAGGAAGACGAGGAATATGGAGGTGAGGTATTTGCTGAACGCTTGACTTCTGCATTGGAAGCCGCCGGAGTAAGCCTCGAAACCAAAGAGTATCTAGAAGGTGCGTGGTACGGCGCACCAGACGATGTTCTC
>Ga0222660_1000534_pt1 | contig 16831 bp, 15 predicted proteins | sample AntAcemetagen549_FD_179832 | JGI IMG/M metagenome (GOLD analysis project Ga0222660, IMG submission 179832) | Saline water microbial communities from Ace Lake, Antarctica - #549 | ecosystem: Environmental > Aquatic > Non-marine Saline and Alkaline > Saline | place: Antarctica: Ace Lake...
ATATCAGAACCTTACTGGCGGATCGCCCGGGGAACGACCAGGTGAGAGAGACCGAGGCCAGCGGCTCTGCGATCATAAGGGGCATTGTCCGCTCTACTATCGCCGGTCTGCTTGTAGCCATCAGCATGAAGCTCACGAGCGCCTACCTCGTTACACCTTCCCCTGACATTTGGGACTGGCTGATTTCGGATGCGCGCTCGGTCCTATCACCACCCGTGGTGCCTGCCGAATTGGACGTGTTCAGCAAGCCGAATCAATACACCAGCCTGCTTGTCGTGTTCCTTGTCTCAACCATCTATCTTTACGGAACAATCCGCATTGGCGCATCGGTTTCGGCAGGTCATTCATTAGTCCGCGCGAATCTAGCCGTTCTCTTTCTGGTAGCCGTTTATATGCTGATCGGCGTCATTCCCGGGTTCTCCCTGCTACTTGGGGCTGGCTTGGTTATCGCTGTCTATGGCTTGTTTGATCCTGATTTCGGGTTTCATCGGAAACGGCATGGAGGCCGAAGCTATGTATCATAAGTGGCTTGACCGTTGGGATGAGCGCAGAATGCGGCGCGGTGACGATCTCAAGAGGACGACAGAGCTGGCGCTTGATGCAGAGCTTGCGTTTCCTGCGGCCACGAACGTGACCGACCTTGGTGCATTCTGTTCACTTTCTGAGCAGGTTACGCGCAATTCGGACCAATTTTTCGGCCTTGCCGCTGACTCGCCCGAAGTGCGCTGGCAAGATGAGATGCTGCAGTTCCCATCCAGCATTTCGACTGGGATGACCGAGAATGACATGGTTTGCGCGAAGGTGACGAGGGCAAGGTCCACCGATCACGCAGTCGTCGTTTTTCATCATTGGAATGCTTCATCGCGGAACGCGCCGCTTGCTCGGTTTTTCGCTGCGCGCGGGATTACCGTGTTCGAGATGGCAATGCCTTATCATCTTGAGCGGGCGCGACCGGGCTCTTTGCACGCCGATCATATGCTTAGTCCGAACCTTGGCAGGACCATTCAGTCTATCCGGCAGGCTGTCGTCGATGGAAGGCAGCTCATCAAGATCGCGCAGCGCGCCGGATACCGGAAGATTTCTGTGCTTGGTATCAGCTTGGGTTCTTGGGTTGCAGGCTTGATTGCGGCGCATGATCCGGCTGTTGACAAGGCCAGCCTACTCCTGACCGGGGGAGACCTTGCGGAGATGGTCTGGACAGGTGGCGCAACGCGACACATTCGGGCAAGCTTTGATGGCAAGATCGAATTGAGTGATCTGCGGCGTGCTTGGGCGCCCTTAAGCTTAGAAAGTTATGTGGGCAAATTGGCGCGTCCAGCGCTTGATGTGCAGATATTGCTCGCCACCAGGGATCAAGTTGTTCTGCCGACTGTCTCTGAGAGACTTGTGCAACGACTAGAAGGCGCCGGCACATCGCTAAACGTCGAACGGCTGAACTGTGGCCATTACTCGCTGACACTTCCGCCCTATATTATCACTACTGGCCTGAGAGCGGCGCGGTTTTTGAGCCGCTAGTTGTGCTTAGCGCCGTGGGAAAGTCCGCCGAGCTAGACTGGAGCCATTGCGCCGCAACTGTTCGACGATGGCTACCATTGCTTGACCAAGGCTTTTGCCCTTCGGTCACGATTTTGCACTGAATTCATGCTTGCGTCGTGCAAGGCAGTGTCTGCTGGTGACCCAATTCAATGAGTATGGCGTCGATTTCGGCCCAGACGCGGGGCTCAACCTGGCCGCGGATCAGGGCCCACTTGCTCAACACGTCGAGGGGGTCATGAGCGCGCAACAGGGCTGTCACAGCACCGGCATCGACTGCCAGCGATGTTCGCGCCCGCCATTCAGTGATGCGGGTGCGTGGCCCCTCCGAGGGAGCGACGAAGTGCGGATCGAGCTGCCAATTCTTGACCGCACGACGGAGGGCGGCGCGAATGACATGGGCGGGGTCGACACCGCAGTCGATCAGAGCTTCCTCTTGGCGCTCCAGCGCGTTCACCCTGATATCGACTTTGCGTGTTGCAGGGAGACGTCTGGTCCGAAGGCATTGGGCTGCGGGAGGCGTCACGATCTCAGGCCCACTTTCGACGCTTGTCTGCTGTGCCAGAAAGGGTGGTGCGCTGTGCTGAGGTCCTTCAGTTCTTTCTGCCGTCTCCACGTTCGCGCCTGACGGCTCGGAAGCTATGACAGTCTGCTCCGCATCCACCCTTCTCGGGGCTTCTTCAAAATCCTGCCGTAGAGACGCCGCGTAGGCGGGGTCGGGCCGGGTGACGGTGGGGATCTTCTTCCTCATGGCGCCGTCCTCACCTTGCCAGGATGTTGTTGAGGATGTCGGTCGCCTCCTCAAGGGCTTCGACCACATGGCGCACATGGGGGCGCATGAGCGGATTTGGATCGGCTTGCTTTTGCAAGGCAATGGCGTGCAGAAGACCCTTTTCGTCCATCTCCTTGTAGGCGTTCCTGCGCAGCATGACGGTTTCAACGACGGGAAACCGGGCGACTGCCGCTTGGATGAGGGCGGCATCAGCACGTGTGGTCTTTGGGTCGACCATGTTCAGGACAACATGATGGCGCGGCAGGCTGTCGGGGTCATCGACGCGGGATCGGAGCTTATCGAACCAGTCGGCGGTCTGTGCTCCGACATCGAGGTCTGAGGTGGAAAGCATCACCGGCGTCACGATGTGGTCGGCCAGAACGGCAATGCTGTCGGACCATTCCGCACCGACACCGGCGGTGTCGATGAAGACAAAATCCGCTAAGTCTTCCTCATACACCTGCTCGATTGTGCGGTCGACGGCGGTCACGCTTTCGGCGGTCGCTGAACGAAGCAGGGGCGAGCCAAGACCATTCGTGTCCGCCCGTTTGTGCCAAGTGCCGAGTACCCCGGTGCTGTCGGTGTCGATCAACAACACCCTGCGCTTGGCAGCCACGGCTGCACTGATGAGCGCGCGGGAAAGCGTGGTTTTGCCACTTCCCCCTTTCCGGGCCATCGCGGCGATCACCACGAGATTGTCGTTCGGCATGAGATACGAGCTTTCGACAAGAGTAGTGAAATGATGCAAAGAGATTGAGTCGTCGCTACCTTGTGGAAGCTGGCGCGTCAAGCAGAAGACGTGGTGCGCGATGCAAGGAGCGGGTTGCAGGTGCCATGAGGCAATTTGCAGCGCGCGGAATGAGGGATGCACGACACGGGCGACGAAATGCGGGATGCGCGATGCAGGGTCCAAAGAGCGCGGGCCATTCAGCATCTGCCAGAAGACGGGATGCATCAAGCAGTAGGCGGAAGGCACGGCACGGGATGCAGAACGCATTTGCCACCGTCCACGCGTCAGAAAACAGGATGCAGAATACGGAAGACCCCCTGCATAGACCGTTATGCGGGGTGCAGAAGACGCGAGACGGGATGCATTGAGCGCGATGCGCGTTGCCTTTGCCAGAAGACGTAAAATCACCCCTGCGCGGTGATTTTCTACATTGAGTACAAGCCCTTAATGCCTTCTCCGCTTGTGCTGGGAGAAGGCGGTCTTGTACGAAGATGGCAAGAAATAGGAACGTTAACTTTACATGCCTCGTGCTCGTCGCCTCACCGAGAATGAACGTCTCAGCATCGCCAAAGCGCGTGCTGAGGGTATCCCTGTGCGCGAGCTCGCAACCCGCTACGGGGTCAGTCGGGTGTCGATCTACAACGCGTCCAACCACGGCACCGAGCGGCAGGAGGCGAATGCCAGCCGCTCGCGCGTGATTGGCATTCGTGTCAGCTCCCGCGATCTTCGCGGTTTTGATGCGGCTCTCGGGCGAAGGGGCATCGCGCATCGCTCAGACGCCATGCGGCGCCTGATGCTTGCCGCTGACGACATCCTGCGCCCTGATGAGGAAATGACGGAGGAGCTACGCACGATGAGTGCGGCCCTCAACCGGGTCGGCAACAACGTCAACCAGATCGCACGACGCCTGAATGAGGCAAAGCTCAAGGGCGAGCGTTTGCCTTACACGCCCGCCAGCCATGCCGAGATCAGTGACCTCGCGATGCTCGTCTTTGATCTGGCCGACCAGATTCAGGAGATGTTCCGCGCGCGTCGCCGCGTATTGGACCTCGAAGTGACCAAGGCCCTCGCAGGTCTGATACAGCAGGGGGCGCAGCATGGCACGGAGTGAAGCTCGCGGTATCGGGACCGCCCTCTTTGACCGCGACTGGAGCCGGGTGTCGGGCAGCTGGCAGGGCCTCGCAAAAGGTGCGCAGATGGTCCGCGCCGCACGGGGCTATGCGCCGGCCATCTTCAAGCCGATCTCAAAGGGCGGGTGCCATACCGGCGCGCAGCTGAAGGCCCAGCTCACCTATCTCACCACCAAGTCGAGCCACATCCTCGACAGCCGTGGCACTCATGACGGCAAGAAGACCCTGACAGGTGCCGAGATCGACCGGGTCGTGCGACGCTTTGAGAACCAATGGGGCGAGCGGCACAGCCCCAAGCTCGGCCACACTTCGCATCTGCTGATGGCGTTTCCCGTTGGGTCCAGCGGCGAGGAGGTGCGCGCGATCACCGAGACCGTCTGCGAAAGGTTCTTTCAAGGTGAGGGGTCGCAATTCGACTTTATTGCTGCAATACACCAAGATCGCGCACATCCACATGCGCATATCGTTCTGAACCGCCGCAGCAAGGATGGCGAAATGTTCTTTCTCGGAAAGGATCATCACTTCAACTACGACGCTTTCCGGGCGGCGATGGTCGAGGCGGCGCAGATCCACGGGATCCGGCTTGAGGCGACACGGCGTCTTGACCGGGGAGTCACGACCTACCGCGCCGAGATCGAAGAAGTCTACAAGGCCCGTGACGAAGGGCGGCCGCCAGTCGAGCGCCTGCGTACTGGCGCCGATCTCGCGGCGGCGCTCAACACGGTGGCACGTAGCGCGTTGACCTATCGGGGCTTAGCTGCCGAGGCGTCACGGTCGAACTTCACCGACGTGGCCGAGGCGCTTGAGCGGGCCAGCACCATCCTTGCCAGCGGCGGCCACATTCAATCTGACGGAGTCCTCTATATGTCCAGTGACGACACGGCGTTCGACACGCTGATCACCGAGTTTTCTCAAAACATCCGCCAGATCGAGGCGGCGATTGACAAAGCGCCTGCCTCTGAGCGCCCGGAGATCGAGCGCAAGCTCACCGATGTCTTGGCTTCGGTCGCGCATCTGAATCCGCTTGGGGACAGGTCCGCCGCCCTGCTTGATGCACCGTCCCCCAATGGCATCTATGCGCGGTCCAACATGCGCGAAGATCAGCTGACACGACTCAATGAGGGCGAGGTGAAGGCGAGGCTCACCGAAGTGCTGCAGGGTACTGGGATCGAACCCGAGGCCGTCGCCGCCCGCATGCGCGAGGGGGCCGGAAATGCTGCGCTTGAACGGCAGTGGCTGGCGCAGGACCTGCGCACCATCGCAAAGGAAGGTGATCTCGATCTGGAGAAGCCCGGGGATCGGGAAGAAGCGCTGGACCGGCTCGAAGCCGTGCATGTCCGGCTGGGCGATGTCCTGACAGATGCACGCATCCTGCGCGCGGTTGAAGATGTGGCTGAAGCGGATGATGGCGAGGTTGCGCTCGCTGAGCGTTTGACGCAGCCGGAGCGCGACCTGGCCGAGGAGCGGCCGGATGCGTTTGCCCCATCGGAGCGGCAGGATTTCCAGCAGCTGGTGAGCCAGTTTCGGCGCACGGACTTTGACCATCCGTTTTCGGACGACCCGTCGGTGCGGCAGGCCGGTGCAGTCGAAGTGGAAGAGGCCCGCGTCGCGTTCAACGCCTATGCGCAAAGATCGCCGGATCATGCCGAACTGGCCTCGATCGCCTGGGATCAGATTACCGATAGCCGCAAGCCGCCGGAATACGCGGTGGCTGAGCAAGACCGCAGGCTCCATGCGGGCGATATGGACCTTGCCTTGCGTGAACCGTCGGAAAGCCTTGGCCCGATCACAGAAGAACTCCGCACCGTCGCCCGCTACCGCGCCGAAATGCCCGACGGGGCTCTGAAGGCAGCGATCCAGAATGAGATCGGTCAGCTTCGAGCCGAGGGGGCGTCGCGCGCCTATATCAGCGAGCGCAGCTTAGATATCGAGGATCGCGCCCGTCAAGACTACGCCGAGCGGCGCTACGTGGGCGAGACCGCCCCTGAAGTAGCTGCTTTCCTGCAACGGGCCGAGGCGGGCGAGGCGGAGCCGATGCCCGCGGCGGCTGGGCAGCGTCTGGTCGAGCAGATGAACGAGCGGCTGTCGACCGAAGAGCTCAAGGCGCTGCGCTCCGGCAGTGCCGAGGTGTTGGAAAAGTTTACGGGCGATCCGCTGCGGCAACTCGAGTTGGCCAAGACCTATCTCGAGAGCAGCGAGGTCACCGCCCATGGTCCGGCCATGGAACGTGTGCTCGACGCCCTGGCTGAAGAGCAGATCGAGGCACAGCGCGCGCGCCATACTGCGGCGCATGGCGAGAAGGGGATCAGCCATGGATAGGGGCAAGATCATTGGTGGGGTTTTAAGCCTCGTGCTGGTTGGCCTCGCTATAGGCTATGTTGTGGCGACCGGGTTTCTCATCCTTCGGTATGGGCTTTCGCCGACGCATTTCGACGTCACCTTGCTCGCGCGGGAATACCGCTCACTCGGCGCGACCGCACCTCGGGACTTCCTCTGGGTTAACCTGATCCTCGCAGGCTTCGGTGTCGCGGCGCTCATGCTGAGCGTCACGCTTCTGGGCGAGGCGCTGACCCGGTTCGGGACGACCCATTGGCAAACGAAGGTGGAAATGAAGCGCAACGGTTTCTTCGCCAAGCCCGGGGGCGGCTTCCTTCTGGGCAAGATGGGCCCTGCGAAATCCAAGCGGCCCTTCCTCGTCTCGAAAACGTTCCCGCATGCCCTGATCGTGGCCCCGACCGGCCGCGGCAAGGGTGTAGGCTTCGTGATCCCGAACCTTTTGACCTACAAGGGCTCGGCCGTGGTGCTCGACGTCAAGGGCGAGAACTTCCGTGAGACGTCGCGCTTCCGTGCCAGTATGGGCGACAAGGTCTTCCGCTTTGCGCCCACCGACTGGGACCGCCCAACTCACCGCTACAACCCGCTGGCACGGCTCGCGGCCATGACCAACCCAGACCGGCAGCAAATGGAGTTGAAGCTCACGGCCAAGCTGTTCCTGCAGACCGACAACGAAAAGCTGAGCGGCCTTTTGGCCGGCGGCATCGATCTGTTCGTGGCGGCGGGCCTTCTGGCCTTCGAGCGTGGCGTGCCCACAATCGGTGAGATCTACCGCATCACCGCCTCGGGCGGCGACAAGCAGAAGGAATACCTGAAGCGGGCGCTGGAGGTGAAGAACACCTCGGCCAAGCTGATCTTTGAGCGCATGGCTTCGACAAACAACGACACGCTGACCTCCTACCTATCCTTGTTGATGACTTCGGGCCTCGATACCTGGGACAACCGCGCGATTGATGCTGCCACCGCGACATCGGACTTCTCCTTCCGGGATATCCGCCGGCGCCCGCATTCGATCTATCTGGTGGTCGAGTCCGAGATGATCCGCCCGCTTGCCCCTCTGATCCGGCTCTTCTTCTCAGACCTGATTGCCTCTTTGCAGGCGCAGGAGCCCGGGGACGATGAACCTTGGCCCGTGATGATCATGCTGGATGAATTCGACCGGCTGGGAAAAATGCCCATCGTCGCCGAAAGCATCAAGACGCTGCGCTCGTTCGGCGGCAACCTTGCCATCGTCACCCAGACCATCCCCGCTCTTGATGAAATCTACGGCGAAAACACCCGCCGATCGCTGCAAGGTGGCGCAGGCGTGAAGCTATATCTCACCCCTTCGGAGCAGAAAACCATCGAGGAACTCAGCCAGGCCGTGGGCAAGACAACCAAGCGCGTGATCACGCGCTCGCGTGCCGTCGGGCGCAACCCGTTCGAGGGACGCAGTGTCTCCGAGCGGACCGAAGACACGCCGCTTTTGACCGAGGATCAGGCCCGGCGCATGGACCTCGATGAGGTGATCCTCGTGATCGACGCGCAGATGCCAATTCGGGCGCGGCGGATCAAGTACTTCGTGGATCCCGCGCTGAAGGTGCTGCACACGGGTCAGGCTGGCAGTTTCCCATACCCGGACGAGGACCTGTTGCGCCGCGATCGGCAGATGTCCGAGACGCGGGAGACTGTGGAGAAGCTGAAGCAGGAGTTGCAGGAGGTGCGGGCCGCGACTGTTGCTCAGGGCCTTACACCCCGTACACCGACGGGTGCGGTCAAAGCCCCAGCTAAAGACGCAGAGAAAGCAGATTCAGTGTCCCGGGCGCGCGGTCGAGCGGCACGCGCGGCTGCCAGCAGCGCTGGCGGCGGCCTGCTGTCGCTCGATCTTGCAGGGCTCGGGATCAAGGGCGGAGACAAGACTGAATTGGCCTCCGCAGTTCAAACCACTCGGGCGATCATAGCGGAGTATGCCTGAACAGGAGTATGCCGTTGCTCTCGGCCCAAACCCGACCTTCGGCAAGTCTTGTGGCGCTGCGGTATGGCTTCTCCGAAGCTGCCTTTCACCAAATGGGTCGCCGTGGATTATCTATCGACGATTTTGTCGAGGTGGTTTATACTTTAGCGCAATTCGTTCTACATTCGTTCCCATTCGGAGGTTGCATGGGTAAAGTGAGCTCAGCGCTCCTCGGGTCAATCGTCGGTGGGTTCGCCGCCGTGGCTGCCATTATGTTCTGGTTCGGGTGGGGGCTGCCCGGGAGCGGCCAGGTCGCGCACGTTGACCCTACCAGGGCAGACTATGTGGACCTGCTGCTCACGGTAGTGACGATCTTCCTTGGTGCCATCGGCCTCGCTGTAACGGTCGGAGCGCTGGTCATCGGTCTGGTGGCCCTCAAGACTCTGCGCGAGATCAAGGCTGAGGCTGCCACCGAGGCGAAGGCCGCAGCGGCGGTCAAGATTAGCGAGACGATGGCCGCAGGGCTGGGCCACACTATCTTGAGCGAAATGGCCCAGCGTGGCGAACTAGACGAGGTGCTTGAGCGTGTCGCAATGCGGATGCAGAGCGGCGGGCCTGAGCCCGATGCAGGCGATCAAGCCTGACCAAAACAGGAGGGAGCAACAATGGACGGGAGTATGCAGAACATGGCAACTTCAAACGGCTGGGAGGTGAAGTCACCTTCACGGGAATATACGACCCTCGCCCCTGAGGTGCGGCAGGAGATTGACGGCTTCCTTTCGGAACTCCCGGTCAAGCTGGGGGCAATTGCTGAGCGGCTGGGGGTCAAGGTTCTGCTGTCCACGCTGCCGCGTGGCACCTCTGGACAGATCGGCCAGGAGGGCGGGGACTTCGTGATCCGCATCAACCGCCACGAGGCCAAGCACCGCCAGCGCTTCACGCTTGCCCACGAGCTGGCGCACTTCCTGCTGCACAGGGACCGGGTTGTGGCAGAGGGCGGCTGGTCTGAGAATGTCCTGCTCCGCGCGCCCAACCAGCCAATCCAGATAGAGTATGAGGCAAACCGGCTTGCGTCTGACCTCGTGATCCCTTCACATCTGCTGGCGCAGGCCACGGCTGACTACAACGGGCCGATGACCAGTGAGGTGATTGAGGACCTCGCCCGGCGCTTCGGGGTCTCAACGGCGGCGATGGAAATCAAACTCCAGATGGTGTGAGGGGGCGGCGCGGCACATGGAAGTGACAGATTACCTGGTGACGCTGTGCATCCGCCGCGCCGAACTGAGTGGGTTGAAGGAGCTGCCCGGCAGCACAAAGGACCGGCTAACGCCGCTTGTGCTGCTGGCGCCATGGTTGGCGACATATCCGCTGTCAAAGGCCATCGACAAGTTTGAGGACGCCTACCCAGGCAGGCCCTACTTCATCGACGTGGACAGCTACTACCATCCTGGGGACAACAACAACGAGGCGAAAGAGGCTTGGACTGAGCTGGCCAAGCGCCCCGCTGACCTTGGCGTCTGGCAGACGCTCCTGCTGCCCTACCCCAACGCAAACCCCTGCCTCTTGATGGCTGGATCAACGATTGAGAGCGCCCGGGCGCAGATCGCGTGGGCGCGTGAGAATGACCGATCCTTCTGCCTGCGTATGAACATGGCGGGTCCGGGCATTCCAACCTGGATGCCCAATCTGGTCGCTGAACTCTCCGCAGAGGGCGCGGTGGACTATGCGGTTGTGTTCGACTTTGGGCTTGTGGACAGCGCCCTGGGCGTTGCGCCTTTGGCTGCGGGCTATATCACCAGCTTCTTCTCAGGGATACCCCCTGAAATCCCCATCGCCGTCTGCTGCACCACCTTCCCCAGCGACTTTACCGTGTTCGACGGGATTGAAGAGCTGGGCTTCTCCAACCGCGACCTCCTTGCGCAGATCAGACAGGCGACCAACCACCCTCGAATGATCTATGCCGACTGGGGCTCCACCAAGCCGCGCGCCTACGGACACGCCAGCGCACCGAAGAACAGGATTGACTACCCGACTGACAAGGGCTGGGTCATCGCACGCGACAACGATGACCCAGTGTCATTTCATACCGCCGCCAAGCGGATCATTGCGGCAAAGGGGAAGTGGACCGGCGGCTTGGGCATCTGGGGCGAGCAGTTGATAGAGGGCGCTGCCGCTGGGCAGACGTTTGCAATTGACTCGATGCCAAAGATGTATTCGGCGCGCATTAACATCCACCTACATCGCCAGGCATTCTACGGCGAATTGCCGCCGCCAGAAACGCTCGATGAGGCATGGAGCGACGATGACTTCTGATGCCACCAAGAGCTCCCCTTCACCCGCGTGTTGTTGTCGTTCGAGTGACTGCTTTCTTAGTGTTGCTGCAACTGCAATTCCGCACCGCCGCAAGTCGGCTCTCCGCCCGTCACGTCGCGTTATACTGGCCTGTGGATCTTGCTACACGGCCCAACTTCACCGTCCCAACCGTTTCGCCCTCTCGGCGATCCTTACCACCTGTGCACTGGCTGTCGTCGCAGCAGTCCGCGCGACAGCTGGTGCCTGCACTGCCCCACGCCCGATAGCCTCCCCAGTGGTAAGCGCTCCAATCCGCGCCCTTCCCTGAACACCGGATGTGTTCAAAAGCCCGCGCATCACTCCAGCTGAACCGCTGACAATCGCCGGAGCCGCCGCCACCATCAGGTTTCCCGAAATCCCCCGCACAATCAGGGGCGTCGCTGCAACGAAGCCCTTCGCGAGAAAAATCATCACAAAGAACGGCACCAGCGAGCCAATGTTTGTCGCTGAATTCGGATCGCCGAGCTGGGCCATGAGCGAGTTCGCCATGCCGACCACGGTCGAGAACATGGCGGCGATGACGATGGGGTAAAAGGCGTAGCTGATCGTTGTCGAAACCCACCGATGGAAGAAGTCCTTCGTGGCGTCGAAGAGCGACAGAGCGATCATGATCGGGGCAAGCCCGAGCATCAGGGTCAGCATCATCTTGGCGAAGATGAGCACGATACCGGTCATGAAGCCAAGCAGACTCAGGAGGATGAGCCCAATCCCACCCAGAATTGCCCCAGTCATCCAACTCATGCTGCTGCCGATTGCGTTCAGGTACTGGCTGAACTCCGCAATGAGGTCATCGAACTCCGCGGCAAAGTAAGTTGCCCCTGCACCGCCACCTCCGACGGAAGAGATCAGCGCGCCCGCCACATAGTCCAAGCCACCTATAATGGCGTTCGCGACCGCGTTGAAGTTGGCCCAGTTGAAGGCAAACAGCCCGATCAGGGTGAGTTTTACGAGGTACCAGAAGAAGCTGGCCCCGTCCATGCTGCGGAACTGAAAGGCCATGTTGATGCAGACGCCGATCAACGACAGTGTAACCATCAGCAGGACGACCGTACCGGTATTGCTTGCCACAGCCCCAAACTGAGACTCGGCAGCATCGGCGAGGAACCCGTCGGCGGTTCCGACCATCCAACTGACAACACCCATTACCAGTTGCCTTGCGCTTCGCAGAGGTCTTGAACCTGTCGGGCGATGCGGTTCTGTTGGTCGCGAAGGGCTAGCCGCGCTTGGGTGTGTTCCGCCTGCGTGATCATCGAGAAGCGTTTCTCGTACTCTTCCGATGCGGCCTCCCATGCCGGGAAGCGGATATCACAGCCGCAATCGCCGGACGCCTTGATCGATTCCCAGGCGCGCAGCTCGTAAAGCCGCATCAAGGTCAGCGCTTTGTAAGCCTCACGCGGGTGAATCTCATCCATCCAGGTCGGGCGTGCTGGGCGCTCGTTGCAGATCCGATACTGCTGAGGCGTCATTTCAACGGTCAGATCGTTTGTGACCTGCTGCGAGGTCTGCGCCGCAAGCGGTGCTGCCAGCATGATGATGGTAGCGGTCGCGGAAATCTTAAACATGGGGGTTTTCCTTTCTGATCATTCGGCAGCAACAAAGGGGCGTCGTGCATCCCCGTTTCCGGCATTGCTCTGGTCTGGATGTTTCGCCTGCCCGGGCAGGAAGAACTCGGTGATGCCGCGCGCGCCATCATGGCGACCGGCCTGGATGATCACGTCGATCGAGCCCTCGATGTAGTCGACCATGTCGGCATAGGTCATTGGGACTTGCGCTTTCAGGGCGGCGATGGCGAGGCGGCGGACGGCAAGCTGCGGGGTCTCGGCATGCAGCGTGGTCAGTGATCCGCCATGGCCGGTGTTGATTGCCTCAAGGAAGGTCATGGCTTCGCGCCCGCGAACCTCGCCCAGCACGATCCGGTCGGGCTGCATGCGCAACGTGGAAGCCAGGAGCACGTCAGCACTGCGGGCATCGGCATCCCTGTCTGCGATCAGCGTCACGGCATTTGGCTGTTCGGGGCGCAACTCGGCCGCTTCCTCGATAGTGATAATCCGTTCCTCGGGCGGAATCAGCGAGATGATCTTGCGCGCCGCAACCGTCTTGCCGGTCGAGGTGCCGCCCGAGACGATCATGTTGAGCTTGTTCGCGACGCAAAAGCGCAAGGCCGCGTCGATGTCACCCGAGGCCACCACATCGCGCAGCGCGGCATTCCGTTCGCGGCGCAGGCCTTCGAGGCTGCGTTCCTTGCCAAAGAGAAACCCGAGCTTGATAGCCTCCAGCGGCAGTGACGAGAAGAACCGCAGCGAGATAGAAAACCCGCCTTCCACCGCCGGAGGCTGGATCACCTGCGCCCGGATCGGGCGGTCGCGATACAGAATACTTACTGAGACAATGGGTTTCTTGGCGCTCAGCGTGGTGGAGGCGGCCGAGGCGATCTGATTGCCGAGGTCCTTGATTTCTGTCTGGGTGAGGAGCGTACCGAGGCCCCGCATGAAATGATCGCCCTGAAACTCCCCCCAGACCTGCCCGTCGGGGTTGATGCAAATCTCGATCACGTCGGCGTGGCCAACGGATGCTCCGAGCCGGTCGAGCGAGGCCTCAAGATAACTTGCTGCCATGTCAGAATATCTCCAGGTCACGGTCGACCATGACCGTGATCCGCGTGCCTTGGTCCACATGGATCACAGGACGGATTGCCAGATAATCCTGCATCACGCTTTGGGTGCTGTCGCCAAGATCGGCCCCGACATCCTTGGCGATATCAGCCGCTGCCTCATCCTCGACCTGTCCGGCCGCGGCGGCGGGCAGCGCGCCGATCAGCGAAATCAGTGCGGCTGAGCCGAAGCGTTGCGCAAAACGCGTATCGACAAACCCGGTCGTGCCCGTGCGGCCCAGTTCGTCGCCGCCAAAGGCGCTGATCTGCACGGTTTGGTTGTCGGGCAGGATGATCCGGTCCCAAGCCACCATGACCCGCGATTGCGCCAGTGCCACGTCGGAGCGGTAGCGCCCAATCAGCCGTGCGCCACGCGGGATCAGAACGCGGGTGCCGTCGAAGGAATGGACATCCTCTGAGACGATGGCGCGGATCGCGCCGGGCAATGTGCTGTCAAGCGCGGTTTCCGTGACGGCCTGAATCATCGTGCCCTGCACGACGGTGTTTGAGGGGTTCACGATCACCTCAGCCCGTGTGACGGACGCAGGTCGCGCACCTCCTCGCACGAAGGCTTCGTCCGCGTTGAGGCGGGCCGCCTCCTGCGCGTCTTCGGTGTCTGCGCCCGAACCCAGACCGGAGAAGGCGATCATCGGCGAGGCGATGCGCGCTGCACGGGCCTCTGCCTCCGCAAGACGGCGGCGTTCGAGTTCGGCAAGCCGCAGATCCTCCTCGCTTTCTCCGAGGACCGCAGGTTCGGGAGGGGTCAGACGCGCGACTTCAAGATCCATGCGCAGCTGGTCAAGTTCGCGGTCACGCTCGGTCAATTGCCGCTCCAGCGTGCGTTGAGCCTCGGCTGAGGCCTCCTGAAGGGCTGCAATCTGCGCCGTCAGATCGGCGATGGCTTGTTCGGTGCCATCCACGGATCCCTCAACGGGACGTGCGCGCAATGCGGCGAGTTCAGCCTGCAAGGTTGCGAGGCTTTCCATCAGGGCCAACTCGGTCTCCGAAGGGTCGGTTTTTTCCGGCGGCGGCGCGGCGGGTGCCTCGACCGGCATAGGTGCCAGATCGCCAAAGCCCGAGCCGGTCGTCTGGAACTCTTCCGGGGCAGCAGTCGGCATCGGGACGGGCGCTGCGGGCTGCAGGGCGAGCCAAACCAGCCCGCCAACAACTACAATTCCACCGATGCCGAGAAGGGCCGTCATCGGCGAGGGACGCGGCCGCCCTGCCTTCTTTCCCGACGTGCCTTCAAGGGCGGCCAGCCGAGCTGCAAGGTCTTCGGTGTCCTGGCTCATGACGCAGGCCCGGTCATATCTTGAATGCACACCACCTCTTCGCCGAGGCGCAGCACCCATTGGCGGTTAACACCCGAGACGCGGATCACACCATCGCCTTGCGCAGTGCTGTTGACGGCCCGTTCGCCACCGTTTGCATGACGAAAGATTGCCGGGAGGGCTGCGTTTCGGGCAAAGCGGAAATAGGTGAAAGTGCCATCATCCCAAACGGCAGTCGGCGTGAACTCCTCTTGCGCGCTGACCGCATAATTCGCATTTGGCGCGTCTGCCGTCACAGCGCGCGTGGGGCGCGCCTGCGCCTCGGGATAGCGGAACTGCACGACGTAATGCGGCGTCTCACGGGCCTCGACCACATGGAAATAGTAAGAGCGGCGGTTTGTGTAGACCGTGATATTGGTGGCAACCCCGGATGCTGCGGGCTTGATCGCAAAAGCCCGCCCACCCGGCACGCCGTCGAATTGGAAGCCCACCGTGTCGCCTGCGATGATCGACCGGATGGTCTCGCCTTCCCCAAACTCGACGGTGGTCACGCGTGTGAGGGTGGTGACGATCCGGTAGACCTGCCCTTCGGTCCAGGTTGCAATCCGGACGCGGTTGTCATGGGGGCCAGTGCGTGGGGTCACTTCGGCAAGTGCCGTGCTCGCGGCAAGACAGAGAACCAGAAGGCCAAGGGCTCCGGCACGGCGCGCCCGGGGGCGGAAAACATGAAACAGGGGAAAAATCATTCGGAGCGGTCCGATCGGATGGCATATTGGGTGACGGTGAAGCCGAAGGGGTTTTCCCAAACCTCATCGATGGAGCGCGTCTGTTCGGGCTGGAAGTCAAACATCAGCGTGGCCGTGAACATGCCCACTTGTGCCCCCTGAGGGCTTGTAAGGCGCTTGCGCAGGCGCACTTGGGCGCGGTTTTCACCGATGAGGGTGATTGAGGCGATCTCGACCGCCATCTCGGCGGCAGGGCCGTATCGGTCTGGCGGATAGGTTTCTTGCCCGGAGGTCCACATGGCGCGCATGCTGGCTTCAGCAGCACCCCCAGATTGTGCCAAAACTCTGCGGACGCGCAGATCGTTGTCGATCTGGTTGTAGGTCTCTCGCTCAAAAATATAGCGGTAGATTTGCGCCTCGATGACCGCAGGGCGCTCGGAAAGCCGCACGGTCTCAACGGTGGCATTTGGCAGGGCCATGCCTGTCTCGGGATCATAGGGCACAACGACGGGGGCTGGGGTCTCGATCAAGAGCGCCACGGCGGCGGCAGCAAGACAGCCCACCACACCGAAGCCCGCACCGCCGAGGCCGATCATTTTCCACAGCTGCTCCCGGCGCAGGGCGCCATGGATCAACTCTTCCTCGACCAGTTCGCGGGCGGTCATGCCAGATGCCCCGCTCATGGCGTGAGGCTCGGCAGGGTGAAGTCCATGTAGCGACGCTCTTCGGCGATGGTGGCGGCATCGACGACACCGGCATTGCCCGCACCGAGGGTCTGGATGGCCTCCAGCTCCCACATCCGCGTCATGGCTATGGCCAGTTCCGCTGTGACGCGGGTGTTATGGTCCATCGAGGCTTTGAGATCCTCCATCTCGGGGATCATCGAGACCAACCGTTCGACGCGTTCGAGCGACAGCGCCGCCTCGGCATGGCTGTTCTGGGCCGCAGCCGACATCACAGCCCCGGTTGTCGCACGCGTCGCCACACCCTCGGCACCGGGCTTGCCGCTGTTTGCGATTTCGCTGAGCGTATCTTCATCGAAACCAGCACCCGCGAGCGCCTGTGTCATTTGGGTGCGCATCGGTCCAGCATTCGGACCGATAAGGTTGCTCCAGTCTCCGGACTGAATGCCGCGGATCAGACCAGGGATGTCCGCGAACTTGGCTTCCAGCAGGCCGTCGAGACCGTCGCCCATGACGAGGCCGAGGATGCTGCGCGGGCCTGTCAGGGACGCATACATCTCGTTGAGCTGATCAAGCTGGTTCTGAACCACTTCAAGCTGTGCCAGCGCGTTATCCAAGAGATCGGTCTGCAATCCGAAATCCTGCAGCATCTGTTGCAGTTGGCGGATTTCCTGGGCGATGTTCTGGGTGTCGACGGTGGGCACGCCTTGTGCGGCGT
>Ga0222660_1000540_pt1 | contig 16769 bp, 16 predicted proteins | sample AntAcemetagen549_FD_179832 | JGI IMG/M metagenome (GOLD analysis project Ga0222660, IMG submission 179832) | Saline water microbial communities from Ace Lake, Antarctica - #549 | ecosystem: Environmental > Aquatic > Non-marine Saline and Alkaline > Saline | place: Antarctica: Ace Lake...
CGTATTGCCGACTGCGCAGGCGAATGGATTGCCGCCAAATGTTGAGCCGTGATTACCCGGCTGAAAAACTTCCGCTGCTTGACCGCGGGCAAGGCAAACCCCAATGGGGATGCCATTACCGAGTCCTTTGGCCGTTGTGACCAGGTCAGGCAGGATGTTGCTTTGTTGATAGTTGAAATAGGTGCCGGTGCGGCCATTACCAGATTGAATTTCATCGAGAAATAGCAGCCAGTCATGTTTGTCGCAAATTGTACGCAGCGCTTTCAGGTAGCCATCGTCCGGGATGTGAATGCCACCCTCACCCTGAATTGGCTCGACCATCACAGCCACAATATTTTTGTTTTTGGTCATGGATTGAATGGCGTCGATGTTATTGAACGGTGCGCGTTGAAATCCATTGACCAGGGGTTCAAAACCAGCCTGTACCTTGCGACTGCCTGAAGCTGTCAGTGTGGCGAGTGTTCTGCCGTGAAATGCTGCGTCAGCAACGATTATGGTGGGGTTTTCAATGCCCTTTGTGCGACCGTAGAGTCGACTAATCTTGATTGCACACTCGTTCGCCTCGGCGCCTGAGTTTGCGAAAAAAGCATTGTCCATTCCAGACAGCGCTGTGAGTCGCTCCGCTAGTTCAATCTGAGCCGGTATTTGATAGAGGTTAGAGGTATGCAGCAGGCGCTGGCCCTGTTCAGCGATTGTCTCAGCCACTGCCGGATGTGCATGCCCGAGCGCGACAACGCCTATGCCTGAGAGAGCGTCGAGGTAGCGGTTCCCTTTGGTGTCGATCAGCCACGCGCCATCACCTCGCTCAAAGGCAACATCTAGCCTACCGTAGGTGTTCATAACTGAGTCGCTCATGTTCGAATCCGTCGGGAATGAAAGGTGGGCGATGATAAACCAGATTCGTTAAACTCTAAAGTGAATGACCCATTCGACGCAACTTTTGGCAACAACTGGCGGCCTTTGACAGCCTTCGACAACAACCACCACGAGAATCACAACAAAAATGACCAGGACAACAGTGATGTCGCCCATCGAGCTGGCGATTTTTATCAGCCGCGCCGAGGCGATTTGCGCCGAAATGGGCGCGCTGCTGCAACGAGCCGCATTTTCGCCGAATATTAAGGATCGGTTAGATTTTTCCTGTGCGCTGTTTGATTGTGAGGGTGGGCTCTTTGCGCAGGCGGCACATATTCCGGTGCACCTCGGCAGCATGGCATTTGCGATGGCGAGTATCGTCAACAACACGGAGTGGCAAGAAGGCGACATGCTGGTGGTCAATGATCCATTTTTGGGTGGAACGCATCTCCCTGATGTGACGATGATTGCGCCGCTTTTTGTCGCTGGTGAATTGGCTGCGTTCGTTGCTAACCGGGCTCATCATGCGAATATTGGCGCGATAGCGCCGGGTTCGATGCCCTTGTCTAGAACGCTGGAAGAGGAAGGGCTGATTATCCCCCCGACCATCTTTATGCGGGGTTCCAAAATTTTGTCAGAAGAGTTCAGCAAGCTAACTGAGTTGCCGGGTGCTGATTCCAGTGGTGACTTTGCGGCACAGATCAGTGCCAACCGTGCAGGTCTAATGCGACTCGGCGATATTGTTGAGGCCATGGGTATCCCAGATTTCAATCATGCCATTTCGGCCATGAACGCCTATGGTGCGAGGTTGGCAGCGGCCGCTCTGTCAGAAATACCCGCTGGTGAATACCGTTTTACGGATCTGATGGACGATAATGGCTTTGGTCTCCAAGATATTGCCATTTCGGTGACGATTACCGTCGGGGATAGGATTAAGGTCGACTTCACTGGTACCTCAGCGCAGGTTGAGGGTAATATTAACTGCCCGCTCTCAGTGGCCGCGGCGGCGGTATTTTATGTGTTTCGATGCTTGATGCCCGATACCACGCCAAATTGTGCGGGCACATTTAGTCATATCGAACTGACAGCGCCCCTGGGTTGTCTGGTCAATGCCGAACGGCCCGCTGCCACTGCCGCTGGCAATGTCGAAACATCAATGCGGATAGTGGATGTCGTGCTTGGCGCGTTAGTGCCCGCCTTGCCGGATAGAATTCCTGCAGCCAGTCAGGGCACAATGAATAATATTGCCATGGGTAATCACAGCGCGCCTGTCGCCTGGGATTATTATGAAACCGTGGGCGGTGGTATGGGGGCCTCGAAAATGTCCCACGGCTTATCTGCCGTCCAAAGTCATATGACCAATACATTGAATACTCCGATTGAAAGTCTAGAAAGCCACTATCCGCTGCGGGTCACGGAATACTCGATTCGCCGCAACTCTGGGGGAATGGGACAAAAGATGGGCGGTGACGGTCTCGTCAGAGAGTTTTTGTTTCTTGAGCCTGCGGAGGTCACATTGCTCACCGAGCGCCGCCATCGTGGCCCCTGGGGGGTTGCAGGCGGCGAAGCAGGTCAGGCTGGGGTCCAGTCACTGGATGGTGAGCCATTACCCGCTAAAGCCAACTTTACCGTGGCTGTCGGTCAGACACTCAGAATTGAAACGCCAGGCGGTGGTGGTTTTGGTGAGAAGTGATTAAGCTATGAAAATACCAAGCGGCGAAGCCAAAAAACGGTAGAATACCACCGCTAAAGACTTAGGATTCAGAGAGATATTATGGAAATTTTGGACAAGATCAAACAGCAGATCGAAAGTAACGCCGTGTTGATTTACATGAAAGGTTCACCCGATCAGCCGCAGTGCGGCTTTTCCGCGCAGTCTACCCAGACACTCATGGCCTGCGGTGAGAAGTTTGCGTACATTGATATTTTGGCCAACCCTGAAATTCGCGCCAACCTGCCGCAGTTTTCAAACTGGCCAACGTTTCCTCAACTCTTTGTTGACGGAGAACTGGTTGGCGGCTGCGATATTATCACTGAGATGCACCAGAGCGGTGAGCTTCAGCCATTAGTTAAAGCTGCTGCAGCAAAATCCGAAGCCTGATCAAAGTATCGGGCGCTTAAGCCTCTGGTTGAAGCAAATGTCTATGCAAAGGCCGATGCAAAGGCCGATGTGAAGGCCTATTTAGATGCTCATGCAAATGATAGTGATTTGCATTTAGAATGATACCTCAGCACCATGCGCGACTCTTAATCACAAAAGCTGCTGAGGTTGCATGAAACTCTTTACACCCTCCAAGGTTATTGTCGTGGCCATCTGTTGCCTAATGTTTCACCTGCTCGGGCCGCCCGCCTGACCTGGAGCAAATGTGGGAGATTGTTCAGCAGCAACAACTGAGGATTGAGCAGCTCGAACCGAAGTTAGCCTTAAGCCAGAATCAACTCGAAAATACCCAGGCACAGCTTGCTGCAGATACTGCTACTCAGTAAACCCTGATCGAACAGGCTGAATCCGCACTTGAAAGTACCGTTGCTGCGGTCGAAGACGTCCTATCTGATCGCGGAGCATCCGATACAACCATCGGTGGCTATGGTGAAGTTCATTACAATGACTTGGACAACGGTGAGGAAATTGATTTCCACCGCTTTGTCATGCTGTTCTCGCACCGGTTTTCTGACACAGTGAAAGTCCATTCAGAACTTGAAGTGGAGCATTCTCTTGCTGGAGATGGCAAGCCTGGGGAAGTAGAGGTCGAGCAGGCCTATGTTCACTGGGACTATGCGACGAATCACCATGGGAAATTGGGATTGTTCCTGATGCCTGTAGGCATTATTAATGAGACCCGCGGGCCGGATACGTTTTTTGGTGTTGAGCGTAACAGTGTCGAGAAGAATATTATTCCCGCGACCTGGTGGGAGGCCGGGCTTGGCCTCAGCAGCGAAATTGCGCCGGGCTGGGGCTATGATGTGGCAATGCATTCTGGCCTAAATCTAGATACAGACAATGCCAGCGCCAGTCGTCCTTCAAGCATTCGCTCATCCAGGCAGAAGGCCGCCGAGGCGAATGGTGATAGTTTTGCGTACACAGCCCGATTACGCTTTGCCGGTTACGCTGGCGTCCAATGGAATATCACCCTGCAATACCAGCCGGACTTAACTCAGGGTGATGCAGACGGCATCGGTATTGATGACACCAGTGCGATGTTGTTTGGAACTAACGTGACTTATCAGAACGGCGGTTTCGGCATGAAGGCGCTGTGTGCAAGCTGGGACATTGATAACGACATCGAATTACTGAACCCTGGTGCGGACCAGCAAAGAGGCTGGTATCTCGAGCCGTCTTTCACCTTTCAAAGCGGCCTTGGTTTGTTTGCTCGCTACGGCGCCTATGATCTGACAGCCGGTAGTAGCCTGGCCAGTGATGAGCGCATGCAATTTGATCTTGGCGTGAACTACTGGATACATGAGAACGTCGTGATCAAAGCCGACTACCAGCATCAGGATAACGATAACGGCACAGACATAGACGGATTCAACCTGGGAGTGGGATATAGCTTCTAACCGTCATAAGATTAGGTAGCTGGGCTTTTTTCTGTCTGCAACGTCACAAGCGGCTGTTTATTTGACGGCAGAGCAGTTTCTTCAGGCAACCTTACCGTTAGTTCGCAGGGTCCACAGGCAGCTCGGCGTGTTTCTCTCGCTCGTTCTGTTGGTACTGGCGATAACCGGAATCGCGCTTAACCACTCCGAGGCGATTGATCTAAATGATCATTATGTTCCGGCCTGGATTTCGGGTTTATATCTAGATGCAGGGGTTGTGACGGGCTTGCAAGAGTCGGAGTGCATCTTTTTTAGTGTGGGGGGAATCTCTATGCCAATCAAACTGACCTGGCGGCTTGCACCGAATGTAGGGCAAGGCGAGCTTTGATGGCCAGGAAATCTTCCTCTGTGACAGTGAGGTTGTTTTGTTCATATCGGACTTAGAGCTGATTGCGCGAATCGACGTGAGTAAAGGATTGCCGACTAACGTCGATGCCGCTCAAAGTACGGAGACTCAGTTTCTTGTGCGAGTTGGTTCAACGTGGCAGGGGTTTGATTTACTCTCACTTAAAGTAACCCCCAAAAGTCGTCTGTTACCCAGGTTCTCACTGACTGGTTGCCGGTGCCCAACGATCTGCTGTTCAGAGAAGCGGTGAGTTGGCAGTAATTTACCCTGGATATTCATAGCGGTGCCATCGCTGGCCTTACGGGAAAATTGTTTAACGATCTGGTGGGGGTATTTGTGATGCTGATGGCTCTGAGTGGCTTGCTCATGTGGCGTAATTAAGTACCGAGTCTGCCCTTACTGGCTAATCTCCACCCGGTTTCGTCCATTGGATTTGCCGCGGTAGAGTGCAGCGTCTGCCCGTCCGAGGCACTCATCCAGCGTCTCCAGGTCATGATAGATTGCGCCACCAAACGTCATCGTCAAACCCAGAGTTTTGCCTTCGTAATTGACTTTATGATCTTCTATTTGTTGGCGCAGTTTCTCAGCGATATTGGCGAGTCCTTTTTCGCTCGTGCCCGGGAACAACAACACAAATTCTTCGCCGCCCCAACGAGCCACCCGGTCGACATCGCGGATTGAATGCTTTAACAAATCCGCAATACTGGTGAGTACCACGTCGCCGCAAGCGTGTCCGTGCTGATCGTTAAAACCTTTAAAATGGTCTATGTCAGCGATCACGAGCCCCAGTGGCTCTTTTTGTCGAATGAATCGTTGCCGCTCAATTTCGACTTCGGCAATGAGTCCTCTTCGGTTGAGTAAGCTGGTTAAGGGGTCAATGCGTGTCATCTCGATCAAGCTGTGATTAGCGTTCGCGAGCTTTTCATTCACCTGACTGAGTTCTGTGGTTCGAGCAGCAACCTGATGCTCGAGGCCAACCAGCATGCCATTGAACTTGGCGGCGAGAGAAGCCCCCATAGAAATCAGAATAGCGAGCAAACCGAAGGGCATCAGTACGATGCTTGATAGCAAATTCATGTTGATTAAAAGGTCGTTCACAGCGCACACGATCAACACAATAAGTCCAAAAAACACAGCCTTTGCTTCAGGGTTACCTTTGATCATTTCCTGGAAAACGACCCAGAAGACGGGTGCAACGAGGGTCAACGCCACTAACTGCCAATAGATACGCAATTGATAATGGATGTCCAGATCCGGTATTACGGCGAATATAACGGCCAACCCCAAGTAAAACGCCTGATAGCCGCGCATATACCAGGGTATTGACCGTGAAATGACCGACCATATTAGTTGGATTGCGAGGGCCAGAAACACAAACAAGCTGACGGACTCGACTTTTTCATAGGTGACAAATGGCAATCCTAATGTGTACTTCCATTGGCATTGCGTCACGATATAAACCGCTAGCGTGAGAGAGGAGAGACCAAACCAGGGAAATGAAGGGGTTGCCCCGGTTTTCGCAAAAAGATAAAGGAAGTAGAAGCCAGTCAAGACAAAAAGGCTGGCAAAAATCAACTTGGGCAGCTCTTCTCTATCAAGACTGCGAATGAGTGTCGTGTAGTTACCGACTAAAAATTTTCCGACATAAGGGCCCGCCCCTGAAGTGGAGACGGAAAGCTGACTACCGCCCCATACTCGAATGGCAATCATGACCTCGAGATCGTCATTCACAACACTGGGCGGTATCCGGTACACACCTAGCTGATCGTAATTGATGTCGGCGGCGGGTGGTAGCGCGCCGATGCCGCCAAGTAATTGTCCTCCGGCAAAGATCTGATAGGCATTGCGTACGGCGCCCATGCGGATACCCAAATCTTGAAGTGGCTGGCCCTCTACGCTAAGCGTTCGGCGATACCAGGCAAATTGGTTTTGGTCGGGGAAGCCATCTTGTTGCCAGGTTCCCGGCAACTTGGCCGTTGACCAGTCAGCATCGTCCCAATATCTGGATGCCCATTCAATATTATCGCCGGCTTTGAATTTCCACTGGCCTTCTATTGAACGTTCGTCAGCGAGACTGCAACTGCTGATTAACAGCCAAAGAGAGATCACTGAAAGTAGGCGACGAGTCATTGCTTTAGTTAGTCCCAACCACCGAGGTCGCGCCAGCGGTTCACGATGTTGCAAAAGATGTCTGCCGTTTTTTCACAATCGTAGATGGCGGAATGTGCTTCGTTGGCATCGAAGGGTATATCTGCTGCGGCACAGGCTTTGGCAAGTACGGTTTGGCCGAATGCCAGACCACAAAGTGTGGCCGTATCAAATGAGGAGAAGGGATGGAAAGGGTTGCGTTTGATTTCACAGCGCGCCGCCGCTTGCATCAGAAACCCAAGATCAAACGACGCGTTGTGTGCCACCATCACTGCCCGGTGGCAGCCGGTATCGCGTATTTCCTTGCGAATGGCTCGAAAGGCTTCAGGTAAAATTTCTTCTTCTGGCAGTGCGCCCCTCAGGGGGTTGGTAGGGTCAATGCCGGTAAAGTCTAATGAAGACTGCTCGATATTGGCGCCTTCAAACGGTTCGACGTTATAAAAAATTCTTTCACCAGGCATCAAAAACCCATCGTCATCCATTTCAATTACGATGGCGGCGAATTCTAGTAAGGCATCGGTGGCAGAATTGAATCCACCTGTTTCAAGGTCGACAACCACAGGCAAGTAGCCGCGAAAGCGATGGGCGATAGGTGATTTAGTTTGACTCATGGACACCTTCAACTTGCCAGTGAATAGACTCGCCGCCCCTAATAGGGATCAGATTGTCCGGACCAAATTCCATTGTTGGCGGAACCTGCCATGCTGTTTCTGACAGCGTGATCGTATCGGAATTTCTGGGTAGAGCATAAAAATCCGGACCGTAAAAACTCGCAAAGGCTTCTAGTTTATCCAATGCATTGGCCGCATCAAAGACTTCTGCATAGAGCTCAATCGCTGCGTGAGCGGTGTAGCAACCCGCAGCGCAGCCACAGGCATTTTCTTTTGCCGCTCTAGGGTGCGGCGCAGAGTCCGTACCGAGGAAAAACCGCGGATCGCCAGATGTCGCAGCTTCAATGAGCGCCGCCTGGTGAACGTTTCGTTTTAGAACCGGTAGACAGTAATAAATGGGTCGCATACCACCCGCAAGCAAATCATTGCGATTATAGAGCAGATGATGGACGGTGATCGTCGCCGCCACATTATTTTCGCGGCTTTGGGTAAACTGCACAGCTTCCCGGGTGGTGATATGTTCAAAAATAACCTTCAACTCGGGAAAGCGGTCACAAATGGCTGTTAATGTTTCGTCGATGAAGCGATGCTCACGATCAAAAATATCCACTGAGTGGTCGGTTACCTCGCCATGTATGCAGAGTGCAATACCGTGTTCTTGCATAGCTTCGAATACTGCGTATAAGCTCTCTATCGCAGTAACACCGGCATCAGAATTGGTCGTGGCGCCTGCCGGATACAATTTAAAGGCGTGCACAAAGTCTGTTTTTGCTGCCTCCGCGACAGTCTCGGGTGTGGTTGCTGGCGTGATATAAAGAGTCATCAGTGGTTCAAACAGGTTGCCGGCGGGTCGCGCCGCCAGAATCTCGTCTCTATAAGCTTTCGCTCGCGTCGTAGAATCGACGGGAGGTAGCAGATTTGGCATCACAATGGCGCGGCCGAAATAGCGACTGGCGTCTCTCACAGTGTGCTTTAAATAGTCACCATCACGAAGATGAATGTGCCAGTCGTCTGGTCGAGTAAGAATAAGGCGGCGCATATCGGCTCAATACTGATTTGACCTTGAGTGTACTATAACTGACCACCTGACGGCGTAATTTCACGGATGACGTATTGGCGCTAGCTGCTAGTCTTAATGCTATGAAGAACCTAATTTTTTTCCTATTCGGTGTGTGCGCCCTAAATGCTTTCGGTCTGAAATATGAGACCGAGCTAGAGACGAGCCAGTGGGTGAATGATTCGTCGCGTTTTGCTTGCCGACTGGAGCATTACATCACGGGCTTTGGTACCGGCGCCTTTTTGCATAACGCCGGTGAAGACCGGCGGTTGGCGCTGGATGGTCAGGGCATCGCCTTTGGCGGCAAAGCGGTGACAGTTCGCGCAATACCTCCTAATTGGCGGCCAGGCGGCAAGGGCATCGCATTGGGTCAACTCAAGCCTGGTCAGGGAGACGTGCGCGTGGGTGAAATGCTCGCGACCAATATTGCGTCCGAACTTCTGGGCGGCATGATGATCTCGTTTGAGGGAGCACTTAGAGAAAGCGAGACCCAGCCCATGGCAGTGCAACTATCAACGGTCGGCTTTCGCAGGGCTTTCGATGAATTTGCCGTCTGTGAAGATCAACTTGCTGCCGCCAATTTTTCGCAACTTGAGAGAAGTCGAGTCCAATACAAGGTTGGGCAAATCGAGCTCGACGAGACGGGAAAACGCTTATTAAGTAAGATCGCGAACTATCTAAATATCGATAACATGGTACTGCAGATTTTTATCGATGGGCACACGGATGATACGGGTTTGACCCGGGACAATATTGTGATGTCCCAGCAACGTGCTGAGCGAGTGCGTGATTACCTGTTAGGTGAGGGTGTGCCTGAGGACATGCTAGTGATGCGCTACCATGCGGAAAAATACCCGGTGGCGCGAAATACGTCAGCAGTGAATAGAGCGAAAAATCGGCGCACAACCGTTCGGCTGAGCCGTGAGTTTGAACCGCAGCCTCAGGTGGTTGATAAGAGTGATGAGGTTGATGAACCGTCAGCTGTCGCCAGCAATACAGATTCAGTCGAGAGCAAAAGCTAGCTCCTACGATGGGGTGCTTGCTACAAACGAAATCCAGTCCTTAGTTCTATCAGTAGATAAACCCCTCCACCATATCGCCAAAAATATACTAGCGTTTAACTTTGTTGGGCAATTAATGCATAGCAGTGTGATTGAGTCGTGGCTGTGATCCGCAGTTTCGCGCGATTGGTGAGCGGCTGATCGTCGGCAGCAATACAAGTTCTATCAGCAGTCAGTCGATGTGCGCGCTGCGAGGTCGGCATTCCGCTCCTTCGCTGCTGGCACCCCTCCGGTGTTCCCTTGTTGCCCCCGCGAGCCTAAGGTGGCTAGGCGTCCCCCTCGCTCCTCTGCTGCGGTGCTAACGCTTTAATGCTACGGAACGAAAAGCCAACCTCACCCCCATCATCGTCCTTCGTCTTTGTGCGCTATTTGCTGCTCAAGTTTGTTAACATGGCGTCTTTTTTGCGGGGCTTCCATGTCTGATATCGCCAAAATCGTACTCTCCTATTCGGGTGGTTTGGATACCACGGCTATTCTTAAATGGCTGCAGGAAACTTATCAGTGTGAGGTGGTGACGTTTACCGCCGATCTGGGAGACGGCGACGATTACTCGCCAGTGCGTCAGAAAGCGCTGAATTCTGGCGCTACTGAAGCCTTCGTCGATGATCTACGCGAGGAGTTTGTGCGGGATTTTGTATTCCCCATGTTTCGTTGCAATACCATCTACGAAGGTGAGTATCTGCTAGGCACGTCTATTGCGAGGCCGCTGATTGCCAAGCGTCTGGTTGAAATTGCCAATGAGACCGGCGCGGATGCCATTTCTCATGGCGCAACCGGCAAAGGTAATGATCAGGTTCGTTTTGAACTCGGCGCCTACGCCCTAAAGCCAGATATTCAAGTGGTCGCACCCTGGCGCGAATGGGACTTGAATTCTCGAGAGTCATTGATGGAATTTTGCCGTAACCACCAAATTCCCGTTGACCAAAAGCACGAGGGCGAAAAGTCTCCTTACTCGATGGATGCGAATCTACTCCACATATCCTATGAGGGCGGCATTCTCGAAGACCCCAATGCGGAGCCAGAAGAAGCCATGTGGCTCTGGAGCAAGAGCCCCGAGGCCGCACCAGATAGCGCCACTTATATGGATCTAACCTACAAGGGTGGTGATGTCGTCGGCATTGATGGCAAAGCCATGTCGCCTGCCGAAGTGCTAACTTACCTCAACAAGGTTGGCGGAGAAAACGGTATTGGCCGTGTTGATATTGTTGAAAACCGTTATGTCGGTATGAAGGCGCGAGGCTGTTATGAAACACCCGGAGGCACTATTTTGCTTAAGGGTCACCGCGCGATTGAGTCGATCACTCTGGATCGCGAGCTGGCCCATCTTAAAGATGACTTGATGCCCCGTTATGCCAGCATGATCTACAACGGCTACTGGTGGTCTCCCGAGCGCAAAGCGCTGCAAGCACTTATTGATGAGTCCCAGTTCTATGTGAACGGTACCGTTCGCCTGAAATTGTACAAAGGTAATGTGACAGTCGTCGGTCGTGATTCTGAAAGCGATAGTTTGTATGATGGCAATATCGTGACATTTGAGGATGATGCCGGTGCTTACGATCAGAAAGATGCTGCCGGTTTTATTCGCCTTAATGCGTTACGGCTGAAGGTCGAAAGCAAGAAGGGCCGTAAGCTGGTCTAGTCTTTAAGGTGTAAGTTTTAAGCTGTAAGTTTAAGGGCTAGTCTTCAAGGTCTAGCTTTTTGCCTTTGAATTCACACAGATCTTGAATGACGCAGGCACCACAGCGTGGATTGCGGGCGGTACACACGTATCGTCCGTGCAGGATCAGCCAGTGATGCGCATCTCGAATAAATTCATCGGGGATGACCTTGATTAATTTGTCCTCTACCTGCCGAACGGTTTTGCCCGGCGCGAACCGAATGCGATTACCTAACCGGTAAATATGGGTATCAACGGCCATCGTGGGTTCGCCAAAAGCTGTATTCAAAACGACATTCGCTGTTTTGCGTCCCACACCCGGCAGTGCTTCCAATTCTTTTCTCGTGCTGGGTACTTCACTAGCATGCTCATCAATCAGAAGCCGACAGGTCTTGATCACATTGGCGGCCTTGCTATTAAAAAGGCCGATTGTTTTGATGTAGGCCTTCAGTCCGTCTTCTCCTAAAGCCAGAATTTTCTCCGGTGTATTGGCGACAGGATATAGCTTGTCGGTGGCCTTATTCACAGAAACGTCCGTGGCCTGGGCAGACAGTATGACAGCCACGAGTAACTCGAAGGTGCTGTTGTAATGAAGTTCTGTCCTCGGTGTGGGGTTCTCAGCTCGCAGCCGCTTCAGAATTTCGTAACGCTTGTCTTTGTTCAATTTTTTGATCGATCCAGTTCTTCAGTGCAATTAAAAGTCCGAACAGTAAAAACGCGCCGGGCGGTAAAATGGCCAGTAGCAGTCCCTCGTTGGGTAACTGGATTATCCAGTCTACTGCCATCTCGCCAAAGATTAGATCAGCCTGAGCGAAGAGTGTGCCATGTCCCAGCGCCTCTCGGATACCACTGAGCAAAACAATGACCAGCAGAAAACCTGAACCCATCGTTAGACCATCTAATATCGCGTAGCCGAGATGATTCTTTCGCGCGAATGCCTCGGCACGTCCAAGGATGACGCAGTTGGTGACGATTAGCGCGACAAATAAGCCAATGCGTTGATGTAATTCGAACGAAACAAACTGCAGGAGTAAATCTGCGAGGGTGACGAATGTCGCGATGATCAGAATCTGCGCCGGTAGTCGGGTGGTATCGTCAAGCCAGCGGCGTAATAAACTGATGGCACCATTGGCGCAGACGAGCACTAAAAGGGTCAAGCTACCCAGAACAAAACCATTGATCAGGGTATTGGATACGGCGAGCAGTGGACAGAGTCCCAACAGTTGAACCAGCGCGGGATTGTTGTCCCAGAGTCCATCGCGAGTAATTTCAGTTGGGGTCATTGTTGTCTCCCGTCGCCTGATCTGGGACTGTATCTGAGGCTGGTGCTGAAAGCTGCCCGGCAATGGCCAGTACAACGGCTCTGGGCGTGATGGTCGCGCCGCTAAATTGATCAAAGTCGCCGCCATATTTAGCGACATCCCAGCGGTGGCTGGTGCTGGATGCACCATTAAAATCGAGTACCCAGTTAGAGACAGCCAAATCTAGTTTGTCGCCGAGCCCCGGCGTTTCCTGATGTTGAATGACGCGAACCCCTAATATTTCACCTCGCACGTTGGTCGCCAGCCAAAATCTAATGTCACCGTTGTAGCCGTCGGGTGTCGTGACAGCGCGAAGTTCGCCATACACGCTGTCGTTCTTATACAGTCGATAATGATCAGCTACGGGTTCCAATGTAATGCTCGCATCGCCCACCACATCTTGTAGTTGGCGAATTTCAAACGCTTGTTGGTTGTGTTCGATCCGCCCATGGGAGATTGCATAGGTGGTGCTGAGCAGCAGCCCACAAACCGCGGCGAGCGCGGTCATCTTAATAATGGTTGTCGCCATTTTGGCAGACATGGGGCGCTTGGAAGTCACGGGCTTCATGACAGCCTCACCCTAACTTGCTCATAAAGTGGCACGACTGCGTTCATAAGAAGTACCGCGAAGGCGATGCCATCGGGGTAGGCACCGATACTGCGAATAATAAAAGTGATGCAACCCACTCCGGCACCGAACAACAGTAAGCCTTTTGCTGTATCCGGAGAAGTGACCGGGTCCGTGACGATAAAGAATGCGGCGAACATCAAGCCACCGCTAAACAAATGAAATAGCGGCGCACCCAGACTGCTGGAACTACCACTGTCGTAAAACACTAAGCTCAATAGGGCGACGCTGGCGAGTGTTGCTGCGGGTGCATGCCAACGGGTTGCCTTCATTGCAATCAGGGCGATGCCACCGGCGAGATAGGCGGCGCTAATCCATTCGAAGCCAAGCCCACCCCAATAGCCAAAGCCGTTCTCCGCTGTCCAAATTTCGTCGACCGTTGCGCCGTCTCGCCACTTGAGAATGTCGAGTGGGGTCGCTCCACTGAGTCCATCCACAACCGGCGGCCACTGTGACATATATAGGGGAAACGATACTATTAAGGCGCAATAACCCACCATCGCAGGGTTGAAAAGATTTTGACCCAGTCCGCCGTAGAGGTGCTTACCAAAAATTATCGCAAAACCCGAACCGAAGACCACGATGGACCAGGGCAAGTCAGGCGGCAACGCAAGCGCGAGTAATACCGCGGTGACGATACCCGAACCATCCCATGCAGATTGCAGTGGCCGGTTACGAATGTGCAGCACGATACATTCCAGTGCGAATATGGTTGCGACGGCCAGGGCAACATTCATCAAAATGCCGATGCCCAGAAACCAGGCGCTCAGCAAACATCCAGGAAGTAAGCAGGCGAGCACCGTGAACATGATTCGTTGGCTACGATTAATCATTTACCCAACCTTGCCAGTAAGGCCTTGCGATCATCTTCCGTAGGCAATGCTTTTGACGGTTCTGTTGCAATGAGTCGACTCTGCCGTTTCTCAAATCGTTGTTCCGCGAGCATTGCCTCTGCTTGCACTTGCTCCGCTGCTCGCAGGGACTGCTTGGCCGCTTGAAAATACTGAGTTAACGGAATAGCGCTGGGACAAACTCGATCGCAAAGTCGGCATTCAATGCAGGCGTCCAGGTTCAGTGCGGTCATTGAGTCTGTGGACGATCGCTCCCAGAACAACACTTGCGGTTGAAGTTCCTTGGGGCAAACCACTTCGCAGTCGCCGCAACGAATACACGCGGTTTCAGTTTGTTGAGTGATTTTTGGCACGAGGGGTCTGAGAGGCTTCGGTTGGCTTGTTTCGATATTTTCGACTTCGATCATGTCGATGCAGTCCACAGGGCAAGGTGGTAGGCAGAGGTCGCAGCCCGTACAACTGTCTTCTAATATACTGTGCATCTGTTGCTGCGCGCCAATAATCGCATCAACCGGACAGGCCTGAATACAGAGTGTGCAACCAATGCATTCTGCTTCACGAATTCTCGCAACGCGTTTTGGCTGTTCCTGACCGAAGTGATCATCTAATGCAATGATGTCGCGGCCGAGGAGTTCCGCCAGTGCGATAATGGTTTGTTTGCCGCCAGGTGGGCAACGATTAATGGCTTCTCCCGCCGCAATCGCTTCAGCGTAGGGTAAGCAGCCGGGATGGCCGCACTGGGCGCATTGGGTTTGTGGCAAACATTGATTAATCGCAGCGACGACCTCGTCTTCTGTTCCACCATAGCGTTGTCTGGCAAATAGCAATAGTGCGGCAATGACGCCGAAGATTGCCGCTAATAATATTGCCGGTATAAGCAGCGGTCCAGTGATGAGTGCCATCATCGACCCATCCCCGTGAAGCCCATAAATGCGAGGGACAACAGGCCCGCAGTAATCATGTGAATCGCAGTGCCCCGAAAGGGTAACGGTACATCGGCAAACTCGATCCGCTCTCGCATTGCGGTGAAAAGGATCAGTACCATCGAGAACCCGATCGCTGCGCCAAAGCCATAGATCAGAGACTCTACCAGGTTGTGTGACTGCCGGACGTTAAGTAATGCCACTCCGAGTACCGCGCAATTGGTAGTGATAAGTGGAATGAAGATACCCAATACCTGGTGCATGAGTGGCTGGGTGGTACGCATCACAAATTCAGAAAATTGCACGAGGCCAGCAATCAAAACGATAAACACGATGATCCGCAAGTACCCCAGATCAAGCGGGAGTAACAAGTACTGATCAAGCAGATAGCTCGTTGCCGACGCAAGCGTTAGTACAAAAGTGGTTGCCGCCGACATACCAATCGCGGCATCCAGTTTTTTGGACGCGCCCATAAAAGGACACAGGCCAAGAAATTGCACCATCACAAAATTGTTTACAAAAATTGTGCCTAACAGTATCAGTATGGTGTCTGGCATAAATATTATCGCGGTTACGTAACCCGCATGCCTGCTGTTGCGCCGTCGTGTGGCTCTAAGATATAGATTTCCTTGCCGCCGGGTCCTGCTGCCAGCACCATGCCTTCAGACATGCCGAAACGCATTTTTCTTGCTGCCAAATTGGCGACCATGACCGTTTGCTTGCCAATCAGCGTGGCGGGATCGTACGCAGACTTGATGCCCGCGAAGACCGTGCGTTGCTCGAAGCCAAGATCCAGCGTTAGCTTGAGGAGCTTGTCTGCGCCCTCGACGCTCTCTGCATTAACAATAGTGGCAACCCTCAAGTCGATCTTCGCAAAATCGTCGTACTGGATTTCTGCGGCAAGCGGTTCTGCATCGCTGGCGCTGGTGTCTGCAGCAACTGTTGGCACAGATTCCTGCTCGGTTGAACCTTCAATCATTGCAGCGACGGTTTTAGGCTCGATACGCGTCATCAACGGTTTAAACTTAGCGATTTTATGGCTCGTCAATGGTACTTTCAGATCTGCCCAGGTCATCGGTTCGATATTCAAGAACGCCTCGGCTTTTTCAGCTAGAGCCGGTAGTACTGGTTTCAAGTAGCCGACGAGCAAGCGAAACATATTGATCCCGTCAGAGCACACCTGGTGAACTTGCTCAGCATTGGCAGGATCTTTGATCTTGCTCCAGGGTTCTTGCTCGGCGATATATTGGTTCGCCTTGTCCGCCAGTGACATGATGAGTCGGGTGGCTTTGCCAAATTCATCTTGATCATAAAGTGAAGCAATTTCGTCACCGGCTTTGATTAATTCCTCGACCAATGGATTGCCGGAGTTTGGCGCCAGCGTTGCGTCAAACTGCTTATTGATAAACCCGGCACAACGGCTCGCAATGTTCACCACCTTACCGACGAGATCAGAGTTCACCTTCTGAACGAAGTCCTCCAGATTGATATCCATATCATCGATGCTGTCGCTCAGCTTGGTCGCAAAGTAGTAACGGATATATTCTGGGTCCAGATGTTTGGCGTAGGTCGCAGCATTGATAAAGGTACCTCGCGACTTGCTCATTTTCTGCCCGTTGACGGTAATGAAGCCATGCACATGCAGGCGGGTTGGTGTGCGGTAGCCGGCAGTTTTCAGTATTGCTGGCCAAAACAAAGCGTGGAAGTTGATGATGTCTTTGCCAATAAAGTGAT
>Ga0222660_1000544_pt1 | contig 16693 bp, 16 predicted proteins | sample AntAcemetagen549_FD_179832 | JGI IMG/M metagenome (GOLD analysis project Ga0222660, IMG submission 179832) | Saline water microbial communities from Ace Lake, Antarctica - #549 | ecosystem: Environmental > Aquatic > Non-marine Saline and Alkaline > Saline | place: Antarctica: Ace Lake...
CTCCAGATATTGCGGATACGTGCTGGTCTGTGACGTATAGCGCGGTTTCTGTGTCTATTATTGCAGAGGTTCCGTAGGAGGAGTTTCCGTTATCTCGGTAAGCTACAATTGCTTTGGTGCTAGTTAGCATTGTTACTGAAATGAAGTTTGTGGTGGCAGACTCAAATACGGCAGGGGTTCCTGCGGTGATGGTGGAGCCTGAAACATCTAGGATACAAGCTGTTCCGTAGTTGGAGTTTCCGTTATCTCGGTAAGCTACAATTGCTTTGGTGCTAGTTAGCATTGTTACTGAAATGTAGAGTGTGGTGGCAGACTCAAATACAACAGGGGTTCCTGCAGTTATCGTTGAGCCTGAAACATCTAGGATACAAGCTGTTCCGTAGTTGGAGTTTCCGACATCCTGATAAGTCACAATTGCTTTAGTGCTAGTTAGCATTGTTACTGAAGTGTAGGCTGTGCTGGCAGACTCAAATACAACAGGGGTTCCAGCGGTTATCGTTGAGCCTGAAACATCTAAGATACACGCTGTTCCGTAGGCGGAGTTTCCGTTATCCCGATAAGAAACTATTGCTTTAGTGCTGGTTAGCATGGCTACTGAAATGGAGGTTGTGCTGGCAGACTCAAATACGGCAGGAGTTCCAGCGGTTATCGTTGAGCCTGAAACATCTAGGATACAAGCTGTTCCGTAGTTGGAGTTTCCGCCATCCATATAAGTCACAATTGCTTTGGTGCTAGTTAGCATTGCTACTGAAATGTATTGTGCGTTGGCAGACTCAAATACGGCAGGGGTTCCTGCAGTTATGGTAGAACCTGAAACATCTAGGATACACGCTGTTCCATAGTTGGAGTTTGCGTCATCTCGGTAAGCAACTATTGCTTTAGTGCTGGTTAGCATTGCTACTGAAATGTACTCTGTGGTGGCAGACTCAAATACAGCAGCAGTTCCAGCGGTGATGGTGGAGCCTGAAACATCTAGGATACAAGCTGTTCCGTAGTTGGAGTTTCCGTTATCCAAATAAGTCACAATTGCTTTAGTGCTGGTTAGCATTGTTACTGAAGTGTACTCTATGCTGGCAGACTCAAATACAACAGGAGTTCCAGAAATTAGGCTTTCTGTTGTTGCATTGGAAAGCTCAAAACTACCACTTGTAAACTCACCTGAATACATCTCCCAATCACCGGATGCAATAGCGTCAGTGTTTGTAAAAGTAACGGTAATCAGGCAAGTCGCAACACCAGAAGCGACAGAGATTACTCTCGCCTCGCCTGTTTCGCCTGCGCTTTTGTTTTTGATGACCTTGCCTATGTCTGTAGATGCCCACGAGCCACTACCAAGAGTAAATTCTATAGATCCGCCAGTTGTAGCCGCAGGAGTCAGTGTTACTGAATAAGCAGAGTCTACTAGCGTAAAGCCTAAGTCGTTTGTAATAACGTCCCATATAGAGTTTGTAAGGTCTGTTTGGGGTATCTCCTCGTAAATAGAAACGTGAGCCTTGGCTATAGCAGACGCGGGTGAATCTAATGTAATGCTTATCTGCTCATTATTTGCCCAGCTTGATTTGTTGGCAAAACCTAAAATTGGGTCTGCGTCGATACCCAAAACCGTTGCCCCTGTAAAGTCTTGAGTACCTGTGAAGGTGTTACTTGTAAGGGTTGCGCCACCCGTGGACGTCTGGAACATAACCCAAGAGGTTTTTGTGCCGCTTCCTATTACAGAAGTTATCGCCATTGTTAAAGTCGTGCCTGAATAGCTTGTTATGGTCCCCATCAATGCGTTGGCAGAAGGAGCCGCTGAGTCAGCTATCAAAACCGTCATACCCGCAACAAAAGACTTGCCCGCCGTGATGGTAAAGACTTTCTCACCAGTACCTATGGCAATGCTGCTTGTGCTTGTATCCTGAACTTCAGACAATGTGCCAGCCACGGCCAGATTATTAATTCCAACAATAGAAGCGTTTGCCTGTGTGCCAAATGCTGAAAGCGCCGCAACAAAGGCATCCGCTCTTGTCACGAATGTTGCAGGGGCGTCTGTTCTTTGTGGCGCCGTTGGTAGCGCGGTTATTGATGGAATAGTCATTCTACGTTAAACCCTCTAATTGAAGAAGCGTAGTCGATACAACCGGCCCGCTTATTGTATTTCTAAAATTTCTATAGTATCCGTAAACTGCTGCCTCTGAAATAGAGTCCTCTGTGATCCAAACCAAAGGCGTAGACCTATAAAGCTTTAATATCTTTTGTATCTCGCCGAATCTTCCTGTGCTTACAACTACATTTATATCTGCCGTATCTGAAAAAGCGCCTTGAATAACGGTTGTATTTCCTAGTTCGTCTGTGTTTTTGACCGAGTAATCAACTATACCGAAACTTGCGCCGTATTGCGAGTCGCCTATTACAAAAGATGCGCCCATTACAAACTCGCCAAGCTCGGCATTTGCCCCTGTATCAGTGACAGTATAAGAAAGCGTTGCCGCTGGAAAGGCCGGAAGGTCGGTAACTAAAAGCCTTTCTTTTCTGACTATTTCCTCTGTAAAATATAGATACCAATCGTTTATTCCAGAATCAGATATCATGGAAAACGTTGTGTCATATACGTCGCCATCGGTAGGGTCGTTCATTACAACCCTGATAGACGCGGCATCAACACCAAAAAAAGCACAGTTGTTTGTTATCGCGCTAGGCAGCAGGGAAGCGGTTATAGTGTTTGAGTTTACTGTTCCTTGTTGCAATACGCCGTTGAATTGGCGCCAACGGTTTGTAGAGTTTGTTCTATCCCATCCGTTATCCGTGCCAATGTTGGCTATTAGAGTTGGGTCTTTGTTTGTGTGCGCTGTGTTGCAGGTATAAATGTCATGTGTAGCAACAGCCGCGCCATCGTCAACGGTTGTGACCGTGACAATGTTTCCCACACTGTAAGCTGTTGCTGGATCCCATTCGTCAGCCGCTGGCGAAGTTTCGGCCACGTTTGTGGCTGTTAACATTGCGTCGAGTATTTTTACCGGCCTAATTAATTTCATTAAGGTGCTGTTCTCTCTTGTGGCAAGCCGTTGTTATTCCAGCGGTCAACTATGTCGAATGTTTTAATCAAATAAGTTAGTATGCTCATAAGCGCTTGACCAACCATATTATCGGTCGTTCCAGAATTATTGGCAAGAACTTCCTGCTTTGTCTGGACTCGCTCGCCTTCGTGTAATTCGGCTATGTATCCGTTATAAGGAACACGCTCAATTCCTCGCGCGTGTGAGCCGTCTGGAGTAACCAAGCCGCCCGACCTTGACAATATGCCTTCAACACTTCCATCGCCTACAATGGCGTCTATCGTTGCCTGGTCAACGCCGTTCTGTAGCCCGGCCAAAGTAACCCATCTGGAAGCGTAATTTCCTAGCTGTGTATCCATTGGCGTGCCGTCGTCTCCGCCCTCTTCGCTGGCGGTTCCAAAGAAAGCACCACGCCCTGTTCCTTTTTCGTCGTATCCAATAAAGTCAGACGCATTAAGGTTTGGCGATCCGCCGAGGGTTTCGCCAAAGACATTGGTCAAGTATGAATCGACGCCGCGAAAGGCATCTATATTTGCCGTGGCTTCTTCGCCGTTTGCGCGCCTAGTGAATCCCGTAAACTGTGCACCACTGGCAAATGCATCTATTCCAAACTCGCCCTCGTGACCCAAATTCTGTGTAAGCATTCCGGCATTACTGGACATTGTGCCGCTATCGTCTAATGCGTTGGCCAGTAATGCCGCACCACCCAATGCCCAGCCCCAGACTGGAATAGCAGAAATTCCTGCCAAAACAGCCGATCCCGCAGACGCAATCCCGGAACCAACGGCCGACGCGCCAGCGCCAATGCTTGCCAATACACCAGTTCCGCCCGCCGCCGCTGCCGTCCCTGTCGCCGCCGCTGCCGCCGTGCCTGTGGCCGCCGCTGTGCCGGTTGCCGCCGCTGCCGTGCCGCCTCCCAAAAGACTTACTGCGCTTGTTACGCCTTTTTTGATTGTATTAACAAGCGTTCCGTTTGTTATAGCCCCAAGTCCACCACCGCCAAAAATAGCTTTTGCCAAATCTGCAGCAGCAAGCTGCTCAACCATTCTCACAAAGCCTTCGACAACAGAGTCAAAGAATGATTTGAAGTTTAATTTTCCGTCGCTTAGGGTTTCATAAATAAGCGTTCCCCAGCTTCTTTGCAGGTTAACAAGCATGTTGTCCTGTATTTTTAAGGCGTTTGCTAGTCCTTCGTCTTCTGTCTTTCCTAGCGCGTCGGCCGCATTGCCTGACTCTGTAACAACGTCTTTCAAGCCAGTTGCTAGGCTATCAACCTCTTTTTTTGCTTCGCCGGTCTTTGTGTTTGTTGTTACCATTGTCCCTGACAGGGCAGAAAGGTCCGCGTCAAGGGTATTGGTATCGGCAGAAAGATCCGTGACGGCAGTCTCCAAAAGACTAAAGCCGCCCTCGTTCAATCTAACCTGTATAAGCTGGTCAGCGTATGCCGTTGTCGCGTTGTTGTTTTCTTGTATTACTGATTTTAGTGATCCTTTTCGCGCCATATCAATTGCGGCGAGTTTCATTTCTGTATCTTCCGCCGCTGTTACCCATCCGCGAACCTTGGTGATTGCTGTATCAACAAAAGCAGCCGCCTCAATAGTTGCAATCTGGATTCCTGACTTAACATTAATAAATAGCTCACTAAACCCAATGCCTATAATCTCAGATACCTTTAATCCGCTGACACCAAGATCAACAAAGTAACCAGATACGGCGGTAACAAACATATCAGCCCAACCCGCTATAGTGGTTAGTGCCAGACCAAAAGCGTCTGTGAACGGCTTTATAGCAAGCGCCATAGCCTTTACTGTTGCAATGGTAGCCTTAACTATGTTGGATAAAAAGAAAGTATAAGTATCAAAATTAGCGCCAACATGATCGACAATTGGCTCCCCAAGAGTTAGCAGGAATTCACCAATGCTTACACGGGTCGATGCAATTTTGCCCGATATGGCTGATAGCTTAAAATCCATCGTGTTGGCGATCTTTCCAAAAGCAATATCTGTCTGCCCTGTCTTGTTTTTCATATCCTCCATAATCTCGGCAAAAGATTCAGCGCTTCCGCCGGTCAGTGCCAGGATGGTATTAACGGCCTCAACGGATCCAAATAAATCGATTAGCTGTTGCTCGTTTCCGTCTGCCGCCTCGGTCATTTCTCCTAAGAATCCAGCCAAGCCCTTTGACTGTAGGGAAGCAAGATTAAACTCGATGCCCATTTCTGCCGCTGCGTCTGACGCCTTTTTTGATGGTGTTGCGATGTTAGATAACGCGGCTTTCAGGCCGTTGAATGATTGACTGGTAGAGATACCGCCCTTGGTCAATGCGGCCGTCGCGCCAAGCAATTCCTCAAACCCTACTCCAGCCGTTGCCGCTAACGCCGCAACCCCACCAATACCACTGGACAATTCGCCTATAGTAGTTTTACCGGCTCGCATAGCGACAAACATGGCATCCGATACATCTGCGGCCTGGTGAGCCTCAAGGCCAAAGGAATTGACAACGGTTGTTAGTCCATCGACCGCTGTGCCAATGTCTGTGACGCCGCCTATCGCAAGCTTGTTTGCCGTTGTCAGTATTGCTGTGGCTTCCGCAGCGTTGCCCGCTCCGGCTGATATGGCTTGATAGAATGCCTGTACCTGCGCGGTTGGAGATCCGCCAAAAGTGGCGGCAAGCGCTTTGGCTTCTGCGTTTATTCTTGGTAATTGTGAAACGTCGTCTAGCAAGGTAGAGACTTCGCCCATTGCTGCGCCGAATTCTCTGGCCTCAACAGCCATCTTTCCTAGCGCGTTGACAGCAAGCGCGGCGCTAAGAGCGGGCAAAAGAGCCTTCATCGCGCCCGTTAGCTTTCCAGCGCCAGCCGACATTCCACCAAGGTCTTTGGTTGCTGATTTAACCTGGCTGGAGTCTGCTTTTATTACTAGGTTGGCGAAATCTGTCATTAGTTTATGGGCCTTCTAAGCATTGATTTTAGACCCTCTGCGTTTTTGCCTTGATCTGCTTTTCTTGGCAGATAAGGCGCGGGCAATTGAGCGTCAGAAAACTCTCTGCAAGAGTCCGTGTAAACGTCTGTAAGCCACTTAATAGTTTCTGACTCCCATCCGCTTAACTTGATTCCTGTTCTGTTCACAAACCCGTCTATATCTGACCAGGTTATCTTGCTTGGACCAACCCGGTAGAAAAGCTCAATCAAATACTCGCAAGGGTAGATATCCGGCAGTTCAGGGAAGTCTATTTCCGCGCCCCTGACCTTTGTCTGGTCCTTGGCGCGGGTTTCGTACCATGCCCGCTGCCTTACATAAAGCTCAAGATCTAGCCTTAGCTCTTTTTTAGACTATCTCTGTTCACTCCAGCCGTTATAAGCTGCTCGGCAATTGTGTTTTTCATGCCGTAAAGCATCAAGCAATTTTCGTTTGTGCATTCCAGTGGCTCGCCTTTAAATGGCACGTTGTCTGTCCATTTAAGGGTTACGGCTGCGAGTATTTCTCTTAGGTCGCTTTCTGTGACCTCGGCTGGAACACCTCGACGCTTATACTTTGATGCGTTTCGCTCGTCGATCTTCTTTGCTGTATCTTGCCACTTGTCAGAGTCTCTGCCCTGAATAGTTATAACAATTTCTTTTTCGTCTAAGCCTTTATATGGTCGCCTATTAGTTTCGTCGATAAGAGTAACCTCGATACCTCTTGCCGCTTCCGCCGATAAATCGTATGTTCCAAAATCAATCGTGTTGCTCATAATATTAACCCTTCATTAAATTATAAAAACCAAAGCCTTTAGTTAAAAAGGCCTTGGTGCTTGTTACCGCTTTTTAGGCGGCTGCTTTGCTTACCGTATTCTTTGTTCGCTGAACTGAAAGCACTTGAGAAACAATAGCATTACCGTCTCCAGCGCCAGTGATATAAGAACCCACGATGCCTTGGAAATAATCAATGCTGCCGTCTTGGTATTCGACTTTATAAGAAAAGTCTGCATCGCTAGCCTCGGCGGTTAAAGCAATCACTTGTCCTGCGTCGCCGTCGGCACGGTTCACTGTAAAGGAGTCCATGCTCTGACTGTTGGTTCCTTTGTAATAATCAGTGGAACGCTGATTAACCGGATTGCTTGGTGTCAGCGTATGAGTGCGTCCGCCCGGCGTCCAGCTAGTAACCTGACCTATAACAGTAAAAGATAGACCGTCATAGTCTGTTGTGGTTTGTGATGCCGGTAAGGCGGCTGAAATAGATATCACACTATCGACGAATGTTTGAACTAATGCTGGCATTTTTAAGACCTCGTTATAAAAGCAATGTATTGAATAGACACGACTATTTTATACCAGCCGTTCTCGTTAAAGCCTTTTTGTCGGCTCGTTTTCGTGATTATAACAGATTGCCCAGAATATGAAACATTTGTTCCAATACTAAAAGCATCGATTATCTCTTGCGCCTTTGTCTTTGCTGCAATGGCTCCGTTGTTTACAGGATAGCGAAGTATAGCCCGAAAGATTCCGCTGGTTTCGTCCATATCGTTTATGGACAATATGTCAAGGGCGTTCTGGATCAAGAATACCTCAGCATAAGCAAGCTCTGGATCCGCCGAGAAGTCTTTGTTTTCGTATGCCGTGGGCAACCCGAATTCGCTGTGGGTTGTTAGCCATGCGGTCAAGAACGCCTGATCTATCTTTAGCTGGCTCATTTTTTAAGGCCTCTGACTATAGTGTCAACACGCGCAAGGTTCCTTGCAACCATGGCGTCCTTTTCTTCATATACTGCAGCATAGTCTAAGTTGTTTGTAAGGTAGTCAATGCCGGTTCCCTGTATATTGTTTATTACTGCGTTCTTTGCGACGTTTCCGTTTTTATCGTTTATAGGAAGGGTTCCTTTTGCGGGCCTGTTCTGTGTTGTTTGCCAGTTGCCCTTAAGCCTGCCAGTGTCCACGCGGGTATCATCAATAACCCCGGTAAAAACCTCAAGCTTGATTGCTCGGCTTGCTTCGTCAACGCTTGCGCCAACTGACTCAGCCCATTTTGAGATATCTAATGCAGACATTAAGCGCTAACCCTTACAAAATAAACCAAAGCAATTCCCGCTGGCTCTGACTTTTCTATTTCCTTGATTGTCCATTTCTTACCATCAACCGTTGGCCGGTCAGTCATTAGCGGCTCAACAGTGTTATCAAGAATTAGCTTTCTGTCGCCTTGCTCAATTCTACTGTCCTGCTTTTCTGCCGTTGTGTATTCGACAATAATGCCTTTTGGCTTGAATGTTGTTGTAGTACCAGGTGTTACAGTTCCCGTTATATTGTCAACGGACCTGCCTATATTTCTGACAACCAAAAACTCCTTACCAAACTTGTTAATAAGCTTGGCGGCTGTTTTTGCCATCTTGTTATAAAAAGCGTCTGACATAATTAACCCATTGTGATTGGAATGCCAAAGCCCGAACCCGAGCGCTGGAGTATTTGCCTTAATCGATTACTTAACGATTGGTATAAAAATGCAGGGGCGTCGCTTACTGCGTACTCTTCCTCAACCGCGCCTTCCACCTTTGAGCGTTTAACAGCCACCGAGTCTGATTGCGGCGGGTTAAAAATATCTATGCCGTTTACTTGGTCAAGCGCCAATGACATCTGGTAATCAATCGCTTGGGTTGGTATTTCTGTAGAAAGCCAGCTATAAGTTTGGAGAACTAAATCCGTTCTTGGATATGCTCCGGTTTGCTCTCTGACAGATAGAAGCCCGGCAAGCGAGCTTTCTATGCCGTTGATGAAATCGAATGCTATGACCAGTTTATTGTCCGCAAGCACATCGTCGGCCACTGTATAGCCGCGCCTTAAGGACCACGCTATGAAATCCGAGCGAGTGACGTAAGAATCCGCGTTTGCGACAATGCTGCCATCTTCTACAACTAAGGCCATTATTAGTTTGCTCCAATAAAAAAGGGCGGCATCTGCCCGCCCTCTCTAGGTTTAACTTTGTGTTTTTTGTCTTATCGCTTTGGTTTTGGTTTTGCGTTCATCTTGTAGGCTTCGGTTTCTGCCGCTTTGTATGCTTTGGTCTCGGCTGCTTGTGTCATTTCATCAGTAACAACAACGTCGGTATCTTTTAGATCAGTTTCGTTAATATCAACCATCACGCCTTCGCGCTCAATTGTAACTGTCTTTAGTGTTCCGAATGACATATTAAAACCTCCTAAAGTTAATAAAAATTCTTAGTGCATAGCCCTCGTTAAAAGGCTATGCGGCTAAAAACTCTTAGCCTAAGATTAACGCGGTATGCTCAGGCTTGATGTTTTTAACACCCCAAGCCAGTGATACTTCATAACGCACTTTGCGATAACCTAAGTACAATGCAAATTCCATTGTCAGCCCGCTGCGAGGATCGGTGATTAGCATTCGATCTGCTGCTTGGTCGCCTTCTTCCGGTAGCGCTGGCGCTCGTGAAGCAAGCACTAAAGCGTTTTCAGAGAATGCCATGTTTCTCGCGCTGCTAGCCAGGACAGTGATTGCCTTGGTTGCCTCTGACATTGCAACACGCAAGCCGGGAGCCGCCAAGGTGATTGTTCCACCGTTAGACACGTCAGTGTCGCCTGATGCTAAAACGTACTTGTTTGCATCGCCCGCAAAGGTAACAACATCGCCAGCAAGCAATGTCCCGGTTCCGGCAGATGCCAAAGTTAGAACCGTCGCACCAACAGCATAACCGGCCGCATTAGTTGTAGCGCTTGCGCCTGTACCCGCGACATGATTCTCGACGAATCCAGACTCACGCAAAGGCATACCAGCGCGATCCACTAGAATGCCCTGAGACATAATCAGGTCAGTACCGGCAGAATTCACAGCGCCTTGCTTACCTAAAAGGGTAGCGCCCGCCGTGGTATCCATAACAATGCGAGCGTTAAAATCACCGCCGTTATCTTTTAGAATTTTACGCGCAAAAGTCGCGTCTGTGTAATCGTTGATTGTGGCAAAAGGCGTAGTGCCTGGAGTACCAACGGCTCGGCTAAAGGTAGACTGCAATCCACAAAGGTCTGCTTCAATAGAGTTAGCAAGTTTGCGAATTGCTTGCGCAATCTTCTGCGCTCGAACACTTGGAAAGCCCGGTCCAGTGTTTAAGCCTTTTACTTGCTCGCCAATAAACCCAAACTCGGCCGCTTTAGACTTTGTAATGACAATATCGGTAAACCCGGAAGTCTGCCCGGTAGGTTCTGGAATTGTCATTGATGGTGTAATGTCCACCAGGTTTCCTTCCGGCTCAACGTCAACACGAATGTTTTGGCCCACGGCAGCACGATCCGCAGATGCGTTCATAGTAACCGAAGGAATCATGCCCGTTAGCTCTCTTGAAACAATGTCAAGCCCTTCGTAAATGTCCGGCACTAAGCCGGTTATAGTATTCTCTGCCATGTTAAGTATTCTCTGAAAGTTAAAAAATTGCGGATTAAGCCGCGTCGGTTAGTGTTCCGCCATCTTTTAGATAAGAGCGCTTTTCGCCCACTCCCATTCCATCAAATTGGCTTCTTGTTATCACTTTACCTTCGGCCCCGCCTCCAGCGTTGTTGGTCCCATTGCCCCCGGCCTTGGATCCAACTATTAACGGGGCATACGCCGCGTTAGTCTTAAATTCTGTGGTTAGCTCTTCGACCGTTAAGGCCGATGGCTTACCATCTACTCCCAAGACAACCGTTCTATGCTGTCCTGTTTCATCAAACTCTGTTTTTAGTCGTCTGCCAATGGCGTCTGATAAAATTCCTTGTGATCCTGCAATGCCAATGGTTGCGGCAATGCTTGTGGCTATTGATCCCGATGTTGCCGTATGTAATTGTCCGGTAACACCCTCTAGCTTTAAACCCAAAGCATCAAACTTGCTCTGCCAAGAAACATTGATTGCATCAATATCGCCTGACTTGTTGGCTGCCGCTAAATCTGCTGCCGCCTGTGTTGCTGCTGCTTTTTGAGTTGCTTCTTCGGCCGCTGTTTTTGCTGCCTTTTTTTCGCCTAGCAAATCAGAAAGGTTCTTTTTAAGACCGGCCACGTCTTCTATTTCAGGCATACCGTCAACGCTTAACGTGTAATCTTCGCCGGTTGCCTTGTATAGCGCCTTTTTTGCTTCGTCTAATGCTGCGAATTCTTCTTTGCTTACCTTATATTTCATAAACTACCCCTGGTAATTTTAGATTCATATCGCCCAGCGATACGTTAATGCGAATAATAAAACGATCAGTATACTACTGTCAACCTTTTAAACTAAACGTTCTAATTTTTCCGCCTGTGCATGAGTCACGCTTCATGGCATATTTAACGGCCTTCTTTGCGCTGCAACCAAGGTCCATGGCTGTTAGTGCATGATCGGAACCGCTTCCCCTTGCTAAAGGATTCCTTTTTCTCTCTTTTTGCCAATAATACCCTTCGTCCTTTGTTATTCCGGCAGTATAAACATCTTTGCCCATAACTATGATTGCGTGAGTGCTTATAGCGTCTGGATAACTTGGGCGCTCCCCGTTCTCGACAGCGTCTATCAATGTGTCTTCGTCCGCAGACCGGCCGCAAAAGAAATAGTAAACTCCGTTTGACTCTTTACATTTATTGCAATTATCGTCAACAATAGTTGATCCAGCGGTTTCCCTGGAGTCGTAAGCGATAAGACCGTTCTTATCCATTGCAATTGTGGTCATTAACGAATCCTTTTATATGGTTTTTTCTTACCCTTTTTCATATACCCGCCTTTTCAAATGCCGTTGGCTCTAGCTTTTTCATTTCCGCTAAAGTCAGTGGCTTAAATTGATTACTAAGATTAAGCTCGCCAAATTTCTTGGCAGACAACCCTCCCTCGTTCATTAGTTTTGCTCTTACAGGCCCAATGGCAGATTCTTGGAATCCTTTAGGCTGCTGCTTTAGCCATCCATAATAACTGTCCTTAGCGCTAATGGACTCAACACCATCCGGGCCTCTTGCGGACCTGGTTGCGCCCGCTCTTAATGATTTAAACTTATCGTCAAGTACTGCGACTATGCTGGATCTGCAATTTATATGGATTGGTGGCCGTGGGCCTTTGTCTATCTCGAATGTTTTGCCATCCATTGACCTGCAGACCTGAGAGGTCCGGCCGTCAAAAGTCGATGTCCATCTGACCTGCTTGACAATATCGCTATTTGCTCGCCAAGTTGTTTCTCTTGCCTGAACAGCCGTATGCTGCAAAGCGGTCCTGACCACGGCGTTTAGGCTGTTACCAACCCTTGCGATAATCCCGTTTTTAAATCCTTGGCTTCTTGTGCCTCGAATCGATTGCAATATCTTGCTTGTGCTTTGGCCTTCGTAATAACCCGTGCGAATAGCCAATGATATGGCGTCTATCTGCGCTGTTGTTTTGCCTTTGATAAAAGCTCCAAGCAACATACCATTATCAACTCCAGCCACGGAAAGCGGGTTTGTCATCACGGCAGAAACTAAAGCGGATGTTGTTGGAGTGTTAAAATCGGCCTTAATAACCTGATCCAGCGCCCTAACCTCAAAACCCGCCTCATACTCAGCAAGCTCTTTAGCCTGCGCCAGTATTGACGCGCCTATGTCCTTGTTAATAATTGAAAGATCGCCCTTCACAGACGCTATAAGGCGCTCTAACTTGGCCCTCTTAAAGTCTGTTATATCTTTACCGGCAAGCCTAGCTGTCACGGATTTATCCATAACCTTTAAGAATTCAAGATTCTCATTGACCGCCTGAGTCTTTAAACGCTCCAAGTGCACTTGATGGCGTGTAGCAATCTCGATTAATTCAGACGGCGTTATCATTGATCAAGATCCGGCATGTTTATGCCTTGGCCTATTTCGTCCTGATATTCTTCAATGGTTTTGTCCGGATCAATTATGTTGTGCCTTTGCTGCCATCTCAGGAAGTCGGCCGCTGGTATCGCGCCATTGATAAAGCCCGCTATAATCTCGCGTAACATGTTGGCGTCTGCTGTAGGTGAAACAAAATCCTGATTAAGCTTGTAAACCGTTTGCTTTGGGTCAGTACCCATAAACAAGGCCACCCACCCAAGAGCCTTTTCGTATGCGTCGGTCACGTTTGACACGATCAAAGACAATACAGAATGCTGCGCCAATAGCTCACCGGCAGATTGCGTTGCGGTCTTGTTGGCGCTGCCCGGCGTTATAAACATGGCTCCAAGCCCAATCATTATCTGCACCTTGTCGGCCATAGCTTCTTTGGCCAATGTGTCTGGTTCAACCTGCACAATTCCCAGCTTCTCACCAGGAGGCACGCCCATCACGGTTCTAGATCCAAAATACATATCGTTCTTTGCCATTAGGTCGATATGAGTTTGCGTGATACCAGACATCCAGACCTGAGGCTGGCCGACCTGATAAACCGCGTCCTCGTATATTGCTGAATTATTTAAATGGCCTTCATTGATGCGGCAAAGATCGTACATTGGCGCCGGGTCGATCTTTGTTGTATTGGATTCAGACCCAACAAACGCAAAAGGAATCTCTGAAAGCGTAGAGCCAGTGCTGTCAACGGGGAATATCTCTTCACCGGCAACCCACTGTTCAACGCCTTTAATCTTTAGCTTTTCCCAAGTGACCATGGAATAAACCTCTCTATCCGTCACGTACTCAAGCTTAAGTTCTAGCCTGATAGGCACGGTCTTGAAGCTAAACCCATCCTCGCCTTGTATATCTTTATTGTAAGCAAGAACAACCTTACACAGCACAATGCGCGATCCTATGCTTTTGGTTTTCCAGTTGATTATTTGCTTTGCATCGAATTTTGTTATGGTTGCTGCGATTCCCATATTTGAAAGCTGGGCAACCGATAGCTCCCCGTTGGTTTTTGGAAAGTCCGCAAGCAACCCGCTTCGGCCAATCCTTGAAATATCTCTAACAACGTCTTGGGCTTGCTGGTCTATACCAGTGCCTGCGCCGTCAACATTAGTCTTTATATAATCAAGCTGCGGCGAAACCTCTAGCTCTGGCGGCTTTGAAAACGCCTTGCCAACCAATCCACGAGAAGTATAGCCAGCAATAGCGTAAAATATTGCCCGCTTTTTAAACTGCTCGTTTCTTGCGCCATTTTCTCTGCTATTGTCCTGAATATTAAGAGCATTTATATACTGCTTAACGTCTTTAGAGTCACAAATGTTATTAACAAACTTCCACGAATCAACATTAACGTCATATTCTGGGTGCTTAAAATCAACGCCTTTTTTTGTTTCTGCCATGTTCTAAAATCCCACTTTAATATTAGTGATAATTAATTGTTCCTTGACTGTCCATTCCACATCGACCATATAACCTATCGCCGTTGTAATGTGCTGGTAATCGTTTCGCTGATCCTCTTGGAACGTTGATCCCTCTTGAAGCTGTACCGTGCTTAATCCCTTGTCGCACCATGGCGCGGTTAAAGGATTAACGAATAATGTTATCTCGCCCTCCATCGGCTTTATCTTTGCTCGGACAGCGTTTTGTCTGTCTTTTATGGCAGGATGCGACCTGGCAACCTTGTTATCGTATGTCCAGCCGTTGAGCTTTAATATTCCCTCGATTTGCGTGTAATCTGATTCGTGCCCGTGCTTTTCGCCCGCCTTTCCCGCCGGATCGCCATAAATAATAACATGCTTATTAGAATGATTAGTATATTTATCGCAAAACTCAATGGCCGATTGTCTTGATATTGCAGATATAAGCACGATTTCATCCAACAGGAAAAGCGCGTCTCCGCGTATTACTCCTATGGCGGATGATAGCGGCGTATAGTTTTGATCGTGCATCCAACACAATTGTTCATGCGGCAGGATATCTGTTGTCGTATGGTTTGCCGTGCTGTAATCCTCGTATATTCTACCGCCCGCAGTTTCAAAGCTGGCTTCAAACTCTTGCTTGAACTGTCGCTTTGACATTGTGCGACGACGCGCAGCAATAACATCGGGCGGCAATATCTCTGAGGACTTCCAGTGGTAGACCTTCCAAAGCCCGTCTTCTGGGTTTAGCTCTGAATACCTGCACATATCATAATAATGATTCAAGCCATCTGGCACACCAAGAAACCAACACCATGGTCTATAGTCTGGGCGCCTTGGATCAACAGTATCAAGCGCGGGCATGATGTTCTCATATACCGCTGTGCTCTTAACGTCGGCAATTTCATCTATGCCCCCGCCGGTCCAGTTGATGCCCTCTATTCTTTGGGGTTTGTCTAAGCCAACAACATGAATCTCAGATCCATTAGGCAGGAATATCTTTAATTCGGTTTCGCTTGGGGATTTTGGGTGTATTGCTGAAAAGGTTAATAGTTTGAGGTCGTCCCAGAATATCTTCTTAGCCTGGTCGCGCGTTGGCGCTGCTGCAAAGTATATTTCGTTTGGATGGGTTAGCGCCTCCCGAGCAAGAAATCGCTTGAATCTTTCGGTCTTGCCCGAGCGACGGCCCGCAGGAACCAAAGGAAACCGCACACCATTTGATACCGCAAGGACTAACTGCCGCTGTACCGGATGTTCAATAAGCGGATACCAGCGGTCTTGTGGTTTTGCGAGTATCTTCACACAGGAAGGTTCCCAGCCAAAGCAGCAAGAGCCGCAACCAGCTCGGCGCTTCCGTTATCTGTTTCTTTTTCCCTCCATCCTGCGCGGGTCTTCATCCAGAAAATCATAGCCGTGGTATCCCCGCCTTTTGCTTTGTTAAACAAGCTTCCACCAATCGATGCATTCGCCTTGGCCGTTGATTGGTCTAGCTCTTCCCGGTAATGCCTTCGCAGCGTTTTTGCGGTAATCCCTATGATGTCGGCCACAATATCTTGGTTTGTGCCGACCGTGGAATGCAGCGTCACAAGCTCTCTTGTTTGCTTTGTTGGCTCGTGTCTTTTTCTAGGCATCTTTTACGCTCCTTGAATTAAACGTGCCGCCATCGGATTCAAGTGTTGCATCGTTACCAGTGAACTCTTGCCACCGTTTGACTATTACGTCACAGTATTTTGGGTCAAGCTCCATAACAAAAGCCTTTCTGCCCGTCTGCTCCGCGCCGATAAGTGTTGAGCCGCTCCCCCCAAACAAATCAAGAACATTAAGGAGCTTTATATGATTTCCGAAAGCCCTAACAGATAGTTCAACAGGCTTCTGAGTAGGATGAACGTAATTAGTGTCCTTCTTCATACTCCAAAGGTCGGATTCGTTCTTAATAACTTCATCAACTTTACCGTTAAACAAGCAGAATTCATGTTGATGCCTATACCCCCTACCTAGACCGAATACGTTCTTTGCCCAAACTATGCAAGCCTTGTAATCAAGACGCCCCTGTAAAGCCCCATAGAACTTCCAGTTGCACCAAATATAGTAAACGGTAGGGTCAACTGCTTTAATTGTTTGACACACGTTATCAATAAAACGATCAAATTCGACATCACCCAAATCATCATTCTTAATGACATCATGCTTCCCGCTTCTTCCATTGAATTGAACATTATAAGGCGGGTCAGTAAACACCATGTCAGCCTTGTGGCCGTCCATTAGCTTATCAACAGCATCAATGCTCGTGGAGTCTCCACACATCAGCCTGTGGTTGCCTAAGAGCCATACGTCGCCCTCTACTGTAACCGGGTCTTCTGGAACCTCTGGGACAGAATCCTCGTCGGTAAGCCCTTCCACCTCTTCAATCTGTAATGCGCTAATTTCATCAAGCGTAAAGCCGGT
>Ga0222660_1000554_pt1 | contig 16481 bp, 19 predicted proteins | sample AntAcemetagen549_FD_179832 | JGI IMG/M metagenome (GOLD analysis project Ga0222660, IMG submission 179832) | Saline water microbial communities from Ace Lake, Antarctica - #549 | ecosystem: Environmental > Aquatic > Non-marine Saline and Alkaline > Saline | place: Antarctica: Ace Lake...
TCTACATGCCTGCCCTGGTGGCGATGAGACACAATCCCGACCTCAAGGCCAAATACCAAGCCATGATCAAAGCTGGAAAGCCACCAAAAGTCGCCATTACGGTGCTCATGCGAAAGCTGATTGAACTCGCCAACGCCCTCATCAAAGCAAATCGAAATTGGGTGAAGAAAGAGGCTTGATCAAGACGGATACTCTTGAGTAAAGTGCCGCGAGAGCAGCCTGCGCTCGCTCAAGGAACCTGACCTGGAAACAACCCCGGCATCCATCGCCAGCATACTTTGCCGGGAGTTGCCGCCTGAGCGGTGCGTCGCGGAGGTAAGGCATGACGTCTGCAGCAATGGAGTCTGACTGCGGCAGCGTTTGAAGCCGTCGTGACGCATTTGAGGCTGCCAAACCACTACGCGGCTCACGCCGTTGCCGTTAACCGATGCGTCCCATCGTCCCACGATGAAATCTCCTTGCTATCGTCCATGTTGTTTTGTATCGACACGCTATTATAGAGGGAGTCGGTGCCATGAAGCAAATGATCCGAAATGCTGCGACTGCCGCAGCCATTACCGTAACCGGCCTGCTCGGCACGGCCGCGCCGGCCCAAGCTTACCCCGTCGACTGTGCGATCCTGTTGTGTCTCGCCGGTGGCTGGCCGGCCTCCGCGCCTTGCACCCATGCTCGGGCGGTGTTCATCCGCAGGATTACGCCTTGGCCGATCGAGCCGCCCTTGCAAATCTGGCGCTGTCCCATGGGGGTCTCGTTCAACAGCCCTGCAGCCCCTTCGCCAAGGGAAAGGCTTACCGACATTGCGGCTCATACTCCGCCGTCGATTAGTTTGCCTGACAGCTGGTTTCCCCTCATCTCGGTGCAGGCAGACGAACAGGCCAACGTCGACATTTCCGGCGATGCCTTTGACTTTGTGAGGAGCATACGGGTCTACCATATCCAGTTTAGCCAGCGCCAAAACCGGGATGGCGACTGCATCCGCTCCGATGCGACACGCCTTGGCTCTTACGGGGTTCAAGGCGATTACAACTGGACGCGCTCGAGCGTTGCCCAGGTACCGCCAGCGTCCGCCCTGCCCCGTCCACTGCACTGTGCCTCGGTGAGTTATCGCGCGGTCTTTGTCGACTGGCGTGACCACGCAGGAAACTACGGCTTCGAAGAGGTCAGATACTGAACTTGCGCAGGCCCAGCCTCGCCCAGGCCCGCGCCTCTGAAATCCTGCACGGGAGACCGTGCACTGAACCCCAAAACGAGAACGACGCCAGACCGTGAAGCCTGACGCCGCGCTAGAAAAAACACTGAACACGATTTTTCTAACGCAACGTCTAAACTCTTGCAACCAGAATAGTTGTTTTGCTAGCAAGAATGTTTTTACCTCACAGTATTGCGTCGGTCCTCTCAGGAGAACCTGACCATGGAAATTACAACCGGACTGATCCTGCGCCGGATCACACAGACTGATCTTTCCATTTCCGCCCACAAGCTGGCGACCTTTATCCTCGACGGGATCGCCTGGAAGGAAGGCTACAACGGCTTGCCCCGGGGAACAGCGGCTTTCACGTTGTCGGCGCTTGCCGAGAAGGTCGGCGTCTCGCGGCAATATCTGAGTGTCCTGCTGAACGAGCTTGCAAGCTCAGAGCTCCACCTCGTCCGCCATAAGCCCCATGGCAAGTATGCCCCTTGGCTCTTTCGTTTCACGGCCTTCGATAAGGAGGAGGAGCCCCACGACGTCGAGTCAGGCGGAGGCGACACATCACTATTTAAAGAAAATACTAACAAAACTATATTTTTGGGACAAATCAACATTAACGAAAAATCGAACGTTTTCCAGACCTGTTGGGCTGAGCTGATCAAGGCCGCGAAGACCGCCCTACCCTGCTGGAACGTCGACACACAGGTCATCTGGGAGCGTTTCCTGGCCTTCAACCGGGCGCGCGGCAATGACAAGGTGCCGGCGGGCTTTCTGCTTGGCTTCATGCGCCGGTGGCGCAAGTCCCCCGGTGAAGTGCCCCGCCAAACAGCCCCTCAAGTGCCTGAGAAACCGCTCGATCCTCGAGAGCGGGAACTGCTGGCACAGGTTGCCGCCGCTCCAAGCATCAATCGACAGTTTCACGCCTCTGATCTTTGCCGCGCGATCGGGCAAGCCGCCTACGACGCCCGGGTTTTTGACGTCATCAAGCGGTTCGCCTGTCCAAAGTTCACCGCGACCCTCGCCGTGCACGGCCAAGCTGTGCTGGCAGGCGAGATTTCGCGATGACATTGCTCATGGGGTGGCTTCGAAGAGGGAAAAGTCGACGTTCTGGTAGCGTGCAAACTCATCCGATCAGAATGAGATTTTTCGGATCCAGCCGACTCCCATCGATAGCCACAAAGCCGAAGGCTGACAAAAAAATCAAGCGGTCGATGACTGCATGAATATCAGGAATGATGTCGTATTTAGAGCTTATGTGCTGTGCCCCCAGAAGCCTGTTTTGCGTCCATGGTCGCGTTTCAGGCGCGCGACATAGGCGGCGTGAGGCTCAAACGTTCCATAATCCTCAATCCGGCTTGCCAGACCGTCGCATTCACTCAGGTGCTGGGCGGCATAGCCGTAGCGCTTTGATCTGGCGCTCAACAGCGTGAAGTCGATCATGGCTCTCAGCGCCAGTGTGGCAGCCAGCGGAAATCGCGCAGACAAGGCCTCAGCAGCGGGCACCAGAAGTTCATAGCGCTCGCCGTTGATCTCGTCGGGACGGTCGATCAGAAGCCGCGCGGCGCGCTCCAGCGACGGCCACTCGAGGAAGAAGTCAAGCGCGGGCAGGAGAATTGGATGTGCTGCCGCGTGATCCATGGCCCGGTCTCCGGCCTCGATATCCTCGAAATCGGGAAGCCGCTTCAGAAAATCGCGCAGATATTCAGACAAAAGTGTGCTCTCAAAACATCTCCAGCGAAAGGCCTGCGCCTCGTCCTTGCGATCAAGGGCTTCACCCATCCAGGGCAAAGGCAAGGCCAGGAGGTAGAAAGCTGCGCCTCCGGCGGTCCCGATGGCCAACGCAAGGCAGATCCGCAGCGGAGCGTTCATGCCCCGCTCACTGGCTCGGGCGCGCAAAGACCGCAGTGTCTAACAATACTTTTCGATAAAACTGTCAATGTCCAGCTTTCGTATATTGGGCAATGCGGCTTTCAGGCGGGCATGGTCCCAATCCCACCATGCAATCGCCTGCAAAGCCTCGGCCTGATGCGGGGCAAAGCGCCATTTCAGATGGCGCGCGGGCACGCCGCCGACGATTTCATAAGCTGCCACGTCCTTGGAAACAACCGCCCCCGCACCGATCACGGCACCGGTGCCGATGCTTACCCCGGCCAGAACCGTGACGCCGTGCCCGATCCAGACATCATGCCCGATGGTCACCCAATGAGCGCGCCGCCACTGGAAGAATTCGGCATCATCCTCGCCCAGCCCGTATTGCGCGGCGCGGTAGGTGAAATGGTGCTGGCTGGCGCGCCAGGTCGCATGGTTGCCGGGGTTGATCCGCGCCCCTTCGGCAATCGAGCAGAACTTGCCGATGGTCGACCAGATCACATGACCGCCCTTCACGATGTAGGAATAATTGCCGAACGAGGACTCGCGCATCGACACCTCGGCGTAAATCTCGGTCCATTTGCCCAGATCGCAGTCGACCACGTTGGCGGTGGGGTGAATCGTCGGTGCCTCTGACAGCATTTTCATCGTGTGCCTTCCCATGTTCCGATGAACCGCGCGCGGATCAGGCCTGACAACCAGTCGATCAGATAGACCATGGCGATGATCAGAAAGATGATCGACCACGCCTCGTCCCAGCGATAGGCGCCGATCCGGTCGGCCAACAGAAACCCGATACCGCCCGCGCCGACGATGCCCAGAATGGTGCCCGAGCGGACGTTGGATTCAAGATTGTAAAGCGTGATCGACAGCAGGACCGGCATCACCTGCGGCATCACCGCAAAGCGGATGGATTGCGTGCGGCTGCCGCCCGAAGCGACCACCCCCTCCACCGGTTTTTTCGAGGTGTTCTCGATCGCCTCGGCATAAAGTTTGGCAAACCCGCCGATGTCGCTGACCGCGATGGCCAGCACACCCGCCAGCGGCCCAAGCCCAAAGGCGCGGATGAAGATCAGGGCAAGGATCAGGGTCTCGAACGCGCGGATGAAGTCGAACCCGCGACGCACGCCAAAGCGCAGGAACGGCAGGCGGTTGATGTTCTTGGCCCCAAGAAGCGACAGCGGCAGCGCGATGACCGCAGCGATCAGTGTGCCAAGAAAGGCCATCGACAGGGTTTCGCCCAGACCTTTCAGGATCTCGGAAAACGCGCGCCATTCGGTCCAGATATGCGGCGGGAACATGAACGACAGCACCCGGCCCAGACGGCCCAGCCCCTCCCATATCCGCAGGGGTGAGAAGCCGAAGTCATACAGGCACCAGCAAAACAGCCCGACAAACCCAACCCAAAGCCCGATGCGGCGCAACCGCACTGTCAGGGGGGCGCGAAAAGCCAGCGGATGCAGCAGCATGGCCTGCGCAATATCAGCGGCGGAAACCATTTGTTTTGTCATGCCCGTGCCTCCAACCCGATCACGCGGTGACGCAGCCTCTCGGACGCGCGGTCGATCACCGTCACGGTTACAAGAATGATGACGAACAGCGCCGAAAGATCGGTGTATTCCTGATAGGACATGGCCGTGCGGAACTCTTGCCCCAGTCCGCCCGCGCCGACATAGCCGATGATCGACGAGGCGCGCACGTTGATCTCGAACCGCAACAGCGTGTAGCTGAGGATATTTGGCAGCACCTGCGGCACCACGGCGTATCGGATCTGGTCAAACCACGACCCGCCCGCCGCCTTGACCCCATCCAGAGGCCGCATGTCGATGTTTTCATTGGCTTCTGAGTAAAGCTTGCCAAGCGCCCCCGCCGTATGAAGCCCGATAGCCAGCACCCCGGCCAGTGGCCCTACGCCAAAGCAGAACACAAAGATCAGCGCGAATACCAGTTCCGGCACGGTGCGCGCGATCTCCAGATACCGGCGCGACAGCCACAGCACCTAACGGTTCGGCGCAAGATTGCGTGCGGCGGGAAACGATAGGATGAACCCGCCCACCACGCCCAGCACGGTCGCCATGAAGGCGATCAGCACGGTTTCCAGCAGCAGTTCCGCCCAGATGCGCCAGCGTGCAAACCATACCGCGATATCGCTGCCAAGCGTGGCCCAGTTCAGATCCGGAATGGTCTTGGCCAGGTATTCGCCCAATCGCGGCAGGCCCGCGCCTAGCACCCAGCGTTCGGCGCGGCTGCCGTCGGCCAGGGTCACCTGCGTTATCTTGAAGAAATTCGACGCCTCGGCTGTCATCAGGAACAGCACGACCAACACCAGTGTCACGATGGCAAAGGTCAGGCGCTCGCGGCGGCGCTGTTCGGCAAAGTCACGCTCGAAAGCCAGAATGGCAGCAGTCATGGGGATGCCCTGATAAAGTGCGGGCGGTCCATGAGGCCCGCCCGGAAATGGTGGGATCAGGGATCAGCTTTTGCGGTTGGCCTTGAACCAGGCGCGCATGTCGACGATCCACTGATAGCGGTCGTGGTTCACCTCGACGTAGCCCTTGGCGGTCGAGTCTTCGGCGCCCGACATCTCCTTGTAGGCCTCGGGCGCAGCGGTCGGCGTGGCCATTACGGCGGCCTTCATGTCGTCAATCAGGCCCTGCGGCAGGTTGGCGCGTGCGGTGAACGGCCCGGAGGTGATTTCGGGGCTGGTCCAGATCACGCAGACCTCGCCTTCCTTGATCATGCCCTTGGTTTCCATCCGCTGCGGAATGCCGTTCTTTTCGTTGTTGATATAGGTCGCCGCCGCCTCGAACTGACCGTTCGCCACACCGGCAACCCCGGCTTCGTGGCTACCCGAGAACGGGATGGCTGCGAAAAATTCCTCGGGCTGATAGCCCTGCTGGACCAGATTGTAATAAGGCACGTTATAGCCCGAGGTGCTGTCGGGGTCGGCAAAGGCCAGAGTTTTGCCCTTCAGGTCATCAATCGTCTTCAGCCCCGAGTCGCAGCGCACCACGATCACGCCGAAATAGCCGGTCGAATCGTCTTCCTGTTGCGAGGTCAGCAACGGAATGACGCCACCATCGGTTTCGGAATAGGCTGCGGCATAGGCAGACGAGCCGAGGAACGAGAACTCGATCTGCCCGGCGGACAGCGCCTGTATCACGCCGTCATAGTTTCCTGCGGTGAAAATCTCGACTTCAACACCCAGCGTCTTTTCCAGATATTCCTGGAACGGGGTGTAGCGTGCGATCCGGTCGGATTCGTTTTCGCCCGACAGGATGCCGAAGCGGACGATGCGGTAGTCGGTCTTCCAGTCCTGAGCGATGGCTGGAAGCGCCGTCAAAGCGACAAGGGCGGTGGTGACAAGCAGACGCATGGGAAAGCTCCTTGGTTGAGGGGGGATTCAGGCGGTTTGTCGCGCGCGATCGGGAATGGCGCTCGTCGAGGTGACAGCTTCGTTGAACTCGGTCAGACCCTCGCTGCCGTAGATGTTGCGCACAACATCGTCGGTCAGCTGGCGTGGCGTGCCGTCAAAGAACACGCGACCGTCGCGCATGGCGACGATGCGGTGGCAATAGGCACGCGCGGTATCCAGGGTGTGCAGGTTCACCAGCACGGTGATGCCATCGTCGCGGTTGATGCTGCGCAACGCCTCCATCACGCGGGTGGCATTGCCTGGGTCAAGGCTGGCGATGGGCTCGTCAGCCAGCATGATCCGAGGGTTCTGCACCAGCGCCCGGGCAATTGCCACGCGCTGCTGCTGACCGCCCGACAAGGTGCCCGCACGCTGCAATGCCTGCGGGGCCAGTTCCAGCCGGTCCAGAGCGCGAATGGCGATGGTGCGTTCGGCATCGGTGAAACGCATTGCCATCGAGGTCAGGAACCCGTGATCGGCCAGACGGCCCACCAGCACGTTGGTCAGAACGTCCAGCCGTTCTACCAGATTGAACTGCTGAAAGATCATGGCGCAGTCGCGCCGCCAGTGCCGCAACTCGCGCCCCCGCAGCGCTGTAACATCCGTCTTGCCAAAGCTGATCTTGCCTGCAGACGGGTCAATAAGCCGGTTGATCAGACGCAAAAGCGTGGATTTGCCCGCACCAGACCGACCGATCACACCGACAAATTCGCCGGGGCGGATATCCAGTGTGACCGCGTCAACAGCGCGGGTGGTGCCGAATGTGCGGCCAATGCCAGCAAGCGAAAGGATGTTCTGTTCCATGAGCAACCTATGCCATCCGCGCGTAACGAACCAGCGTCATTTGGATGAATTCTTGGAATCAATTTCTTGTCGGTGGTGTGACAATCGCACTTGAAACTGTTTTACTTCAGCGCGTTGGCCTGCGACGCGTGTTTTTTCAGTCAAGACCCGTCGGATCGAGCGGTATCTTTGCCGAAATCCAGCCAAACAAAACACGGCTGTGATTGCTGGGCGGGGGCGAAAATTCGAATTTCATTGCACAGCCAGAGCCTTCCGGCAAATCTTTTAACGGACAGGTCTCTAACTGTCGCAAATCCGTCATGCGCCGGAATTAAATAATTCACACTGATGTAGTGGCGGCGTCACAGGTGCGCTTTATCCATTCATTCGTATGAATTGCAAATGGAGTGCCCGCCATGTCCTTGAAGACCTTGATGTTCGGAACGGCTCTTGCCGTCCTCAGCGTGTCTGCCGCGCCTGCAGAAACCTGGAGCATCGCCGTGACCGATGTCGAAGGGTTGGAGCGGTTGCAGGCCGAATGGGGGCCTTTCAAGACCGCGCTGGAAGCTGCCACTGGCGAAACCTTCGATTTCTTTCCGGTGTCTTCGCGCACCGCCTCTGCCGAGGCCCTGCGCGGCGAGACGATTGATTTCGTCATCACAGGTCCTGCCGAATACATCATCATCAACACCCTGACCAAGGCGACCCCGCTGATCGGCTTTGGCCGCCCCGACTATCGCTGCGCCATCATCGTGCGCGCGGACGCAGGCATCGACAGGATGCAAGACCTGAAAGGCAAGAAGGTCGCCTTCGGGGACATCGGCTCAACCTCGAACATGCTGTGCCCGATGCAGTTGATGGCCGATTATGGCGTCAGCCCGGTCGACGATATCGAAGCCGTCCACACCGCACGCAACATCGCCCATGAGGCGCTGAAAGCGGGTGATGTGGCGGCCATAGGCATCAACGAGGGCAGCTGGATTTCCTCGGCCCGCGACAAGGACGCTTCGGTTCCTTACGGCTTTTTCAAGGTGCTGGCGCGGTCGGGCGATCTGCCCAACGACATGCTGCTGGCAGGGGCGCATGTGCCGGCCGACGTTCAGGCGCTGGTCCGCGACAGCATCATCGCCAACAAGGCCGAAATCATCGCAGGCATCACCGCCCATGAGGAAAACGGCAAATACATCGGCATGGACCTCGTGACCATCGAGGACGCGAGCTATGATATCGTTCGGTCCATGTACACCACGGCAGGTTATCCCCAGTTCGACAAGTTTCTTGGGGAATGATGCGTGCCGCTTGACCGTCCGGTAACGCGGCAAAAAGCAACCGACGCTGGCCTGCAGGTGATCGACCTGCAGGCCAGCGGCCTTTGCAAACGCTTTGGCAAGGCCGCACCGGTGTTTTCGGGTGTTGGTTTCAGCATCCGGCAAGGCGACTGTGTCGCGCTTGTCGGGGCCAATGGTACGGGCAAGTCCACGCTGCTGCGCTGCTGCCTTGGCCTGATCGCCCCCGATGCAGGCCGGGTCTCGCTGTTGGGCGTGACCATGGCCGATCTTGGCAGTGCCGCCCGGCGGGAATTGCGGTCCCGGACCGGACTGGTCGCCCAAAAGCACAATCTGGTGCCGCGGCTGTCGGTGTTGTCCAATGTCATTCACGGGCTTCTGGGGCGGCATTCCGGGCCGCGCTACTGGGTTCAGGGCCTCGCCCCGGCTGGTGCACGGGCGGCGGCGATGACCGCGTTGGAAAAGGTCGGGCTGGCTGATCTGGCCCTGCGCCGGGCAGATCAACTCTCGGGCGGGCAAAGCCAGCGTGTGGCGATTGCCCGCGCTTTGGTGTGCAACCCGCGCTTTCTGGTGGCGGATGAGCCCTGCGCTTCGCTCGACCCGCAGGCGGGCGAAGAGGTGATGGCGCTGTTCATGGCGCTGGTGAAACGCGAGGGGGTAACGGTGTTGTTCACCTCGCACAACGTGCAGCACGCGCTCAGCTTTGGTGACCGGATACTGGGCCTGCAAGGTGGCCGGATCGCCATTGATGCACCCTCAGCCGAGGTCACCGCTTTGGAAATGGCGAAGCTTTATGGATAGCCCGGCGCGCAGCCTTCCGCACCGCTTCAACCGGCCCGGGGGCTTGAGCTTTGTAAGCTACGTCATCGTGGCCCTTGTCATCTTGTGGTCGCTTGAAGGGGCGGGCTGGTCACTCGACCGGCTGCTTTCCTCACCGCCGAAGCTGGCCGATTTCTTTTCGCGCGCCTGGCCGCCGTCGACCCACAACCTTGACCGGCTGGCGTGGAAGATGGTGGAGACGTTGCAGATCGCGGTGGCCGGTGCAGCCATCGGCATCGTGCTGTCGTTGCCGATCGCCCTTCTGGCGGCGCGTGGTGTTCTTGTCGGGCGGGGCGTCAATCTGGCCGTGCGCGTGATACTGGGCTTCATCCGCGCCGTGCCGGACCTCGCATGGGCGCTGGTGTTTGTCGTGGCTGTGGGCCTGGGGCCATTCGCGGGGATGCTGGCCATTGCCATCGACACCATCGGCTTTTGCGGTCGCTTCTTTGCCGATGACATGGAAAACACCGACCCCGGCCCGGCCGAGGCGCTGACCGCCACGGGCGCGCGGCGCATCGACATTGCCGCAAGTCCGGTGATCCCCGCGGCCCTTCCGGCCTTTGTGTCAACCTCGCTGTTCGGGTTGGAAAAGGCCGTGCGGTCCTCGACCATCCTTGGCCTTGTGGGCGCCGGGGGGATCGGGATCGAGCTGAAGGTGGGCTTTGACCTTTTCGATTATCCGACCGCTCTGACCGTGATCCTGATGATCGCGGTGGTGGTGATCGGGGTAGAGCAAATCGGCGCCGTGTTGCGCCACAAGATCATAGGACCGGGAAGATGAAGACAGATACAGCGCATCAGTATTGGGGAACGGAATGGGCGCGGGCGGACGGCACCTCGAAATGGGAACACCCCGAGCCCGAGGTGATGGCGTTTGCGCAAACCCTGCCTGCCGGGGCCGCTGTGCTTGATCTGGGAGCGGGCGTGGGGCGGCATGCGCTGGCGCTGGCCCGGCAGGGCTTTGCGGTGTCAGCCCTTGATGCAGCCCCCGAAGGCATTGCCGAGATCGACCGCATCGCCGCAACCGAAGGTCTGACCGTTGACGCCCGCACCGGCCTGATGACCGGGTTGCCCTTTGACGACGGGGCGTTCGACCATGTGCTGTCATGGAACGTGATCTATCACGGCGATGAGGCGGTGCTGCGTGCCTCCATCGCCGAAGTCGCCCGCGTGCTGAAACCCGGCGGCACCTTCCTTGGCACCATGCTTTCGGCCCGCCGCGTGCCGATCGAACGCGCAAAGGCCCCGGGTCGCGAGATTTCGCGCAACACCTGGGTGTTCGATGGTCCGGGCGACAAGGTGCATCCGCATTACTTTTGCAACGGGCGCGATCTGCTTGAGTTGTTCTCGGCCTTCGAAGTCTTCCGGCTGGAGGACCGCGAACACGAAACCCCCGGATCGTGGCACTGGCATCTGGTGCTGGAGCGGCTGTGATGGAGGCATTTGTCATCGAAGGCGCCTCGGTCATCTTGCCCGACCGGGTGGCGCAGGTGGCGGTGCGGGTCGAAGGCGGTGTGATTGCGGCGCTGGATGGTCCGCGCGACGGGGCGCCGGTGATCGACGGACGCGGCATGATCCTTGCCCCGGCGATGGTCGATATCCACGGCGACGCGTTCGAGCGTCAGTTGATGCCGCGCCCCGGCGTGATGATCCCGACCGAAGCGGCCTTGCTGGAGACGGACCGGCAACTGGCATCCAACGGCATCGCTACGGCCTATCACGCCCTGACACTTGGCTGGGAGCCTGGCCTGCGGTCGGTTGCCACAGGACAAGACGTGGTGCAGATGCTCACCGCCCTCGCGCCGCGGCTGACGGTCGAAAACCGCGTGCAATTGCGGTGGGAAACTTTTTGCTTCGAGGCGTTGCCGCTGATCGAGACCGCCCTTTGCGGGCCACTCCTTCCCGCGCTGGCCTTCAACGACCATACGACGATGGGGGTCTTGCACCCTTCGGTAGCCCTGCAAGACCGCCCCTTTGATCATGACCCTGACTTTCCCGTGGTCGACATGGACAGCCCGGCGTTTGCCGCAAAGATGGAATCGAGGGCCAGGCGGTCAGGCATGGACGGGACCGACTTTATCACCCTGATGCGGCAGATGTGGCAGCGGCGGCCCGAGGTTCCCGCAATGATCGCGGCGGCAGGGCAAAAGGCGGCAACCGCAGGCGTGCCGATGCTAAGCCATGACGACAGCCAGCCCGAAACGCGCGATTTCTACCGCAGCCATGGTGCCCGGATCTCAGAATTTCCGATGAACATGGCGGTGACCCGCGCCGCGCGGGAGGCAGGTGACTGGATCGTGTTCGGTGCCCCCAATGCCGCGCGCGGGGGCAGCCATCTTGGCTCGCCGGGGGCTGCGGATATGGTCGCGGCGGGTCTGTGCGATATCCTCGCGTCCGATTACTACTACCCCGCCATGCTGGCCGCCGTCGCCCGGTTGCAAGCGGATGGGATCGGCCGCCTGCCCGACCTTTGGAAGCTTGTCTCCGCCAATCCGGCAGCGGCGCTTGGTCTGGCCAACCGGGGCGAGATCGCGGTTGGCCGCCGTGCCGATCTGGTGCTGCTGGACTGGCCCGAGGGCGGCACGCCGGTGGTGCGGCAGTGCCGTGTCGCAGGCCGCGCCGCCTATGGCGCTGTTTCAGCGGGATAAATCATGTCGGATGCGGCAGATCGCTTTGACGGGCTGGCCGAGGCTTATGAAATGCACCGCCCCGGCTATCCCGCCGCCGCGTTTCAGGCCCTGCTTGCGGACCTGCGCTGCACGGCAAAAGCGGCAGTGGACATCGGTGCCGGACCGGGCAATTCGACTGCGTCCTTGCGGGATGCCTTGGGGCCGGAATGGCGCTATATTGCCATTGAGCCGGGCCGCGACATGCGCCGCGCGCTGTCCCGGCGATTTTCCATGGCACCGGATGTTCACATCTCGGACGCAACCGCCGAAGACATGAAGTTGCCCGCCGGGTTTGCGGCACTCGTGGTGGCCTGTACGGCGTTTCACTGGTTCGACACGTCTCGGTTCTATGACGAGGCCCGGCGTGTGCTTGCACCGGGCGGTGTGCTTGCCCTGATCCGCAACCGGCGCAGGCCACTGGACGTAATTCAGGCCTTTGACCGCTATATCGAGATGCTGTCTGTCGAGGTGCCGGACCTCGCACGCCGCGAAGCCCGCAAAGAGCCGGTCGTTCGTGATCTTGGCCAGGTGCCGGGCTTCATGCTCCCGCGCTCCCATACCTATCCATGGTCGAACGCGCTTACTGCGCGGGGACTTATCGACCTTTACCTGACACGGTCCACACTCTGGGGCGTCGTGCGGCGCATCGGACTTTCCCGGGTGACGGCCGATCTGACCGCGATCTGCGCAGACTTCGGGCTGGGCGATGCGCCCATCCGTATCGAGTGGGAAACCACGGCAAAATGGGCTCGCAAGCGGGGGCCGTGAGGGGGCAGGATGATGACCCCGCAACCCGCCGCACGCTCGGTGACAGGTTTGCCCGCGCTGACATCGCCTTTTCCATTGATACCGGCCCTGCCCGGCTTGTGCGGCGGATGTCAGGGGCGCCGCAGATCCGGTGCTTCGTGCACCGTGCCGGGGCGCAAGCGGCCAATGTCTTTTTGCAGGACGTGGGCTGCCAGACCGACCGCCATTGGGCATCCGGAGAAGGCGAAGACGCCTTGGGCGATTGCACAAGCGCTTTGCATCTGGCGCTGGAACCGCACCGCACATCTCATACCCGCACGGGCTTCGCCGACAAGAAAACTTCCGGATTGGCCGACTGGTTTGCGAACGCGTCTTGATGTCCCTCAGCCCGCCCCCGCCTCAGCCCGCCCCTGCCTCAGGCGGCCAGCGACAGAACGACCGAGCCGTCCGAGTAAATCATGCGGCCCGCCCGCAGGGTGGCGCGGACGTGGCCGATGCCGCTGTCGTCGGCGATGATCAGATCGGCCAGCATCCCCGCTGCAATCGCCCCGCGATCGTTCAGCCCCAGCGCACGGGCCGGGTTCAGCGTGGCTAGGCGGGTTGACCCTGCAAGGCCATGCAGATTGGCCCTGGCCAGTTCCAGCACTGCCGGCAGCAGCGCCGAGGGGTGGTAGTCCGATGCCAGAATGTCCAACAGACCCGCCGCATGGGCGGCGCGTGCCGACAGGTTGCCGGAATAGGATTTCCCGCGCAGCGCATTCGGCGCGCCCATAGCGGTGGCAAGGCCGCGCGCCCGCGCCTCGGCCGCCGCTGCGACCGTCACCGGAAACTCGCTGATGCCAGCCCCAAGCGCCTGCATCAGCGCGACCTTTTCCACCGTGTCGTCATCATGGCTGGCCAGCGCCACCCCATGCGCGCGGCAAGTGTCTGAAATCGCGCACAGCGTGGCCGCCATATCGCCTGCCGTGGATTGTTTCTCGGCAATCCGCCGGGCAATTTCGCCTTCAGCATCGGCCCGGCTCAGCCCCTTTTCCTGCGCCACGCGGGCCACATGCGCCTCAAGATCACGGTACTGGCCCTGCCCGGGCGTGTGGTCGGTCAGCGACACCAGATCGACGGCCCCTTCGGCAATCAGCCCTTCGACCACGCGCAGCGCATCGGGGAACGTTATTTCGAACCGGGCGTGGACCTTGTGATCCACTTTCAGAGCAGCGCCCATCGATTTCAGCGCCCGGATGATGGCGCTGGTGTTGTCGAAATGCCGGATATGGCCATAGGCCGACCCGGGGTGAAAGCTGACCGCCGCGTAGGCCGTGGTCACGCCCGCCGCAGCCAGCCGCCGGTCAAGGTCGCGCAGGCCGAGCTCCATCGGCATCCGAACATTCGGGCGCGGCTCCACCTCACGCTCCACCATGTCGCCGTGCATGTCGACAAAGCCGGGCATCAGCAGCAAGCCGTCGCCGGTCAGCGCCGCACCGGGCATCGGGGTTTTCGCAATCTCGACGATGCGGCCATCCGCGATTCGGACCGATCCACGGTCCAACACACCATAAGGCAGCACAACCCGGAAATCAGACAGCCACATCTTCGGGCACCTCTTGCGCAGTCAGTTCGATCTCTCGGTCGATCAGATCCGCCACGTCGCCCGGATGGTGAAACACCCCGATCATCGCGACCCCAGCCGCCTTGAGGTCGGCCAGCCTGCGGATCAGCGCGGCGCGTGCACCCGCATCCAGCGAAGCAGTGGGCTCATCCAGCAACAGCAATCGTTGCGGCAGGATCAGCGCGCGGGCGAGGTTGACCTTTTGCTGCTCGCCGCCCGAGAAGGTCGTGGGATAGGCCCGCCACAGATCGCGCTTGACACCAAACTCGTCCAGCCAGCGGCGCGCTTCGTCCACGGCCTCGGCGGCAGCGAAACCCGCCCGGCGCAGCGGTTCGGTGACGATATCCTCGGCCGCGACGCGAGGCCGCGCGATCAGGAACTGGGTGACAAAGCCGATCTCGCGCCGCCGCAGCAGGGCGATATCGACATCCGCCGCCGTGGCCAGATCGATCCGGCCTTCGGTCGTGTGATACCAGATGTGCCCGGCGCGCGGCAGATAGCTGCGATAAAGCGTGCGCAGCAGGGTGGATTTGCCCACGCCATTGGGGCCGCGCAACAGCAGGAATTCCCCGGCCTTCAGGGTAAAGCTGATCCCTTCAAAGGCGTGCAGCCTTTGGCCGAGATGATGCATCTGGAAATGCTTGGCGAGGTTTTCAACCTCAAGAACCGGGGTCATCACGGCCTCACAGTTTCGCATGAACAAGCTGCTGGGTGTAATCGTGCTGCGGGTCCTGAAAGATCTGGTCGGACAGGCCCTGTTCTACCACCCGGCCCCGGCGCATCACCATCACCCGGTCGGCCATGGTGCGGATCACGCCCAGATCGTGGCTGACGATCACCATGGTGATCGTCCGGTCGCGTTGCAGCCGTTTCAACGTGTCCAGCACCAGCGCCTGCACCGAAACATCAAGGCCCGTGGTCGGCTCGTCCAGCAACAAGAGCGCCGGTTCCAGCGCAATCGCCTTGGCCAGTTGCACCCGCTGCTGCATGCCGCCCGAAAGCTCGATCGGGCGGGCATCCATCCGGCTCAGCGGAAATTCCGACGCCTCCAGTGCTTCACGCGCCCGGCCGCGCAGGGCGGCAAAGCTGCGCTCGCCCGCGATCAGCAGGCGTTCGGCGACATTGCCGCTGGACGTGTGCTGCATCAAAAGCCCCATGTGTGGGTTTTGATAGACAATGCCGATCCGGGTGGCGCACAGCATGCGGCGCGCGAACCGGTCAAGGTCGAACAGGTTGCCGGGCAGGTCCGGCAAGGCGAGCCGGTAGTCGCCCGCATCCGGCGTATCTTCAAGATTCATCATCCGCAGCAGGGTGGATTTGCCCGACCCGCTTTCGCCGACAATGCCTAGAACCTCGCCGGGGTAGACGGTGGCGGAAACATCTTCCAGCGCCACCACATCGCCATAGCAGCGCGAGACGCCGGTCATCGTCAGCAAGGGCGGCGTGGTCATCAGTTGCGGGGCGCGAAGTGCCAGTGCGGTCGTGGCGGCGGTCATTGCGGCATCTTTCCGTTTTCATACCATGTCGCGCCGATCTGTACCGGCGCACCTTCAGCCCTCCGGATCGCCTTGATCCCAAGATGGCTGTCCGACAGTTCGAACGCCGACCCGCCGTCATCTTGCGGAATTTCGTTCATGAAATAGCCGGCGACACCGGACCGATGGCAGGTCAGCGCACCGTGATCTTCAACCTGGTAAGGCACGTCCGAGAACACCAGAGGTTCCACCCGGGTAAACGGCGGCACGGCGTAAAGCCGCTTTTCGCGCCCGGCTGACAGAAAGGTCAGGTGCTGCGCCATGTGGAGTTTCGGCACATCCCAGCGCGGAATGGGTGACGGCGTCATCACATGCCGCCCGTTGACCAGCGCAGGATAGGCCGCGCCCTGCATGATCCGCCCCGACCGCACGATCTGTTCGTACAAGATCAGCCACAGCCGCCCGTAATCGGCATCGGCATGCATCTGGCGGGCGACGGACATGTTCGGCTCCACCGGCCGCAGCGGTTCGGGGTTGGGCACCTGAAGCACCAGCACCTGACCGGCGTGCAGCCGCTCCTCGGGGATGCGGTGGCGGCTTTGGATGATCGTGGCCTCGGTGGTGTC
>Ga0222660_1000575_pt1 | contig 16095 bp, 10 predicted proteins | sample AntAcemetagen549_FD_179832 | JGI IMG/M metagenome (GOLD analysis project Ga0222660, IMG submission 179832) | Saline water microbial communities from Ace Lake, Antarctica - #549 | ecosystem: Environmental > Aquatic > Non-marine Saline and Alkaline > Saline | place: Antarctica: Ace Lake...
GAAAACCTCTCTAAAACGATATTATTCAGGCATGGGGAGGGTAAAACTGCAAATGGCGGACCGGATTATTCACCTGTCCCTGCGAATTTTGCGCCGCGATTTCAAACACATCAATACCGGCGAGGCGAAGATTTACCTCATCGAAGCCGCTCCCCGTCTCCTCACCATGTATGACGAAGACTTGTCGGACTACACCAAGCTAGCCCTCGAAGGCATGGGGGTGACCGTTAAAGTGAACAGCCCGGTCAAAGCGATCCGTGAAGGCGAGATCGAGCTCGAAGGGGAAACGATCCGCAGCGCGAACATCATTTAGGCAGCCGGAGTAGAGGCCCAACCGTTTACGAAAAATCTCGGCGTCGAGGTGGATCGTGGAGGGCGCATCATCGTCGATACCGACCTCAGCATTCCGGGTCATCCTGAAGCCTTTGTTGCGGGTGACCTCGCGCATTGCATCGACCAGGGCGGAGTTCGTGTTCCCGGATTGAGTCCGGCGGCTATACAAATGGGTAAGCACTCGGCCAGGGTTATCCTCGACGAGATCGGAGGCAAAAATCCAAAATCCTATCCGGTGCGTCGTCAGTTCCGCTATTTCGATAAAGGAAGCATGGCAACGATAGGAAGAAGCCACGCCGTCGCTGAAGCGATGGGCTTTAAATTTAAGGGCTTCATTGCCTGGCTGATGTGGCTCTTTATTCACCTGCTGTTCCTCGTCGGATTCAAGAACCGACTCGCTGTTTTGACGCAATGGTTCTACGCCTATGTCCGCTATCGCCACGGTGCCCGCATTATTACCGGGATGCAGCCCTCTCCGGGCACCGTTCGCAGCGATGTAAAAGAGAGTGAAAAAAGCGCCTCGTAGAACTCGGGCGGGGTGAGGCAATATTTAGCGAGAATTACCTAACTTCCCGGGGGCGGCCCCTTTGCCCGATTTTCGTGACTCAACAGGGTGCGTTCATCGAAGAGACCCTATCTGATCGAAATGGCTTTTCGTGGAATTCGGGGGGGGGTAGAAACTCCGGGGGAAAACCTCTCTAAAACGATATTATTCAGGCATGGGGAGGGTAAAACTGCAAATGGCGGACCGGATTATTCACCTGTCCCTGCGAATTCCCTGCCAATTCACCTGTCTTCCTTTTGCCTGGTTTTCAAACAACTCTGCGGGTGTCCGGAACTCCTTTCGTGTCGTTTTTTATGGTTATCTTCACCTAAAGGGGTCCGGAGAAACGTCACACAGGCTGAAACCAACCCTCAGTCATATGAAAAAAACCACTCTACTCTCCTTCGCTTTCACTTCACTTTTCTCATTTACCGCACAAGCAGATCGAAATGAAGGGACCATTCAGCTGAACCGGCAGCAGAAAACTGAAGTTACGACGAGCCGTCAATTCGGCCATATTACTCCTCAAAAGCCACGCAACTACTCGAGGGCTGAGCGGAAGCTGGCCGACGTGGTCGTTTATGCGCAACCAGAGCGCAAAACTAAAAAGGCCATAAAGAAGCAAAAAAGGAAGGCGGTTAAGTTGCAGCGTGTTTTCCAGGTAAGTACTTCACCAGACGCGCTATAGCCTTGAATTCATAAACGAAGCGCAACGATTCCTCTTCGCTTCAAGACCTGATTATCCACCTGTCCCTGGAAGACCTGATTATCCACCTGTCCCTGGGAATTTATTACTGGGAATTTGAGCTCGCTAAAAAATAGCGGAGCGAGCCTTCTGCCTGTTTAACAAAATAGGCAGAGGAATGCGGGCAAAGGAATAATATTACACCATTCCGCTGCCCCCATTCCTTTGCCTGAAGTCTTCTAAGGCGAGAAAGGAAGATTTTTTTGTCCAATAATCCGTCCTTCCATGGACCTGTTGTGGAAGTTACTCTTTTCATCCATGCCAACGACGGACCCCAACAGTGATCACGAACGCTTCACCCGCCTCCTCCTCGAGAGCGAGCCGGTGATGCTGCGCTCGATTCTCGTCACGGTGCCGCACCGGGCGGACGCGCGGGAAATTCTGCAGGAAACTGCTGTCGCGCTCTGGCGGCAGTTTGAGACCTATGATCCTGCCCGTCCTTTCCTCAACTGGGCGATGGGGTTTTCGAGGATTGAGACACGGCGCTTTCTGGCACGGGAAAGCCGCCGGGCCCAGCTCTCCGAGCAGGCTATGGCGGCTCTCGAGCATGAGATGCCGCACTCGGCTGATTTCGATAACGCCCTCGAAAGCCATCTCGCCACCTGCCTCGGCAAACTCAACGAAAAAGCCCATCGCCTGATCACAGGTTACTACCACGAGGGGCACAGCCCCGAAATCCTTTCAGAACGCGAAGGCCGCACGGTCGAAGCGATTTACAAAACGATCCAACGCGCCCGCCGCGATCTGCAGGCATGCATTGAACAACAATTAGCAAAGGAACTGGCATGACAGACTCAATCGATTGGCAAGCGCTCATAGAAAAGCATCTCGACGGTCAGACTTCCGAAGAGGAAGCCGCGACCCTCTCGGATCGGATCGTGAACGATGCCGAGGTTCGCGCCGAGTATCTCAAAGCGGCCCGCCTCCATGGCGCGCTCGGCGATGAAACGCTGGCGGTGGATCTGGAAATGACACCTTTCACCGCCCCGAAGCCCAAAAAGGATCGCGACCTTCGTCCCTTTTCCCGACCGCAGCAGCTCGCCGCCGCTTTGGTGGCGGGAGCCTTCGTTGGCCTCATGGGGGCCGGCGTCGTCTGGGCCGTGAGCACGCCCAAGTCGGAAGCGAGTTTTGTTCCGATTGCGAATGGAGCGTTTGAGGCCGTGGCAGGACCTGTTGAGATGGGATTCCCCACCGAGGTCGGCGATTGGAGCGGGGATCCTGCCGAGGTCGTCACGGAGCCTGATGGAAACCAAATGTTGCGCTTTCTTGAGACGGCCAACGTTACCGGCGATCCCAACGGCGGTGCCTCCGCTTGCAATGTGTTTCAGATTATTGACCTGTCTTCCCTCCAAAAAGAGTGGGGCACGGACAATGCAGACGCTCAAGTTACCCTGGAACTATCCGCCAGATTTCGTCGAGAGGCGGCTCCCAGCGATGCGGAACTGCCCAAGCTCGCCGGGGGGCTTACGATTCATCTATATCAGGCCGAGCCCGAATCGATTGGCAAGGCTTGGCCAGATGTGATCCGCGATGCGGTCGCGCTTGGAAGTAAAACTATCAAGCTCGACCCCGGAGACGAATCGGCGACCCTTTCCGCCTCCTGCATTCTTGCCCCGGAAGCAACGATTGCTCTCATCTCCGTTAACGCAAATACGAGGATACCGACTAAGACTCCGATCACACTGGGCGGCTACTACGTCGATGACGTCCAACTCACCGTGATCAAACAGCCAACTTTTCCGGTCCGTTTCGTGAAGTGATCAACAGGAAATCACCACAAATCAGCCGCTCGAGGCATTCAATTGGGCAAGGGAATGTGGGCAAAGGAATACTTTCAAAATCATTCCTTTGCCCACATTCCTCTGCCCCATACTCCTACGACAAGGAAGACCCCATCAATCCCAGCCTGCCCCCATGAGCTTCGTAGCTTTGGCGAAGAACGGGGTAGGACCGACGCACCGATAAGAACTCCTTAAAAAAGCAAATTCCTGTCAGTCTAGTAACGAACATGATCGAACATACCGTCACTTTCAGCCTCGCCCACACGCCCGGCTCATCGAAGGAAACTGATTTCCTTCAAACCGCCGCAGAATTGAAAGCGCTTCCCGGAGTGCAGAATTTCAGAATTCAGCGTCAGGTCAGCGCAAAACATCCGCATCAATTTCGTATAACAATGACCTTTCCGACTCAATCGGAATATGACAGTTATTGTGCCCATCCGCTTCACGTGGCCTTTGTCGAAGAACGTTGGCTCAAAGAGGTCAGCGATTTTCAGGAAGCCGATTTCGTAGAGCTTTGATCCCACTTTTCACCAACATGATGAACTCCCTGAAAACCTTCCTCATCGCTTTCGCGGTGACGGCATTCCCTGTTTTGTCCACCATAGCGGCCGAGCCGAGCCTTCTAGCCGGGGCAAGCACGATCGACGTTTCACCGCAGAAACTACCAGCAATCCGGAACGGAGGTTTTTTACAGGCAATCTGGACTCGCAACTCCGATCCGCTTTACGCACGTTCGCTCGTGCTCGATGACGGCAGCAAAGCCATCGTCATCTGCGTCGTTGATTCATGCATGCTGCCGGGCGATGTCTGCGATGCGATCAAAGCACTTGTCACCGAAAGCACCGGAATTCCGCTTGATCACATTTTGATCTCGGCAACGCACACTCACTCTGCGCCCAGCACGATGGCGATGTGTCTCGGGACGAGTAAAGACGAGGAGTATACCCAATTTCTCATTCCAAAAGTAGCGGAAGGCATCACCGCCGCCTGGGAAAAACGGAAGTCTGCCCGCGCCGGTTGGACTTCTGTTGATGCCGCAAAATTCACGAACTGTCGACGCTGGATCAACCGCAGCGACAAGACCGCAAGAGACCCCTTCGGCGAGACCACGGTTCGGGCGATGATGCACCCGGGCTATGAAAACCCTAAGACGACAGGACCGGCCGGCCCCATCGATCCAGAGTTGTCCATTTTCAGTGTCGTCTCTGCAGAGAACGAAAAACCGATTGCTGCGTTCACTAATTTTTCGATGCACTATTTCGGAGGAAAGAGCGGTTTCTCATCTGACTACTTTGGCGAGATGGCGAAAGCTCTCGAATCCAAACTTGGTGAAGGTGCTGTCGCGATCGTTTCACAAGGCACGAGCGGAGATTTGCATTGGATGGACTACAGCCGTCCCAAACGAACCGATTTCGATTCAAGCAAATACGCAGAAGAGCTTACCGCTCTCGCCGTCGCCGCAATCGCTGGAATAGCGTACCGCGGCGACATTTCACTAAACATGGCGGAGAAGCGCATTCGCCTGAAAAGGCGCGCCCCTTCCAAGGAGCGCCTCGCCTGGGCCGATCCGATCAACCGGGCACGCGAATCCAGAGCCGAAGGAGCACTCCGTCCCAATAGCCGGGAAGAGGTTTACGCCGAACAGGCCGAGTGGATTGCAGCCAATGCAGAAACGGAGGTCATTCTCCAGGCGATTCGCATTGGCGACCTCGCGATCGCGGCTTTGCCGAACGAAGTCTACGGCATCACCGGCTTAAAACTGAAAGCGCAGAGCCCGTTCGCCGCCACCTTCAACATCGAGCTGGCAAATGGAGCGGAAGGTTACATTCCACCACCCGAGCAGCATGCCCTCGGAGGCTACACAACGTGGCCCGCCCGCACTGCCGGGCTCGAAGTCGAGGCCGAGCCAATAATCGTGGCGACACTGCTGGAACTTTTCGAGGAAGTGACGGGAAAACCTTCCCGTCCTTTGACCGAATCACATGGCCCCTATGCAGAAGCCGTGCTCGCCGAAAAACCGCTCGCCTACTGGCGCCTCAATGACATCCAAGGCCCCGAAGTCCGCAATGAGGTTGAGGAAAAAGGCACTCCCGCCCGATTCGAAGACGGGATCGCTTTGTATCTTCCCGGCGTCCAGAAAGAGGGCGGCGCTATTTCAACACCGCCGGAAGTCCCCTCTCCGTTCTCCGGCCAGGAAGCAAACCGCTCCGCTCATTTTGCAGGGGGGCGACTCGCTGCCGACTTTCCCGAAGCCGATCACGAATACAGCGTTTCGTTCTGGTTTTGGAACAGTTTTCCAACCGACGTTAGACCCGTTACTGCTTACCTTTTCTCACGCGGGAAAAATGGAGACAAAAACGCCATCGGCGAACATCTCGGAATCGGTGGGACAGTGAAAGATACAAAACCCGGTCGACTCTTTTTCTACACTGGCAACGGGATAGGAGAAGTGGTCGAAGGACACACTGAATTAGCTTTTCGGGATTGGCATCATGTCGTCGTCGTAAGAGATAAAGAATTGCTTCGCGTCTACCTCGACGGAAAGCCGGAGATCGAAGCCAAGACGGCATGGACGCTTCCGCAGAATGAGACTGACTTTTTCATCGGTGGACGTTGCGATAACTTCGCCAACTTCGAGGGAAAAATTGACGAGCTTGCTCTCTTCGGAAATGCGCTAACCGAACAACAAGTCGTCGCTCAGTTCGCTGCTGCTGAACGGACCGCTCCAGCGCCACCGGTTGCGCAACGCGATTCCGATCCGCTCGAACCTGCCGCAGCGATGAAAACGCTTCGCGTCCCGAAAGGATTCACGATCGACCTCGTCGCCTCCGAACCTCAACTGCTCGACCCGGTTGCTTTCGATTGGGATACCCGCGGACGGCTCTGGGTCGTTGAAATGGCCGACTACCCGCTCGGGCTTGGCGAGAACGGAGCCGCCGGAGGACGCGTCCGTGTGCTCGAAGACCGCGACAAGGACGGAAGCTACGAGCACTCGACTCTTTTTGCAGAGGGACTGAATTTTCCAAACGGGATCATCACCTGGCGTGACGGTGTCATCGTCACCGCCGCGCCGGACGTGATTTTACTGCGCGACACTGACGGAGACGGCAAATCTGACGACCGCGAAATCCTTCTTACGGGACTCAGCGAAGGCAATCAGCAACTTCGCGCCAACGGCTTGCGCTGGGGGCTCGACAACTGGGTTTATGTTGCTGCCGGAGGTCATCACGGGAAATACGGAATCGATACTGCTGTCCGTTCTTCCCGTGCCGGAACTGATGTCAAAATCGGGAGTCGCGACTTCCGTTTTCGGCCTGATACCGGTGAAGTCCAGCCCCAGAGCGGCCCGACTCAGTTCGGTCGCAACCGCAATGATTGGGGAGATTGGTTCGGCACCCAAAACTCACGCCCACTCTGGCACTACGTCCTGCCCGATCACTATCTCAGCCGTAATCCCCACTACGCTCCGCCCGAGGGACGCGTCCTCCTCCCACCGAAGCCGAGCCCTCTCGTTTATCCTGCCAAACCACCACAAGAGCGCTTTCATGGTTTCGAGCAGTCAGGACACTTCACCTCAGCCTGTTCCGGTATGATCTACCGGGATGAACGGCTCTTCCCCTCGCTTCCGGGAACCGGAGCAGGATGGAGCACTCTCGACGCCTTTACCTGCGAACCTTTCCACAACCTCGTCCAGCACATCGCGGTAACTCGTGACGGCGCTTCCTTCGCCGGAGAACGAGTCGGAGGAGATGGAGAACCCGACTTTTTCGCCGGAACCGATCGGTGGTTTCGCCCCGTCATGGCCCGTACCGGTCCCGACGGTGGACTTTGGATTGCAGACATGTATCGCTACATGATCGAACACCCTCAATGGCTGCCGGAAAAAGGAAAGGCAGCACTCTTACCACACTACCGCGAAGGTGATGACCGTGGCCGGATCTATCGGGTGAGACGCAGCGAGGATCCTGTCACTCCGGTTCCGGATTTGGAAAGCGGCGACATCGTAGAATTTCTGAGATCGCCCAACGGGTGGCAGCGCGACAAAGCCCAACAACTCATCCTATGGCGGAACGACCGCACTGCGATCCCGCGCATCAAAGCGCTGGTTGCCGATGCCCCCGATCCCCGCACTCGCCTTCAGGCTATCGCGACGCTCGATGGTCTCGGCGCACTTACCGAATCAGAAATTCTTGCCGGGCTTTCCGACAAACATCCCGGAGTCCGTAGCAACGCGCTCCGACTTGCCGAGACGCAGGGGTCGCCCGCGATCGAGAAAGCCGTTCTGAAACTCGCGGACGATTCCGACGCAGCGGTCCGCTTGCAACTCGCCTTCACCCTCGGAGAAATGCCGGGGTCCGATATCGCGATTGCCACGCTGGCAAAAGATCTCGCGTCTGACGATGAATTCATGGTCGCGGCGGCTTCCAGTTCCATCCTGCCCCATTTCTCCGGATTGGCTGCGGCGTGCCCTGACGATGCGCCCTCGTCCTATCGGAGAAAGCTCACCGAGATGGCACTCAGTATCGACGACCGCGATGCCTTCCTAAAACTCGTCCTCCCGTTGCTGAACACGATTCCCAACACGCTCACTTTGCTCGATCTACTCAAAGCCCGTGACCGCTCATTCGCGATTGTCGAAGAAGACAAGCAACTGAACGCCGCCTTCACGAGTGTTCTCGAAAACGCTCGCGTCATCCTGAAAGACGAAAAAGCAAAACTGCGACATCGCATCGATTCCGCCGCTTTACTGGCTCGTTTCCCCGCGGAGCAGGAAACGGGACTCGACTTTCTCTCCTCACGAATCTCACCAGCGACCGCGCCCGACGACTTTTCCCGGATCCTCAATGCACTCCGGAGCAGTGGCGACAATCGCGTTTCTAAAATTCTACTTGATCACTGGAGTGGACTTTCGCCGGCTTCGCGAGATCAAGTGAGCGAACTTCTTCTCTCGAGGCAGGATTGGACCAATCACTTTTTGGATGCAGTGGAGAAAGGCGAGATTCGCTCCGCCGCGATTTCCCCGTCGGTCAAAGCCCGTCTCGCCAAGCATCCTAACAAAAAGACACAGCAACGGGCGAAGACCCTCTTAGCAGGCACCTCAGGAAAAGTCCGCGCCGATATTGTCGCTGCCTACGCTCCGGCACTGAAACAAAAAGGTGATCCCGCTCGTGGACTGGTTGTTTTTCAGAAAGCCTGCCTCGCCTGCCACAAACGCGGCAAAACCGGAATCAGCGACCTCGGTCCCGACCTCGCCACGGTGACAGATCATCCCGGCGAAAAACTGCTCGCCAACATTCTCGATCCCAATCTCGACATCCAGCCCGGCTACCACGCCTACAACTGTGAACTGAAAAACGGCGACCAACTTTTCGGTCTCATTGCAGGCGAGACCGCGTCGGGGATCACCTTTAAACAACTCGACGGGAAAGCCCGCAATCTGCTGCGGACCGACATCAAGTCATTGGTCAGCGCCAACGTTTCACTGATGCCCGAAGGACTTGAAGCCGCGATCACCGTCGAAGAAATGACCAACTTGATCGCCTTTCTGAAATCGAAAGAGGGTTAGCTTAAATTGCATTGCCTTCCGAACAGGATTTATTTGGGTGACTCACGCTGAGCCGCAGCGTTTTTTTCGATGATTCTCTGCGGCTCTATGACCCTGCGTGAGAATTTCTTAGTTGAACCCCCGATTCCCTTGCCTGAAGACTTCTAACGCGAGTACGGAAAACTTTTTTGTCCAAATTCAGGTCGTTTCGTGGACCTGATGTGAAGAGTGCCTCGCGGCCCGGCCAGCCAGGCGTCCCGGCCCGCGTGGCCCGGCCCGCATCTACGGGAATTGATAAACAGCCCCCTTTTTAACCAAAGCACATCTCAAACCATGAAGACCCCATTCAATCGCCGTCATTTCCTTCGCGGGAGCGGAGCGCTCATCGCTCTGCCCGCGCTCGAATCGATCGGTTTCCGCCGCTTCGCTTCGGCGGCTTCGACGAAGCCGGGAACACCACCGAAACGCTCCGTCTTTCTCGGCACCGGTTTTGGGGTGACCAAGGAGACCTGGTTTCCGGATCAGGCTCAGACCGGCGCCGATTACGAACTTTCCGAGGGGCTCGCGCCGCTGGCCCGTCACCAGTCCGATATCACCGTGGTGCAGGGTTGTGCCAACCATTACAGCAACGAAGCCCACTGGGGCAGCACCTTCTGGCTCACCGGAGCGAATCGCTTTTCCGTTCCCGGCCAGAGCATGGCCAACAGCATCTCCGTCGATCAGGTCGTGGCTCAGCAACTGGGGCAGGACACGCGGTTTTCCTCGATTCAGCTCAGCAGCGCCGATCTTCAGGGGCACGGTCCCGGACTTTCGCTGGCCTGGGATCAGCGCGGCAAGCCTGTCGCCGGACAGAACGATCCGGTCCAGGTCTTCCACAAACTGTTTTCCGCTGACGACCTGCCCCTCGAACAGCGTCAGGCCGCCATTGCCGAGAACCGCAGTGTGCTCGACGCCGTGCTGTCCGAAGCCAAACGCGTTCAGCGAGGCCTTTCCAAAACCGACACCGATAAGCTGGACGAGTACTTTCAGGGGGTCCGCGACATTGAGACGCGTCTCGGCAAAGACGAAGACTGGCTCGACGTTCCTAAAGTCGCTCCCCCCATCGGTGAACCTGAGCCGGGGCTCAAAGGAAGGCAGGAGGTCGAGATCATGTATGACCTCATTGTCGCGGCGATGCAGACCGACAGCACGCGGGCGTTGACCTACCGCATGCCCGGCCAGACCATCTTGCAAAGCATGGACATTTCGCTGAGTGCTCACAACGTGAGTCACTATTCCCCGGGTGAGCGCATGGAGGCGTCCCAGGCAAAGGACAAGGCACATTCGGAACTGCTGGCCGGCTTGATTGACAAACTTAAGGCAAGCAAAGAAGCCGACGGGTCGAGCCTCTTCGATCATACCGCGTTGGCCTTCGGCTCAAATATCAGTTCCATCCACTACCTCACCAATTGCCCCACCATCCTCACCGGCGGCGGAGCGAATCTCAAGTTGGGGCAACATCTCGTTCTCCCTGAAGACACGCCGCTCTGCAACGTGTGGCTGACGATGTTGAATGGCATAGGCATCGATATCGAACGCCACGGTGACAGCTCCGGGATCGTGAAAGAATTGCAGGCATGAGAGGAACTAGGCAAAGGAATGGGGGCAGAGGAATGCTTTTTGGATTCAAAAACTTGGACTCCAATTCCTTTGCCTCTTATTCCTCTGCCAACTCCCTCACTTTTGAACGGTCACAAAGGTAACATCTGAATGATGAATATTGATCCATTGGATTGCGCGTATCGGCAAAGTTGCCAAGAGCGATCCCAACTGCATTTGATAGTTACTGGTCGGCGCTCCAGATCTCACACATGTAACTACAAAGGCACAGTCATCAGAATGCACCCGGCAGGCTTGATGCCCCAGTTCCAATCCGTCACGGCGAACAGGCAGACGCTGCAGGCAGTCATCATGACCTCCACAGAACCAGATAAGCGCTTCCTCGTAGAGTTCCGACTTCAAGTAACCTCCGACATCCTTCACGAATCCCTCAATTCGTCCCGCCAATTTCACGCAAGCAGCACTAGCAGGTATCCATCGACTACGATCCACTGAGACCTCGCGCCGGTCCAGATCCGAAAACGGAGTGCCTACCAATTTCCCAACCACCTTCATATCTCCAAAGTTGATTAGCTTCACCCGATTAAGCCCCAATAGGGCTGCATAATTCAACACCTGCGCTTCATCCGCCGACCCAAGCTTAGCCTTTGCTTTCAATTCGTAGACCACTGAATTCACAACAAGGTCCAAGCGATACTCTTTCTCAAATCCCTCATGCGAAACCTTCAAGCCAACCTGAGAATAAACATCCGAAAAGCCCTCCGCTTTCAACCGCGCCTTTACGTCGTTCTCATAAACCTGTTCCTCACACAATCGGCCAAAATGATTCTGCGAAGCATACGCACACTTCATCACGACAGCATCAACCTCGTCAAATACGGCGCGGCTAACTGGAGAAATGGGAATGTCAGAGATAATGGCCATTTGCAGGATTCTAGGCAGAGGAATGGTGGCAGAGGAATATTTCTTTCTTTTTTAAAATTCAAAAATTCCATTCCTTTGCCCACATTCCTCTGCCAACTATCTGACGGCATCAACATCGTCAAACGTGGTGCGACAAACGGGAGCGTTGGGGATGTCGGCGGTTATACCCATGCACGGAATTCTAGGCAGAGGAATAGGGGCAGAGGAATATTTCTTTCCTTTCTCAATCCCAAAAAGTTCATTCCTTTGCCCACATTCCTCTGCCAACTAGCCGACGGGATCAACGTCGTCAAACGTGGTATGGAAAATGGGAGCGTTGGGGATGTCCGCGGTTATGCCCATGCACGGAATTCTAGGCAGAGGAATAGGGGCAGAGGAATATTTCTTTCCTTTCTCAATCCCAAAAATTCCATTCCTTTGCCCGCATTCCTCTGCCAACTAGCCGACGGGATCAACGTCGTCAAACGTGGTGCGACAAATGGGAGCGTTGGGAATGTCAGCGGTTATGCCCATGCACGGAATTCTAGGCAAAGGAATAGGGGCAGAGGAATATTTCTTTCCTTTCTCAATCCCAAAAATTCCATTCCTTTGCCCGCATTCCTCTGCCAACTAGCCGACGGGATCAACGTCGTCAAACGTGGTATGGAAAATGGGAGCGTTGGGGATGTCCGCGGTTATACCCATGCACGGAATTCTAGGCAGAGGAATAGGGGCAGAGGAATATGGAGCAGAGGAATATTTCTTTCCTTTTTTAAATTCAAAAATTCCATTCCTTTGCCCGCATTCCTCTGCCTAATCGCTTCGATGCTTTGCTCCCAGGCCGAAGAAACCACGCCCGAGCTTCCGGAAAAAAACTTTCCCTTTCTCAACAAGTATTGCCTCGAATGCCACGACTCCCTCAGCGAGAAGGGCAAGGTGAACCTCGAAGAAATTCCTTTCAAGGTCACCACTCTCGAAGAGGCCGAACTCTGGCAGAAAGTGCTCAACTCAATGAACTCGGGCGAGATGCCTCCTGAGGACGAAAAACAGCCGGAGAACCAGGAGAAAGCTGACTTTCTCGACGCGCTCGCCCAGACCATGGTCGACGCGCGCCGCTCCCTTTCCGACTCCGGCGGCAAGATCACGATGCGCCGCCTCAACCGGCGGGAATACCAGAACACGATCGATTATCTCACCGGCGTCAACGTGGATGCGAGCAATCTGCCATCCGATGGCGGCTCCGGTAGCTTCGATACCGTGGGCGCCTCGCAGTTCATCTCCAGCGATCAGATTGAACAATACCTGAAACTTGGACGCAGCGCGATTGACGAGCTGTTCGAGCGGCAGGCCGCGCTGAAAGAAGAAGCGCGAGTCTTTCGCGTCGAGCCCGAAACCACCGTCAATGTCCAGAGTCTCGAGGAGATGGTTGCGATGGAGGAGGTACAAGAACGCTATCTTCTCTGGAAAGCCGGAGTGGATAAAGCAGCCCTCGCTCCGGAGAACCAGGAAGTTCTCGAGCAGATTCGCGAGAAGCACAACCTCACTGACCTGACCGACAGTGTCAGACTCTATCAAAACGCGAATCTCCTCAAGGGAGTCCCCGATGCCAAGGGATTCGGTTTCCGGGATGCCAACGCCGCCTCCTTTTCCTTTCAGGGTGGGTACGATCGGACCCACGCCTACAGGAAGCACTACCTCGAGCTCCCTCACAGTGATCGCGGCACCTACCTGAAACTCGCCTGGGCCATTCAGCGTATCGACGTCACCCCCAAGCCGGAGGATCTTCCCCCCGGCACTTACAAACTGAGGATTCGTGCCGGAGCGGTTGAGGGTTCCCCAAGTTCCCGCCACTTCATCGAAGTCGGTCACCCCCAGCGGGTGAATGGAGTGCTCGCAGGCTTTTCCAGTTTGCCACTCAGCAGCCACCAGGTCACCAGCACCGTTGATAGCCCGGAGATCATCGAGACGACTATCGAGATCGGTGTCAATACTCCGCGGGAATTCGGCATCCAGGAACGGCGCCCCACCAATAGAAAGAGCGTTGTTCGTGACTTCTTCCGCGACAAAAGTGAGAACGGCTACGGAACCCCTCCTGCGATCTGGGTGGACTGGATCGAATTGGAAGGTCCGCATGCGGCAGCTCCCAAGACTTGGAAACAACGACGCGAAGTCGAAGCGCATGCCAACGCCCAAGTCGGCGGCACCTACAACGGCTATTTAAAAGGAGGCCACAAACAGGCAACTGCTTTTCTCAAAACCGGTAAGCGTCAAAAAGGCATCAAGGACGAACTGGAAGCCAAGTTCCGTATCAAAGCCTTTGAACAAAATGGGCCAAGTTACCGACGTTACCTTGATGATCCGCTGACTCAGACCGGCTCTTACCTGACAATTTACAATGTTAATAAGACGGAGTTCATCGCGCTGCCACCGGAGCACCCATCCGGCTGGAAGAAAACGAAGCATGTTGCCGAGACACTTCCGCCCGGCGACTATAAACTGCGCTTCCGCATCGGGGCAGTCAAAGGCTCCCCGGCCGAGCGACATTTCGTCGACCTCGGAGCGGTTCCTGAAAAGGAGCACTTCGACCATCTCGCCACCTTCCAGGTGACCGGATCCACCGACGAGCCGCAAGTCATCGCGCTGCCTGTCACGTTGACCAAGGACGGTCCCCGCAAGTTCGCACTGCGCGAGAAACGCGACCCGAAGGCCGATTTAGCTCGATACAGAGCAGCCCGGGAAGAAACCGGTGTCGGCCCGGTTCCCGCTCTATGGATCGACTGGGTCGAGTGGGAAGGGCCGTTGGCTTCATCCAGAGGCGAGTCAGGCCAGGGAAATTGGTGGGTCAGCAGCGAAGCCGATTCGGACGAGTCATCACGGGCTCGGAAGATCCTCGTACAGTTTGCGCGCCGGGCCTTCCGGGGAGTCCTGCCGGAGAACGAGTTCATCGACCGCTTGTCCGTCATTTTTGAAACCCGGCGGACTGCGGGGGATGCCTTTGACGTCGCGATTCGAACGCCGCTCAGCGTCATTCTCGCCTCGCCCGGCTTTCTCTATCTCAATGAGCCGAGCGACGTTTCGCCGAGCGACGATTCGCCCACCGATGAATCCGAACGCCGCGAACTCACCGACCGCGAACTCGCGGTTCGCCTCTCCTACTTCCTCTGGAGCGCTCCTCCCGATGGGGAATTGCTCGCGCTGGCAGAACGCAACGAACTGAGCCATCCCGACGTCCTCCGGCAACAGGTCGACCGCCTCATTGCCGATCCCCGTTCCGATGGATTCGTCTCCGGCTTCGTACATCAATGGCTCGACATGGAGCGGCTCGACTTCTTTCAGTTCGACGTGACCCTGCATCGCGAGTTTGATGAAAGCACGAGATCCGCCGCTCGCGAGGAAGTCTACCAATCCTTCGCCCACCTCCTTCGGGATCCGGAAGAGGGCCGCATCGGCAAGCTGCTCAAAAGCGACACCGTCTTCATCAACGGTCTCCTCGCCACCTACTACGGTATCGACGGCGTCACCGGTGACGACTTTCAACAAGTCGCCCTGCCCGCTGACTCTCCACGTGGTGGTCTCTTAGGTATGGCCGCCATCCACGCCATGGGCAGCGACGGCGTCGAGAGTAGTCCCGTCGAACGCGGCACCTGGGTCCTGCGCCATCTCCTCAATGATCCGCCACCACCGGCACCGCCCAACGTGCCTCAGCTCTCGCGACTCGCCGACGAACCGCTCAATACGCGTCAGAAACTGGCCGCTCACATGGAAGAGGCCCAATGCGCCAGCTGCCACCGCAAGATTGATCCGATCGGTTTCGGACTGGAGAACTTCGACGCCGCCGGAAAGTGGCGCACCGAGGAACACCACGACAAGAAAACGAAGTGGGAGATCGATCCCGCCGGCGCCTTCCACAACGGCCCCGAGTTCGCTGACTACTTCGAAATGCGCGACCTCATCGCCGACAGGGAAGGGGACTTTGCCCACGGTTTCGCTGAGCATCTGATTGCCTACAGTCTCGGTCGCCCCTTCGGTTTCACCGATGTGGACCTCGCGGACGAGATCGTGACGGCGGCAAAGGCCGAGGACTACTCGATTAGCGAATTCATCCAAGCCCTGGTCCTGAGTGAGCCATTTCAAAAGAAGTGAGGCACTAGACGTATCGGAAATCAATCAGGCAGAGGAATGATGGCAGAGGAATATTTTTTTAGTTCCAATATAAGAAGACCCATTCCTTTGCCCCTCATTCCTCTGCCAGAAACTCAGCCAAAACACTTTTCAAAAGAAGTGAGGCACTAGACGTATCGGAAATCAATCAGGCAGAGGAGTGGTGGCAGAGGAATATTTTTAAGGTTCCAATATAAGAAGACCCATTCCTTTGCCCCCCCCATTCCTCTGCCAGAAACTCAGCCAAAACACTTTTCAAAAGAAGTGAGGCACTAGACGTATCGGAAATCAATTAGGCAGAGGAGTGATGGCAGAGGAATATTTTTAAGGTTCCAGAAAGTCCCATTCCTTTGCCCCCATTCCTCTGCCAGAAACTCAGCCAAAACACTTTTCAAAAGAAGTGAGGCACTAGACGTATCGGAAATCAATCAGGCAGAGGAGTGGTGGCAGAGGAATATTTTTAAGGTTCCAATATAAGAAGACC
>Ga0222660_1000582_pt1 | contig 15882 bp, 13 predicted proteins | sample AntAcemetagen549_FD_179832 | JGI IMG/M metagenome (GOLD analysis project Ga0222660, IMG submission 179832) | Saline water microbial communities from Ace Lake, Antarctica - #549 | ecosystem: Environmental > Aquatic > Non-marine Saline and Alkaline > Saline | place: Antarctica: Ace Lake...
AAACGTCATGTTCGGTCTGGTATGGATTGTTGTTTTCGCCGCGGAAGCGCCAGATGATTTTACCGCTAGGGTCCTTGATAACCCCAGGCTGCGCCGTGCCCTTGGTCCCGACAATCGTTTCGGAAACCTTCGACCAAGTGCCGTTCCAATGCTTGCACTGGCTGTTCATGATCGTTCCGTCGGGATAAGTGTATTCGACGTAGTGATGGTCGTAAATCTCACCCCAATCCTTGCCGATGCGCTTGGTCCGTCCGCCGATGCCATTCGCCTTGGTCGGATGCGCTCCCATAAACCAGTTGCTGACATCGAGGTTGTGGATGTGCTGCTCGCAGATATGGTCGCCGCAGATCCAGTTGAAGTAATACCAGTTGCGCATCTGGTATTCCATCTCGGTCATACCTTCCTTGCGCTCGCGCGTCCAGACTCCGCCACCAGACCAATAAACCTGAGTGCTGGCGATTTCGCCTATCATGCCTTCCTTGATCTTCTCAAGCGTCTCGATATAGCTGTTTTGATAGTGCCGCTGCAGACCGCAGACGACTTTGAGGTTCTTTTTGTCAGCCTCCTTCGCGGCCTCGATGACCTTGCGGAGTCCCGGTCCGTCCACGGCGACAGGCTTTTCCATGAAGACGTTTTTTCCTTGCTCCACGGCATACTCGAAATGCGTCGGTCGAAAACCGGGCGAAGTGCAAAGTAGAACGAGATCCGCTGAGTCAATCGCCTTCTGATATGCGTCAAACCCATGAAAACGGCGCTCTTCGGGAACATCCACACGGTCACCGAACTGCTTCTTCAAAGTCTCGTAGGCCCTATTCAGATTATCCTCGAACGCATCCGCCATCGCCACGAGCTTTGTTCCCGGAACATTCAGTGATTGCGCCGCAGCACCAGTTCCGCGGCCTCCACAACCAACGAGTGCCACTCTGATTTCTTTTCCCTCCGTTTGCGCCGATGCTATACCGGGGATCAGAGTTGCGGCAGTTGCTAAAGATCCAGCTTTAATGAAGCTGCGGCGGTCGGTGGATTGTGTTGATTCGGATTTTTTCATTAGTGGTTTTACGTTGGGCATTCAGGGACTCTTTCGAAAAGTTATTCACTTTCTCCGGGAAATAAAGGTGATTCAATCACCGGAGATCCTTGTTTTAGTCTCCTTTGCCAAATTTTCCATCAACAGCCGCAGTTCCGAAACCTTTTCGGGGAGTTCCGGAGCACGGTTGAGGCGCTCTGATGGATCTGTGACGAGGTTGAATAGCTCCGGTTTTCCCGTTGTAGTCCGCAGTTTCCAATCACCTGAACGCACCGCCTCGAGACCGTTCCGGAAATAGAAATATTCCGGACGAGGAGACGCCTTCGTTTTCCCTGAGAGAAAATCCGTAAGGTCGTATCCGTCGAGCTTCAGGTCCGGCAGCTTCGCACCACCCACTCCCAGGATTGTCCGGTAAATGTCCGGCATACCCACCAAGTCCGGCTTCACCTGCCCTCGCTTGATCTTCGCAGGCCAGCGGATCATCGCCGGAACCCTCGGCCCACCTTCATAAGTCGTCCCCTTTGATCCCCGCAACAAACCCGACGATCCGGCATGCCACGTTTCATTGCCATTTTGCAACATCCGGGGAGGCATGTCGATCCACGGGCCGTTGTCTGAAACAAAAACGACGATCGTGTTTTCCGAGATCCCCTTTTTCTCCAAGGCATTGAGGACCTCGCCAACGCTCCAGTCGACTTCCTCGATCACATCCCCGTAGAATCCTCCTGCCGACTTACCACGCCTTTCGTCAGAAACCGCCAGCGGCAAATGCGGCATCGCATGCGCTATATAAAGGAAAAACGGCTCACTCGCAGAGCTCTTCTCAATCAGCGAAACCGCTTCCTTGGTATAGCGCGTGGTCAGAGTATCCTGATCAAAGGGATGCTCGACCATTTCCTCTCCACGATACAGCCCCAGCGGCTCCTCGGTCTGGACCCAAGGCTTCATATAGTCATTCGAATAAGGCAGGCCAAACCACGTATCGAAGCCCTGATTCACCGGCAGGAAACGCTTCTCCTTATACCCCAAATGCCATTTCCCGACCATATGGGTGGCGTATCCCGCTTCCTTCAGGCCTTCAGCAAGCGTCAGTTCCGAATCGGGCAAACCACCCTTCCCGTCCGAACCAGTGCTACCATTGAATTTCACCCGGGGCATGTAGCGCCCCGTCATCAATTGCGTCCGCGACGGCACACACCAACAACCGGTCACGAACGAAGTCAGCCGCATTCCCTCGGAAGCAAGTTTGTCGATACGCGAGGTGCGGATCAGCGGGTGCCCGTAACAGCCCGCGTCACCATAGCCCATGTCATCGGCCAGCATGATCACGATATTTGGCTTAGTCGTTTCCGCCCCGGCTTGATTTTTGATGACCGGAAAAAAACCGATCATCAGGACAATGATTCGAAACGACGGTGACTTCATGGCAGGACTTTTAAAGTTTTTTCAAAACGAAATAAAGAGCAACACAACCTTATTGTGAAGCGATTACCAGATTCCCAATTCCTCCAATTGCCTCCGCGCAACTTCCGCCCATCCCCGGTTCGCCGCGGGCGACGCAGGGGAAGGATGTAGGACTTTCCCGGTTTTCGCACCATATCCGAGTTCATCCTTCGCGGTAATCAGCTGCTTTTCAGCATACGCTCCCACCCCGATCAAATACTCCGGCTCCAGGATTTCGATCAACCTTCTCAAGTGTTTCTGGCAGGCCGCATCCACAGCCATCATCTCGGTCGCCTTGATCTTGTCGGGAGTCAGGTTGGCTCCGGTATTCTTCATCCAGATCAGCGGGCAGAAATTGATCACCAGATGATCTCTGAAGAAATCGTCCGCTTTCGGAAAAACTTCTGAAAACAAGCCCCACAGCCTCCGGCCACTGACCTCTGAGCGTGTGCAGTCCATCCCGCTGATTTGACGCTTCGGATGCTCATCGTCCGGCTTCCCGATTTTCGGTCGCAGCCCCATCCAATCCCTGACCGCCTCGATTTCTCCAAACGGAACACCGGTTTGCGCCATCCCGTAAGGGCCGGGATTCATGCCCAACATCAGCACCCGTTTTGTCGAATTGCCGAATTTCTCCAGATACCCCTCGTAGCCCTCTCGGGCGTAATCCACCGTCAGATATGCATGTGTAGCCGGATCAGAGAATTTCAACGGACGTAGTTCTTCTGCCAATAGTCGCCCCGCTTCGACCAACTGTTTCGAAATCTCCATACCCGAAGCGCACTCCATCTAGCGCGTGTTTGCAACCTTGCAACTTATGGACAGGTATTTGTATTGCCAGCACTTCAGTGAAGATTCATTCTTACGCCCATCATGAAAAAATTACTGAACTCAAGCCTCCTGATTGCCGCTTTCGCCATTCTCACTTCTTGCGGATCAAAAGAATCGACTCCTGAAAAAGAAGCGGCAAAGTATAACTCCCCTAAAGAGGTTGCCATGGCCCTCCTCGAAGAAATGGAAGAGATAGTGAAGGTCTCCTCATCCGTTACCGACGCCGCTTCGGCTACCAAAGCCGCCGAAAAAATGGAAATTATCTCCGAAAATATGAATGCTTTGGCCACCGAGCTCTCCGCTATGGAGAAGCCCACTGCTGAAGAAAAAAAAGAGATCCAAGCCGAAATGGAAAAACGACTGGAAGCTGCCATGTCGGGTATGACCCCGCCAAAACCTGAAGATATCAACATGGACGAAGTGGAGGAAATTCAGGAAATCATGTCCGCCGCCCAAATGAAATTCGCGACTGAATCCCAAGATTCCAAGGAGACCTTCGATGCTTACTTCGAAACCAATTAGTCCCGAAACCGGGCTTACATCGGTCCGGACGAACAAAGCGCTTTAAAAGGAACTCCGGAATCCCAGTCCGGCGGGAGCAGAGTGAATGAGAGGTATGAATTGCCGCTCGTGCCGTTTCTAAGAATATCCAGCCCTGGGTGCACCTTGCTTGCACCGGGGCTGTATTCTGGGATCACTTCTCCATTGGCGAATAAAGTATCCTTTGCATCAATCGAACTCAAGGCGATCACCGGCAGCCGCAGGCGTGTTTTCTGAATTTATTCCAGTTCCTTGATTCGAAGATTGCGGAACCTGTAGGTCTGGCCTTTCTCACCGTGGTGCTGAATACCGACCACACCGCTGGCATCCTTGTCATCTTCCACGTCAGTGGTGACCACACCGTTGACTTCGATCGTGATCTTATTTCCCTTGCATGTGATCCGATAGGTATTCCAGTCGTCCCGCTTGAACGTATCTCCCGCCCGCTTGCGGAATGCCGCTTCACTCTCCTTGTCACCCTTGATCGGGCTGATGAACCAACCCCGGCGGCCTTCATCATACAAACCACCCGACCACATACGCCCCGGATCACCATCCACCTCCGTCTGATAGCCGAATACCTTTCCGGGTTCCGCGTGTGCCCGAAACATGAAGCCACTGTTCGCTCTACCTTCAGGCAGCAAGACCTCCCCCTCGAAAATGAAATCCCCATATTCTTTGTCCGTCACCAGAAAGAACTTTTTATCGCCGGTAAGTTGAATTTCACCGTCCACGACTTTGGCTTCGCCCCACTTGTATGGATTGTGCCACCCGTCCAACGTCTCACCATCAAACAGCGGTGTGAATCCTTCGGAATCGGTGGTTTTCTCATCCGCGAAAGAACAAGACATGCTTAAGCAGCAAACGGCTGCGGCGACTAAGTTAACAGATTTCATAATTTCTTATTTTTTGAATTGGTAGAGCAGTGATGTTCGGATGTTTTCGGAGATGTCGCAAATCTTATTTCGATTGAGTCTGCCATGCGACTAGCAAGACGATCAATGCCACTGGCAGATAGATCAGAGTAGAAAAGAACAGCTTCCTGCAAGAAGCCCTCTCGCCGTCGCTGATAAATCGAAGCGCGAGAGCCCCAATCGCCAACCCGAACAATGGTCCACCGATCAGCCATAGGACGTTCGCAAAACCCCAAATCGCCGGCAACAATGAAAAGGCAGCAAGAACCAGCGCAAATATCGCGCACAAAAACCCACTTCGCTTTCCACTGACGTCACCGTTCGACCACATCTTGTAACCCGCGTCCTCATACTCCTGGCGGCACAACCAGTTGATCGCCACGAAATGAGGAAGCTGCCAGAAAAATAGAATCCCGAACAGGAACCACGCCTCCGGATCGGTAACCGATCCACCACCACCTACCCAACCGATCATCGGTGGAATCGCTCCGGGAATCGCTCCGACCAGCGTGTTCATTGAACTCATGCGCTTCATCGGAGTATAGACGAAAACATAAATCGCGATAGTCGTTGCGGTCAGATAAGCCGCCATCGGGTTGACCATGACCGCCAGATGGATAATCCCGATCGCCGAAAGCACCCAACCAACTCCGAACGCTGTCACCGGGTTCATCCGACGTGACGGAAGCGGCCGATCCGCCGTGCGTTTCATCATCAGATCCAGATCGATCTCCATCAGTTGGTTGAACGCCGCCGACCCGAAAGCCGCAGCAGCCGTGCCTACAAGAGTGTGAAACAGGATAGCCCAATCCATCGACAAGCCCTTCCGTGCCAGCAGATAACCAAAGAAAGTCGTCACCAGAACGAAGAAATTCAGACGCACTTTCATCAGGACCGTCATATCCTGGCTAAGGCTCGGGATCTCGGTTTTCTCTGTTACGCTTTCATCCACACCGAATTCATAGCGGCGATTTACCCGGATGCCAAGCGATCAGAACTCGCCGCGATAACCAAATCCAAGACCATTCATCCCTCCATCATCGAAAATATTCCCGCCCGAGTGATGGATAATGAAGATCATCAACTGTTTGTCGGGGTAATCCGGAAGAGCTAGTGTCGCTTGGATAGGCCAGTTGAACTTCAGGTGGGATCGGTCGTCTCCGGGGTGACGGACTTGGTCAATCTGATAAATCTGGTCGGAATAATTCAGGCCGATTCCCATTGAGAAAGTGGTTTTGATGTAGTCGTTCCATGGAAAGTCAACCCACCTCACGTTGAGGGAGCCAGAGAACGCTAAAAAGGGATCCTGGGAGTTTTCGTTCACTACCTCGAGGGTGAACGGCAATTCAATCTGCGGAGTGAACGTGTGCCCACCCGTATTCCAAACCAACTGGCCGAGTCGCCGGGAAATGGTGAACGTATAGATTTCACCACCCTCGGGCCCGTCTGCCCCGCTCACGGAATCACCGAAGCCCACGAAGTCCTCAATGCTATTGGAAGTGATCATTGCAACGCCGAACTCATAATTCCAAGTGGCCGGACCGCCTTCAGTCTCCACATGCTTTTCAAAACACACCGTCGCACCCCACGAGTTTCCTGCAGCTACGAGAATTATGATCAGGAGGGAAATCAAATTTTTCATAAATCCAGGTTCTGGAAAGTCGTCGCGTGCGGTATGATTATAGAAGGAGTATTCCAGGATCAATGGACTTTTTGCGTGTCGGCGTTCTCATCTAACCACGCGGGCACCACCACCGGAAATCTGCTTTTCAACCTCCTTGCGCGTCGCCATCGAGGTGTCGCCAGGAGTTGTAGCAGCAAGCGCTCCGTGAGCCGCGCCGTATTCGATCGCCTTTTTCGCGTCGTTGAACTCCATGAACCCGAACTGCAGGCCGGAAGCAAACGAATCTCCACCACCGACACGGTCGAGTATCTCCAAACCGTCGTATTTACGGCTTTCTTGGAATTCGCCGTCGTGCCAGAGCACTGCCGACCAATCGTTCACGGTAGCGGTCTTCACTCCGCGCAGGGTCGTCGCGGCAACCTTGAAATTCGGAAACTCTTTGACCGCCGTTTCGATCATGTTCTTGAAAGCACCGGTCTCAATTTCGGAGATATTGTGGTCCACGCCCTCCACCTCAAAGCCGAGCGAAGCCGTGAAATCCTCCTCATTACCGATCATCACATCCACGTATTTCGCAATCTCGCGATTGACCTCACGGGCCTTTTCTATGCCGCCGATTGTCTTCCACAGCGAAGGGCGGTAGTTGAGATCGTAGGAAACGATGGTGCCGTATTTGTTGGCTGCCTTGACAGCCTCGACCGTCACCTCGGCAGCACTCTCGGAAAGAGCCGCGTAAATCCCGCCTGTATGGAACCAACGCACTCCGAGTTTCCCGAAAATGTGATCCCAATCCACGTCACCGGGCTTGAGCTGCGAAGCGGCGGTGTTGCCACGATCCGGATTTCCGACCGCACCGCGGATTCCGAAACCGCGTTCCGTGAAGTTCAAACCATTACGCACCGAACGCCCGATACCGTCGTCCTCACGCCACTGAATGAAATCCGTAGCCACACCGCCCTGCATGATGAAATCCTCGATCAAATGGCCGACCTCGTTATCCACGAAAGCCGTCACCACCGCCGTCTTGTAACCGAAACATTTCCGGAGACCGCGTGAAGTATTGTATTCGCCGCCACCTTCCCAAGCTTGAAATTGGCGGGCGGTGCGTATCCTGCCCTCGCCCGGATCAAGGCGGAGCATCACTTCGCCAAGGGAAATCTGGTCAAAGGCACATTCGGATTTTGGTTTGATGGTCAGGGACATGGCAGGAAGGATTCAAGGGTTTGAGAGCTTACCTGTAAAGCCGTTTGAGAAAATCCTTCTCACAACTCACTGCGCCGGGGATTTCACCAAGCTCCTCAATCATTGCGATATGGATTGATGTTGTTTTGTCACATTCTATTTCTCCACCACCGCGTGAACCTCCCTGTTGTAAATGGTGAAATAATTGGAACTCGATACCTTGCCATCATCATGCAGGACGAGGATATCTCTCGGCTTCTCTATCTTAACGGGACGCTCCTTTAGCCTGAACTTCACAGCCGTGGTGAGGCTGTGAAGTTCAGATTAGAGCTAAGTGGTCGGCAGGACCTCCACCGTGACTCGATAAGCTCCGCCCTACAGTTTCTCTCCAACGCTAACCCGCAACGGAGCCTCATCGTGTTGAAAGGTGTCACCGGTGAGAAAGGTCGCACCTGCTTCCAAGTTGTCTTTGGGAAACACCATCACCGGATTCTGGCCGCTGGGTTTGGTGGCATCGACCCGGTAGTAAATCAGAACTCCAGCGGGCCATTCCGCTTCCTCCTTTTTCTTGCCCAAGCGGGGTGGTTGACCGATTTCGGCAACAAAGACCACGCTCGGTTGATCAGGGCGATCAAGTTAGGGAGAGTAATCTTTCGCGGTAGCCAATGTCCATCAGTGCCTCGAAGCGTTTCCTTGGGAGCGTTTTGGTGACTTCGGTATCGTCTTTGAGGATATTGAGCACGATCCGACGAACCGTCCCGAGGTTCTTCGCCGCGTTACCTGTATTGGTCTGGTTGTGATCTTCTCGGAAGGCGGTGTCCAAAACCCAGTGACATTGGTTCTCGATACTCCAGTGAAGACGGACTGCTCGCTGGACCTTGTCCGCATCGTCGGCACGACTGCCGATGTAATAGCACCGCTCACGTTTGCGTCGCTTACCGGTTGGAGTCTCGATGGTCTCGGTTTCTACGACACTCAGACTGGCGAGCTGTGGCCATCGGTCGCGGATTTCAGGATCCATCCAAGCTAGATTTGTCGTCGTCACGACCGTCCGAGTCGTGATGCGTCCATGCGCTTTTTCACGCTCCTGTGAGACACTCCACCCCTTGGCTTTTGCGAGGTCGAGTTGGCGCAAAGCAAAGTCGAAATGATCGATGGCCTCTTTGTGGAGGTTTCCCTGATTTCCCTTGAGGGCCAATAGATAATCGCCTCCCTTCGCGGTGATTTTTTCAGCTATATGGGTGTGGGTTCCCATCGCGTCGATGGTCACCAACTGGCCTTGGAGATCCAGCAATTCCAGTAAGCGCGGAATGGCTTCGATTTCATTACTTTTCTTCGCGACGAACTCCTGAGCTAACGTGATCCCGTTCTCTGCGGCCCAGGCACTGACAGCATGGATGGCTTCTCCACCTTTTAGGCTGTGACTACCTCGAAGCCTCTTGCCATCAAGGGCGATGATTTGATCCTTCAACACGGGTTGGAGTTTGCCGATGTGAGCGATCAGGCAGTCTCTGAATAGATCAGGATTGATAATCTGAAAGATGTTGGAAAGTGTCTGAGCGCGGGGGATTCCGTTGGGGAGTGAAATCCATTTCTGTAACCAATCGATTTGCTTTTTGCAAAAGTGTTCGATCTCGGCGAAACCGTTCATGCCGCAGAGCATTGCGGAAACGGACATGAAGAGAATTTCGCCAAAATGGTGACGAGTATTTCCTCCAGTTCGAGGGTCCTCGATGATTTCAAAAGCATCAAAGTGTTCTGGAAGTCCTCCAGAGTAGTCGGTTTTGTTGGGGTTTCTAGGCATCCAGAGAGCGTGACACTACCATATGTAGTAGTACAGCTTTTTATACTACTATATATTCCATACCCCTAACTTGATCGCCCTGGTGCAAAAGGACGCACGGAGTGATAGCTTCCCTTGGAAAGAATGATCTCGACGTTTAACTGTAGGAATCTACGTTAAAATTCGGATAAGTTACGAAACGTCATTCATAGCGTTTTTCAACACACGAACATAAAATGGACCGCCTCCTAACCTGTTTATTCCTCAGTGCTTTCAGTTCTCTTCTTCAAGCGGAGACTGTTTACTTCAACGGCAAGGATTTTAAAGGTGGCTATGTGGTTGTTCCGGACGAATTGCCAGAAGGTGACGCGAAGTTTTGGGTCGTGGTCGATACACACGGCGCGGGCGGATTGAGAAATGAAGGCATGGGGCACCGCCTGAAGAAAACACTGGAGCCGGAGCAGGTGATTTTCATCGTCCCCTCATTTACAAGCGGCTATCAGGGCGGTGATGGCAAGTGGGCTGAACAAATGGTCGACTATTTCAAGTTCGTGCAGGAACGATACCCGGTACACGACAAGATGTTCGTCCATGGTCACTCGGGTGGCGGCCAGTTCGCCCACCGATTCGCCTTTTCTGAACCGGACTACGTGATTGGTGTTTCCGCGCACTCATCCGGGTCCTGGGCATGCAGCGGTGGCTACGGCACCATCTCAACCAAGGCGAAAGGCATTCCTTTTGCCATCTCCTGTGGAGAAAATGATACCCAGCTTTCCGTGGCTGGTGCTCCATATAACCGTATCGAATGGTTCAAGCTATTCCACGAGGAAATGCGAAAGAAGGGCTTTGTTGTCGCCGGCACGACTTGGTCTGGTGCCGGCCATGGTGTTTCGACGAATCAATATGGACCTATGCTCAAGGAATGTTTCCTACTGGCAACCCAAGGAGTCATGCCGACCAGTGATTTATGGAGCGGAGAAGATCTCGAAAAAATTGCCAACGCTGCCCAAAAAAAATACGGAATCCGCTCTCCCCCAAAGCCGTATCTCAGCGCCTCAAGCCGGAAAACGATACAGGCAGCAAACGATCAGATTGTCGCGGGCAAGGCGCCCGATATTCCCGCCACCATGCGGTTTCTTTCGAGTTTCAACGCTTCACTCTGGGCCGCTGAAGAAAAATTCGCGCCACTCAAGACGCACTGTAGAACTGCGGCGGAAACCTATTTGAAAGAGAAACAGGATTCCGGAAACGCATTATCCGGACAGGCTCTGAAGCAATTCGAAAAAGCGACTGACGGCTTGGAAGTAGAACTCTAGGCGCCCTGTTCAACGCTTAAAATACCGACTATTGTCCTGGGCGCTTAGAACCAGTTTAAAATCTTCAAGATTTCCGTAATATTGAGGGATGAAAGCGAAGAATCTTCCAAGCCGCCGATTCCCAGATCGGAAAACGGACACCGCGAATGAACCTGAGAAGACTACCAAGTCTTGTCCGCTGCATCTTCACCGCATCCCCGTCCAGAAATGTTGCGGTGAAGCGCCTGGCCCGCCGACTGTGGCTGACGTTTTTTCCATGAGGCTTCTTAGCTGCTAATTTCGATTAAGGTTTGCATAGTGGATCGGAGCGACGGCTTTGATCAGCTCAATCAAATGAGCTGCGTTGTTCCTTGTTTCATCGACAAGGGAAGGATCGAGCCCCTTGCCAGTTGGGTGCGAAAAGTCGTTTGCGTATTTGTTCAACGCAGTCTTTTTGACCGGATCAAAGGTCAAATTTTGGAGTTTGTGATAGTCGCTGTCCGCCGTTGGACACATGAATTCCAAGAATTGCTCTAATACTTTTCTTATGATGTTCGGCATCGGGTAAGCGTTTTCAATCGTCCCGTCGCATGTATAGTCTCTAACCTGTTTGAATAAGAACACGTATTCGCTTCCATTCTTGGTCAGGGCGCTGTCCATTGCCTCGATCCATGATGTTCGGTCATTTCCCGCCGTTGCCTTTGCTTTAAGCATGAAAAACCCACGATCATTCCTCGCATGCGGATGATGCTTGATCCAATTAAGCAATAGCTTCAGAAAATCGAAATTGTGAGTCAGCAAAAAGACCTGTTTGGAGTCCTTTACCGCCTCTTTAAGAAAAGCGAACGCCTGATAGGTGGAACTGGCGTCCAAACTGGAAATTGGGTCGTCGACAACGACCACTCCCTTCATTTTGTCAAAATCCTGGTCTTCGAGCTGAACCGAAAAATAGACGAAAGCGATTGCTGTTTTCTCACCCTCGCTCAAGCCCTGCGCTGCTTCCGTCTTTCGGTAAATCCGGTATCCGTCGCCCTCCGGGTCGAATCGTAGTTCCTTGCGACCAAGAAAGACTTCGAGTTTTCGGGTCATGTCTTCTGCGGCTTTTTGCGTATTCGCAATGAGACCACGCTTCCGTCTGATCTCCGCTTGAAGTTCATCGAGCGAAAGCTGCCCTGAAACGGTATTACTTTCTCGAACGGCTTCCGTCTCCACACCTAGCTTCGCCAGCTCTTCGTCATATTTCTTGATCTCTGGCTGGATAGTGCTCAGGTAGTGCTTTTCAATCTGCTCCGAGGACGACGTTCTAGCCTCCTCGAAGCTAGAAGACTTCTTATTGTGCCGCCCGAGAATCTCATTGATTTTGGCGGCAGTTTCAGCCGAAGGGGTCGTATCGATTTCCACTCCGAAGGTCATTTCTTCGGTGCGGCTGCCAAGCTTCGCTTCGATCAGAGATTTACCATTAGCAATGGCTGTTCGCAGTCTCTCTACCTCCTCAAGAAGCGAGGATTTGAGTGTCTCAAATTCTTCCTGAAACTCGTCAAAAAGCTGCAATTTTGAGGGTAGAGAATGGCTCTGGAGGCTATTCGTAGCTTCGTCATACTCTGAGATAAGACTTTGCAACTGTTCCTTGAGTGCCCTGTCGGCATCATTGAAATGGGCTGTGAGAGACTTGAGCCGTTGCTCTGTCACAACGTTTCCGCAGAACTCACACTCGCTACCCTCCTCATGAAGATCGATACCACTCTCAACCCATTGGGAAATTTCTGGATTTTCTTTCAGCCGTGCTATCACGGCTGCTTCTACTGTTTCGAGCAATAACTTCGTCGATTCTCTGGTTAGCGTATTGATGTCGGATTCAATCGAACCCATTTTAATTTTGGCGATTTCGTCGAGCTTTTTTTGCTCGGCAGTGAGGCTGAGTTGTTCCAACTCCTCGTCACTACAAACCTTAAATTTCGTGATCGTCTTGTAGGCAGAATCCGCCTGAGGTTTTCTATAGGTTCTTGATGTAAGCCCCTTCGTTGCGAGACCGATTTGGCTAGCAATACTCGTGAACTCCTTGCCTCGCGCTTTTTCTTGAGCCTCTATATTGCCAGTCAGTTCCTTGAGCTTATCCTTGCGCTCTTCAAGTTCTTTTTCGTTGGCAGCGAGTTCGACTTGTAGCTCCTTTTGATCCTCTCCAATGATGAAAATCGGATTCAACGCACCCTCGATTTCACCGATGTTTAAGCGGACATAATCGGCATTGAACACCCGTATAGGAACGCTGCCAGTATCAGTTTCTTTTAGGGAGCCATTTTCTGTTTCAAGGGAATACTTAAGTTCAGAGAACTGTTCGCATTCACCCGTTGCGAAATGCGAAAAAAGCCGTGAAAGGGTCGTCTTGCCCGATCCATTCGAGCCATAGATAATATTGAACCGCTTGAATTCATTCAAAGTGTTTCCAGTCGGCCAGCGGTAGCCGTCGAAGACGCCCATATTACTGACGCTTTTGACTTTCTTAATCATGTGTAGACTTGGTTTGTTGGATCTAGAAGATTACTCAGTGTCATCAGACTGACTCAGCGTTCTAGCCTCCTCGAACTTTTCATTCATCGTGGGGTTTTTCCGCGTAAGCTTTTTCACTGTTACGTCTTGTGCCTTATCGTTTGCAAGTCGGAGATTGTTCTCCGACTTCAGAAGGGCGTCTCTCGTTTTCTGGAGGTGATTGATGGATTTATCGATTTCAGAAACTGCTGTTTGGAATTGTCTTGAGGCGAGATCATAGTTCCTGCCAAACGCGTTCTTGAATTGCTCCAAGTCGCTCTCGAAGTTCGTCACGTCGATATTCTGAGCCTTCACCAGTGCGAGTTCATTTTTGTAACTCAGGGAATTCATCGCTGCGTTTCTGAGCAGCATAATCATCGGGATGAAAAATTGAGGCCTAATGACATACGTCTTCTCATAGCGGTGAGAAACATCGACGATACCTGTATTGTAGAGTTCACTTTCAGGCTCCAGCAATGAGACCAGTATGGCGTATTCGCAGCCTTTCTCGTTCCGGTCTTTGTCCAGTTCCTTAAAGAAGTCTTCATTCTTCTTTTTGGTCGCCGTGGTATCATTTTCATTCTTCATCTCGAACATGATGGAAACGATCTCCGTTTTGTTTTCATCCATGTCCTTGAAAACGAAGTCACCTTTGCTGCCCGAGCTGGCATCGTTGTCCTTTTCAAAATACGCCCGGGGAAAGGCGGTTGCTCGGATGCGGTTAAACTCTGTCTCACAATGTTGCTCAAGGGTTTCACCCATCATCTTCGTCGAGAGTTTCGCTTTCAAATCCTTCAGCCGCTCAATGGCTTCATCCCGATCCTTCAGTTGAGTCTCATACTTTTCTTTGAGAGCTTTCTCGGCTACCTGCTTTTCGAGGGCAGCCTGGTCTAGACTGTGTTTGAGTGTATCCCGTTCTTTTTCTACAACACTCACCGCTTCGTTTATTGCCAGCTTTTGGCTGACGTCTTTGGATTCCAATCGATTTTTCAGTTCTTGGACAACCGCCTTCTGCTCCTGAATCTCAGTGCGCAAAGCGCTGCTGACCTTTTGTTCTGTCAGCTCGACGGCACTGGCCTTATCTTTCTCGGCTTGCTCTGTCGCCTTCTGAGTATCCAACTTGGCTTGCTTCAGTTGGTTCAGGAGGTCATTCCGCTCTTTTTCAACCGCCGAAACGGCACTGTTGACTGCCAGTTCCTTCTCAGTCTTGCCCGCGTTTAACTGCGCCTTCAGCTCATTGATAGTGGCTTCTTTTTGCTGAGTCTCTGCCTGTAGTTCACGGCCCAGCTTCTCTTTGGCAAGTTCCACTGCATTGAGTTTTTCCTTCTCCGCCAGCTCCAGCCTTTCGTGAAGCTGTGCGTCGAACTCCTTATCTCGGACTTGTTTTAGAATGGTGGCATAGCCAGCTTCATCTACCTTGAAGGCCTTCCCGCAATGGGGGCATGAAATTTCTGTCATCGTTTTAATACTTATAGAATTATAGTTAGATTGCGCACGTATCGGAGGAGTCAATCCTCGCCTTTTAACATTTTCAGACCTGATAGTTAGTGAGTGGCTGGAACAGCAGGAAGCTGTGTAAAGATTGAATTTACGTAATCTTGGAGCGCGAGAGTAAGCATCCTCGTCATTCAGGGAAAGCGCGGTTTCACGCTGAAATTTTCCTGATCCTCCAGTCCAGCCCCTCCGCACCCGGATGGAAAGGCGGATCTTTCGGGAGGAGGACGGATTTTCCGGCGAGTTCCAGCAGTTCCTTTTCGTCGTTGGAGCGGCGGAGATCGAGGATGAGGCGGCGGAAGGCGCTTCTGAAGAGGGAGTCAGGCGGTCCTGCAGTCGGCCACCCGCAGATCCGGCCACGCGGTCTGGATCGATTCCGTCAAATAGGTGACCCGCGCTCGGCACTGTCAAATTTCCCCGAATACTTGGCGTGGCCCGCCCTTGAGCCGAAACCGAAATTACTCTGCGAATTGCACGACCAAAAAATCCATGGCAAATCCCAAAACAGCAGCTTTAATTACTTCCATGAAATTCACAGCAATCCTCTGGGCTCTCTCCCTCACTTTCCTCTCCGCCCAAGAACCATTTGAGGTCGGCAACTTCACTTTCAAGCCCGGCAAAGCCTGGATCACCGCACCCACCGGCCCCATGGTCAAGGCCGCCCTCAACCACGGTGAAAAAGACGGCCCGCTTCTCAAATTCTATCACTTCGGCCAAGGCCAGGGCGGTGGCGTCAAAGCGAATCTCGATCGGTGGAAAGGACAGTTCAAAGACGGTGAGGCCAAGGTCACCCCGGAGGAAAAAACCTTCGGCGACCAAAAGCTCACTACCGTCACCATGACCGGCACCTACATGGTCGGCCCTCCCTTCGGTGGCAATAAGGTCGCCACTCCCGACCAAATGCTTCTCGGGGCCATCATCCCACACCCCACCGGAGACGTTTTTTTAAAAATGACCGGTGCGGAAGCCGACCTGAAAAAACTCAAAGCCGACTTCGACAGACTAGTCGCCAGCGCTTTCGAGAAAGCCGTCGAGTAAAGTAAAAAGTTACCAGGATTCGCATCGTGAATTTACCGTCATTCGGCATGTTGGTGGGGAGCTATCTGCGTTTTCTAACATTTTCAGAAGTGAGAGTTGGCAGATATGTGCGGAAAGGCAGGATTGTGTTTCCGAACGAGGAGGAAACGGGCGGTGAAGCGGTCGCGGAGATCCTGGCCCCATGG
>Ga0222660_1000587_pt1 | contig 15804 bp, 21 predicted proteins | sample AntAcemetagen549_FD_179832 | JGI IMG/M metagenome (GOLD analysis project Ga0222660, IMG submission 179832) | Saline water microbial communities from Ace Lake, Antarctica - #549 | ecosystem: Environmental > Aquatic > Non-marine Saline and Alkaline > Saline | place: Antarctica: Ace Lake...
GATCGAGCGAACCCTCCACCGCTGGCACTCGGACTGCGGATCATGCTTGGGGCTCATTGTGCGCCCTCCTGGTTGGCACCCCTCGCGCCAGCGGTTCCGGGCCGCTCATCGCGGACGTTCTGCAAAAAATGAATCCGGTAGTATTTTTCGACCCATCCGGGAATCGGACATCGCCCAACGTCGATTTTCTGAACCGGGAATGTGATTGTTCGACTGGCATATCCCCGCGAAAATCGGACGTGTGTTACCCTGTCGCGATTTTCCCAAATGCGCCACCTCCATCGGGGAGTCATCTCTCTGTATTCTATATTTTTATTTCCGCGCTCCGTCTCATCGTACCAGTGATGCGTAAGAACAAAATGCAGAACAAAGCGATCGAGCGAACCACCGTCCCTGCGGGACTTCTGGCATGGGATATGCGTTATTTTAGTTGTCATGATTTTTAGTTTTTTGGTTGGTTGTTTGAGATTCTGACCCGGCATCTCCCATGCCAGAAGCAAGCAGTGGCCGCTCATCGCGGACGTTCGACAAAGAAATGAGTCTCCCCCGTAAATCACCCCACATAAAATATGAGCAAAAAACCAACAAACGCCGGTAAAGCATGGACGCCAAAAGCCGTCCAAGAAGTGAAGCAACTCGCCAAGGGGAACACCCCGACAAGGCTAATTGCAATGAAGACAGGTCGCAGCGAGGCATCAATCCGGGGGGTTGCGTCCCAAGAGAATATATCTCTGAAGCCAACAAATCAGTCTCCATACAATCGCCGCAAGAGTTCCTGATTACATCAGTCGCTTCCTCGTAGATTGCCCTCTCTCCATCTGTCCATTGATGGGAGCGGTCCGCGAGAGCTATGCCCAAAGAGTCGAGCGCACCTTGAACAAGGAATAAATCGAACAAAGCGATCGAGCGAACCCTCCACCGCTGGCACTCGGACTGCGGATCATGCTTGGGGCTCATTGTGCGCCCTCCTGGTTGGCACCCCTCGCGCCAGCGGTTCCGGGCCGCTCATCGCGGACGTTGGGAAAGGAAATAAGATCACCATGAATTTCAATCCTCCATTCGCCAGGCAATTCCTGGATTCCACCGAGGCCGAGGCCATCCGCACACTTCGACCGGGCGGCCCTCTCGATAAGATTTCTATCGCCACACGATGCAAGAATTGCGGAACAGAAGTCCTCAATCCTTTGCGATGGTTTTACGATTGCGAATTTATCTGTTCCTGCGGAGGGGAGTTCGACCGAGAACCACTGAATCAATTCCTCATAGAAGACACGATCAAGCGCCTCATTGCTACAAAGACGCCGGACGAGATCATTGATATCGGAAAGGATACCGACTGCGATGCATAATTCCCGAGGAGATAAAATCCCAACAATGCGATCGAGCGAACCACCGTCCCTGCGGGACTTCTGGCATGACTCCTGCGGATCCGCTTCGCGGGCAGGATTCACGCCAGAAGCAAGCGGTGGCCGCTCATCGCGGACGTTCGGAAAAATATGAGGAAAGACTTCGGCCAAGAGTTCCCGCAGCTCTGGGTCTCTGGTTTTCATGAGCGCCTTCCGTAATTTTCTGAGAGCGGCAACCTCGATCATGTAGATCGTGCTTTTCCCCACATCACAGAATGCCGCGATCTCTTCGAGGGTCCGGCGTGATCCGGGAGGCGTGGTCGCCCATGCTACCGCGATTCCAAGATCTGTGTCGGAACTACGAGAAAATTTCCGAACAAAGCAATCGAGAGAACCCCTGCCCGCGTTGGTATCGATCTTGTTTTTCATGCGTCCTCCTTCGCTGGCAGGGGCCTCTCATTGCGGACGTTCGCTGAAATAAGCTCGTTATGGGCCTGAATCGCATTGGTAATTTTCCGCATAAATTCGATAGTCAACTCACCATTATTCCATCCGAGTGCGACGGAGAGACATTCCGACTGCTTGGTTGATGCGTCCCGCCATGCGCCCCGATCCCGCTCCAGCTTCCGACAAAGTTCATACGCGTTCCCGTTCCTTCCCCCCGACCAAAGGCACGCCTTAAGGTGTGCATCAGTTTCCGGCGTATCTGTAATAATAGGGCGAACAAAGCAATCGAGCGAACCCCTGCCCGCCTTGGTGTCGATCTTGGTTTTCATGGTGTTTTTTTGGTGACTGGATCTTTAGCCTGAAGCATCGTCATTAGGTGATTTGCTTGCGATTTTGCGTCATCGAGTGCGTTGTGATGAGTGCCACCGCGCATCATCGGCACGTCGGGGTGCAGACTCTTAACCGTCCGATAACATCGGTCATTGTAGTATTTCCACGGTCGCCGCATTCGCGCGCGGTCGTAGGCATCGGATAGCAGCACGTTGTCGAAGCTCGCGCCATTCCCCCACACTTCGGCGTCGAGGGCATCCACCCATATCGAGAAGCGCATCAGCACTTCCGCGAGTTTGCCGCCGGGTTGGGTGATTTCTTTGCGCGCGTCGTCGTCCTGTTTCATCCACCACAGGACGGTCGAGACATCCATGTGCAGTCCGAGATTCACGCAGCTTTCGGCGTCCACGCGCTCATAGAAGCTGTCGAGAATTTTGCCGCCGCCGAACTTCACCGCACCGATGGCGACGATTACAGAGCCGGGTTTGTTTCCCAGCGTTTCGAGGTCGAGCATTATTTGAGGCGTTGCGCTCATGATTCACCCTCCGCCTTCGCAATCAGGATTTTCGACCAATCGCCATAGAGCCACCCGCGCAGGTTCTTCTGATCGGCATCAATGAAGATATTCGAGGCCTGGGCGCTACTCATCTTCAGGGTGGCCCCGATCTCAGTAAAGGTCATTCCCCCGATCCGTAGCTCGTAAATTCTGCGGCTCCGGAGCTTTGTTGAATCTGCGTTCATAAACAGTCACTGAGGCCACTTTTGCCTTCCTGGTACTCGATCGCCAGCGCGCACGCGTGGATCCGTTGATTCAGCTCCGAACAATCCGCCGCCGAGTTCAGGAACGGCTTGCGAGCAAACTCCCGCCGCAAGCGATCTAGGGCCGCTTGATAAAGCGCCCCGGCTTTCCCATAGAGCCGCGCGGGGCCACCTTCCGGTTTCCACCAACTCGCCGTCCAGGGCCAGCCCTCCGGCGCCGTGGTGCTAATATTGCCATTGGTCTGCACCTGGCGTGCGGCCTCTTTCACGTAAGCCGCCGCCGCAGACTCGAGTTCGCCATCGCAGTGGATGTCGTCATGCTCTTCGTTGTAGCCTTCCTGCTGCACCTGGCGCGCCCGTTCCTCCCGGATCCGGAGCTGCCCAAGGGTGGGTTCCTTGGCGGGAATGGGAGCCCTCTTGGCGGGAGCCCTCTTGGCGGGAGCCCTCTTGGCGGGAGCCCTCTTGGCGGGAGCCCTCTTGGCGGGAGCCTTCTTGGCGGGAGCCTTCTTGGCGGGAGTCTTTTTTGGAGTCTGCTTCATGGTGTGGTTTTTAGTTAGTTATTTTTCTGGAAAATTTTCTTCACTTCGACGTTTTCGCGCCTCGCGCTAGTAGGATCCTCCGCCCCGGGAGTTTCCCGCGCCGTCGGCAATGTAATCGGCCTCATCCGTCGCGAAGTAGCGCAGGCAGTCCACAGGATCCTTGCACGCGGCCTTCTCGCCATCGTGCCGGGTGTAAGTCTGCAAGGCCCAAATGAGGTTTTGACAGACCTCGGAGACGTAGAGGTTCGGTTCATTGAGCAGTGCGCAAAGCGGTTCCTCCGGATTCCAGGCCAGCAGATCATTAATCGCGATGACCCCTTGGTCTTCGGATATTCCAGACGCCTGGTCGAAGAGCATTGAGGGACCGACCAGCTGACCCTCTTTGTGTTGCTCGTCCAGGAACATGTCCATCAGCGACACGCCGCCCTCGTCCTCCGTGATGGCGCCGGCCTTGCCCGACCGGGGGTCAAACTTGCGTTCAAAGACGGTCTCCGTTTTCTCCACCTTCTGCCAGGCACCGTCTTTCCACAGCCAGCCCTCGGCCGAAAGGATGAGCCGCTTGTATTCGATGATTCCAAAACCCAGCGAGGGCTGGGCCGGCCCTTGTTGGCCGTCCCATTTGCGGCCATCCTCGGCCGTCACCGCCCACTCGCCGTACGTGGGCACATCGGGCCATTCGCGATAAATGAACCTCCGGCCTTGATCGTCCGTCAGAGTCCAGAGCTGGAACATATTCCGCGCCCCGGCGGGATCCGCGTAATGCCGGCGCGTTCCGGGCCCAGCCAGCACTTCGGCCATCTTCTCCCGATTCAACACATGTACCGCTGAGAAGCGGGGGAAACAACTGCCCACCGTGTTGCGAGCATAGCCATAAGCCCGCTGCTCGATCTCCGTGCTGGTGCGCCCGGCCAGCACCGACTTCATCCCTTCGTATCCGCCAAATGGGTTCATCTCGCTGAAGAAATACATGATGTTCGTATCCTTCAGGACCGACTTTTGCTTGTAAGGCATCGTGCCCGGCGGGCAGTCGGGCACGTGAACCTTCTTCGCTTCCAGCAGCTCGGCGGGCCGGGGCTCCACCGTGGCCGCTCCCAGCACCACCTCGCGCACCGCGGGCGTGATTCCTTTGATCGGCGTGTATCCCCAGATCATTTTTCCCTGACACCGCGGCAGTCGGTAAAGCAAAGTCTTCAGCCATCCGAGGGGCAGACTTTCATCCGCGCAAATCAGCGTCCAGCCCGTGCCCTCATAATCCCCGATGTCCTGCTTGTAAGCTCCGAAGACCCCGATCGATCCATTCGGCATAACAAACTTTCCATCCGAGAATCCATTGCCCACCGTGTAATTGATCTTCCGAACGCGATCGCGTTTCGAGTTGGGCACCCGCAATTCTTTGGGCAGATAGTGCCACACCACCGCATGATGCAGGAGGATCGACGGCTTCTCCGCTTCGTGCAAAAACAGCACCTTGCTGCCGGGCGTCTCACACATCGTCTCCACGCCCTTGCGGCACATATAGAATGTCTTGGCCGAACCATTCCCGCCGAACAACGCCAGCATGAGACTATCTTTCAACACCTCATCGGCATCGCGCCAGCAGTCCAGATAATAGCCATGCCGGAACGGATCCTCGCGCTCCAAGCGAATCAGATCCTCGCGCTCCAACAGCACCTCGCGCAAGCGCTCCGGATCCAACTGCATCGCCTGCTCCCGGGTGGGAAGCTTCAGCACAGGGTGCGGGGTGGGGGTGAAATCGCTCATCCGTCCGCCTCCGTAAGCGGCTCATGCACCGTGAGGCGCTGGGGCTGCAACGCCTGGCCGAAGGTGTAAACCTCCAGCCAGATCGTTCCGGTTTGATGCACGGCCAGGATCTCCTCCGGAGTCAGCTCATACCGGGAGATCACCGCCACCGCTGGCGGTTGATCGGGATCGATCTGATACCCGACCTTCACCGCCGGCAGCGGGAGGCATTCCGGCTGGTCCGCCGCAAACACGCTCTCCGGCAATTCCGGGTGACTTGGCAAGACAGGGCTGATCGCTTTCATTTCGTCGCCCCCTTCTTCGCCTTCGCTGCGGGTTTTCCAGACGCCTGCACAGAAGATTTCCAAGGAGGGAGCTTGAGCCCCAGGGCCTTCGTGGCGGTCTTGAGATCGGCGGACCAATCGTCCTCCCGTTGCCACCGGCGGGGACGGAGACGTTCAAAGAAAACTTCCAGAGCAAAGCCCCGCAGATCTTTACCGCTCGCTTTCGCAAAGTGTTTCCGCATGATCCCGGTCACCTCGTCGCCGTTCCCATTCGGCAAATCAACGCCCCGGCGCCTGATCACGCACTCGGCAGACTCCGAGATCTCGTAGTCTTCCATCATGATGTCGAATAAGAATTGCCAAAGCCCCGGACCTTCGGGCAGGGCGGCAACCTTGCCGGCCAGTTCGTCGAACTTATGCTGACGGACCTCGCTCTCTTTATCGGCAAGCTCCTCCTTTTCTCGCTCGGCTTTTTCTTCCGGATTCTCCGGCGCATCCTCGCCCTTGCCCTCCAGTTGTCCCAACTGCTCGAGCGCGGCCAGCACCGCAGGTTTGCTGTAAAGCTCGATCAGCTTCTCGGCCTCCCGGGGGCTACGGCCGTAAATGATGGGCGGTGCGGATTTGCCAAGCAACTGCTTCCAGGTCTTCCCGCTGACCTTCGACTCGTAACAATCTTGATCAATGACCACATGGGTTTCGCCATTGGCTCGGAAGGCATACCATGCCAGCACCTCGCGGCATTCCGCCAGGGTGAGGGCCTGCTTGCCGTCCTTGATGAGTTTTTCCCGTTCGATCTCCCAAGCCTGGTCAAACTTCACCCGGACCGCTTCGCCGGCGACCAAAGTTTTCGACTCACGAAAGGACATCACCGCCCCATCGTCGCCGTATCCCCCCTTGAGGATCTTCTTCGCCAGGGCACTCTGGGCCTTGGCCTCCGGCACGCTGGCGATCAGCGCCGCATGAGAGGGCGGGAGCTTGCCTTCCAGGGTGGCCGTCTTCACTTCCTCCGGGAGATCAAGCAAGCGCATCCGCTCGTAAACGAGGCTCTTGGAAATGTTCAGCCGGGTGGCCACCATTTCCACCGCTTCCTTAGCCTTCGATCCCTCGCCTTTGTAAATCCGGACAAGCTGCTGATATTTCTCCGCCTCTTCGATCGCGTTCGGATCTTCACGCTGGAGATTCTCCACCGCCTGGTCCTCGATCGCTTGCTTGTCCGTGGCCACCTTGATGATGGCCGGGACGGTGAGCATCCCCGCCATGCTGGCCGCACGCCAGCGGCGCTCTCCGGCAATTAGCTCATAGACGGGTTTCTGAAGAGCTTTCGCAAGCTTCATGCCCTCGGCTTGGGTGAGGCCCTCTTTCACCCGGGTGCCGTCCCGCGATAGCACATGGCAGACCCGCGGGTCACCATGTCCGTCCACGGCATACCCCGGATTTTTCCGCACAAGAATCGGCTGCAAGATCCCGCGGGCTTTCAGATCTTCGGCAAAGAGCTGCAAAGCTTCTTGGTCAAAATGTTTTCGGTTGAAGGGCGAGCGCCCAATCTGTTCCAGGGCCAGCATGGTCAGAGCGCCCTCCGTCGTTGTTGTCGTTTGGTTGGACATAAAAGTGTTAAAATTGGGAGGGGTTGAGGTTCACTATTGGCGCTTCTCTTCATCGTTGCTGTAGAGGGGCAGATCGATCTCGTTGCCTTCTTTGTCCACGTTTACAAAGCGGGCATAATCCTCCAGGAACCGCATGGCGAAGCCGCCCACCGGGCCATTGCGCTGCTTGCCAATAATCACCTCGGCCGCCTGGCGCTCATCTTTCTCCGCGCTGCTTTTCTTCGGCCGCCAGGGGAAGATCACGATATCGGCATCCTGCTCGATGGATCCGCTCTCACGCAGATCGCTAAGTTTCGGCGGACCATTGCGGGTCTCGGCCTCGCGGCCAAGCTGGGAGAGCGCGATGATGGGGAGATTTAATTCCTTCGCGCACGCCTTGAGCCCGCCACTGATTTCGGAGATCTCGATTTGTCGATTCTCCTGGCCGCGCTTCGTGGTCGAGCGCATGAGCTGGAGATAGTCCACCACGATGGCCCGGACATTGTATTTGACCACCGCCCGCCGGGCCCGGGAGCGAAACTCCTGAATGCTGAGCCCCGCAGTGTCGTCGATGTAGAGAGATTTTTTCGAGAGATCGATGCCGGTGCGGGCAATGCCATCCATCTGCCCCTTGGCCATAAACCCATCCCGCATCCGCTGGAGGTTCACCTTGCTGTTGCTGCAAATCTGCCGCTCCATCAGTTCCACTGCGGGCATCTCCAGGGAGAAGATGGCCACGGCATCCCCTTTTTTCATCAGCCGGGTCTCGCCCTTGATGAGCTGCCGCCGTTCGGTGGCAATGTGCTCCGCAATCTGCATGGCAATCGCGGTTTTTCCCATGCTCGGCCGGGCCGCGATAATAATGAGGTGTCCCTCGCGAAAACCGCCGGTCATGCGGTCGAGATGCACGATGCCTGTCTCTTGACCGATCGTCCGTCCGCGGGATTTGAATGCGGCATCCATACGGTCAAGGGCCTCCATCACCGTCGGCCCGATCGGCAGGAGAGCATCAGCGCGCTTGCTATCGGTGCGCAAACGCATCATGGCCGCCTCCACATCATCCAGCAGAGTGTCGGTCTCGCCGGTGTCGTCGTAGGCTCGATCGATCAATCCCAGGCATTCCTCGATGATCTTCCGCCGGCGGAATTTCTCCGTCATGATCCCGATGTAATAGCCGACATTGCTGGCCGTCGGCACAAACACGAAGAGATCAGTGAGCGCCCCGGCCCCGCCCACACGCTCCAGGTCGCCCCGGTCCTCGATCCAACTCGTCACCGTGATCAGATCGATCGGCTTATCCGCTTGGTGCAGCTCCGCGATGTGGGAGAAGATCCGGCCCAGCACGGGATCATAAAAATATTCCGCCGTCAGCCACCCGTATTCCGAGAAGACTCGGTTGGGTGCCTGCATGGCGCTGGAAATGACGCCACGTTCAGCGTCGGTATTTTGCGGGATGGATCGCAGGATGGATTCAGAGTTGGACATAATCGGCTTCAGAGAAGGGGTTGCGAATTTTCGGCTGAGGCATCATCAGCCCCGGCCTCTTTCTTTTTTTTGCGGGAGACCTCGAGCACAAGAGTGCGCACGCTCTCGGCGAGTTGCTCAAAGTGATCGGGGGCGTTAAACTCGGGATCGAGTTCGGTCAGGATCCCTCTCCAGTCGTCTGGAATCTCTGGCGCTCTTTCTTTTTTATCTGCTCCAAATCGGACCTTGAGGGCCCGGGCAGACGCGCAGGCTTTCACGACCTCATCCGACCAGTGATTAAGCAAGGCCCCGAGGGTGGTGCGCCGATACTCGGCGTTCTCACCAGTTCCAGACGGCTGTGTGAACCACCATTCCAGCGCATCCCAATCTTCCGGAGCCGTGCTTGCCACCGCCGCTTTGTTTTTTTTCCATGCTGCGGATTGCCCTGAGTCCAGAAGGGTTGAGGATCGAATCTTGAGCAAAGCCTTAGCGCGATTCAGGATCTGATCAGCTTCAGGAGATTTCCTCGGAACTGTCCCCTTGGGGACTTTAGGGGTACTGTACTCTTCTCTTCTCTTCTCTAGTAACGGTGGTTGCGTTACCTCTGTAACGGCAGTTGCGTTATTATTCTTTCTGAGGGTGGCAATCCGTTCCTTTCCAAGTGCCCTAGTCTTAGCACCTTCTGAAAGATGGCGTTCAAAGTTTGGAATTTTGAACGGGCCGTCTGTTCCTTCGCTAGATTGAAGCCAGCCAACAGAAATGAGAGCACCAGTGAATCCTTGGTGTTGTATGATATAATCGAGCGTTACTTTAGTAACGCTGCGAGCGTTACTATTAGTAAGATGATCATCGCACCAAATCCAAAATTTCATGCACAACCCAAAGGCGTGAGCCGGATGAATCTCAAGGATCTCCGAAAGCTGAAGCACCTCGGGTTTTAACGATGTCGATTTCTCGACCTTGATCCAGTCGCCAGCCATTACCGTGTCTTCCTCCTGGTGCTCGATCGCGGGGCCTGCGTGAGTGCCGTGCGCTTCGCCCAGGCTCGTAGCGCGTCAGCCACGACAGATAGCGATGCTCGATCAGGGATCCCGGCGCGGGCGTCGTTAAACGCCACGGCCTGTTCAATATGTGTGTGGTTTCTAGTCATGGTCATTGAGAGTCATTGCAGCCAGCTCCGGCCTTGTTTCCTGCTGCCACGTGTACCGAGCCCGGACACGGCGACGCGGTTTTCATTTCACCTCCATCCCCAGCAGATCCTTCCTGCTGGCTGCAAAAATTAGTCATCATCCAGGCCTCATAACTTCGGCGCTCCTCCATTCGGCGTCGCCGGGCAATCCGCTTCGCCAGATCCAGGCCCCGCGACGGCTCCGCAAACAACATCACCACCGGAGCCACCGCCCTTTTTTTTCGGAAACGCATTACCATCTTCCGCGCCACCGGGGACACCGGCCCTCCTGCACATAGACGTCGGGGAACTCACCGCCAGGCTTGGCTGTGATCTCCATCCCTTGCATAAAATTCCGATTGTCCCGCACCTGCACCCGCACCAGGCCGCCGTCTTTTTTTCGAGCGTCGAGAATCTTGGGGTTGCGAGCGATGCAGTGGACCGTGAGCGTTACCGGATCATCCTGCTTAGCCAGCGCCTCGCCAGAGGCCTCCGAAGCTGCGAAAGCTTCCAACGCACCCCATTCTTTTTTCAGCCACGCCACGGCCGATTCTGTGAGAAACACCCGGTTCTTTTTTTTCTGCCAGTCCCGGTCCTTGATCAGGACCTTGATCCGCACATCCCGAAGGCTCTCGCGGCTCAAACCCATCTCGTCCGCCAGATCGCCTTCATACACCGTCGCCTCCTCATCAGGCAGCGCCGGCCGTGTCTCAATCATTCGAAGTAGCCCTATGTGGGCATCGGCCAAAGTGGCCTTTTGTTCTAAATTCGCTTCCATGTAATCAATTAGGATTGTTGACCCCCTCGCCTTCGGCGGCCCCCCTCCCCCCCTGCTGCTGGCCCTCCGAGGGTTGAGAGGAAATGTTACTCTGTCCGTTACTTCTTCCGTCGTCAGAGGGTAAAGCAGAAGATTCACAATCACCAGACCCGACAAAACCAGAAGATTCAACCCCGCCCTTTTGTCCCGCTTCCCCCGAGGATGAACCCATTTCAATCACCTCCGCGTCTGCGGCTGGGAGCTGGTCAATCAAATCGTTGAAGCTCGCGTGTTGCAGCTTGTCGCCGGCCGTGGTGCCAATGATGGACGTTGCTTCGCCGCTGAGCAGCTGGTGCTTCTCGGCCAGGATCCCCAAGGCGATCACGGACTCCTTCGCGTTCATGGTCGGCGCCAGCTCGATGACCCGCTCGGTCACCATCCGGAGTCCGGTCCGAACATTCCGGAGAATGCTTTCTTTTATGCGCTCTATAGGAATTTTTTCTCGATCCCGGACCGCATTGATGGTGTTCCGGCTGACCTTGGCGAGCTTGGCGATATAGGTATCGGGGATCGTGCACTCTGCGATCAGCTCCACGATGGCCTGATAACGGTCAGGATGCTGGCCAAACAGACGCTCTCCCGTAAAATCCCCATGTTGTTCCAGAGTTTCCAAATTTTCGGAAAAAAAAGAAAAGGCGGGGGTGTCCAAGCGTCTGGACTCGGCGGCGAGAATCAAACTCTTGTCCGGTGTCATGCGGGCCTCCCAATGCTTCGCTCCTGCATAAGGCGCTCGATTTCCTCGCCTGGGATCCGGACGGCCTGAGCGGTTGGCATGTAGGCCGTGATCACGCCCGCCTTGATCTGCCGCAGGATCGTCTTCCGGTGGACTCCCAGGGCAGCCGCAACCTGTTCAGGCGAAAAAAAGCGCCGAAGGTTCCCGGCCGCGTCTGTGGCGATTCGCTTCATGCTCGATATCCGCGAGGGAAAAGTTTTTTGCGCAACCTGGAAACCACCACCCGGAACTCTGCGGGCGGCACCCGCAAGCTGGCTTCGCGTTCGCCTTCGCGTGCCCGTGTCTTGGCCTTGGACAATGGCTCGCGCTTCTTCATCGAGATCCTCCAGCGAAGACCATGGCCATTGCACCCGCAAAAAAAAGAGGAGCGCAAAAATTCACAAGCGCCTGGAGGGAAACGAGAAGATCGAAGGACATCACCGATCCCTCCTCTGCGAGCCAGCAATAGAGGCCAACCGACGGCCATCATCTTCGCGGCGCACCCGGGACTTAAACCGGAACGACATGAAATTCCGCAAAGAATTGCTCACGTTTCGGCATTGCCGGAACTCAGCCGCACCAAGCCGCCAGCCCTTCAGCGAAGAATGATAATCGCAATACTCATCATGCATCTCATCCGCGGCGATCAACTCGGCATCCGACAAATAACAAAGCCGAATCGACCCCTCGAAAGAATCATCCGTGTGCCAGGCAGGGAACGGGAGAGCGAGTGGCGCGATCATCGCGCGTCCTCCAGCTGGCGAGGGATGGAGGCTTCAGTCGGCAGTCGTAACGTGATGTTGAGAAAATGTTCCGTCAGCGAACCAGCACCTGCCAGAGTGGCGGACTTCTCGAACTGCGTTACTTCGTTCGGCTTCAAGATCGCTCCAAGGTCGAAGCGGATCATCGTAGATTTTTGGAGTGTTGCGGTCATGATTTTTGCGATTAGGTAACCGGGATAATACTAAAACGCAAGTCACGCAAGTAAAAACTTGCGATTTAGGAATTTTTCTACTATTCAGGTCTCAATGAACCGAGTTACTGAAGTGACAGCCGAGAACCTGAGGTTTATTCGAGGCACAAAAGGGATGACCCAAGAAGAACTTGCGGAAATGCTTGGAATCCCGATCAATGCAATTTCGAAGATTGAATCCGGAAGCCGTTCGCTCGCCCAGTCGGAGAAAAAGCTACTCGACCTCTACTTCTTCGGGAAACTGCCAGAAGGCATCATCCGGCCAAGCGAAGAACTTTGGCAGACCCTTGATTTCACCGACCAAGAATGGAAGATCGTCCAAACGCACTCCAATCGGGCCGGGCAAACACCGGCCCAGTGGATTCGCACACAAATCCTCGGCTACTTGGCATACTCCGCCGCCGCGCAGGACACCCCTGATCAAAAAGACGGAACAGCCGGGTGATCCTCGGCCCCTGGCCGGGATCAGGATAAGGAGAAGGAGAAAGAAATCTTCCTTCTAAAAATTCTCGAGAATTTTATCCGAATTCCACGCCGACAAAGCGATTCCAATCACCGCCATCGCAAATCCCAAAGCCAACACTGATTGACCGACTATAAATTGCCATACCGCTGGTTCCAATAATTGAAGCCCCGTAGAAATTAACTCACCAAAAGCAAACAAGACAGCCACCACACAAGCCCCACGCCGACTAGGACAGATCCAGAGCCCAGAAAAAGTCACAGCCGTTCCATGCGCTATCCCCAGAGAAGCTTGAAAACAGATCCCCGTGATCCAGTATTTCCCAAAATGCCCAACTTCTGAGATTGATCCCATCGCATCAGGAGAAAATCGGAAACCAACCAGGAAACTGTACAAGATAGAAGACAAAAGAAATGCGGCAATCATCGACGGCAGCAAAATAATCCAGCGTAAAGCATTTTTCATTTTTCCAAAGGCTGTCAGAGCCTCCATTCGTCCACTTCTGGCTTGCCGCCGTCCCACAACTTGAGGCCAAATGAACATAATCCGACGGACCCAAGAAGACACACCACAAAAATCCCTCCTCCACCGATCAGGACCGCCGCGATGATCAGAACAATGCACAGAATATTCTTCATTTCCAAAACCCTGACCAATTCGTGAAAATTTCACAATGAAAACCATCTCTTCTCTCATCCTCGCCATTCTCCTCACCGGCTGCGCGACGCCATACGGCCCGCGAGGCATCGCCGGAGGATACAGCCACACCCAGATCCAGAACGACATCCTGACAGTACAGGTCAACGGAAACGCCTACATCAACAAAAACCTGACCGAATACTACGCTCTCGTGCGAGCAGCAGAACTGACCATCCAGAAAGACCGGAATTATTTCCGCATCCTCGCCGGAGACACCGACATCAATACCACTCATATTTACACCCCAGGGCAAACTTATGTGAACAGCAACACCTACGGCAACGCGAATACCAGCGGCTACGCTTACCCCGTCGGAGACACCGTCTATGGCAGCAGTTCAACCGCCTACAGCGCGAACACCTACACCAGCGCTTACAGCACGCCCGGATATTCCAGCACCCAAGAGAAGCCAACCGTAACTATGACCATCCAGACCCTAACGAGCCAGCATTCCCCGTGCCTTGATGCCCGTCAAGTCATCACCGGAGCCCTAGCGAAAGGCTTGAAATTGGAGCCTGCGACAATCGCAAAATATGGGACAACCACCCAATGAAGCACGACGAAATTATGATCATCCGCCAAAATGGGAATCTCTCGTGGAGAAGAGAAGTCGCACCTCGGATCACGCGGATTTTCGGAAGCCTTCAAGAGGACGTCAGGAAAAATATCTCAAATAGCCTCCGCACGGCTAGACGCCACATTCAGGCCCTCAGCTCGGAGATCAAGCGCCTCGAAGAAAAGCTGCAACTCCTTCGCGAAGAAGAACACCATCGGGCCACGTTCGCGTTTCCTGATATTCTCCCGATTCCAGAAGCCGATCCCGTCGCCGCATCACTGGACGGATCCAAGCTCCCAAACTCTTCCGGCATCTATTTTGTATGGCGGCATTCCCAACTCATTTACATCGGAAAATCCAACTGCATTCAACGCAGGGCCACCACAACTCTCCATCATATCATCTCCCCTGGAGACGGCATCACCTGGCTTCAATTCAAAGAGAGCGAACTCAATTTTGTCGAATCCCTATATATCGGAATCGCAAGGCCGGCATATAATTTTGGAGGAAAGCAAAGGAGCGATGCTGTTACTCTTAATTATGAGACGATGCATTGCCGAAATTCAGCAAGTCAATGAAATCCAACAGTTAGACAGCGATTCTGCGCACTAAAATTGCCAAAAACCCCACAAATTAAGAGTCTTCTGCTCTACCATTGAGCTAGCGATGCGATTTCCCAAGGTAAAACCCGAAATCTCGTGATTTTACTTGCGCAGGAGTAACGATATTGTTACCCAAATAACAGGACAACCGGGAACAGCCAAAGCCACCCGACAACGCTGATAATGTTACTCGAAATAACAACATGAATAAGAACGTAAATATCTACATCCCCGATGGCAAGTCGGTTTTCTACGCGAATTTCCGGATGAAAACTCAGGATCCGATCACATCCCACGTTCGCACCGTGCAGGTCAACCGGTCCACGGGCTCCCCATCTCGGCCAACCGCTCAATCCATTGCCAACAAGATGCGCGATGATTCCCTCCTCGGTCTCTTTGGGGTGACTCCGCGCCTTCGAAGCGAATTCGTCCGCCTGGAGACCATCATCGAGCGATATGACGCTTCTACCCAGGTCAAATCAAAGAAGAACGTCATCGCCAGCTTTGTCACCGTCATTTCCGAGGCTCAGAGGTGTAGCCGCGCTGCCGTTCTCCAGCTCTCCGCCTCCGTCCTAACCGCTGACACCATGTTGGCCTTCCGGGATCAGACCGGCGGAGCACGCCAGGCCACTTCCACAAATACCCACATGCGGATGGCCAAAAGCCTCTTCAGCTCACGCGCCCAGGAGCACTACCGCGATCTCAAGCTCCCGGATCTCACCTCATTCCTTGGCGTCTCCTTCCTGAAAGATTCCACCGACAAGCGTTTCCGCCGCATCCCCGAAGACATCCTGGCGAAAATGGCCGAGAAAGTCGGCGCCCTCCTCACCGCCGCCAAGACCGAAGCCAAGCCAGACAAAGCGAATCAACTCCGAAACGCTTGGGCCACCTATTGGATCATGCGGAGGTGCGGCCTGCGGAATGACGAATGCCAAAATCTTCGCTGGGAATGGTTTGAAATCCGGGATGGCAAGATCTGGCTCGCCTTGATTGCCCGCGACTACTGGAAGCCGAAAGCCTCCGCCGGCAGTGTCCCCGTAGCCCATGAACTCTACGAGTCCCTGGTGGCCGAATTTGGCCCAGCCAAAAATGGCGCTGAGGGTTTCGTCCTCTGCGGAACCCCCACCGACCGATACGAGGGCTCCAAACGCGAAGTGAACACCTTCGTTCGTCCTTACCTACCCGACCGGACAAAAGCCGCCTACGAGCTACGAAAGCAGTGGGGAAGCGAGATGGCGCGAATCCACGGCATCGAGACCGCCGCCAAGCTGCTCCGCCACCGCGATATCAAAACTGCCTGGGACCACTACTTCGACGACCTG
>Ga0222660_1000598_pt1 | contig 15671 bp, 15 predicted proteins | sample AntAcemetagen549_FD_179832 | JGI IMG/M metagenome (GOLD analysis project Ga0222660, IMG submission 179832) | Saline water microbial communities from Ace Lake, Antarctica - #549 | ecosystem: Environmental > Aquatic > Non-marine Saline and Alkaline > Saline | place: Antarctica: Ace Lake...
TCTTGATTCTCCGGGCTTGATCCTGGCCAATCAGGGCGAGACGCTGGCCGACTACCTTGCCCGCATCCCCGAACCAACTTTCACGCCAGACGCTGATAACGTAATTCCACTGATCGACTTTGACGGCGACTGGTTTGAGGACGATATCGGAGAACGGTTTAAACAGTTCTTGCGCGTGACCTTTGGCGATGAACGCTATGGCGAGAATCTCGCATTTCTCGAGGATGCACTCGGCAAAAGCATCCAGAAATACTTCACAAAAGATTTCTACAGCGATCATGTAAAACGCTACAAGAAACGGCCAATCTATTGGCTGTTTTCCAGCCCAAAAGGTACGTTCAATGCTTTGATATACATGCACTGCTATACATCCTCAACGGTTAGTGTGGTGCTAAACGAGTATCTGCGTGAGTTCCGTACCAAGCTGGAAGCGCGTAAAAATAACTGCGAGCAGACCTCTATTAACGCCAGCGTGAGCCAGAAAGAGAAAACAGATGCGCTGAAAATGATCGTTAAGCTCGATAAAGCAATCGATGAGGTCAACGAGTATGAACGTGAAGTGCTATACCCACTCGCGGGTCAAAAAATCGGTATCGACCTCGATGATGGCGTGAAGAGTAACTACCCATTATTCGGCAATGCGCTGAAGACAATTTCCGGTTTGAGCTGAGGCGGGTCCGATGTCTGAAAACCGAATACAAAAAGCATTAACTCGACTCTTTGAGCGCCAACGAATCGTCTTCTGGTACGATGACAAGCAAGAGTTCCGCGAAACCTATGAAAGTCTTGCAATAGAAGGTGTGGAGAAAATCGAGATCAGAAGTAACGAGTTCACGCTTAAGCACCGAATTCTGCGTCAATCCCCTAAGCAGCCATTCCTACTCTATTGCGAAGGCAAGGAGCCTACATACATCAACAATTGGTTGCTGGATGTGCAGCTGAGCAGTGCTGTATTTCGCACCGACCAGTCTGCAATTTGGTTAAGCGAGCTCAATTTGCCGCCTGATTATGCTGAAGTGGTTACGCAGCATGAAGCATTCTTTGATGCGGGTCGCGCGCCTAAACAAGCAGAAACTCGAAAACAACATCTGCTGGCCTTGTTAAAGCCGGACGATCTTAAGCAACAGGTTCGGCTGAAGATGCTTGCCGTCTGTGCGGATTTGCATCAGTTCGCCGACGTTCGTCTGGATGTGATTTGCGAAAGTCTGTTTGATGAGTTGATCGAAGAAAATCAGCCACGCTACGGATTGATCGAACGCTGCAACCTGACCGGCGTGTTATGGGAGCAGATAGAACGTCATTATGGATACGTTTCGGATACACCTTCCGTGAAGGACTTCTCGATCGAGTTGTTCAAGTCCTGCTATGCGCTCTCTATAGCCAACCCCAAAGCTCAGGACAAGGCTTCGCTCAACAATGACGCCCTGGTGCTTTTTAAACGCTGGAAGGAGAGTCGTAAACACGAGGATGTTTTCGAGACACTATCTTCTGAGTACGCAACTTTGCTCAACATAGAGAGTGACTTAAGCAGTCGAGATCTTCGCGACGTGATTGAGATGGACTACTATCGGCTGATCGATCAGAAGATCATTGTCGATTTGGTTAAAGCGGTAGGGCAACGGGTGTTGTCTGAGGGCGAGGTCACCAAGTATTGCCGAGAACGCCGCCAGAGTCATTGGCACGACGAGTTTAAGCATCTCTATATAGCCGTTGAAGTTGCCAGCCAGTTCCTATCTAGGCTGGATAGTATTCAGCTCAATATGACTAGTAGCTCCGACGCCGTACACGGTTACGTTCGTCACTGGTTCAAGATCGATCAGATGTATCGTCAGTTTATCCATGCCCTGAAAACCTCGGGACAGATGACGTTGTTGAGTAGTCTGGTCGATACAATTGAAAGCCTCTATACAAACCGATTCTTAAGCCCGTTGGCGACCCAGTGGCAAGGTCAGGTTGACGCGATGGATAGCTGGTCAGTGCCGGATCTTACGCCTCAGCGTCAGTTCTACAACCGCTGGGTCAAACCCTACTCAAGTCGAGGGAATAAGGTCTGCGTGATTATCTCTGATGCCTTCCGTTATGAGGCAGCAGAGGAGATGATCGGGCGCATTAATCGTGAGAAACGCTATCAGGCCTCGCTTGATCATATGCTTTCATCCTTGCCCAGTTACACTCAGTTAGGCATGGCATCGCTGTTACCAACCAAGAGTGGCGAGTTCACAATTTCTGAAAAGGATGGATCGGTATCAATCGGTGGGGTCTCCACACAAGGGACTGCCAACAGAGATAAACTGATAAAAGCCGCGCTTGGTGAAAACGCCTGCGCGCAACAAGCCAAATCTATATTAGAGATGACACAAACTGAGGGCCGAGAGCTCTTCAAAAACCACGATGTTATTTACATCTATCATAACCGGATCGACCATGCAGGCGACAAAATGCAGTCAGAAGGTGAAGCCTTTGATGCGACAGAGCGTACATTTGATGATCTGCTTCGTTTAATCAAAAAACTGGCCGCCTATAACGCATCGAATGTGCTTATCACCGCTGATCATGGGTTTATCTACCAGAATCGACCACTTGATGAGAGCGACTTCTTGGCGGCGGATATCGAGGGTCAAGTGCATTATCGAGACCGTCGTTTTGTGTTGGGTAAAGGATTGTCTGCGCCGGATTCTATGAAGGTCTTTAGTCCTGAGCAGCTAGGGCTAGTAAGTGATGTACACGCAGCGATTCCAAAAGGGATTCAGCGTCTGCGGTTAAGTGGCTCGGGCAGTCGATTTGTTCATGGCGGCGCAACCTTGCAAGAAGTCATTGTTCCAGTCATCGCGGTGAATAAGAGTCGCCAGGATGACGTGGCGACTGTTGAGGTAGATCTGCTTCGTGGTGGCACCAATGTGATTACTGCCGGGCAGTTGTCGGTAACTCTGTACCAGACCGAAGCGGTCACCGATAAACTCAAAATGCGTGAGTTGCGCTGCGGTATCTATACGGCATCTGGAGAGCTCATTTCTGATACCCATAACGTCACTATGGACCTCACGACCGATAATGCGCGTGAACGTGAATTGAAGCTGCGCTTTGTTCTGACACAAGAGTCCGACAGTGCCAACAACCAGGAAGTAAGTCTCAAGCTCGAAGAGCCTGTGGCTGGGACTAACCAATACACCGAATATAAACATTTGAAGTACACCATTAGGCGCTCTTTCACGAGTGACTTCGATTTTTAAGCCAAACGAGCGTACTGGATTAAAGGTAGAGCTATGACGGAACTGAATACAAAAATATGCGACGTTTTCCCTGGTCTTGTCGTACGCAAGGATCTGGTTAAAGCCGTAAAGGGGAACGCGATTGTCCCATCCTACGTCCTGGAGTATCTACTCGGACAATATTGCGCGACTAATGACGAAGACAGTATCCAAAGCGGCATTCAAACCGTTAAAGAGATTCTGGCTAAGCACTATGTCCATCGTAACGAAGCAGGTCTTGTGCGTTCAACCATTCGTGAGAAGGGGCGATACAAAGTCATCGATAAAGTGACAGTTGCCCTGAACGATAAAGACGACTGCTATGAAACAGAGTTCTCAAACCTTGGGATTAAGAAAGTTCTCATTGACTCGGGTACGGTTAAAAAACACCCGAAACTACTTGTCGGTGGCGTCTGGGTAATCGCAGACATTGAGTATGACCATACCGAAGGCAGCGATGCTGTGCCTTGGATTCTTGGGTCACTCAAGCCTATTCAGATGTCACATTTCGACTACGAAGGCTATCTAGAAGCACGTAAGCAGTTCACCCTAGATGAGTGGATTGACGTGCTGATGCAAAGCATCGGCTTCAACCCCGAATACTTTGGCGAGCGCAGCAAGCTAACGCAGCTGATACGTTTGATTCCATTTTGTGAGCGGAACTACAACATCATAGAACTTGGCCCCAAGGGAACGGGTAAGTCACACATCTACTCTGAGTTTTCGCCGCACGGCATTCTGCTATCCGGTGGTGAGGTCACGGTAGCGAAACTATTTGTGAACAACTCTAACGGCAAACTCGGTCTGGTGGGGTATTGGGATACCGTCGCCTTCGATGAGTTCGCTGGTAAGCAGAAGAAGGTGGATAAATCCCTTGTCGATATTATGAAGAATTACATGGCCAATAAGTCTTTCTCGCGGGGTATTGAGACGCTTGGTGCTGATGCGTCAATGGCATTTGTGGGTAACACCGAGCACAGCCTCCCATTTATGCTCAAAAACAGCGACCTGTTTGACGCGCTGCCAGATAAGTTCTATGACTCCGCATTTTTGGATCGTCTGCACTTTTACATCCCTGGTTGGGAAGTGGACATTATCCGCGGGGAGATGTTCTCAAGTGGCTATGGGTTTGTTGTGGACTATTTGGCAGAAGTTCTGCGCCACCTCCGAAACCAAGATTACTCTGATCATTACAAAGGCATGTTTGAACTCGATCCAACACTCTCAACCAGAGACAAAGACGGAATCAACAAGACCTTCTCTGGATTGATGAAAATACTGTTCCCCCAAGGCGGCGCAACGGTTGAAGAGAGCGAAAGGATCCTGCGGCTTGCTATGGAAGGCCGTAAGCGCGTTAAAGATCAGCTAATGCGAATCGATACGACCTACGCACCGGTTAACTTCGGCTACAGTGATGAGTCGGGTAAGCAATTTTCAGTATCAACACTCGAGGAGCTTGAATACCCCAAGTACTTCCATACAGAAATCGAAGTGGATGATGGTGAGCTTCCAGAGCCTGGCTCGCAGAGAGAGCTTCAATCAGCCAATCAAGAACCTTCCGGTCCATTAGAAACCGAAGAGGCCGCTCTCAAAGAGCACCATCTCGTTGTGATGGAAAATCAGCGGGGCATAAGTTACGACGGACTGTTCGGGCCTTATCTCCGCGCAGCAACGCATATTACGATCACCGATCCTTACATCAGACTGTATTATCAGGCTCGTAACCTGATGGAACTCCTGGAGACGGTGGTCAAGTATAAGAATGAAGAGGACGAGGTAGTCGTTAGTCTAGTTACCGTCGAAGATGAGACCAAAGGCGAGCAGCAGCGCGAGTGGCTAAACCAGATTCAAAGTTCAATGCTGACGGTCGGTATCAAATTCGCCTATTCCTTTGACAATTCGGGCGTACAACATGCACGCCATATTGTGACCGACACCGGCTGGAAGATTTCGTTGGATCGTGGGCTCGACATTTTCCAGCACTACGACATGAACGATTCTTTCCAGCTGTCCAATAGGATACAGAAGCAACGTCCATGTAAGGCTTTTGAGGTCACATACATTCGAGTTGATAGTTAGGCTAATCAAGGCCAGATAAATGTAACCGCCTAATTATCCGTACCTTCTCAGCCCATCTCTAATCTGTAACGGTTCCGCTTCCAATAAAAGGAGGCAATCATGTCCCGAGCAGAAGTGAAACAGAAGTGGCAAGTGATCTTTGCCGATTATCAGCGCAGTCATTTATCCATCGCCGAGTACTGCCGCGAGCAGTCAATTAGCCCCTCATCGTTTTATCTATGGCGTAAGAAACTAGGTGATCATCAACCTGGGCGGTTTTTGCCGGTCGTGGTTGAGGTTCACACTGCACCCGTGCGCGTGTGCTTTGCCAATGGCGCCATGATCGAGGTTCATGACGATAGTAATCCGGTGGCACTTCGGCTCGCCGTGTCGGCCTTGTCATGATCAGACCGGCGAACACGATCGAGCGGGTGCTCCTCTACTCCAAGCCCGTCGACTTCCGAAAAGCTGTCGATGGCCTGTCCGTCATTGTTGAAGAAGCGCTTGATGAGAACCCGTACTCGGGTACTTTGTTTGTCTTTACCAATCGGCAGAGGGATAAGGTCAAGATCCTCTGCTGGGAGCGCAATGGCTTTGTCATGTGGTACAAACGTCTGGAGAAGGAACGGTTTTTGTGGCCCGACAAACAAGGCGACATCGTCACCTTGAACGGCCAACAATTGAACTGGCTACTGGATGGTTACGATATCCGCCGGTTACATCCGCATCAAAAAATATCCCCGTTATCCGCTCTATAAAGGCTGATCTTGCCGCATAGTATTGCTATACTATGCGGCATGTCACAATCGTTAGATCAACTCGTCTCCGAGCTCGAAGCGCTCAAAAAAATCATCTCAACGCAAGATGAAACCATCGCAGTTCAAGATAAAAAAATCGACACTATCCGTGCTGAAAGTACTGAAATCATTGAGACGATCCGTCTCGAACGTGACAATCTGCTAGAACAACTCAGACTGGCATTAAAGCGCGAGTTTGGTCGCTCCTGTGAAGCGGCTCCCGGTCAGCATGATCTGTTTGATGAAGCGGAGACTGAACAAAACCCGGACCACGAAACAGATGCCATAAATGACGTTGCAACGAGTGAATTTGTTGCTGATAACGCGCCCGCCAGAAAGAAGCCTGGCCGCAAACCTTTACCGGCCCATTTGCCTCGTATTGACGTGGTCTTTGAGTTGGATGATGCCTCGGCGCATTGCGCTGCAGATGGCAGTGCTCTGAAGGTCATCGGTGAGGACATCACGGAACAACTGGATATTATCCCCGCCAAAATCAGGGTGATACGCAAGATCCGTAAGACCTACGCTTGCCCAACCTGTGAGTCGGTTCAGCGTGCGCCAAAGCCCGCGGATCTTCTGCCCAAAAGTCGAGCCAGCGCTGAGTTATTAGCACATATAGCGATCCACAAATATCAGGATGCGTTGCCGCTGTATCGGCAGCAAAAGATGTTTGAGCGATTGGGCGTCACGCTTGATCGAACCACCATGGCTAACTGGATGGTGGCGGTGGGTCAAAAGCTCAAACCTTTGATCGAACAAATGCGCCTCGATGCCTTAACGGCGGAGGTTTTGCATGCCGATGAGACCACGGTGCAGGTGCTGAAAGAACCGGATAGGCGCCCAGACCAAAAATCTTACATGTGGGTTCAAAGTACCGGCACAGGTCCGCCGATGGTGATTTATCACTATGCACCGGGGCGATCTGGGAAAGTGGTCGAGCACTTGTTTGGAGATTACGGTGGCACACTTGTGACAGACGGCTACGCCGCCTATCAAGGGTTGGCTCACGCCACCCATGCGGGTTGCTGGGCGCATGCGCGCCGCAAGTTCAACGATGCTTTGAAGGTGCAGAAAGGTCAGCGTACTGGCAAGGCGCAGGTGGGGTTCAACTATATCCAACGACTGTTCGCCCTGGAGAAACAATGGGCGGCCTTATCAGTAGAGCAACGCTTCGAGCAACGACAGCTGATCGCTCAACCACTCATAGATGAACTCGCCCAGTGGCTTGAGCAATCGTTACCGACAATTACGCCAAAGTCTCAACTAGGCCGGGCGATGTTTTACCTGCACAAGCAGTGGGACAAGCTCACGGTGTTTTTGCAATCAGGGGACGTGCCGATCCACAACAACCAGGCCGAGAACAAAATCCGGCCCTTTGTGATTGGCCGTAATTATGTGCACAACCCTATTATGTGCAGTTCTACGCCCATCAATATAAGAAACCTCAGCGACAAAGGCGTTTCACGTTGTTTCGTCGTTCACCATGTGAACATAATCAAAGGCTTTCGAGGAAGGCCAGTATCTTCTCGGAAGGCTGCTTGTGCTGCCTCTTCGTTTGTGGGCTGATTGCAGGCAATGACGCTAACGCGGCTTTTTTCATTGTTAGATTGGCCTCCATATATTGATGGGTAGTTTCTATTTTTTCATGACCCAGCCAAAGCGCAATCACACTGAGATCGACGCCTGACTGCAATAAGTGCAATGCTGTTGCGTGCCGAAGGGAATGTGGTGTTACATTTCGCTTTAGCAGTGATGGACAATTCATGGTTGCTCTACGACAAATAGTTGATAGACGTTGTCTGACCCCAGATCGGGTAAGTGGCTCACCAAATCGATTGGGGAAAACAAATCCGTTACCTGATGGGCCAGCACTGTTTACCCATGTGCGTAGCGCTATGGCAGTCTCTTTCCACAGCGGAATGATGCGTTCTTTACGTCCTTTACCATGTAGATGAATCGAGTGTTGTCTGATTAGATCCAGATCTTGCGTTCTAACACCGGTAATCTCTGAAACACGGGCCCCCGTATTGTACATCGTCATCAATAGAACCCGATCTCGCCGACCCGTCCAGGTGGAAACATCGGGCACAGCGAGAAGTGCGTCGACCTCTGTTCTATCCAAACACTCAATCACCGACCGTGCCTTCTTCTTTTGCGGTACTGCCAAAGCCCTGGTGATAGAGAGGAGCTCATCGGGTACTTCAACAGAGGTGTAGTTGAGGAATGCTCGAATCGCCGCCAGTCTCGCATTGCGTGTAGCGATGCTGTTTGCTCGTTCATTTTCAAGATAGCTCAAAAACTTAATGAGATGAGTCGCACTCAAGTCGGTCAGTAATAGCGCGCCAATTTTTTTGTTCGACAGCTCTGCCAGAAAAGGTAGAAAGATCCTGAAGGTATCGCGATATGCCGCTACAGTGTGCTTACTCACCTGGCGTTGACTGACAAGATAGGATTTAAAAAATAGTTGTAGAAGATGGGGTAAATCATTTTGTGGTTTCATCTTTTGCCTCGAATGGTTCGTTGATGGTGCTCAAATAAGTAGGCAGCCCTGTTCATCAGGGCTGGAATTGACTGGATATAGTGATAAGTATCGCTGACCCTTTTGTGGCCAATATATTGAGAAAGCAATGGCATCAAACTATCGACATTCTCGTTGGCGTCATACCAGGCGAGCAGTCGATTGCAGACAAAGGTGTGGCGCATATCATAAAGTCTCGGCCGACGACCATTATTTTGATGAGACAAGCCCTGATGCGTGCGTAACAGTCCAAAGGCATAGTCTGCTGCGATGATACTCAACGGCTGACCGTAGTCAGTGATAAAAAATGCGTCTGATATGTTGCAAGGAACCAGTTGCTCCCGACATTGTTGATAAGCTTGCAGTGCCGCTACGGTACTTGTCGTTACGGGCACAACTCGGTGCTTCCACCCTTTAGAACTATTAATTACCAGCTCCTTCGCTGGCAGATTGACTTCATTTTGTTTTAGACGAACCGCTTCACCAGGTCGCAGACCTGTAGATACCAGTAACCCAATCAAGGTGCGCAATGTATGCGGGCGCAAACCCACGATCGAAAAAAGCTTGTCACACGCCGTCATTAGCCCGACGATATCTTCTTTACTGTAGATAAAAGGTGAGAGACGGCGGTGTGTCGCGCCCATCAGTCGTGTAGGTAATATCACTTGCGTAGGGTCAAGGCTGTTTAGGTATTGTGAAAAAAGTCTTAGCAATGACACGCGTCTGGCCATGGCGATGGGTGATCCTGACGGGGCTGCATTTCCCCAGTCTCTGGCAAGTGAGACTGTCAGTGGCCGCTTTGCACCCTGGCGTTCTGCATATCGCGCAAAGTTAAGGAGCTGTTGGCCTTCGATCGATAACGGGTAACCCATCTGGCGCCGCTGCTTCAAATAGTTCTCTACCAAGGTTGTCCAGTTCATCAATTAGTCCTCCCCGACCAGGGCATGGCAACGATAGCCAGTCTTGATCGATCAATGTGGATATAACGTGTCGTTGTATTGATGCTGAGATGACCCAACACATCTGCAATCGTTTTGAGTGAGTTGCCTTTTTGTAACAATCTGGTTGCCATCGTATGGCGAAGGCGATGCACCTGGCTCTCACTGTCGCTAAAACCTGCACGTTTAAATGCCCGACGCAAAGCACCACGGACAGTCGAGGTTAGAACACCCTGGCCAAGTGGCGGGCGATGGTAAACAAAAACTTGGCGATCTCTCGTGGCTGGGCGCGCACAGCGGATATAATCAATCAGTGCGTCGGTGGTTGTAGCTGGCATGGGGAGCGATCGGGCGTGCTTTGCTTTACCCGGGCGTAGCGTTAGTGTGCCACAGCGCCAATCAACCAGATCCAGATCAATATGTGCTACATCACTGGTCCGCAGACCCAGGTCAATAAGGCAACGGGCCATGGCATAGTCTCGCTTGCCCAGGGCTGAAGTCCGATCAAAGGCATCAAGTAATCGATTGAGTTCATCATCCCCAAGTGCACGCGTACTGAGCGGCGCATGAATCTTTTTGGGGGAAGAAAATGCAGGATGCCATGTGACAGCGCAATGCTCGTTGCTGACCAGGAAATTGACAAAGGATTTTGTTGATGTGATTTTCACCCCAATACTCGCAACTTTGGAAGTTGCCATCGAGGTAATATAATTTTCGAGGCAATTGTTTGATAGCTGCGCTAGCCTTATAGACTGGCGACCCAGCCAGTCAAGCAGCGCCAGAGCATGACGGCACCGATAGTAGCGTGTTGATGGTGACAACCCCGCTACCCCTTCCAGATATTTGTCATATGACTCTACGAGTTGCGTATTTGCTGATTGTTTATCTACTACAGCAAGCGTTGGGTTGAGAACACTCAACCAATGCTTCAGGGCTGCCTGTGCTGTCTTTCTACCTTTGGGAAAAAATGCAGGGCATTCACAATGCACCAAATGCTGGTTTATAAATGCGCTGACATCAAGATCCGGTAACCGAGAATTGTTATCGGCGCGACGCCATGACTCAAAATGTACGATGGCACTAATGTATTGGCGTATTGTTCCAGGAACATGACCGCGACATTCAAGGAATGTTAGGATTTTTGAAATTTTTGAATTATCAATATATGAAGCTTCGGCGAGCAATGATGGGCATAACAGGTAATTAGTAAGCAATGGAGCACTCCTCAAAAATTGGCGGAGCTTCCATATTATGTTCACATCTACGTATATTTGAGGCTTGTTTTACCGAGGAAGTTGGGAGCAACTGCACATAATAGGGTTGTGCACATAATTACGGTTATGTTGAGATGAACATAACCGTAAGAACTGGATGTTCAATGACTCGGTCAACGGCGCAGAGTCGAGTGCAGCGATCTACAGTTTAATCGAAACAGCCAAAGCCAACGACCTGGCGCCGGATATGTATCTGAGGTGGTTGTTCAATACATTGCCTAACGCCGACACCACAAGCCTTAAAGCGCTTCGCGCTTTACTGCCTTACGGCGTTGATCCGGATATGATTGTACAATCGTTAGCGGATAAAGCGCTGGGTGGCTAGGTACAGATAATTAGCCGCTTACAGATAAATGGCCTACGTGATCGATGGAATTCGATGGGTGTTCTATGAAGCGCTAGCTCGAATAAATCATTCGTTTGTATTGAAGTAAGTCATCCTCAAATGTAATCTTTCGATCGAGAACTATGCAAAGTTAAGTTCGTGACGGTACTTCTGTCGGTACATTGATGTTGATTACTTTGGAAAGTATCAATAAATCATAGGTTTACGTGGTGAATTCAAGTCCACCCGTAGCTACCATACACAACCACAGCCACTATGCTTAATACGCTTTAGACGATTTGGCTTATAAATGGTTGTACAAGGTTGACCACTAGGTTGACCACTTTTGCAAAATCTCGTTAAAAATCAGCATGGCACTTTTACTCTTAGACGGTCTTTTGGATCACAATCACTTCGAGTATCCCTGAAAACCGCCAATGAAGTTGATGCGAAGCTAGTCTATTACAGGCTGCAAGAATTGCTGCCGTCACACCCGCTATTGACTGCTGATGAAGTGAAAAACCTCATCAAGACACTGCTGGCAGATAAGTACGGTAATACAGCTATGGATTCTAGGAGTAGGCTGGTTGCTCTTCTCAACAATCACCTGCACCCCAATCAATATATTTCCCTATCTGAACTATTTTCTAAATATCGAGATGAAAAGGTAAGGTCGAAATCATGGCGTTCAAATACTGAAGTTTTAGCAAATGATCACATCAGTCTTTTGACTAATATGCTGGGGAATGTGCCTGTTAATCTGATAGATCAAGCAATGGCCCTGCGTGTAAAGGAAACGCTTCAGAAGCTACCGTCCCACGCTCGAAAAAAACGAGTGTATAGGTCGAAGAGTCTAGATGAGCTGGCATCTATGGTAATACCAACGGATGATCTAATGTCCGTTAGCACGATTAACATGAAATTGTCTTTCTACTCTGAAGTTTTTAGTTGGTCATTAAAGCATGGGTTAGTTGATTCAAATCCGTTCACGGGCATCCAGTTGAAGGATGGTAGGAATGCTCAAAGCCTTCGGTTACCTTTTACAATTTTAGATTTAAACAAGATTTTTTCAGCCCCACAAATAGTTGATTCTCATGTGCCGTATCGTTTTTGGTTGCCAGTATTAGCCTTGTATACGGGGGCAAGAATTAATGAACTGTGCCAACTATATCTTGATGATGTTGTAACGGTTGACGGAATATCGTGTATCCATATCCGCTCTGATAGATCAGGACAGTCATTGAAAACATCTAGTAGCAAACGAATAATTCCAATCCACACGGATATTGTTGATTTAGGGTTTATAGATTTTTTAGATGAGTTGAGGCAGTCGGGGCATCGAAGACTGTTTGAAGAACTCGTTCTTAACAGGAAGAAATTTTCAGTTGCAGCATCTAAATGGTTCAGCAGAATCAAACCTAAAATTTTACCTGAGGCTGATGCTAGGCATTGCTTCCATTCATTTCGGCACAATTTCACTGAAAACTTGGTTGATACTAATGGCTGGGGATTAGACCCAGCAGTGAAGGTATTACTAGGTCACCAAAATAGTGATATCACTACTGGACTGTATGGCGCAGTAGCATCGTTAGATAGATTGAAGGTTGTCATTGATAGTTTAAGTTGGAAAGAACTGGGGGTAAGGATCAGCAAAGCTGATTAGTGGTCAACCTTGTAAAACACACTTATACGGCCTGACAGTGGTTGTAGCATCTCCACCCGTAGCTACCAATAAAATCAATATGATAGAGTCAGAAATAGCTTCTTGTAGTTGTCAGTAGAAAGCTGTAAGCCCATGGTAAGGCCAAAACGTTCAAACTCATCTCAAACAAGGACGGGAGAATGCCCTTTGAAACGCCCTCCTGGTTTTCGCTTTCTAATTACGATTGCATGGCCGATATGGGGTTGTCTGACTGGACGGATTCCTTTTACAAAAGGCAATACACCAACATGTTTGTAAAATCGGCTTTGGAGGGGGGCAGAGCGACGACCAATTGACGCTTCTAGAACGGGAAATTGTTTTAGCCTCTCAAAGTCTTACCAAAAATTTTAGTGCTAGTCGTCCTGAAATGGGTCAGCGGCGAAGCACTGTGAATCCAACAGACATTCGTGACTTTTTGTTGAGTTGGATGGATATCAAAGGCGATTCGGATGTTCAAAAGCTACTGCAGTTATATGAAGACTCGGCGGAAATTGAAAAAGATACCGAACTTGGTGTGTTGGAAGAGACGCCATACGAAGTCTGGCTCACCAACAAAGTTGCAGCAGACTCTTTCTTGGATCTGCCTGTTTTCTGTCGGGCGAACCTGGCAGCTCCTTTGGATGTGCTAGTGGAAGACTTTAAAGGCTTCGTTGAATCGTATCGAACTGTCTTAGATATACAATCAGGGAAACGCAAATATACAGAACGTGATATGGAGAGGTGGCGTACTAACATGGTACTCCCATATATGGACTTGGTATTTTGGTCCAGACTCAAGGGGCTCGAGCTTACTCATGTGCGTGCTGGGAAAATACTTTTTCCTAACGAATATGACGCTGACCTTACCGAAAGGGTGAGGAAGACGGTTAAGCCGCTTGCTGACAGTTTACTGACTGAAGGTACTTTCAAGCCAATTTCTTTGCGGGCTCACTCCGATCGAAACGGCACTTAAACCGGTACAAAAAAGTCCCCAATTTCTGCCGCCACAAAAATCAATTATTCCCTTACGTTCAGATTTTCTGTAGTTTTCTAGAAAATACCATCACTTAATGCAACTAACGCTGAGTGATGAAATGAACGAATGTGATGACCATCTTATAAACGATAAAGAAGCTGCAAGGATCATTGGTGCCACTCGGGCCACCATCAGGCAGTCACGTCATACTGGAACTCTGTTTGGAAAAGCAGCGCCGCCATTTATCAAATGAGGGAGGAGTGCCAGATATAGGCTGTCCGCTCTCCTCAAATTCCGTGATCAATTCCCCGAATATATAAGCACATCCGAATATTGAACGAAGAAACCCGCTGAGCCGGCAAGCATCGAGAGGGTTTCAAATCTTCCGTCACGCTAATGATAGGAAAGACATATGAAGTATGTTCCCTACGGCGAGTTGATTCAACTTCGCCCCTGTAATTGTCCCAAATATCTAAGTTGTAAAGCACCAATCTTTCCGCTAGATCCAGGCTGGTTCAAGCGTACTTACTTGAAGGGTGAGTCTGTGTGTTTTTACATGCTAGAGGCTCAAAAATCTCGAGCGAAGAGTCGTCTAAAGGAGACCGTAGAGCAAGAGATACACCGTGCGGTATGTATAGTCATTGCAGATGTGAAGTGTATCTATGGCCCCCTAGGGAAGCGCTTAGACAGAGCGAGAAGAACCCCGTCAAGGAGGTCGTGCTAATGGAAGATGTATATCTCAGACCTAAAATTCCGGATGGCGAGTATATTGTTGAATTCGTTCGTTACTACACCGCTGAAATGTTTCGTGAAAAGACGCCGAAGGTATGCATGGAGTTTGCGATAGTTCAGGGCGAGTACGAGGGATTTCCTTTGGAAAGGTTCTACTCAGCAGGTCGATTGATAGGGTCGCCTGGGGAAGACGGTGGCTTCAAGGCGAAAAGCCAGACTTGCATCATGCTGTTGGAATATTGTGCATGCTTCCCGAATCAAGAAATTAGCCGCTTAGATCGCATTCCGATGTCGAGATGGAAAGAAGGACGCTTTTCTGTTTTTGCGCGTTCTACCAAACTTAACCACCAACGAAGGGCGGTACCAGCTCAACTGCAGTTTTCTGTCATACATAAGATAGTAAAGAGAGTAGAAGAATGTCCTTTGCCTTAACCTCGACCTTTAACCCTAACCCTTACCTCGTCCTTAGCCTTTACCTACGCCGTCATGAAAGCGGCTGTATGCTCGAGATTGCTTGGTCCAAAGAGATTCGGCCCGGCAATGAACAACCGGACTAGAATTACACCTACCACGTCGACCTTGTTAGATTTAGGCTTGTTGTTAAGCGCTTCAAAGAATGAAGGCTAACGCGATGATTGCAGCATCAAGGATCAGTAAAGGGGCGAGTCTCTGCGTTCTTACCGAGTAGTTTAGCGATGACGAATGCTACAAATTCAATGAGTAGATAGAGCGCAGTCAGTATTAGAATACCGCCGAGTACTATTTACGACCACTTTACAAAATCGTTGCGAGCAGTGATGGCAGCAGATATCAACCAAACTTCATAAAGTAAGCCAAAAACAACAAAGATAGATTTACGCCACTTACTTTTTGTTTTTCAAGCAAAAAAGCCACGGAACATTATGAGTCTGTGGTTGAAGCTGATGAATCTGGCATCTGAAAACTATACCGCCGGACTTCGGCCCGGTTCCAAGTCAGATCCTACTCGAGTTATATGGCGAGAATAGGGTTATAGCTTTTTGTTCTAAATTTGGCTGATTAGTGACCAGATTCCAATTTACTTAGCATGTAAGCTTTAACAGCGGCCTCACAAGCAAATATTGCAGCAAAGTGACATCACGTTC
>Ga0222660_1000667_pt1 | contig 14576 bp, 13 predicted proteins | sample AntAcemetagen549_FD_179832 | JGI IMG/M metagenome (GOLD analysis project Ga0222660, IMG submission 179832) | Saline water microbial communities from Ace Lake, Antarctica - #549 | ecosystem: Environmental > Aquatic > Non-marine Saline and Alkaline > Saline | place: Antarctica: Ace Lake...
GAATGGCACTGTTTTAAGAAGCTTTTCGATAATGCTCTCGATGTGGGATCTCGGTAAATTCGGCCCTCGGTGAGGTGAGGTATTGATAGGATTTTGGCCTTCGTTTGCTCGCTCGTGGTTCGCTTCGATTCGGTCGGATGTGGAGGAGCCTTTCAGCGATTCGTTCCTCCAGGTTACTCATTACTTTCTTCCAAATTTGAGGGTGATTTTGTAATGCTCTGAAGCGACTTCGGAACTCAATGATTACGTCTAATGTCGCCTTGTATCCAATGTCGTCGATCATGATAGCTCGTCCTGAGATCGCCTCCAGTTGAAGGGCTTTCACCAGATTGTAGGCGATCTGGATCATCTTCATTGTCTTGGTTGCCATTGCTGGAGTTTTTACCCGCAACATTTCCAGATCCATCGTTGTTTTGATGTCACGGAATTTCACTTCGATTTTCCATCGCTCTCCGTAGAGGAGCCCTATTTCTTCTGTCGGATAAAGAGATGCATCTGTCAGGGTAGTGACGACATACATTGTCCTCGCCTTCCCATCTCGGCTCCTACCTTTCATTCTCACCAGGCGCAGCTCGATTTCTTCGGGCAATCCATTCCACTCATCCCAGGTAATTCCCGAGGTTCCCGGTTTTGGTGGCCGTTTCCAGGTCACAAGTCGGGAGTCGGCATCGAGTTTTTTACCCTGACGCCAGTCGAGTTTCTTGTGCCGCATTTGGTGCAGTCTCATTACGCTCTCAACACCCCTGGTTTGGAGTCCTGCAATCGCTTCGTAGGAGCAGTAGGCACGGTCAGCAAGAAGCAAGTCACCTTTCTGAAGATGCTTGCTCAGCTGATACAGACCTTTTGAATCATGTTGCCGATCCTCGCTAGTCAGAAAATGATCGATCCTTCCAGTAGCAAGATCGAGGATTCCGGTAAGGCCCATAACAGGGAAGCCACACCCTGGCTTTTGTCCGCTCGGTTGCGGGAATGGCACTTGATTGGCCTTGGTATCCATGAGCTTAACAGAGGTGCCATCGATGGCTTTGAGGCGGAAGCCATACCAGAGGTGATGAGCTTCGATTCGCGCGTCCATGTAGGTTTTTGTGAGGGACAACATTCGATTCAGGAACTCATTCGAAAGCCGCATTCTCGCACGGCAGTATGACGAGGTGTCGAATGCGGGAATCGAAAGTCCAGCCGAGGCGTGCCAGTTTTGGACGAAGGTCACCGCGCTGGAGCAGGACACATTACATTCCAGCAATTGTGAGATCCACGCCCAAAAGGTCACAACTTCGGGATATGTCCGTTTACGAATATCGCTTTGCTCTTGCTCAAGAACGGCGGCAGGAAGAATGCCGCCAAAGAGAACCGCAATATCAGCAATGGATCGAGTTAGTAATTTCTCACGTAAAATTCTGAGTGCTTCGAGTTGACGGCGTTTCGCTCTTCCCTGAAGTTGAGTCGAAATTCCCGGCAGGAATTGGTTTGTTTTTTTCACACTTTAACTCACTCGATCCGCCGGGTTTTTCATGCCCTTTTTCATCGAAGAGTGCCCTTAAAACAGTGCCATTCAGGTCAGGCAACATTTTAAGGCTTTTGGGAATGTTAGGTAAGAAAAAGGGGTGAGCGACAATTATTGACTCTTTCAAAGCGAACAAACAAGGTTCGCTCATGACCCCGCTGTCGCGGAAAGCGGCGCCACCCCGGTCAAAGAGCAAAGGGACGAGCGCCCTGATTCGTGAGGCGGGGTTGGCCTCTGGGCCTGCCGACGTGGTGTTTTTTTGCCGCCCACTCCCGCCTTCACTGAGACCGTTTTATGGAGGGTCGTTGAACGTTCAAACCTCGGTCTTGACTCTACCAGGAAGAATAAGAAACCGGCTTGCCGAGCGATCCTGATTCAATGCCCCCCAACCCAAGGCCTTTAAGGATTGTATTCCCCGAGCCATTCCGCTACCCTCACAACCTCGCAGATTCTCCGCGAGCCTCCTTATTATGAACTTTTCGTCATTTTTTCGATCAACCGGAAAATTGCTCAAGATAGTGTGGCTGAGCGCCGCTTTGACCCTCTCCGTTGCCTTCACCGGTTGCGCGCTTATCGGCCCCACAGCCCAGCTGAGCTTCGCTCTTTTGCCTATCAAGCTGATCTTTTCCTGTCTCCCCGAGGGAACTCAAATCGACCTTCCCGGGGGTGAAACTCGCGCCATTGAATCGCTCAAGGCAGGCAACCTGATTGTGGGCTACGACGGCGAACCTGTGCGAATTCAGCAGATGAGCGGCTACCTCGAAAACGCTGAAGAATCTGAGTTTCTGGCGATTACTTTCTCAAACGGCTCGACCGTGGATCTTTGTACCATGCACCGCATTGGAGGGGTCCGCGCGAAAGAGCTTCAAGTCGGGAGCACCGTCTCCGATGACCATCGCGTGGTATCTATCCGCCCCTACCGTGGCGTCGAGCGCTCTTATGATATCCTTACCGAAGACAGTGGTTACCGCATCGGCGGAATCCCTGTTAACAGTATGATCAACGAAATGTATGAGGCGGGACAAACTGGGAAAATTTCCGACTGAATTTCTGAATCACCCGCAAACCAGTTCGTCAAACAGAGGAACTTAAACCAAGCAGAAAACCATGAAAAAATCCCATTTCAAAGTCGCATTCACCGCAACCGCCGCACTGGTCGTGCTTGGTTTCGCTGCGCCGAAAGCAGAAGCAGCCGGTGGTGAGCGCCTCATTAATTATGCCCATGCTCTTGAGAATACGATTGTGAAACTGAACGTTGAGCTTCGAGAGCATTATTCACACACGAGCGTTTATCGTCACATGCTGTCGGATACGGCCCGGCTCCAGGCAGAGGCGGAGCACATCGATCAATTATCGCACGATCCTCACACCTCAATGATCCACCTCCGAACTGACATCATTGAGGTCGATAAATATGTGCACCATCTTCATGATCTCGTCGACGCAGCTGATAGAGGCCGTTACGGGCACGTTCACGGCGATACCCATCATGTTCACAGCCTCATGGAATACATGGAGAACCTTGTTCATTCGATGGAAGCCGAAGTCGCCAATATTCAGCGCCGGCAGCGCGACCCACACCACGGTCATAGCTCACACAGCAATGGACACGATGATCATCATGGTGGAAACCAGTGGAACAGAAACGCTCAGCAGAACATTCGGATTGATCCAAGAGGACTCTTCAATCTCTTCCGCAGTCGATAGTCCCGCACCCAGCTCGATTACTTAAAAGAAGAAAGCAGCTCTAAACGAGCTGCTTTTTTGTGTCTTATTGAATCGAGAATACTGCCGGAATTCAGACGACCGAGGCAAATTTTCGTTCGATACTATTGAAGAGAAACTCTTTCAATTTATCACCCTCTAGTCGACTCACGGTTTCATTGAGAAACCCGAGACTGATGATTCTACGAGCGTCCTCAGCAGTGATGCCGCGTGCCTGAAGATAAAAAATTTCCTCGTCGCTGATCTGCCCGGAGGTTGACCCGTGCGAGCACTTCACCTGATCCGCATTAATCTCAAGACCGGGCATCGCATTCGCTTCCGCGGCCTTGCTTCCCAACAAATTTCTGCAGGTCTGGTAGGAATCCGTATGATGAGAACCGGGAAGCACCTGAATCAGTCCCGAGAAAATGGTTCGCGCATTACCGTAGAGCGCGTTTTTGAAAAACAAATCACTCGTCGTGTGCTGCGCTTCGTGAATTTGAAGGGTACGCTGGTCATATTCCTGAACCCCGTTTGCGAGGTTCGAGGAGTATATCTGACAGTCCGCTCCGTTGTCGGCCATGTGATTAATAGACTCGTTGCGAACCCAGGCAGCGCCCAAATTCACAAAGGCAGACTTGATCGTAGAATCCCGCCCCGCTTTCGAACTGTTCAGTTGCATGTGCTTCGCACCGAGATCACTCGAGTCCTGAAACGCTACGTACTGCAAATTGGCGCCATTGTTCGCATAGAGGTCAACGTTTCCAATCGCGCAAGTCTCTTCGCCCTCCTCAATCGACTGGAACGTATCCATTACCGAAACAGATGTGTTGTCTTCCGCGACGACCAGGGTGTGAGGAAAAATCGTTGCCGAGTCGCCGCCGACAAAGTGATTCACAAGAATAGGATCCTCACAAACAATGCCGCGCGGGACATAAACAAAGACACCACTCAAAGTTGCCGCTGCGTGGATTTGACGAAACTTCGATCCTCCGAGACAGCCTTCCTCTTTCATGAAGCTGGCTTGCACGAGATCTGAATGTTTCGCGAGGGCCTCGTTAATCGGAAGACAGATGACTCCGTCCGGTAGTGATCCCGTCTCGGAATGGACAAGACGATTATTCACGAACACAAAATGCGCAGCGTAGGCATCCAGACGGCTGCGAAGAGCTCGCTTGATAGAAGGTTCCGCATCAACCGTCGCGGCAGCAGTGAGACCGGAAAGGCGAACTTTCTTGAGATCAGCAAATCGCCAGTTCTGGTCGAGACGGGTTGGACCGTCATTCCCGCAGAATTGCTTCCAGGAACTCGCTTGCAGTTGCTGATACCAGTCGGGGAAAGAACCGCTTGAATCGGTAAGGGGCGCTTCCGCGAACCATTGATCAGTCGACAATTTATCAGCCATTTCGTCAGGAGGCGTCAAGGTAAGGGGCATTGTAAAAAAGGGGGGGGGGAATAGATAAGTGATAAGGGCGGGCCAATCAGCCGACGCTGTCTTCCATTTCCATATCAATGAGGCGTTTTAATTCGACGCTGTATTCCATAGGGAACTCGCGAACGAGGTCATTTACAAACCCATTCACACTGAGGCTCATTGCTTCGCCCTCGGAAAGACCGCGCTGCTTCATGTAGAAAATTTGATCCTCACTCACTTGGCTAACGCTTGCTTCGTGCTGTGTGGAGTGCTCGTTCCCCTTCACTGTGATCGCCGGATAAGTGTCCGTCCTGCTCGACGAATTGATTAGAAGCGCATCGCACTCGGTATTGTTCTTACACCCCTTGAGGTGCTTAGGAATGTGAACCTGTCCGCGGTAGGTCGAAACGCCGGTTCCCACCGAAATCGATTTCGCAACAACGTTGGACGTCGTTTCGTCAGCGGCGTGAACCATCTTCGCTCCCGTGTCCTGATGTTGACCATCATTCGCCAGAGCAATGGAGATGACCTCACCGCGAGCCTTCCGCCCCTTCATAATAACACCGGGATACTTCATCGTGAGACGCGAGCCGATATTGCAGTCGATCCAACGGATCTCAGCATTTTCATGAGCAATTCCGCGCTTCGTCACGAGGTTGAAAACGTTGTTCGACCAATTCTGGACCGTGATATACTGGATCTTCGCATCTTTCATCGCGACGAGTTCCACCACCGCGCTGTGAAGCGTAGCGGTTTCGAACTTGGGCGCGGTGCAGCCCTCCATGTAGGTAACTTCTGCACCTTCATCTACAATAATGAGAGTTCTTTCAAACTGACCGAAATTCTCAGCGTTGATTCGAAAATACGCTTGGAGAGGATGCTTCACTTTCACACCGGGAGGCACGTAAATGAAACTTCCGCCGGAAAACACCGCGCTATTGAGAGCGGAGAATTTATTATCCCCCGTCGGAATCACTTTTCCGAACCATTTGCGGAAAATTTCGGGGTGCTCACGAAGCCCTTCGGTTGAGTTGACGAAGATTACGCCCTCTTTCGAGAGTGCTTCTTTCACATTCGAGTAGGCAGCTTCGGAGTCGAACTGCGCTTCGACACCAGCGAGATATTTCCGCTCTTTCTCAGGTATCCCGAGACGCTCAAAAGTTTCTTTAACGTCGTCAGGCACTTCGTCCCAATTGCGCGTCGGAGCGCCTCCCTTGGAGAGATAATAGCGAATATTCTGAAATACAATGTTCTCCAAATCCTTGCTCGCCCAATGGGTCGGCATAGGCTTGGCGTTAAACACCTTGAGCGCTTTTTTCCGGAATTCACGAATCCATCCGGCCTCCTTTTTGATATCGGAGATGTAATCGAGAGTTCCCTCGTTCAATCCGGTGCCCGCATCATGCTTGTAATCCTCCGGATAGGAAAAATCTCCCTCCGCTTGATCTACGTTGACCGCTTCTAATGTTGCGCTGTCTGCCATAATAGTTTGTTTCGGAAAAATAAATTACGCTACTGAGAGGTCTTCCGTTACCCAGTCGTAGCCCTTCGCTTCCAGTTCGAGAGCGAGATCTTTTCCACCTGTCTTTACAATTTTGCCATCGTGCATCACATGGACGACATCGGGGACGATGTAATCGAGAAGGCGTTGGTAATGCGTAATAACGAGAAATCCGCGATCCGGTGAACGCATCGAATTCACACCCTGAGCCACAATCTTGAGTGCATCAATGTCGAGTCCACTGTCTGTCTCATCAAGAATTGCATACTTGGGCTCGAGCATCATCATCTGAAGAATCTCGTTCCGCTTTTTCTCCCCACCGGAAAAGCCGTCATTCACCGAACGAGCGGTGAACTTACGATCCATCGCCAGCTCGTCCATTTTTGCGTACATCTCCTTATAAAAGGCGACCGCGTCGATCTCCTCACCCTTAGGAAGGCGAGCCTGGCGAGCCGCACGGAGAAAGTTAGCATTGCTGACACCGGGAATTTCATGCGGGTACTGAAAGGCAAGAAAGAAGCCTGCGCGCGAACGCTCAGCAATTTCGAGAGCGAGAAGATCTTCGCCGTCCATGTGGACGGTTCCGCCACTCACCTCGTAATCTTTATGACCGGCGATCACTTTCGAAAGCGTCGACTTTCCGGAGCCGTTCGGCCCCATGATGGCGTGAACTTCTCCTTTCGGTATTTCAAGGCTCAGGCCCTTGAGGATTTCAGTTCCCTCAACCGAGGCGTGCAGGTTTTCAATTTTTAGCGAATTGCTCATTTTGGTAAATTCTATTTAGAAGCGGATTCCTTGCCGCATGTCGGGCAGGTTCCGCGCATTGCCACATTCACGGATTCGATTGCCAAACCCTCAGGGAGTTCCCACGGGGATGATGCGTCTGCCTTTTCTCGTAACTCGATGTCGAAAATAGCGTCGCAGGCTGAACAGAAAAAGTGCGCGTGGGGCATTAAATTAGGACAAAAGCGGGAGGCTTCCCGGTCAATATTCACCTGAGTCACCGCTCCGGCATCGCTCAAGGTTTCCAGGCAATTGTAAACCGTAGCGAGTGAGATACTCGGCATGCGTTCCTTCGCCTCTGAATAAACCGCTGACGCGGTCGGGTGCCCACTGGCCATATCCTTCACCACCTCGTAGACAACTTGACGCTGCTTCGTCATTCGGAGTCCTCCGAATACGCCTATTTCCTGTAAATCTGTAAGTTGATTTTCCATCTCTAAAGAAGCTACGACACCGTTAGCGGAATGGTTGTTTATATCAAGAACTATTCTAATTAAGACTCCTGAATCGTATTCGCGTTCAAGAATAAGTTGCCGGAGTCACTCTCGCCCGCGTATCTTGGCTTCATGGTCAATCGTGCCGCAAAAGCTCTCGCCTCCCTCCTCGTTCTCGGAACGATCGCAATGGGATTGGCCCGCGACACCGACAGGGGCGAAAAAAGCGGCACGCCCACTTACTTTGGCTCAAAGGACAGCGAAATGCCCGAAGACCCGCGGGAGTGGCGTGGTGGTCGCTACTACGATTTCCCAGACTGGAAAGTCAGCGCGGAACTCCCCAATGATGTTTTCACTTTTGCGCGGCTCCGCTACAATTCAGGAACCTGGATGGGGCAGCGCGCCAAGTGGATGATCGACTATCCCGACAGCGAACTGAATTTTTCCTACCGCCTCCAACAGCTCACCTCTCTCGAGGTGAATCCCAAAGGTGCCATCGTCGATATCGAGGCGGAGCAGCTTCGCCACTACCCCTTCGTCTACATGATCGAACCCGGTGACATCTGGATCACCGCTGAAGAAGCCTCCACCCTCAGAGACTACATGCTCAACGGAGGATTTATTATGGTGGATGACTTTTGGGGTCACTATGAGTGGAAAAATTTTCACCGCGCTCTCAAGCAGATTTTCCCTGATCGGGACTTCGTCGAACTCGAGCTCGACCATCCCATTTTTCACATGGTTTTTGATCTCGAGATCAAACCCCAGATTCCCGCCGTGGGAATGGCGATGATGGGACGCGAGGAAGGGATTACCTACGAGTGGAACAAGCCTGGCTCAGAAACACCTCATTACCGTGCGATTCTCGACGATAAGGGACGCATCTGCATGATGATTTGCTTCAACACCGATCTCGGGGACGGCTGGGAGGAGGAGGGAACCGATCCGTGGTACTTTCGCGAATTTTCAGAAAAATACGCCTACCCTCTCGGGATCAACATCGTCTTCTACGCGCTCACGCACTGAAGAGAGAGCAGGCGAGCTCCGGTCTCACTGAACGGGGCACTCACCCAAGCGACCCTTTAAAAAGCGCTTTTTCAGCCCCCCGGCTTCTTCGGAGGAAGGGGGATCGAAGGCGCTTTAGGCGCAGCCTTTCTGAGCGGAACCGGAGCGGGAATACTACCACCAGCCGGCTTAACCGAAACTGGCGCAGGTGGACCGCCCACCTTCGGTGCCGCGGGAGCAAGAGGAGTCGCTGCCACGGGTAGGCCGCCCACTTTGGGCGCCGCGGGAGCAAGGGGCGCCACAGGAGCAACTCCCGGAGGCTTCAACGAAGCCGCCGGCGCGCTTGGCGCCGGAGCACCAAGCTTGGGAACTTGAGCTTGAACTTGAGCAAGCTTCACTGTCGAGGCTCCGGCAACCGGAGCCGGAGCCGCGGGAGGCACTGCGGCAGGCGATACCGCAAGAGGCTTGAGCGGTGCCGGCTTGCTTGCTGCGGCAGGCGATACCGCAACCGCGCTTGCTACCGCCGCTACCGCCGCTACCGGAGCTGCCTTCGGTGCCGCCTCGATCCCGGCGACGAGCTCTTCCAGCGATCCTGAATCAGCAACCGCAGTAGGAACAAAGTAGACCGGAGTGGTTGCCCCAAGCAAAATTTTATCCATCGGAGCCAACACCGTTCCCTCCGGATTGGTTGGCCTTCCATTCACCTTGGTCCCGTTGCTGGACCCTTTATCAACGATTTGATAAGCATCGCCCGACTTCACTAACTCACCGTGGGCCACCGAAACCTCCGCCACGAGGATTTGAATACCGTTATCCGGTCCACGGCCAAACGTGATCGTATCAGCGTCAAGATCATACTTCACCGGGTCCTGATCGGCGATTTTTACAACTAAGGAGAATGCGTTATTGGACATTAAGATAATGTAGTGAGGTTTGGAAAAAATTGTCAATGAGATGTCGCGAAATTGTCCCGATCATCCTGATAAACGTTCTTCAACCAAGCTCGAACCGCTGATATCACCCCCGAGTGGTCCGGTTCGTGCATTGGCTCGTGCCTCGCGCCACTGATAGTTACGAACGTTTTATTCGTTGCGACTAAGTCATGAAAAACACCCATCGTTATCGGAAGAGGACACACGCCATCTTCGTCCCCCTGAGTGAAAAGCCAGGCAATCGAGCCCGGTATTTTTTTAACCCGCTCGACCAGCGTCGCTTCATTCAGCATCAAATCGGTCGCCGCGCGAAGACTGACACGATTGTGCAGCTTCATATCATCCCGAACCGGGAACCAGGCTTTATTCTCAGAATGAAAACAATCCGACTGCCGCACCCCCGTGCTCAACGTGAGTAGAGGGAGATACTGAACCAAAAATTCCGCCAATCTGATCTTGAAATGGCTCTGCCCATTTCTCGGATAAATCAGCGGCGAGCTTAGCCATACCCATTTAAGATCCGCGAATTCGCCCGGATTGGAAAAGATCGCATGGAGGAGATAGAAAGCGCCTGTCGAGTGGGCGTAAATGCCTTCGATTGGCCTATCTGAGCGTTTCAGAGCTTCGCAGATTAGCGCTCCCGCTTCCTCCACACTCGGCAAATGACCGCGCTTTCCCGAAGAATCCCCGTTGCCAGGCCAGTCAAACATCCGCGTTGCATAGCCCTCTCGCATCAGCAAGTCAGCCACCTCATCGTGACGTCTCGAATAATCCCCGAGCCCGTGGAGCATCAGAACGACGCCCTTAATTTCCGCAAGTGACTCCCCTACTCTTTCATAAATTTGAAAGTCGGACACTTCGGAGTCGAAGATTGATTCTGTGTATTCGAAATCTGGCACGCGCCCACCTTCGGGCAGCATCAAAAATATTCCAGTTGCAGATCGGGGCACATATGATTAAATTCGCGCCCCTTCACGGGGCACCCAAATGCGCGGTTAGCTCAGCGGTAGAGCACCTCCCTGACACGGAGGGGGTCACTGGTTCAATCCCAGTATCGCGCACCATTTCCCTCCCCTTTTATTTCTCCGGGGAGAGGTAGTTCAAGTCTCTCGAACTACCCGCACGCGATCCATTGCCAAAATCGACACAGTTTGAGCGCTTACGAGCACTTAGATCAAAGTGATATTTTCCAATGGGAAAAGAGATGCGTATTCAGCCTTGAAGCGCGAGTTCCACCTTGACCTCTCAGGGCCTCCCTATAAGTTGCCGCCCCGGTTAAAAAGACAGGTCAGTTCATGAATATCCACGAATATCAAGCCAAAGAACTTTTCGAAAAATTCGGAGTTCCCACCCCGAAAGGCCAAGTCGCCGACACGCCTGAAGCCGCCCGCGAAGTCGCACAGGGATTAGGGTCAGAAATCGTCGTCAAAGCTCAGGTGCATGCCGGCGGACGTGGCAAAGGAACTTTCAAAAACGGTTTTCAAGGGGGGGTTCATCTCGTCAAAGACGCTGCCGCTGCTGCCGACATCGCTGAAAAGATGCTCGGCGAGACACTTGTTACTCACCAGACCGGCGAAGAAGGCAAACTTGTCAGCAAAGTAATGATCGCAGACGCGGTCGATATCGAGAAAGAATATTACCTCGCCATCCTCATGGATCGCGAAAGCCGCTCCCCGGTTATTGTTGCGAGCACCGAGGGTGGCGTGAACATCGAGGAAGTCGCTGAGAAGACACCTGAATTGATTCACAACCAAAAGATTCATCCCCTCCTCGGCCTTCAGCCATACGAGATCCGCAACGTCGCATCCAAGCTTGGATTTTCCGGGGATACCGCCAAGCAGTTCGCGAAATTACTCAAAGGTCTTTTCAAGCTGTTCATCGATTGCGATTGCTCGATGGTTGAAATCAACCCGCTCGTGACGACACCGGACGGACAGGTTCTTGCCCTCGACGCGAAATTCGATTTCGACGACAACGCTCTTTACCGTCACCCGGATATTCAGAAACTGCACGATCCGACCGAGGAAGATCCCCGCGAAGTTGAGGCCGCCAAATATGACCTCAACTACATTGGGCTCGATGGAAACATCGCCTGCCTCGTGAACGGTGCCGGACTCGCCATGGCGACAATGGACATCATCAAACACTGCGGCGGAGAGCCGGCCAACTTCCTCGACGTAGGGGGCGGCGCCACCCAGGAGCAAGTTCGCAATGCTTTCAAAATCATCCTCGGTGACCCGAACGTGAAAGCGATCCTCGTTAATATCTTTGGCGGCATCATGGATTGCGACGTCATCGCCAAGGGAATCGTTGCCGCCTGCGGCGAAGTGAACCTCAACATCCCCCTCGTGGTTCGCCTCGAAGGAAACAACGTTGCCGCCGGCAAAGCAACCCTCGCCAACTCCGATGTCGATCTCATCGCCGCGGACACTCTCGCCGACGCCGCAGAAAAAGCCGTCGCGGCCATCGCCGCCTAGTCGACCAACCCACTCTTACTACTTAAAACTTTTACATCATGGCTATTCTTGTCGACGAAAACACGAAGGTGCTCATCCAGGGAATCACTGGTTCTTTTGGTGGGCGACATGCTCAGCTGAGCCTTGACTACGGCACACAACTCGTTGCCGGCGTCACTCCGGGTAAAGGCGGACAAACCTTTGGCGGATGCGTTCCCATTTTTGACACCGTCGAGCAGGCTGTCGCGGAAACCGGCGCAACCGTTTCCGCGATCTTCGTTCCCCCACCCTTTGCTGCTGACGCGATTCTTGAGGCAGTCGGTGCCGGCGTCGCTCTCGCTGTGGCAATCACCGAAGGTATTCCGGTGATGGACATGATGCGTGTCCGCGCTGCGATGTTGGGCTCAAAAACCCGCCTAATCGGTCCTAACTGCCCGGGCATCGTTACGCCTGGTCTCGGCAAAGACTCCCACGGTGGATGCCGCATCGGAATTGCTCCGGGCTACATTCACAAGCGAGGTAAAGTCGGTGTGGTTTCACGAAGCGGAACACTCACTTACGAAGCGGTCTGGCAGCTCACCAATCTCGGCCTCGGCCAGAGCACTTGTGTTGGAATCGGTGGTGACCCCATCAATGGGACTTCCCACCTCGACATCATGAAGATGTTCAACGACGACCCCGAGACAGAAGCGATCATTATGATCGGTGAGATCGGTGGAACCGCTGAAGAGGAAGCAGCGGCATGGGCGAAGGATAATTGTGACAAGCCAATCGCCGGATTTATCGCCGGTGCAACGGCTCCTCCTGGACGCCGCATGGGGCACGCCGGAGCGATCGTTTCCGGTGGAATGGGAACCGCAGAAGCAAAAATGGAAGCGATGCGCGATGCCGGGATTGAAGTTGCCCAAAATCCGTCCGATATGGGCGACGCACTCATGCGTGCGATGGGCTAAGACCCCACCAGTGCCCCGCCTCTTGGAGGGTCGCTAAAAAACGCTAGATTCCTAACCTTGGAATTGAATTTAGCGCAGTTAATCTATAGAAAAGAACGTGATGTCGGAAAAACCGGAATATGCCAAAGGTCTCGCAGGAGTGATTGCGAACGAATCGTGCCTGAGCGAAGTGCTCGGGGAGCAGGGAAACCTTCGCTATCTCGGCTACAATATCGATGATCTCGTGGAGCATTGCACCTTTGAAGAAGTGGCATACCTACTGCATCGCCGCAGTCTTCCGACTCAAGCTCAGCTTGATAGCTTTACGGCTTCACTCCGCGCCCAGCGCTCTCTTCCTGATGGTGTGATCGAGTTCATTAAGAACGCACCCAAAGAGGCCGGCCCTATGGATGTCATCCGAACAGGCGTCAGCATGCTCGGCCTTTACGACAGTCGCGGTGAAGACCAGAACCGCGAGATCAATGAGGAGCGCGCTCTCGCCATCTGCGCAAAAATCCCCCTCATTGTTGCCTACTTTCACCGCGCTCGTCAGGGACTCGAGTTCCCTGAGATTCGTGACGATCTCTCTGAAGCAGGTCACTTCCTCTACCTCATCAACGGTGAAGTCCCTGGAGCAAGTGCAACGAAGACCCTCGACGTCGCCTATATCATTCATGCCGATCACGGAATGAATGCTTCAACTTTCAGCGCACGGGTCACGATCGCGACGCTTTCGGACATGTATTCCGCGATCACTTCCGCTGTGGGAACCCTTAAGGGCCCCTTGCATGGCGGAGCGAACGAAGGTGTCATCAAGATGCTCAAAAAGATTGGTAGCCTCGATAAAGTGGATGCCTATGTAGAGGACTGTCTCGCAAACAAGAAGAAGATCATGGGCATCGGGCACCGTGTTTACCGCACTCTCGATCCCCGCGCCCCGCATCTCCAGAAGATGGCGGTGAAGCTGACGGATGACCTCGGTGAATCCAAGTGGATCAAGATGTCAGAGCGAATCGCTGAGCTGATGCGTGAGCGCAAGGGCCTCAACGCGAACGTCGATTTTTACTCAGCGACCGTTTATTATTCGCTCGGAATCCCAACTGATCTTTTCACCCCAATCTTCGCGATTTCTCGCGCAGCAGGATGGACAGCCCAGGTACTGGAGCAGCTTGACGACAATCGTCTCTATCGCCCGCTCACTTATTATACAGGCCCAACCGAAGATCAGCCCATCACTCCGATTACGGAGCGGGGTTAGGCTTGATTTCGGAATGAGTTTCATTCCGCGACGATGTCACGATCTGAGTATTGCACACCGTAATCGGTAGCGGAACGAGAGTCGTTCCGCAGTGATCTCACCACGGGACTCGGCTACAGGCTTCGAGCTCATTCGGTAAGCAAGGGCTTTGCCCCTCGTCCATCTCGAAATATTAGGACACCGCGAAACATCCCGTCCACGCCTGAGGGACGCGCCCCCGAGGCGCAGTTAAAACAGCCTGATCTCGCTGCGGCGTAAATGCATCTGAACCCCAACGGGGTTGCGTATCCCAGCCCAGGGTTCTCGAACCCTGGGATTAATCATCGAAAATAATTCCAACCCCAACGGGGTTGTGTCCATGCGAGGAACCGAGACCGCGCTCGGTTCCAATACACAACCCCGTTGGGGTTGCTCAAATAACCGGAACAGAATCCCGGGGTTCAAGAACCCCGGGCTGGAATACTGAACCCCTTTGGGGTTGCTCAGCGGCACTCCGCCATCACACCGTTCCGACTCGGTCGCCGCGACTTCCCAACTTCCCAACTTCCCAACTTCCCAACTTCCCAACTTCCCAACTTCCCAACTTCCCAACTTCCCAACTTCCCAACTTCCCAACTTCCCAACTTCCCAACTTCCCAACTTCCCTACTTCCC
>Ga0222660_1000670_pt1 | contig 14512 bp, 15 predicted proteins | sample AntAcemetagen549_FD_179832 | JGI IMG/M metagenome (GOLD analysis project Ga0222660, IMG submission 179832) | Saline water microbial communities from Ace Lake, Antarctica - #549 | ecosystem: Environmental > Aquatic > Non-marine Saline and Alkaline > Saline | place: Antarctica: Ace Lake...
GGCCGAACCGGTCCAACCGATAGACCATCATGACATCCAGATTACGAATATAGTCATCGGCAATACGATCCACATAGCGCGCCACATTTCGCGACGGAGAATCTACCTCACCACCCGTAAAGCGACGAATTCTAGCTTCACCCTCGGTTTCGATTGGCCGCGTGGCTTCTGAAAATACCCGTGCGGTTGTGTTGTTGGTCACGCCATTAATGCCCGTGATATTGCCAATCATATCGTTGTTTAGAACCGCTTCAATGTGCCAGCCATCGGCAATGGCCTGTTCCGCCATGATCTTTCCGCCAAACAGTCCCTGCTCCTCACCTGATAAACCGACAAACACAATTGATGCCGGGAAGCGATGCTGACTCAGCACCCTGGCCGCTTCAATGACGCCGGCCATACCCGATGCATTGTCGTTGGCACCAGGAGAATCATCCACACCATTCATTGGATCAGACACCCGGGAATCGATGTCACCGGACATGATCACATAGCGATTGGGATCACTGGTGCCTTTCAAAATGGCAACCACGTTGACGACTTCAGTAGCTTCGGGAATCCGACGCTCTTCTGAAAAAACACGCGCCTGGGTATACACCGTCAGACACTCACCGCAAGCCTGAGAAATTTGGTTGAACTCCGCCTCAATCCAGCGCCTCGCAGCACCGATACCACGCGTCTCTGATCGTGTTTCTGACAGCGTATGGCGGGTCCCAAAAGACACTAACTTGCGGATATCTCCTTCTATTCGTGCTGGCGAAGCTGCATCACTGAGTTGATGCAGCAATTCCTGGTCAGCGTGAGCCATCAGACTCGCTAGCAACAGCCCAAGGGTGAGGGTAAAACGATTCATGACTTCTCTCCTATTTTTGATTCTAGTGCTGCTGCATTTTTGCTATCTGAGGCCATATCTGAAGCCATAGCTAGTCTCATACGACGATAGCCCACCCAGGAGATGCCACTGAGCAAAGCCGCGAGCAAAAATACTCCGGCACCTAGACCATCGTACCCCGGCAAGATGCCATCCTCTGCCCATCCTAGATAAAGAAAAATGCCCATAAAAGGCGCAAATGCTCCCCTGATCCCAGTCAGAGTGACGTGTGCACCCATGTAGGCGCCGAGTTCCGATGGCCGTGCAAAATCATTATGGCCAAGGGTCCAAGCCAGTGAACCACCGCCCCGGGCAATACCCAGCACCAGCCGCCCCAGGCCCAGCACAACCAGTGAACCCATAATCGCACCAAAAAACATGATCACCTGACACAGCACCCACAATGAACTTTGACGGGCACGGAAGAATGTAACGTGGTTTTGATCCAAATAGTTCGCCCAAAAAGGCAACGTCAACAACGACAGAGCAAAGGGAATAATCAGTGTAATAATAATGCTGACGGTGTAGCTAGCGCCTAACTGGTTCGACACAAGATAAATAACCGGCGCCTCCAACATCATGTTGGATGTACCTGCCAAAAATTGATAAATCTGATATTCGGCAAACTTCTTATCCCGGCGCAACACCTGCCACATGCCCGTGGCACTGGCACTCGCCTCATCTTTCTCCGTTTGCAAATACTCGGTTTCACCTTGTACGGTGACCCGGGAAAATGCGTTAACACCGATCATCCCTGTCACTGCAGCAAGCGCAAAAATCCATCGAAAGGACTCGGGACTGGCATCCATCACCAGGCCTCCGCCCATCGCAACCAACACCATCGCTAAACTGCTCACAATGGTTAAGCGTGCGGTAATTCTTGCTCTAACGTTACGGCCGTAATTTAGGCTCCAAACCAGACTGCGAGCAGTCACCTGCCCAGCCATCAGAAAGCGGACGATCAATATGCAGGTGACAAACAACCAGAGGCCACCACCTTGAGCCGTCGGCGTTAGCGCGATTAAACCGGTAAAGAACAAGATCGCTGCCTGTATCCACACAAGAATTTTGACCTTGGGTTTGCCGCGAATTAGGCGTGCCCAGGCAAAGCTCGAAAGATTACTAAACATGGGGGCAGCAGCGATGACGGCAATCACCAGTGGTGATGCGGCAAAAATTTTATCGGCGATTACTCCGGCAAAACCACCTTCCATGACCGCGAAACACATGGGCAGTGTTGCTTCGGTCACAAGCTCTTTTCGGTAGGCGCTCTGAACAGGAGCGGCCTGGGGTGGCAATTCAAACAGTGTTTTCAGTAGCGACATGATGGTCCCGTTGGCAGATAACCATCATAACAGCGCACCAGCTGCCTGGCATCTTTGCGGGTGATACCATTCAGAAGTACACGCATAATTACATGCGGAAGTGCAAGAAAACCACCCCCACCGCGCTACTTGCCAGCGAAGCAAATGCGGCTCTGAATGGCGTAGAAGTGGAGCTACAGGGAGATATTAATGAGTTGCCGACGTTCTGTATGACCGAGAGAACTTCCGCTGGATTAAACGTCTTCCGAATCTATCGAGTCAGGTATTGATCGCAGTTTCGCGGGTAAAGTCCGATAAATTGGCTGGCTATGCGATTGTGGATCGAGTCGATGCAACGACCATTCCAGATTTAGATGAGTACAAAGAATTTAGTGATGTGAGAATTTATCGAAACCAGCTATGACAGATCCCGCTCTTTAAAACAGTTGTTACACAGTTTGTGACAGCCGCTAGTCCGACATCTCTTCCCGCAGAACATTGATAAAAGCTTGTTTCATTCGATATTGTAATTGGCATTCAGGACATTCTTCGGAGTTTGGCGTGGCAACCTCACCCAATTGGCCTAAAACGAAAGATTCGACGATCTGGTGATATTCGATATAGCGGTAATCCATGCCCGGTGCCGTTATGCTTTTAGTTATCGTGATAGTGAGTTGGCATCGCCAAACCTCCCACTACTATAATCCAAAGATACGCTGGCGCGAGACCGGATAGGCACATTTTGGGACCGCTGATCTGCATTCTCATGGCCTTCTGCTTCAGAAGTAGCGCTCAAGATCCAGGCAGGCAGATTGTGGTTCCCTGATAGTTAATCTCCCACTCACCCCGGTCAGATACAAAGCCGAGCCCATTCAACAATGTCTCGATCGCTTGAAGCTCTCCCTCCCCGCCTCGTTCTAAAAAATTGAAACAATCCACAAACCTCACCAACCTCGGCAGCCAAAAGCAACGATGGTCCCGCTGTGACGAAGCCGAAGATTGCTTCGTCTTCCGCCAAATAAGTGAACACGTCGCTCGCCGGTTACCGTTCCTGCCATTGAATGCACCAGGGCGGGCTGAGCCGTAACTCGGCGTTCAGCCCAATTAACTCGGCATAGTCCGCGCGATCAGCGCGGCGGATGCCAACGCTATGCGATAACCTTACCGGTTCAGAACGATGTCAGCCATGATCTGTAGTTCTGCTTCAGAGCGTGGGCTCACGAGTAAGCTTGTGACCGGCGTATCATCCCACGCCTTTAGTCGATCCTTGATCCGATCAACCGAGCCCACCAGCGAAATTTCATCGGCAAATGCACTCGGTACCGCCATCACCGCCTCATCCTTCTTGCCCGCAAGAAACAAATCTTGAATCATCTTGGCCTCGGCTTCAAAGCCCATACGGCCCATCAGTTCCGTGTGAAAGTTGCGCTTTTTCGCGCCCATGCCGCCGATATAGAGCGCCAGGTTGTGTTTTACTGGCATTAACCCCTCCTCCAAATCATCACAAACCTTCATCGCAACGCCCTGGCTAATTTCAAACTCTGGCGGCGCATCTTTGATCTGGTCGGCATACACTTCTTGACGATAAGGCGAGTAATAGAGTGGCAACCAGCCGTCTGCGATCTCAGCCGCCATAGCAACATTTTTGGGACCCTCTGCGCCCAGAAAAATGGGCAAATCCGCCCGCAATGGATGGGTAATAGGCTTCAAAGGTTTACCCAGATCCCACGAACCCTCGCCGTGATAAGGCAATGGATAATGCTCACCATCATTTTGCACCGGCGCCTCTCGCGCCAGCACCTGACGAATAATGCTGACGTATTCCCGCGTTCTGGAAATGGGTTTGGCAAAAGGTTGGCCATACCAGCCTTCAACCACCTGTGGTCCTGAGACACCCAGGCCCAGAATGACGCGACCGTTAGACAAGTGATCCAGGGTCAGCGCTGCCATGGCAGTTGCTGTCGGCGTTCGCGCCGAGAGTTGCGCCACGGCTGTACCCAGTCGAATACGCTCCGTATGGGCCCCAATCCACGCCAGTGGCGTGAAAACGTCCGACCCCCAGGCCTCTGCTGTAAAGATCGCATCGTAGCCCAGGCGCTCTGCCTGTTGTGCAATTCCCACCATATTTGGGTTTGGACCGGCGCCCCAATATCCCATTTGAATCCCTAGCTTCAGACCTGCCAATTCACTCTCTCCTTTGATAAATAACGACCAGCTTGCCCGAAGCGCAAATTAGAAATCAACCAACCCTTGAGATTTCTCTTACAGACGCCATATTCTAGGCAATCTGAGGTGCAATCCAAGGGGCCCGTTGGTATCCTTTCGCGCCTGCCATATTCGAACTGCTGTAAGGAAAGACCAATGATGAATGACGAATCAAGCGAGCCAAAATTGCCAGGGCTTAACTTCCTTGACGAGAAGCTGTTTAAATCTAGATCGATTTCCATTTTTGGTCAGATCAATGAACGCGCCGCTCGCACCGTGACCGAACAACTGCTGGCACTGGCTGCTGAAAGCGACGATCCCATCACAATTTATATCAGCTCGCCCGGCGGTCATGTTGAATCCGGCGACGTGATCTACGATATGATTAAATTCATCACGCCAGAAGTCAGAATGATTGGCACCGGTTGGGTCGCAAGTGCTGCCACCACAATCTTTTTGGCGGCTAAGAAAGAAAACCGCTTTTGTTTGCCTAACACCCGCTTTTTGATTCACCAACCAGCCGGCGGATCACAGGGTAGTGCCACCGATATCAGTATTGCTGCCGAACAGATCATCAAGATGAAGGCACGTATCAACAAGCTCATTGCTGATGAGACAGGCACCGATATCAGTCAAGTAGAGAAAGATACCGACCGTGACTACTGGATGACCGTTGAAGAAGCTATCGACTACGGTATCGTCAGCAAAGCCGTCAGTACCATGTCTGAACTCAGCTAGTGAAATGAGCATAAGACGTATTGGCCCCGCCGACCGGGACACACTGGCCGAAGTGCTGGCAAAAGCGTTTGAGCAAGACCCCGTATTACGCTGGATTATCCCTGATAATGAGCATTACCAGCGCATTGCGGTGCCGTACTTTAGACTACTGCTGCAGCAGAGCATGTCCTTCGGTGCCAGCTACACCAATGAAGACCAGACCGGTGTCGCCTTATGGGTTGGGCCCGCAGAGTCCCCATCGGTGTTTACCCAATGGGCAGGGACTTGCCGGCTTTTGTGGTTACTGAAGGGCAATATACTGCGCGCCTTCCGGCTCCAGGAACTGATGGCGACTTACCGCCCACGCAAAGATTTTCTACACCTCACCTACATCGCGACACATCCAGAGCAACAACGTTCTGGAATTGGTGCTGGGCTTATCGAACCGATGTTAAAAAAAGCCAAAGAGCTGGCGTTGCCGGTCTATTTGGAGTGCTCCAATCAAGCCAACCTCGGCTTCTATCGCCAGTTTGGGTTTCGTCTAATCGACAACATCAGTTTCAAAGATGGTCCAACTATTTGGCCTATGACTCTGGACTAGCCTTGACGGGATTAGAATTCGACTCTGGCTGGCATCCAGGTTTCACTTAGTCCGCGGTAGCCAGGCAATAGTCCTTCCACGACCCATCGCAATCTTTATTGCCGTATCTTCAACCAAAGATGCCTGCCCCATCACTGACGCATAGTTTCGCTTTTCTGGATCAAAATAGAACAATGTGACTTTGGGATTGTTGCGAACCTGCGCCACTTTACGCGTGTTGGGTTTCGCCGCTACATAGATCACGAAATCATCATCTGGAAGAAACGCACCAACAATTCTGGACCTCGGCTGGCCGGCTTCTCCTACCGAAATCAACGCGCCAAGGACAAAACCTCTGCATCGTCGGCTTGCGAAGTTATCGGCGCTAACAGCGGCAGGTTACGGGGCACTTTCCCCGCTAAAGTTGCCGTTATTGATGTTCTTGCCGATTGAGCCAATCGAGTGCTGCAGCAAACACCTCGTCCGCCGCGCGTTCACCAACCAGCACATCAAGGTGCCCATAGTTTTCGAGCACGTGCAGCTCAACGCTGGTCGCCCCACTCTCGCCAGCAGAATAAACACTATTCAAAATGTGGTCAGTACCTAGATTGGTCGCGCCAAAAAATATCAGCGGAATCCCTAGCTTACCAAAGTGATCGTCAAGCCCAGTCTCTGCATCTAAGGTACTGGCAATCACTTCACGATCGATGTCTTGAATGGTTGGAAAGAACCGGTCGTAACCCCGCAGCAATTGCGCCAACGTCTGAATGTCCGACACACCATCAACCGCATTCGCCAAAGCGCCCGGACCCCAGGCACGATAGAGCGTTTGGGTCAGCTGTTCACCAATAGTGGCATAGGCTGGATCCAACGCCGCTGATGCAGGGTCATCAATCACCATCTGCATCATCATCTGTCGGTTTTCCCAACCTCGTCGCTGGGAAAGAATCGTCGCGAACTGGCCGCTGGCATTGAGTTTTGTCAGCGCCACTTTTGGGTCATAGGCCTCCTCGCGGTATTTCTTAAAACTTCCATCCAACACAATGAGTCCAGCAGCTGGGACCTGCCCCACTAACGCATAGGCAAAGCTCGCGCCCCGGCTAAAACCGGCCACGTAAACAGATTGGCCAGGGTGCTGCGCCTGCACAAACTCAAAAGTCAACTGTGCATCAGCCACAAACGCGGCGAAATCCCAGTGCTGCATAAACCCGGTGTCACCTGCATACGCAGCGGGAATCGCGGCCGTGCGATAATCCAAACCGTAGGTCATCACACCTTGCGTCGCCAGGTAGACAAGAAAATTATGGCGCGCAGACGTGATGGACGGCACGCTGTTCATATTGGTCCCTGGCAAATACAACAGCACAGGACCGCTCTTATCCGAACCTTGTCCTTGAGATGCCTGAGTTGGTTGATGTAATTGATGTAGCCGGATCCGGTCGAATTTATGACCCGGTTTTACTTCAGCCTGCCATACCGTCTCAGTTAAAGTAGAACCAGTATTGAGACGAGTCGCCTCTTGCACCAGTCGAAAATCTGCGTGGCTGGCAGTGCAATAAAGCGCACCCACCAGGACAAACAGAAAGTTCGGCAGGCGCAATCTCTCACACAATCTCACTCCCTGTCCCGAGCCCAGTCTCACGCGCACTCGTCCGCAAGAAAGTCGAGTGTTCGCGTGTAGGTCTGAGCATCCTCAGCCACGATCGACGCACAGAAGTCAGTCACACCAATATCTCTTAGCTGCTGAATACTCGCCCGCAAGCTCGCCTCATCACCCGCAAACGCAATGTCAGAAGGCCCAGCTGCACCTTCTTTGTCGAGCATGGCGCGATAAGACGGCAACATGCCATAAATGCTTAGCACCCGATCAATCATCTTTTTCGCTTCATCAGCATCATTGGTTAAAATCACCGGAAAGCCCGCCACAATAGAAGGTGTAGGTTTACCAACCGACGTTGCGCCCTTGCCGATACCGGGAATAATATGATCGCTAAGTGTTTTCGGTCCTGTCATCCACGTAATGGTGCCATCCGCCATTTCACCGGCAAGCTTCAGCATGACTGGACCTAATGCGGCAACAAGAATCGGCACGTGCTCCGCACCAGGCACATTTAATGTCACATTGTTCACAGTAAACTGCTCACCTTTAAAAGAAGTTGTCTCACCCTTTAATAGTGGTCCCAGTACCGCCAGATACTCACGCATATGGCGAGCCGGCTTGTCGTAGGAAAAACCCAACATATCTTCAATCACGACCTTATGTGATAAACCAATGCCGAGCGAAAACCGATTACCTGAAGCCGCAGCAGCGGTCAGCGCCTGCTGGGCGATCGCCGTAGGATGGCGCGGATAAGTCGGCGTCACAGCGGTACCAAGACCAATTTTCTGGGTCGCGTGACCCAAAATACTCAGCGTAGAAATCGCATCCAGGCCGAATATATTGGCCATCCACAAGTTGTCGAAGCCTTTCGCTTCAGCATCCTGTGCGACCTTAACCAATCCTTCAATAGTGCCATCTGGACCGTCTGAAGCGCCTAACATCAATCCTGTTCGCATAATTTTCCCTCTCTGTGATGAAGCGTCGAGTATGCAACAGCCAGTCAGTCACGAAAAGTCGCACAGCATGGTAATATTCTTTCGTGAAAGGAGAATTCATGTCTGAAACAAACGCAGCAGCGCCGATTGAGCCAGAAGACGATAACCAACTCATCCGGCGCCTGCTCGATCAGGATGAGGTTGCCTATCGACACGTCGTCAAAACCTATCAAGGCAGTATGCTTTACCTGGCACGCAACATTGTCGGTGAAAAAATCGCCGATGAAGTCGTGCAAGAAGCCTGGCTCTCGGTCATGCGTGCGCTGCCTAAGTTTGAACAACGTAGCAAACTCAAAACCTGGATTCTGACCATAGTCTCCAACGAGGCGAAAAATCGGCTTCGTAAAGAAAAGCGATACGTTTCATTAGAGGCCATGACCGAAGACCAATCGGCTCTGGCGGATCGATTTGATAGCACCGGACACTGGGCCGAACCTGCTGCAAACTGGCAAGCTGATAGCCCGGACGCCCTATTATCAAAAGGTCAACTATCGGGTTGTCTTGAACAAGCCATCGTCGAACTCCCTGATCTACAAGCAGCGACGCTCAACCTCAAAGAAAAACAGGGATACTCACTGAAAGAGATTTGTAACATTCTGGATGTCAGTGAATCTAATGTCAGGGTGCTGCTCCATCGTGCTCGGAACAAAGTCTTCGCGGTGATCGATCATTTTCAGATGACGGGCGAATGCTGTACAGAATCTGCGCCGGATCAATAATGCTAAATTGTAAAGACATGACAACTGAAGCTCAGTCATTCGTCGATGGCGAACTAGGCCTATGGCAGCGCATACAAGTGCATTTTCACCTCTTGATCTGCAAATATTGCCGGCGTTATCTGCGACAGCTCAAGCTCACCATTGGCGCCCTGCAGCAGAGTGATCTGCTGGAAGACGACAGCCTAAATCCAACCGAGTCAGAGATTGATGATCTGGTTGCGCGATTGAAGCAGAACGACAAGTAGCTCCAAGAAGGCTAACGAGTTACGGGTTTCTGGCACGCATCTTCTTCCGACATGTAAAAGGCTATACACCTAATCACATCATCTTTGAGGGAGCATAAAAGCGTAGCGCCGACTGGGGGGGAGAGGGCCGCGAGCAGCGGAACAAAGGACGGCTCCGGCCTGCAGCGAACTCTACAATTGGTAAAATGGCCAAAGCTTTGATGTTTTTAAGAGACCAGCATCGCCAGTCTCGATCGAAGAAACTAGGTTACGAGCTGAGTCTTATAAACTCAGCCGCCCCGCCGCCAGTTAAAGAACTTCTCAGCAATATCTAAAGCCCAATCGGGCTTGTGCGCCTTACGCCATTCGCTGGCCGCAAACTTGTTCATTTCTGCCATCGTTGGATAAGTATGAATCGTGCCCAGAATCTTACCCAGACCTAAGCCGTGTTTCATTGCCAACACATATTCGGCTAACAGATCACCAGCATGGTCCGCGACAATCGTCACACCCAGAATTTTGTCCTTGCCTTTTGGCGTAATAATTTTTACCACACCAAAAGCTTCCTCTTCCGTTAAGGCCCGATCCAATCCTGACACATCATAGGTCGTAACTTCAAAATCGATGCCCTTCTCTCTAGCCTCGGTCTCGTTAATACCGACTCGAGCCACTTCAGGGGACGTAAACGTCGTCCAGGGAATGACAGAATAGTCCACAGCAAACTTTTTGAAACTACCGAACAATGCGTTTACTGCTGCAAACCACGCCATATGTGAAGCCGTGTGAGTAAACTGATAAGGTCCTGCAACATCGCCAATTGCATAGATGTTAGGGAAGTTGGTGCGCAGATACTCATCCACCGCCACAGTGCCGCGGGGTGAAATTTCAACGCCGAGTTCTTCAAGACCGTAGCCAGTCACATTCGCCTTACGACCAATCGCGACTAACAAATGGTCAAAGGGAATACGTCCTGATTTGCCCTTCGAGTCAACGACGAGATACTTATCGTCACCCTCCACTTCAACCGCAGTGGCCTTCGTGTCGACCTGTATGTTAACGCCCTCACCTTCCATATGACGCATGAGCATGGCCGAAATCTCTGGATCTTCGCGGCTGAGAATTCTGTCCTGCGCTTCGACCTGAGTGACTTTAGTACCTAACCGGTTAAAAGCTTGACTGAGCTCAGTCCCAATTGGACCACCGCCCAGCACCACAAGGTTGCCCGGCTGTTCGCGCAGTTCCCAAAGATTATCTGACGTCAGGTAATCGACCTGATCGACCCCCTTAATCGGTGGCACCAGCGGCCCTGCACCCGCCGCGATAATAATAGTCTTGGTGGTGATCACCTTGCCGTTCACTTCCACTTCATAGGGCGACAGGATCTTGCCAACACCAATTTCGCAATCCACACCCAGGCTTGTATAGCGCTCAACCGAATCATGCGGTTCAATGGTTTTGATGATTCGCTGGACACGCTCCATAACACTGGCGAAATCAAACTCAAGCTTTTGCGATGGCACGCCCAGAGCGTCACCACGCTGCAAGTCATGCACCAGCTTTGCCGAACGGATCAATGATTTGCTGGGTACACAGCCCGTGTTCAAGCAGTCGCCGCCCATCTTATGCTTTTCGATCAGTGTCACTTTGCCTTTCACTGTGGCCACGATCAACGCGGCGACCAGGCCACCTGAACCAGCACCAATCACAACAACATCACGGTCAAAGGATTTGGGCTTCGGGTACTGACGTAAAATTTTGTTCGCTTGAATGACATCGATGATCTTCTTGGCGATCAACGGGAACACACCGAGCAACACAAAAGACCCGATCAGGCTGGGCGATAAAATCCCAGACAAAGATTCGATCTGCGCCAATTGAGTCCCTGCATTCACAAACACCGCGGTACCTGCAAGCATGCCCAACTGGCTGACGAAGAAATAGGTCAGGACCGGTATGCTCGTGAGGCCCATCAATAGATTAATCGCGAAAAAAGGAAATGCCGGCACCAGCCGCAATGTGAACAAATAGAACGCACCATCTTTATCAATGCCGCGGTTAATCTTCTCCATTCTGTCGCCCAGGCGCGACTGCACTTGAGCGCGCAAAATAAACCGCGATACCAGCATAGCCAGGGTGGCGCCAATGGTTGACGCGAAGGAAACCAGCAACAACCCCCAGCCCAGGCCGAACATTGCACCGGCCACTAATGTCATAATAGCGGCGCCGGGCAACGACAAGGCGGTCACAGCGATATAAATGATGAAGAAACTAGCACCTGCATAGAGCGGGTTGGCTTCTACCAGATTCTGCAATTGCACCTGCTCCCCCTTGATGTACTCGAGACTTAAAAATTGTCCGAGATCAAGGGCAAAATAAGCGCCAATGACGGCAAAAATGACCGCGACTAAAATTAACTTCTTTATCATTGTGATCCTGATGTCCTGTTTTGCTACTGTGTTTTGCTACTGTAGTGACCGGTGAGCACGAGAAATGTTACAAATGACGCTTAGTATACTAACCACCGCCGTGAGATTCCGCCTATGACGCTAGTGTACAGCCAAAATTGCGACATAATTGACTGGTCTGCACTAGGTGACGAGCTGATTCAAGACGACTTCCACAATAATCGAACGACTGAACAGCTGCAGGCCTCTTTCAACAACAGCTTTATCTGTGTTTTCGTGCACGATGGAAATCGTTGCGTCGCGACTGCTCGGGCCCTATCTGACCAGATTTGCAATTGTTATGTGGTCGATGTATGGACCCAATCCGCGTACCGAAAACGAGGGATTGCGAGCTGCATGATGCAGATGATCATCGACGCAGTACCAGGCCAGCACATTTATTTACAGACCGATGATGCCCAGTTGTTTTATGAGAAGCTTGGATTTACGGTACAACCTGATGGCATGTTCCGGATTTCCGGAGAGTGGCTCCAAAACTAACGGCGTTAATTCATGGCGGTTATCTGGCAACTGCAAGACGGTACGACCCTATACGAAGTTCGATCCGCGGGGACGTCCCTGCGACTCTACACTAATGGCGCATTTCACAGCCAACACAGTGACAAACATCTGTTTACAGGCGCGATCTGGGACCTCTTGTCGATTCCAGCCTGCTTTATCCGCGCAACAATACCCCGTAGTGTATTGATGTTAGGCGTGGGTGGTGGCGCAGCAATTCATCAGATCGACAAGCTGATCGAGACCGAACGAATCGTCGGCATAGAATTTAATCCCATCCACATACAGATCGCTGAAGAAATATTTAAGGTCGCTGGCGATCATATCCACCTCGAACAGGCTGATGCCCGTCAGTGGGTCAGGCAGCACCATAGTCAGTTTGATGTGGTCGTCGACGACCTGTTTGTCGACGCGACCGACGATCCGGAACGGCCGTTTGCGCTTGATCGCCAGTGGCAGGATGACTTAACCCGGACGGTGGGGAAAAATGGTTTGCTGATTCAGAATCATCTGGGTCAAAGCGCCGCAACAGCAGCGGCGGACCAGCTCCGGGACGACTTTTCCTCGGCATTATTTTTTACCGTACCGCAGTACGAAAACGTGGTGCTGGCAGCCTATCGGCGACCATTAGAAAGACGATCAGCCGCAAGAAGATTCGAACAAATGCTAAAGACCCAGCACCCGGGCGCAGTGCGCAAACTACGCTACCGAATCCGCCAGTATTATTAGGTCAACCGCGCGGGCGCCAGATAAGTGCGGATCAAACCATGGTCGCTCTCGCCATCACCATGAAAATAGGCTCGACCTGGATCCTGGGTCCGTCTCTGGTCAAGTTTTTTGCTGAAATGCAGCGTCAACAATCACGTTAACGCCCTGTGCCAGCATATCGTCAGCCTGGGCAAAAACCCGTCTGGTTGCACGCTGATTGATATCCTGTCCCGCTTGCTTATGAGACAGGCCGAGTTCTCGCAGCAACGCTTCTTTCTCCGCGTCCCGACTCAGCAAAAGATAACCCAGCGAGTCTGCAAGTTTTTGTGACAGCGTCGATTTGCCCGAAGCGGGTCGGCCGGTAATCACAATCACGCTTGGCTTTGCCGAAAGCGCTACCACGCTGCTGGATGGGTGCCTGACGGCATAGACGGTAAAGCCGGCTGCAAAACCTGCGGGGAGTAGTCCGGCGACCTCAAACAACTGCCGTACTAAACCCTTCGCCTCGGTTGTCATTGTTTGTAAACCTCGAAGCAGCGTTCTGCCAGTTCGCCAAACGCATAGTCAAAATAAGCGCCGTTATACATGACGCGAGTTTTTTCAGACCAGTCGAGCGCGGCCGGTGTATTGACCCGCCGGTTGATTTGCAGAATACCCCGTTCAAACACCTGATAGTGAGCCCACATACCGGGAAAATCCTTCACAGAAGCGACTTCTACAAATGGTTTGGCGCCAATCCACTGCACCCGATTACGATGGGTATGACCCGCAAAATAGCCGACAAGAGCTGGCTGGCGCGCAAACAATGCCAACAATGCCTCTGAGGCATCTGGCCCGATACCAAAGAAATTTTCATCACGGACAGCCCGCGGTCGCCAGATATGATGATGGCCAAATACCATCACCGGCGCCGTAGCATTGCGCGCAATCTCAACTAACCAGGCCAGATCATCTGGCCTGACCGTACCGTTCGGCGCTCGCGGTTTAGACGTGTCGATCATCGCCAGTTCAACGCCAGGTAACTTGATATGAATTTGTGAGATGGGATGTAAATCGGGCTGATAAAAAGATTCATGATTGCCGCGAATAAAGTGCAATCGGTCACCAAAGGCCGCGCTATAAACCTCATTAAACCGGTCGAATTCAGCGAAGGTGCCGTTAGCGGTAAGGTCACCCTTGACTAACACAACATCTAGATTGGCCGCTTGCATGGCTCCGATCACCGCTTCGCTCATGACTTCCGGATAGGGTTGCGCCCCTTCTGCAACACTTAAGACGGGCCCCATATCAGAGCCTTCGATTAGGCCACACACCGTTTCGCCAAAGTGCACATCGTTCACTGTGCCAAAGCTCGCCAGCTGCAAGCCCAGATCCGGCAATGTCCTAAAACTGTGACCATGCATTTTGTAGAGCATGCCTGCCTCACACCCGGTTTCAACAAATTCCTGCACACCATCATGAAAGATGGCGAACGTCTGCCCAACGGTGGTCAACAAGATATCACTCATCTCAACGGTGCCGCCTCATGCTGCGGCAATATGATCGCGGTGATCAACAGTGTCACCATTAGACCGATGCACAGAATCACGCCGGTACTGTAACTGCCAAATCCAGCCCCAGGCTAAA
>Ga0222660_1000677_pt1 | contig 14436 bp, 9 predicted proteins | sample AntAcemetagen549_FD_179832 | JGI IMG/M metagenome (GOLD analysis project Ga0222660, IMG submission 179832) | Saline water microbial communities from Ace Lake, Antarctica - #549 | ecosystem: Environmental > Aquatic > Non-marine Saline and Alkaline > Saline | place: Antarctica: Ace Lake | collected...
GGTCTTCTTTGTCACCTGTCCAGTATTGGTGATGAGACCCCCAGTGACATAGGCGCGTTCCCCGACGAACACATCCTTCGCAATACCGACACCACCAGCTACCTTGAGAGCACCTGTAGTTGATGAAGTCGCCTCTGTCTGGTCAGTTACATTGACCGTCGCAGCGTAAATACCCTTAGCAACCCCAAGACCACCAGAAACGATGACAGCACCTGCAGTGTTTGAAGAAGCTTCTGTATGATCGGTCACATTGACCGTCGCCGCGTAAATACCCTTAGCAACCCCAAGACCACCAGAAACGATGACAGCACCTGCAGTGTTTGAAGAAGCGACGGTTGTATCTAGGATAACTACACTGTTGGAGACGATGTCCTCCACAAAGATGTCTTTACCGTGAATATTTTTGGTGACCCCCAAACCACCAAGAACTTGGAGCGCACCTGTGGTTTTAGAAGTAGCATCTGTTTGATCAGTTACATTGACCGTCGCCGCGTAAATACCCTTAGCAACCCCTATACCACCAGAAACGATGACAGCACCTGCAGTGTTTGAAGAAGCGACGGTTGTATCTAGGATGACTACACTATTGGAGACGATGTCCTCCACGAATATGTCTTTACCGTGAATATTTTTGGTGACCCCAAAACCACCAAGAACTTGGAGGGCACCCGTGGTTTTAGAAGTAGCATCTGTCTGATCCGTTACATTGATTGTTGCTGTGTAGATACCCTTAGCAACCCCAAGACCACCCGAAACGATGACAGCACCTGCAGCGTTTGAAGAAGCGACGGTTGTGTCAAGTACAACTACACTGTTGGAGACGATGTCCTCCACGAAGATGTCTTTACCATGAATATTTTTGGTGACCCCCAAACCACCAAGAACTTGGAGCGCACCAGTGGTTTTAGAAGTAGCATCTGTGTGATCCGTTACATTGATTGTTGCTGTGTAGATACCCTTAGCAACCCCTAAGCCACCCGAAACAATTACAGCACCTGCAGCGTTCGAAGAAGCGACGGTTGTGTCAAGTACAACTACACTATTGGAGACGATGTCCTCTACGAAGATATTTTTGCCGTGAATATTTTCAGATACACCGAGACCACCTACAATTTGTACAGCACCGGTGGTTTTAGAAGTAGCATTTGTAGCATCCCAAACCTTCGTGATACCACCGACATTAAGGTTTTCTTCGGTACTTATACCACCTTTCACCTTGACAGCACCAGTTGTCGCAGAAGTTGAAGTGGTACTATTTGTTATAGTCGCAGAAGCACCGAAAATACCCTTAGCTACACCTAGACCACCAGAAAGGGTTAGACCACCAGATGTGTTAGAAGAAGCCTCTGTTATACCGGTTATCTCAAGAAATCCATTTATACGGCAATCCAAAGTGTTAGCCGTGTTCATAGTTATCACCGTATCTTGAGCACTTTTAAGAGTATGCCCAACTTCAAATGTGGATTCAGAAAAGTCGTATATCAGTGCGACATTACCTTTATTTGCTAATGGGTTATGCATGATAAAACCGAGGTCAGTTCCACTATCGTTATTTTTACCAAGTTCAATTATAGGATCTGCTATAATAAGAGTATTTGCATTAACAACTGTTGTATTCCCAGTAACAGTTAAGTTACCAGTTAAAGTGAGATCCCCACAATGTAAAGCTCCAGCAACACCTAGACCACCTGCAACCTTGAGAGCACCAGAAGTCTGATTGGTAGATAGTGTGGTGTCTGTAATAGTAACACTATCAGCTTCAACATCTTCAAAATTTGCATGTTTAGCATAAATGTTTTTAGTAACCCCTAGACCACCCGCAATGATTACAGCACCTGTATTAGTAGCATCAGAATCAGTTTGATCAGTCACATTAATTGTAGCGGCATACACACCCTTAGCAACACCAAGACCACCAGAAACGATTACAGCACCTGCAGCGTTAGATGAAGCCTGAGTTGTGTCAAGTACAACTACACTATTGGAGACGATGTCCTCCACGAAGATGTTTTTACCATGAATATTTTTGGAAACCCCAAGACCACCAGAAACAATTACAGCACCAGTGGTTTTAGAAGTTGCATCCGTTTGGTCAGTTGCATTAACTGTGGCAGCATAAACACCCTTAGCAATACCAAGACCACCCGAAACAATTACAGCACCTGCAGCGTTCGAGGAAGCCTGAGTTGTGTCAAGTACAACTACACTATTGGAGACGATGTCCTCCACAAAGATATCTTTACCATGGATATTTTTGGTCACCCCTAAGCCACCGGAAACGATGACAGTCCCTGTGGTTTTAGAAGTAGCATCCGTTTGATCAGTTGCGTTGACGGTAGCACCGAAAATACCCTTAGCAACCCCAAGACCACCTGAAATGATTGTAGCACCAGTAATGTTAGAAGTTGATTGGGTTGTGTCTAGGGTGACTACACTATTGGAGACGATGTCCTCCACAAAGATGTCTTTACCGTGAATATTTTTGGTGACCCCGAGACCACCCGAAATGATTACAGTACCAGTTGTTTTAGAAGTAGCATCTGTCTGATCAGTTGCGTTGACGGTAGCACCGTAGATCCCCTTAGCAACCCCAAGACCACCCGAAACGATTACAGCACCTGTGGTGTTTGAGGACGCTTGGGTTGTGTCAAGTACGACTACACTATTGGACACGATATCCTCCACAAAGATGTCTTTACCATGGATATTTTTGGTCACCCCGAGACCACCAGAAATGATTACAGTACCAGTTGTTTTAGAAGTTGCATCTGTCTGGTCAGTTGCGTTGACTGTAGCACCATAGATACCCTTAGCAACCCCAAGACCACCCGAAACGATTACCGCACCTGCAGCGTTAGACGAAGCTTGGGTTGTGTCAAGTACAACTACACTATTGGAGACGATATCCTCTACGAAAATATCTTTACCATGGATATTTTTGGTGACCCCGAGACCACCGGAAATGATGACAGTCCCCGTGGTTTTAGAAGTAGCATCTGTTTGGTCAGTTGCATTGACTGTAGCACCGAAAATACCTTTTTTCACACCAAGACCACCTGTAATTTGTACGGCACCAGTTGCATTAGAAGAAGCTTGTGTTACATCAGTCACGGTAAGACTGTCAGCCTCAACATCTTGGAGGTTAGCATGTTGTCCGAAAATTTTCCCGGCAACCCCTATTCCACCCGCGACTATGAGTGCACCAGTGGTTGTTGTAGTAGAGTCAGTTGTAGAACTTACATACACATTCCCAACAACGTGTAACTCTGCATGTGGATTCAATGTTTTGATACCAACTTTACTATCCACTGAGTCGACATATATGGTACCACTATCCACCGTGAGATCACCGCTTATACTCGTATTTCCTGAGACGACTAAGATATTGGAACCAAACTCATCAACATACAAATTTGAACCGACATCAAGAGTGTGCATTGGGTCAGTGTTCAAAATACCAACATTAGCTTCTGTGTAAAGACGACCATATACGTGCACATTGATATCTTCGGAAGTTAGGGGTGTGATGACATGACTATCAGCACTACTTTCGGTGAAACCCATCACGATTTCTTTAGAGGATTCTACAAATCCGATAGTTACATTGGAATTGGGGCGTGTCATGATGAGACCCAAATCGAGTGTTGTATCACTAGATGTATTGTTTTGACCCAACTCGATGATGGCATCTTTAATTTTGAGATTTTCTGTGGTTATCGATGTCACACCGCCATTTACAGTGAGATTACCATCCAATAAAACGCCACCAGATATGACAAGTACATTCGAACCTGTGTCACTAACGTATAGGTTTGAACCCACACTGAGAGTGTGACCTGGCGAAGCATTTGCGATACCTACATTCGATTCAGTGACCAAAGAAGTTGTGTTACTCACAAATCGTACGACGTATGATGATGTATTACCTTGAGAAGTTGTAGCTTCAAGACCAGTATTACCAATGATATCTTGGGCTGCTTGACCAGATTCAACTAGTTCTTTTGTTATCGTGTTATACATCATGAGTACAATTTCAGCCTTTGAAGTATAGGTATCATCAAATCGCACGGGTGTTATATATATAGCACCAGCATTAGATGTATCGATGGCGGTATTACCCGCATTTAGAACAATCGTATTCTCACCCTGGTCTTCCGTACAATTTTTACCAAACCGGATTTTTGTGGATCTCTCCACCGTCGGCAATGTCTTGACCATTTAATATAGATTAGTATTTTAATTTGCATACAGGAGACCTGCCATACCATTTTCGATGCGGAGGATGTTATAATTCACCGCGTATATAGGGTCGTTTATAGGCATGGACTCACTCATGATCTTTACTGAGTCTAAGCGACTGAAGTTGAGAGTGCCTGTAGGTTGGAGGGAACTTGTTGAGAGGCAGAAACAATAGAGAAAGAAGTCTGGGGAAGTCACAAAGTTTGTGTGGTAATAGCTCGTGACATCAATGAAATGTGGTTTACCCCACTTATAATTACCGACATCAAGTCCGTTGATGTTCAATTTGACTTTATTCGTGGGTGAAGTAAGTGCACCATTGGTCGTGGTGTCTGAAGATGCGAGGTACTTAATTGGGTGATTGAAACTCAAATCTTGTGTAAGACTCCGTGATGCGATGTTCTTTTGTACTTGGGTGATGAGAAGGTCATGCTTTCTTGAAGCAATGTTACCACGCTCCTGATTATCGAGATAGTAATAATTCGCAAAGCACTCTATATTATAAGTAGAGGCTGCAGTCGCCCAGTGAATTCGTATTTCGACGTTATGATAATTCAGGGCTACAAGGGGGAGTGCACATTTGGGTCCTTCACAAAAGAAAAAGCGCAGGGGGTAGAAATAAGAACGGGCACTTACACCGGGGTGTGTACCATTCGAACTCTTGGAAACATTTTGAGCGAACGTATCGATAGCAATTTTTTCGGTGAAGATTGCATCTTGAGTATCCACGAGGGATCCACCGATATAAAGTTCAACTTTATCGATGATCGTGTCCCATCGTTGGATATCTAGGGCTTGGGTGGTATCATCGAGTGTAAAATATACATGCCCGAGAAGGTCTCCAGATCGTTCGAATTGAACACTGGACATCGAATTGTTTTTCACCGCTCCATGGATTGTTTGTTTTTCAATGGATTGTGAAAAATTAGCATGCCTTTTGAATGTTGAACTAAAGAAAGAAATTTCAGGTTCACCAGTGATGTATTCATCCTGGGCACCGATTGCAATCAATTGAACAATACCAGCTGACATGGTATACTAGTATAAGGGGAGAAAATTACATATTAGGTTTTCTACACACGAAACGGAGAACTAGAAAGTTATCTTTCGCGGGAGTTGAGGGAACAATGGGGACTCCATTTTGATTTCGGATGGTTACATTTAACCGATCTACACGACGAATTGGATCAATATATTGTGTTACAATTGGGTATTCATCTTTATAGTTAATAACGAGATCTTCAGACTTTACAATACTCGCGAATGAATTGCGAATAATACTAAGGGGAGCCTGTCCATCGTACACATTAGAGGTTCGGTCACTGAAAATCGAATCAAGTTGATCGATAGATACATAACAGTGTTCGGTGGCGACATTAGAATTAATACGAGCGGCAAAAAGTCTAGCCTGAACAACATTCTTCAGTGGCTGGTTGAGAAAGCATGTGAATGTATTCGCACTCTCCTGTCCGATAGTGTCAACTGTTATAGTATGATACTCGTAATTGAGATCTGGAATTGTCTCAGTGGGAGAAGTAATGAGAGCCATTTATAGTTAGCTTAGATTAAAGATCCACCGATTCCATCCTCAATCGCGTACCCAGCATGGTCGGCGACGAGCTTTTGGGCACCGCATAAACCACCTGGGGTGAGACCCATCGAATAGACTTCATCATCCTTACCACCACCGGCGACACAGTTAATGTTTGACTTGAGATCAAAGATTGACGCCTCACTCACAGTCTTGATCCTGATTGGCCTGGGTTGATAAGCACTCGCATTACGGGTAAGCGCGAGGGCGACGATCAGCAGGATCATAACAATTATGGAAGTAATCCCATTACGGTTCGCTTGGTTTAGCTTGAACATTTATTATATGTATACATTTTTTTAAAGTGCGTTAAAGATATTTTTTTTAGTTTCTACATAGAGAGTAGATGGACGAAGAAATTATTCTCGACCGAGGAAATACTACTGTGATGAAATTAGATGCTGATGAGCAGGCTCTGATGGATGAGATTGAGATATCGGCTCCTCGTCGCAGACCTGTACCACGACCTGGTCAGACGGCATACCGCCCCCCACCTCAGCAACATCAAGAGGCTATGGATGCTTTTGTGAATCCTAATAAACAATCTGCCCCTCCTCAACCTCAGCAGGATGAGGAGATTGACTATGGTGAGGATGAACCAACTTTTTATGACGATGAACCCATGGAAGGTCCAGGATCCCAAGAGGATCAGCCTTCTAAGGGGTACACCTCGATTGACGAAGAAAAGTCAGACCTCATCAATAAACTTGGTCGTCTGGAGAAGAAGGGATTTGCAGTGAACAAAAGACTCAACGCCTATTCCAATGTCGATGAGTTGAGGTCTGAGGTGAAGCGAATTACCTATAGCATCGATGTGGAACAGTCAGTACGCTTCTCCCGGCGTATGTTGATCGCATGTGTGACTGGTTTAGAGTTCCTCAACAAGAGGTACAACCCCTTCGAGGTTCAACTCGAGGGTTGGTCTGAATCTGTCATGGAAAATGTTGATGACTATGATGGTGTCTTTGAGGAACTCTATGTCAAGTACCGCTCCAAGGTGAGTGTCGCACCAGAGGTCAAGATGATCATGATGTTAGGTGGTTCGGCGATGATGTTCCACCTCACAAACAGTATGTTCAAGTCGGTCATGCCCAACATGAACGATGTGATGAAACAAAATCCAGACCTCGTCAAGAATATGATGTCAGCCGTGCAGAACACTACTCGCGCCCCAGAAGGCTCTGCAGATGGTGCCCCTGTCGGTGGTACCGGCAATTATGAGATGCAAGGACCTGGGGTGGACATTTCAAGCCTTATGGGTGGTATCATGATGCCCCCACCACCACCCATGAACACGACAATGGTTACTCCCATGACTGAGAGTGTCGCCGAGGAGGACGATGTATCTGATATTGTTTCTATTTCGGGTGACTCCACAGGTGGTGAGGTCAAAGAGATAAACTTCGGGGCTACTACCAAACCCAAACGGACTCGCCGAAAGAAGAAGACGGAAATTAATCTCTAATTACTATATAAATGATAGCGTACTGTCCGCTGGAGGAACTGGAACCTCCCAGCAGGACACAAAAGTCTATTGCAGAGCCAGAAGAGATCAAAGAGGATATGCCTCAGATTGGTCTCGAAGAAACCGAAATGAATTACGTCATCATGGCATTCATCGCCGGCGTAATTATATTAGCCGTCTCTGATGCCACCAGGGCGTAAATGTTGAATCTACCGCGGGGTCTCACCCCCTCGTAGTAAATTTAGTATGTAAAGGTTTTCTTAGATTCACTATCATTATTGAATTTTATCGTCGTGAGTTTCCCGTTTACAGAAGAAAGGAGTTCGACGTGTATATCGTATGCGAATTCTTGTCCCGATGCTGCACCATCAGCTGGTAAGACTGTAATCTTATTTGCTGTTGTCGTCACTGTGGGACTCCATGGGTATGCATTGGTTCCACCGAACATATTCTTCGTACCGATGGCGATGGCTTGACTCGATGTCGTTCCATTACTTGTACCCCCCTGAATTTCGAGGATCATTGTACTCAAGTTAGAAACTGTCGCAGTCTCACGTAACATCATAACACATTTAGCATAAAATGCACCATTCGCGAATGTCAATGTGATATCTTTACCCTGACCAGCCGTTAGTGTGAAACTATTTGAATATTTCTTGTCAGCTACACCATCCGAGTTAGTGATTATACCACCATTCACATGAAGGGATGTATTCGCTGTGGCACCAGCAAGACCGATGGCGACCTCATTACCAAAATCAATCGCACCTTGTACCGTAAGATCGTTTCTGATTGTTAGGTTACTTTCAACGAATGTCTCAGTGGAATGTGGTTGTACGTACACATTCCCGAGTGTATCCCCATAAATATTAGAAGCACCACCAGTTGTCTTAAACTCCACTATAGCATTACTCGAAGAATGCTCTACACGCGCTACACCATCATAGACATGAAACTTGGTCATGGGGTTAACCGTACCCACACCCACATTACTCGTATGTACAATGTGGAGTCCATCCGCGTCCGTACTATTATTGGTCGCACCAATCGTGATCCCAGATGTCGTATGGGTCGAATTACGGAAACCTCTAACATATCCACCGTAGTTATCGGTTGTGTACAAGAGTATACCCGTCTTCTTATTTGTCCCAGGACTTTCAAGTTTGAGCATATCGAGGTCTGTCGTTCGTGAATCATAAAGATGAACATTTGAGTCTGGAGACGCTGTGCCTATACCAAGACGTCCAGAACCATCGAAACGAGCAAACTCAGTATCAACTCCATTTGTAATTTCATGCACAAATGTCATTGGGCGTGCAGTACCTTCATCGCCAATATTTCTATAGATATTCACTGAATCCTCATCAACGGGATTTGTTGTCTCAAACTCGATCCCTGAGAGTTTGAACTGACCACCACCGGTAAATTCAATGTTACCCGCCACAACCAGTTTGTTCGCTTCATTGGATGGGACTGTATTGATCTTACCACCAATGATTAATGCACCCCCTGTTGTTATACGCAAAGGTATATCAACAGCTGTACCATCTTCAGTGAGTGGGAGTTCGGTAGCCAAATCAAATACGGCATCATTGTATGTTTGGAATATATGTTCTGCGGCAATGTGACGTATTCTCGTAGGACCTTCATCACCAGACCCTTTGTTACCCTTGTAGATGACAAGTTCGTTTTTGGCTTGAGCAGCGCCATACCGTCTTTCGATAAATGCAGTATTTCCAAATAAACTTCCCTCGAGACCACCGAATGTGAGTTGATTTCCAATCACGACATTACCATTCACCTCTAATTTCTCACGTGGTGCATCCGTACTTATACCCACATTACGGGTCGTACCACTTATAAATAAAGCTGTTGCGGTCGGTTCTGAAACTTTCTGGTAATCTTCAGTGATTCTGAAGTCACCCGAACCAGAAATACCAGCTGACCACCCAGCCAAAGCTGTATCATTATCACTTTGAATATAAGACGTGAAAGCGTTACCTTCTGCAAGATTAGTCTGCATCGCCACAATAGCATCTCCCGATGGAGAGTCGTGATTATGTACTAGGACACCATTTTCGGTTGGATTACCGACACCCGTAGAAAATACTTCAAGGTGTGCACCAGGTTGTGTGGTCCCTATCCCAACACGCCCATCTCCACGTAAAGTCAATACTTCAGTTTCAGTGGTATAGCGATCATCAGACAAGAATATATCAAGTTTCGTCTTTGACTTTCCGACAGCGTTATCATACTTCCCCATCTTAAACGTGGCTCTGACCCCATCACGATCAGCATTACCTTCGCGAGAAAGATGCATGACATCCGCTATATCAATTGTCGCACCAGCAATTGCTTGTGTATTTGAAACGATGAGAGGTGTTCCCGCAGTATTGAAACCATTATCATATTGAATTGGGTCATTAATAAACACAGTCCCACCCGAAGTGTGGAAACGACCTTGGGGTGTCGCCGTCCCTACACCCACGTTACTCGACTCGAGAATTGTCATCTTTGGTGCACCCATGACATTCGAAGTACTCGCATAGAAGTTGAGACCTTTACCAGTTTTGACGATGTTCTCCACTTTATTTTCACCTGTGACAGGGTTGGAATATATGCGCATCGAGGTGTTTCCACTGATTCCATTCCAGATGTTCCCATACACCGTGGCGTTACTCCCCAATACGTGCACATTTCCAGCCACGGTGAGTGATTCAGTAGGCACCGTCGTCGCTATACCAACCTTTCCACTAGAAATGATACGCATGCGCTCGGTGTTTTTGGTTTTGAACCTAATATCTTGGTGTGAACTCGAAGTACTCGCACCATAGACTTCGACGGCACTCACATTCGATGCAGTTGGGCCGGATTTAAGAGACAGAAACTCCGATGTACTGTCCCCACCGTATCTATCTGCATGAACAGTGACACTCATCGCCGATGAAACGACTTCTGTAACCAAGTTTGTAGTGGCTACATTTCCGAGAATAGTAAGTACATTTTCAGTATTCACATTTGCGAAAATTCGTGTACCAATAGATAATGTATCTGTGGGATTTAAGTTTGATATACCGGATGGTGCCGGTCCAGAAGTTCGTATAGCATTCATTTGGACGTTACTGTTTATGGTGACTGGTGTCGTCGTTCCCGGACTCATTGTCAGTAAACCACCCACATTTATACCACCTGTCCCAACGGTAAGTCTATGTGTGTATATATTCCCAGTCGAATGAAATACATTCGATCCAGTATCTTCGAGATATACATTTGATCCCACATCAATTGTGTGTACAGGATTTATATTCGAGAAGCCAACATTTCCATCGGTATACAATTGTCCATAGACATGTAAGTTGATCGTATTAGAATCAAAAGTAATTATTGTATCCTCTGGATCCATAAAGGATCGTGTCAACACAAATTCATTCTCGGACATGTCGTAGCCAAAGACGAGATTCGCCTCATTCACATCTTCTGACATAATCAAAGCTGTATCGAACGTACCCGCACCATTATTTTTACCCATGAGAATGACCGGATCTTCCACGACAAGGTTTTGCACGGTTTGATAAATTGTCGTATCGGATACAAACACATTCCCGAACACATTCATATCACCATGTAATATAAACCTACCATCTTCAATTATCACATTACCATTCTTGAAAACAGCGACATTCGACCCAACATTTTCGGATGTCCCAACTGTAAGTTTCGTATCGATGTTCACGTTGGTTGCCACCATATCACCATTGACCGCCAGTACATTCGATCCAACACTATCTATTTTGACCGTCTCATTTACCGTTTGTAATACATTTGAGACGATCACATTCGTTGTGGCTAAATTACCACGAACCGTCATGAGATTTGTAGCATTTCTGTTAATCACGACGTTACTCGTACCAACTTGAAAATCGTTTACAGGGATCGCACCTATACCAATTTGTGTACTCGTCATACGAACGACATTACTGAGTCCAGTAACCTTGAAAAGATTCTCATCCGCAGTAAGCTTTCCAGTTACAGTAAAAATTTTAGCTTCAATACTATTCGAGGCAGTGAGATCATCGACATCAATTTCAGAAGTAATAATACTTTTGACAGAAGTCAAAACGTCCTGCTCTACTGGGTCTGCGTCTAGACTCGCTACAAAAATCTGATCGAAACGAACTGTTCTACCCATATACTTTAGTTACCGAATAAAATTCCCGCTAAACCATCCTTGATCCTGAGAACGTTATAATTTACAGCATATACAGAAATGGGTTGATTTCCAGGTCTGAGATTACCCTTCTCCACACCACGTAAAACAAGTTTCGCATTATCGAGCCGACTGAAGTTGCATGAACCTGAGGGATTGTATTCAGAAGCATTCATACAGAAATGATACGCGAAGTATCTCGTATACAAGAGTACCTCAGTTTCTGGAATAAATTCTGTATGACCATAAGTGGATTTATAATAGTTCTGCACTGTGTGAAAATAGAGTGGGGTCATATTTTCGAGTAAAGGTGTGCCATTGATTTGGATATCCGCATTCAAGAATGTAAAACGATCGTTTGCAAAATCATCGCTGGAGGCACCAAAACCCCAAAATAAAGATTTAACTGGGTGATTGAAACTCGAAATATCAATCACATTGTATCCACCCCCCTGTGTGTTATCAATAACAGTCGTTAATTCGTTTTCAATTTTCTGGGTCTGTGTAATTATAAAATCAATACTCCGCTTGGTGAGAGATTCACGCTCCTCACTATCCAGGTAGATGTAGTTTCCGTACACCTTTGCTTGTTTATCCACTTCTTGAATAGTTGCTATATTCGCTTCATCAAAGTTAATTCGTATTTCCACTTGATGACTCTGAAGTGCGATTAAAGGTAAGAACGCTTTGTGGTCACAAAAGAAAAAGTGAAGGGGTACAAAAGTTCGGTTTGAAGTCGATGTTTTGTTATTGAGTTCTTGGGACTTGTTGTATGTGTCAGCCATATAATTTGTCCATATATCGCTATAATAATCATAATGTTGTGAATCAACCTTTTGACCACCTATAAAGAGATCGATGGTCGAATTGTAAAACAAATTTGAAGCAATGTTAGCCGTTCTTGACGTTGCCTCAAACCAAATACCATTGATTACATCCCCAAGAACTGGAATTGTTATAGACGAATCAGCCGAACTTATTGTTTTAATAAACTTAGGAGCTTGTGAAAAGTTTGTGTGTCGAGTAAACTTCATACGAAAGAAAGAATGTCCTTCATCACTCGTTAGGTAGACATCTTGAACACCTTTGGAAACGAGTTGTATCAATGCACCAGACATTTAATAGATGTTCAGATTATAAAAACAGACACTTTCCCTGAGGGAAGTCACTCTTCTTCTCCTCAGTAAACTTCCCACGGATGTTGAAACCACCCTGTCTGTACACCTTCATTCTCTTGTAATACATCGCCGTGAAGATCGACCATGGATCGTGAACATCGTAAATATGTGGATTATTCTTCTTCCCCTTCGTCTCTCTCATTATGCGTCCAATACTTTGGGTAATATCAGATTTGGGTGAAGCTAGTATAACTGTATCAAGTGTCGGAATGTCTAATCCTTCATGCGCTTGACTGAACGTCGCGAAGATGATCTTCTTTTCAGAGGACTCCCGGAGAGCTGCCTCTTTCATACCACCCATATAGAGTCCAGATGTTTTAGGAAAACATTGGTGAAGGAACTCACAGTGTTGTCGGCGATCACTGAGTACTAAGAGCTGTCTCGTGCCAGCCGAAGCTTTCTTGACAAGTTCCACTAACATCTTGTTTCTCTCTCGGTCCTCAACAACTTCGGTAATCATGTTTGGCATAGAAATCTTCCCATTCCTCATAGAGGGTGGAGGATTTCTGTAATTGAATGAATCAAAGGTAATTGGGAATACCTCAACCTGTTCCTGATTCTTTCTCTCAACTGCAAAGAATGTGGGACCCATGAACCAATGAAGAACCTTTGTGAGACCATCCTTCCTCTCAGGGGTTGCTGAGAGACCGAAGATGTGCCGAGGACACATCTTGAAAAGACTTTGACTGAAAACCTTTGCACAGATATGGTGCGCCTCATCTACGATGAGCGTCCCTACACTCTCGAAGTCTGCGAATGAGTACTCCTTCAGGGACAACGACTGGAGCATTGCGATGACAAAGTCGCAGTGTACTTCTTTCTTATCTTGTTGTACAACACCAATAGTGGCACCTGGGCAGAATTGTTGGATGCGTTCCCTCCACTGGTCCGCAAGAAACTGTTTGTGGACAACAATCATGGTCCTGTACCCCAACTTACATGCTATGGCCAAGGATACCGTCGTCTTACCGTACCCACATGGTAAAGAAAGGACACCATGCCCTGCTTTAATTGCTGCTGTAAGGGCTTCATTCTGGTGTGTGGCATCTCTGAGTTGTCCCACAAATTTGGTTTGGATACGAGCTGGTTCGGGTCGTTTGTCTTCCCGAGGCTCTCCAAGCTTAGCAGTTCCATAGAATCTTGGAACGCAGACTCCATTCTTAGTTGGTCTGAAAACTTTGAAAGGCGGTGGAGGAAATCCATAGTCCCCATTGACAATAGGTCTTACCGTAAGTTCTTTTTTAATTTCTTGAATTGGTCCTTCACTTACCAGGTACCCTGTTCTTGTTAGGGTTGTCATTCTACTATACTTATTTAAAGGGTACAAACTTTATATAGATATAAAATGCCTACCGTCGACGTTGAAGAGAACATCAAACAGATTCGTTCCAATATTGAAAAGATGACCCAAGAAGTATTTAGGCTTCAGGGTATGCTCCAAACCTTTGAGGGGTTCAGGCAGGGTGGTCTCAAGACAATTGACCTTCCAAACGACCCTAATCAGGAGCCTGATGCTGCTATTAAAAGAGACGAACTTGTAGATATAATTGAAAATGTCATTTCGGAATAATAACACTTAAAGATAATATATCATAAATTTATATGTCATATGAGACTGATAATTATACAAAAGTAAAAAACTTATTGACCCCTGAAATATGTAATATATTCAAAATGTATGCACTATTCGATGAATTAAATGATTTTACGGGTGATTTCCAATATCCTTCTACTCATTCTCGGTGCGCCGATTGTT
>Ga0222660_1000697_pt1 | contig 14120 bp, 23 predicted proteins | sample AntAcemetagen549_FD_179832 | JGI IMG/M metagenome (GOLD analysis project Ga0222660, IMG submission 179832) | Saline water microbial communities from Ace Lake, Antarctica - #549 | ecosystem: Environmental > Aquatic > Non-marine Saline and Alkaline > Saline | place: Antarctica: Ace Lake...
GTTGGAAAGTGACAGTTGAGTCCAAAGATAAGGAGAGTGGTAAACCTGACAAAACGTTTATTGGGTACAGTCAAAATATGAATATCGCAGGTAGGACTAAAGGTGCTTGTGATAGACATAAGAAATCGGGAACAGTTTGTGGAGAACCCCAACTGGCTATGAAAGGTGGTGAGTGTGATGAAGTCATTTTCATGAAGAAAACCCCTGATGGTCCACTCATCCGGGTCAGTACTCCATTTTTTTAAAAATTTTCACTAGGTTTATCAGCACCTATATACACTGGAGGTGCTTCAAGTATCTCAAGCTCAAGTTTACCTTCTTGGGTTTGAGATGGTTTTACATACGCTATGCGACAATCATTTGCACGAAGGACGGGATTTCCATTGGGTGTTGGAACGGCGATTGGTTTACAGAGAAGTGCGAACATCTATTCTACGAAGACATTTTAAGTTTGTCTACGAACATCCACCCACCCCTGTATGCTTATGTCACTCTCTTCACACCACGGGTAAATAACATCCTCATCACCGATGAAATTTAAAGCACGTACACCATTTTCAATACACCTATCACATATAGCCTTATTGTCATCAATGAGGAGACCTATGTTAAGGGCGCGACATATATCCGCCTTGTGTATTTCATTCGGTGTATAACTATTTGTGAGGATAACATCATCGAATACACCTGGGAAGTACATATCTATCCATCTTTCGGTTTCTCCTCGAGCCATATCTTGGCGTCCAGTGAGGACGTACATTTTGTTGTAACGTTCTTTAAGTTTAAACATTGCTTTTTGAGACCCTTGCATGGGTGTAAGATCCATGAAGGCTTTGGATTGATAAAATTCTCGAACCATTTTTTGTGATGCTGGTTCATCTATGTCAAATATGTCACGATACACATAGCTGTACCGTGGTTTTCGGATAGCTTTGTTGTGATACTTTGCCATGGGGAAGAGAAATTTTACTAAGACTTCATCGATATCAATTGCGACTCTGTTCATTTAATTATTACAAATATTATTCATAGTCCCTAATTACCACACCTATGGGAAAACGCGGTACTTTCAGTGCAGTGAGGTTTTGGAACCGTACAGTCAAGATCTTTCCAATATATTTCTCGTAGTTCTTGTAGTGCTCTTCTCTCCGAGTGATCGTTCCTTCGGGTCGCACGGTAAACTGTTGATCATTTTCAGTTTTACATACCCAAACAACTGCATCTGCATCCCGTCCATGACCCGTCTTGGCACCGACGATTTCATACTCCTCGGTCTGAAAAGTTTTATACTTGAGTAAATAGTTACTTCTCTGACCAACTTCGTAAAGACTGGAGCGATCACGAATCATAACACCTTCATGACCCTGTGAAGTAAAGATATCATGGTACTTCTTAACATCACTTTCCTTTTTAACAAGTACCGTTTCAATGCTCACACAATCCATTCTCTCCTCGAATGTAAGCTCTGGACGATTCAAATCAAAATAATCAAAAATAAAGAACTCGAGTGCATCAGGGTTAGTCTTGAACATACTCGTGATTTCCTCAAATGTCTTGTCATGGGCGTAACATTCCCCGTCGAGATATTCACCGTCTCGTAGACCTTCACATAAATGTTTGAAAGCGTTAACGGGTTTACCGGTACGAGAGAAGCACCCTTTATTTGATACGATCAGTCTCACACCGTCAAGTTTGGGTTGCACGTAAAAGGGTAGGGATATATATTTTTTACGCTCTTCCCACTTGTTCGCGAGCATAGGTAAAACCTGGTTACATTTGATGTTCTCATTGTTCCACATCGTCTGGGCTCGCTTCACAGCCTTCTCGTAACCAGTCTTGACGTTGGTTCGTGATTCACCAAACTTGTCACTTCCCACAATACCAGAGACTTTCACGATGTCACTGGTTCCATTCTTCAAATCTTCAACCTTGATGTCGATGTAACGGTCACGGCCATGTTTGTCTTGACGGATAAGGCGTTCCATTATTTTCTCAACTCTAAGTAGATGTCAGAAATACCAGTTGTTGTAAATTACGGTAGAATGGACCGACTTAGGCCTCCAGAAAGCACAACCTTGCCATTGAATGTAAACACGTTTTCTATTTTGTTTATAATTTTATGTATTTTAGCTTTGTACCGGCGTTCTGTTATGATCAGTCAAGGACGTCAACAATCTTATATTTAAGACACTTTTCAGGTGAAAGATAGATATCCTTCTTCATCAATTTTTTTAGTATTTTCTCAGGGATTTTGGTCTTCTCAAGATACATTTGTTTTAATTTTTTCATGAATTTATCAGTAGATTTCAGCTCATGTTTAAGTTCTTGGAAATTACCCCACATCTCAGTAGAAATCTGATGGATGAGAATATACGCATTTTTACCCATCCGTCTTTCAGCCCCACCAAGTAATACAAAAGTAGCGGCACTACAACAAGAACCTTGGGCGATGGTGATAACTTTCACACGAGAAGTCTCGAGAACGTTCATCATATTCATACCAGCAAAGATACAACCACCTTCACTCATGATGTGTACACGAATTTGTGGTTCGTATCCAACAAGTTCAGCTTTCTTTTTAAGAAGTTCAATCTCCAGCTTCTTAAATTTTTCGACGAACATGAGTGCATTTTCACGATCTACATCACCGTAGAATAGGAGTTCATTACCGATGATCTTAACACATTCCTCAACGGGTTCAACTTCTTCTTCCTTCGTAGACATTCTTCAATGCTTTCTTTACTCTTGTTACATCCTTCTGTTTTAAGCCATTTCCGACTGCGAGATGATTTATCACATCAAAATCTTGTGGGGTTATTTTATAGTCTACTAATTTTGACATATCACCTTTCTCGGCATACTTCTTTAATAGACACAGTTCTTCTACACCTAAACCCATTCTAGATTTTCTACGAATCTCATTATATTTCTGTTTTCTCATCTTGTAGTTCCCTTGTTTAGTCCAACAACTACCCGGTCTTATCTTATCCTTCTCGAGTGGTTCACCTAGACATGTCTTAGGTATTGTTAAAGCGTGAAGAACAAAATACGGCATGAGATTCCAATTTCCACTTTGATAAATATGATTGTCATAGGAATCTGCGGCACTGAAAGATTCTGATGCTCCGACCAAATCTGCACCCTTTGAGTCTATGTAATTTTCCTGAAAAATATCCCACATATGTCCATGTTCAGCAACACTGTCAAGTATTTCGATTGGTCCTTCACCCGATAAAAATTCGGATATAAACTCTTTAGGTGTTTTGAAATCATCAATCATATCATAACCTTCAAGGTATGCGAAGAAGTTTCGAATATTTCCATTACTCCTGTACGCAGCGGAGTACGCTTCATCGTCATTTTTATCCGTCAGTGATAAAAGTACATTCGGTTTATGTCTAGGAATAAATACAGTTTCAAAGTTAGGAAACATGCACATATTTGTAGATGTTACCACTAGACATCCACGAGTCAGTTTATCTCCATCTGATACCTGTTCCACAATCGGTTTAAAAATGGGCTCATAATCTTCTATAAACACATGTTTGGTCGTCGGTTTTATGAAAGGAAGAAATAGTGATTTACTCTTTAAATGTTCGCCTTGTAATTCTATATAATTAAGACCTTCTAGAGCAGCTTCGAGGACATAAGTTTTACCAGTACCAATCGGTCCACAAATAAATACATTCTTATTCTCCCGTATGTATTTACGCACAAGTTCTATCTGCTTACCATGAATCGTCTTTAATGTTTTTTTCTCAACTTTTTTTTGTGCAATTGTTTTAATGAAAGAGTCCATTGATGATCTTACTAATCAGGCTATAGATTTGGTGCTCGAAAATGACGCACTACATAAACGTATCGTAGAACCTTTAAGAAGGAAAATTCTACCATATGTTGCATGCGGTGTTGCTATAAACCTGACGATGTTTATTTTGCTATTGTATCTTGTTCGCCGTCTATCCCTATTTCCTCATCATATTCCCCCCCTTCAATAGATTCATCTTCATCTTCATCTTCATCGACACTATCCTTTTTGAATAACTTTCCCACCCGCTCGAGTGGTGTATTCTTCGTTATAGCGTGAATTGTTTCAATCGTTTTTGGTGGTTTGAGATTTGGAATTGAACGCACATTTAGAATTTCTGGCTTTGTGAAGACATTATCAAATGGATATTCTTTCTCAAAATCCGATAACACATTCGAAGGAACTGACGGTGATTGCTCTAGAAGTCTATCATACTCAGCCTTACATTCTTCCACAAATTTCAAACCATCCTTCTTACGTTCATCCCGCGGTAAAGCTAACATAAGTCGTATATTTCTCGACAAAAGACCGTGCGATAACGCAGCAGTTCTGTGATTTTCCATTAGCTCGTTAATTTTTAAAAATTGCATCACCGTTGCAATGAGACCCGCGATCAGGTTTAAACCACCTATAACAGAGGGTGCACCCCCCCGTATACTCTCAGGCAGTGTGGATTGTGCAAAATTCGCTGTACCAGTTATTGTTGAAAGTATGATAACGGGGAGTGTGAAACGCAAACTTAATTTTTTGTACAGTAGAAATGATTGATGATGCATAAATCTATAACATGCGGAAGCTTCACCCCATTGTCTCAGTATAGTTTCATGTTGTTCATTCCATACAATTTTTTCTTTTACCATTGTATAGTATAGATGAATATAATATTTTTCTTACACGCATTTTTTGTAGTAGCTATGTTGGTGGTTCCCTTCATGAATAACCGGGAAAATTTAGAGTTTTATTCTTTAATGATTCCATTTTTGTTTTTTCACTGGTCCGTAAATGATGATACGTGCGCATTGACACAATTGGAAATGGAAATTACAGGTCAGGAGAAAGAGAAAACTTTTATGGGACGATTAGTTGGTCCAATTTATAAAATGGAAGACAACGATATCAATAAATTCACAAAAACTACATTCTTCATGTTATGGGCAATTGTACAGTTCAGAATTGGTCACTTTGATTTCTTTATTAAAGAATTTAAAAAAACTATGAAGTAATTTAAAGATATTCACAGTTATAAAAATATATGGACGTTAAAATCAACCTAGAAATTAAACGATTGGAAGAACTTAAAAATCTTCGACACCGGGAATATATCTTCAATGTAGAGCAGATAGAACAAAAAATAGAACAAACAAAACATCAAATTGAAAGAACAGAGTCTACGATCAAACGGGATATATTGAGAAAACAAAAAGTGTATTGTAAGGAGGAAATAAACACACTCGATAATGCGATTGAGACTTTTACACAGATAGTCGACGAGAAAATTGAGGGTCTTCACACAATTCTCGAAGTGTGGATAGAAAAGAATAAGATGGAGAAAGAGTCTATTGGGTACAATATTGAAAAAATACGAGACCTTATCAAAGGGGAGAACATGAACGATGTTTTCGAAATGTTCAACTCTGTAGCAAATTCTTTAGAAATCATAGATAAGAAACTTACTTCTTCTCACGAATCAGTTCCTGAACCCTAGAGAACATCTCCCGATCCGCCTTCTTACGGTTATCGACTCTAATGATAATGTACTTGAGTCGGTTGGGTATTTTAGGACTGTTACCCTTCGATTTCTTAGTGGGTTTAAGTTTACCCTTTGCTTCCTGTATTTCTTTCTTTGTAGGCATTTTTACTATATACTAAGAATTTAGTCTGAATTTATCAAAAAAATGTACACAATTTCTAAAGTTGTGGTACACAATCATGCATAAGGCATCTGCAATGTCGTGCTTTCTTTCATATGGAATGTCCCCATCGATATATTTTTCAGCGATGGAGACAGATATCTCTTTTCTTTGAACATGTAATGTAAAAGAATCTCAATATTGGTGAAACCACCAGGTGGTTGTGCTTCTATAAGTATTTTATCAGCTGAGTCGAATATACTTTGGTGATCTTCTACAAATAAAGGAATTAAGTCTACAAAATTATTTGATCGTATGTACTTGTAGTCTCCAAGACTCACTTTCTTTATATATTCCACTTAAAGACTCCGCTAATACCAATCCCATATTGTGATACCCAATATCAATTGATAACACCTTCATGTCTCTAAGTGAAAGATTTTCCTTAAGTATAGTAATGAAGAACAAGACAAAAGATCAGGTGTTATGGCTGACTCTTATTTTACTCACAGCGTTCGTGACATATATGTGGTACAACCCTAGAATTATCAAAGTTCCTGTGAATACTATTGTGCGAGTTCCACCAAGACCAATAGAAACGCGTCGCGAGCCAGAATTCAGGGGACCACCAATTAAAAGGTATAAGCCTGGACATATGCAACAGATGGGTATCATAACAGGACCGAATGAAGAAACTTTACCATTATATGGAAAGGAAGCGCGAGGTAGACGTGATAGATACCATTATTACACGACTACGGGTGATCATAATTTGTACCCGGTTCCATTGAGTCATAATTCTAGAGATTGTATGGAAGACATCGGGTGCCAAGAGCTATACGGAAATGAAACTGTTTCAGTGACAGGTAAAACTGGTTCATTCGCGGTTAATATGTATAGGACTGACGATTTTTTTTAAAGCTTGCAGCGTCTGCGGCTATCTTCAATAACGCGGGCAGAAGACAAGATACAACCCAAAAATCCAACGATCATTAAACCCTTGGCGTAATCCGATTTATTAGGAACATATTTATACCCAATAATTAATGACATCATTGTAGCAAACACACTTACAGCAAGTATTTCAAGATCAGCTTTGGGCATAGGTCTCCCCTCCGTGGTTGAAAGGTTTGGAACCTTAAAAAATCCCATAATGAGTGATGTACTAAACATTGTTTAATACTATTACTCAATAATTTTTTTTGATGTGATGATATCATATTCTCTTCCCTGGAGACCCTTATTTTTTGACAGTCTAGATTTCATATCCAATAACTCCATAATTGTTTCCTTGTCAAGATATTGAAGAAAATTTCTCTTTTGCTCAATATCATCTAGTTGACTTTTCTCTTTATTGGATTGAACGTATGGCCATGTGTGTTTTCTCAATGACTGAAGTTCGAGTTCCATTCTGGTCATGTGAGGTAATATAACCTCTCGTATAAGTTTGTTTGTTTCATGAAGGTCGTCCTTCCATTCACTCATAATTTTATAAGGGTTTAAATTTCTAAGTATATTACAATGGATCCTACCAATATCAGGAGCAAAGCTATAAAGTTGGGTCTCAGGGTAACTAAAGATGTAAACGGTAGTCGCGTCAAATTATCAGATAAGGACATCAAAAAACGGGTTCACGCTGTAATGAAGAGCAGGGCGAGTAATACCAAAAAATTCATCCGTATTTGTAGGGATGTTCTTGTGACAGCTGGACCCATTGGAACTGTAACACAGTCTAGGTCGACTCTTCCACCTCCACCTCCACCTCCACCTATCAGAAAGCCTGTAATAAATGAGAAGCGGGCCAAACTTATGAATGAACTGAAAGCCACTCTCAAGAAGAGGGGGATAGCAAAATAAAATCTCAATTATTAATATACGAGATGAATAATCAGGCAAACGCCAACAAGGCTAATAATAATTTCAACGCTTCTGCGGTGCTGAACAACACCCTCAAAAATGCCGGTAACAAGGATGGCATGGGACCCGGGGGTAACAACAACAACGGCAACAACGGCAACAACAAACCCGCCAACAACAACGGCAACAACAAACCCGCCAACAACAACGGCAACAATGGCAACAACAAACCCGCCAACAACAACGGCAACAACAAACCCGCCAACAACGGTAACGCGAACAAGACCAACAATGGTAACGTGAACAAGACCAACAACGGTAACGCGAACAAGGCCAATAACGGTAACGCGAACAAGGCCAACAACGGTAACGCGAACAAGGCCAATAACGGTAACGCGAACAAGGCCAATAACGGTAACAACAAACCCGCCAACAACGGTAACAACAAACCCGCCAACAATGGTAACAACAAACCCGCCAACAATGGCAACAACAAACCCACCAACAATGGCAACAACGCTAACGGTATGTTGAACAATGCTAGGAAGCTTCGCAACTTGGCGAAGAAGATTGCGATGAATGCTATTAACAAGGCTCGCAAGGAGATGAACAACCAGTAAGCATTCACCAAAAATGAATAGAATATACAATTAATTTACACATAGTCAAAATATGTAAATTAATTCCGATGTAAACAGTAAGATGTCTCTCACAGTTCTTAAAAGAGAATTCCTAAAAAAAATGGGATCAGGTCTACGTGAGTTATTAAAGGCTGATGAAATAGGTTCAGACCCAGATACTGATATGGAAGAATTCATAAAAATACACATGTTAGTAAATAATGATACAGGGAAATACGAGTTTTCCGAATCTAAATTTCTAATCGCTTTGGGTATACTCGATTTTGATTTACTTTCTCAAATTCTTTTATACTTTGATCAAAGTGGTATTACGATACAGAAGGTTTTAAGACAGTCTAAGTTCAATCCATTGACGATGTCAGGTCGGGAAATATACCTGGGTAGATTGATTGAACAAGGTGAAATAGAGACATTTTTAGATTTTATCTCCTTTTGAATTTAACGTCTTTTCACCACATCCCCTGCAAGTATAGACGCAGAAGAACATGATTGAGAGCACATCCAGAAAATAATAGGGATAAAAATGGGGGGAGGTGGTCTCGGGGGGAACCTCGACGCAGCTTTGTTGATCATGTATAGCATCAGTATCACACATACACAAGACGATAAAATTGTGGTAATATGAGTCATCAGGTACATATTTCCCATGGGTTTAGTTTTATTACTCAAATAATCTGATAAAAATGGTATAGGTATATCCTTGATTATAGGTAACTTACAACAAAGAAGTATTGGAAACGGAAACATGTCTCTTTCTATACACTGACACTTTTTTTAGCGTCTGATAATTTTAATATCAAACCACTTTGACATGAATTTTTCAACTTCACCAAAGTATGGAAAACTCCATAGGTACCAGCGGGACCAAAAACCAGCACTATCAATACCACTTATTTTCCAATTCTCTTTGTCACTTCGGGTGACATTTAACATTTTTTTATGGATCTTCTTGGGATCTCGTTCCTCTATCGTCTGTCTGGGTACATGACCCCCGTGACGTAAAACATAGGAACGCATACGTGAAGGATTCTTGTGTTTGGTGTAGTCGGAATACCCACTTGCACCAAAGTCAACAGTCCTACCGTCGTCTAATGTCGCCCTGAACTTTTTCTTCGTGTCCGGACTTCTAGTGATTATGACGCGCATACTTATAATTTACAAAGATAATTTACTTACCGCAACCACCACCGCAGCAGTATTCCTCAGTCTTGGACGAGGGGAAGATGTCGCGTTCGGGTCCACGCTTGACACGATACATGTGATCGTACGCATGGAGAACGGCGACACCAGCCACCATGGTGAGAAGAACTGGGCGGTTCATCTTGCGAACAGAGAAACCATACAGACCAATGAGCGCAATGAGAACAAATTGCACGATGGTGACAGTGGGGAAATTGGGCATCTTGAAACGGTCCGCGAGGGTTTTAGTTTCGGGGTTAGCGATTACCATAGACTCTTGCTTGTATCCGGGCATTTTTATTATCTACTGAGAAAATAATGTGGTCTCTCCTGTTAGTTCCAATTTCTATGATTTGTTATGACTATTTGAAATCACCGATTGACATTCTCTACTTCACTAAGATAGCGAGACCACTACTGGGTATACAAAATACATTTAGGGATATCATATATAGTACATCTAGACACGCCATTAAGGATTACCCAGGTCTTTTCCTAATTAAGATGCATCATAAGAATATTCGTGAAGAATTTGATCGTATCTCACCCACACTCGAAAAGAAGTATTATCATGATATAGATCCATGGTTTGAAATAAATAATAGCTATTACTTTTATAAAATTGAAAAATTCCCACTCTTGTACGATCTAGTCAAACAAATAAAGTGTATAGACACGAATGTTGCTGCATTCGCTGTTGTAGAAGGTACAATGGTAATACCACCCCATCGAGCTGAATCCAATGAACTCCTGAGATACCAACTGACTATACACGGTGATGGTGATTGTAGCCTGTACACAGATAAAGGTAGGCACATACACCGAGAGGGTGAAGATATCCTCTTTGACCAGGGGAGATACCATGAACTGATGAAAACTGGGGATGGTCGAAGGGTTGTACTTATCCTTGATGTTCACAGGTGATTCCGACACGTCGCGATGTACATATCACTGCCACCTATGAGTTCTAGGGTTTTGTCGTCTACAATTCGCTTAGTGAAAGGACCTAGAGTTCCGTCATTGCAGCGCATACAGAGTGCCGAAAGTTTGGTCACATCACATGCGAGTGGGATACAATCAATAAGTTCACCAAACTTTCCCTGAAAAGAATCGGCATCGAGACCAGCTAATATCACAGACTTGTTTACGTGTAGACAACACTCCACAAACTTCTTGAGTCTAGGGAAGAATTGTCCTTCATCAATAGCAATTATATCAGCTTTCTCAAATTCATATGTATTAATAATTTCAAATAAGTCAAACACTTTATAACAATCAAACTTTACATTATCATGTGTTTTGAGAATTTCCTCGGGGGACCTGGTATCTTTTGCAGAATTTATAATCATCACATCTTTTCCTATAACTTTTAACCGCTTAAGTCGTCGAATAAGTTCAGATGTTTTACCAGAAAACATATTTCCCATAATAATTGAAAGTCCCATCTCACCCTATTATTATAATATTGCATTTTTTATATGGGTGATATACACAGAGCAGTTTTGAATGGACATGTGGGTTATTACAATCCCACTACTGGTAGGGTTAAGTTTGGAAAATGTATCTATTCGAGTATTGGGTCAGCTATAAAATATCTCAATTAGTCTGTGTGATCAGTACCGTGTAAAAATTCTAACTAATATCAATTAATGAATGGTCCTCCAATTCGCGCACCCGCGGCGCCTAATTTTCTATTAGAAATATTATCATTTTTATTAAACTATATATTTGTCATGACATCAAAAATACCCGTGAGATCACACTATTACGATATAAGCATATTGAAAGAAGCTGTAGATATAAAGAATAATTTTAAGATATTTCACGACGAAGTGGTAAATGTATACAAAGATTTCAAAACCATAAAAAATGATTACTACTTTGAGGATATAGTTCGCACAGAACCAGAGTGGACCAGATTCTACCTGAAATGGTTGAATGATGTAGAACCGGAGGCAAGAAGGTTATGTCCAAAGAGTTCAGCTCTAATTGACAGTATGCCAAATGTTAGAATAGCGATGTTTTCAGTTTTGAAACCGGGTGCTAAAATATTATTACATAAGGGACCACACCGCGGTTGTTTAAGATTACACCTAGGATTAATAACACCAAATAGTGATGATTGCTTTCTAAATATTGCCGGTCAATCATACAGTTGGAGAGATGGGGAAGTTATACTTTGGGACGACTCATATCCACACTATGTCGAAAATAATACAGATAAATATAGAGTCATTCTCTTTTGTGATATTGTGAGACCAATGAATTGCGTAGGAACTGCATTAAATAATCTATTGTTAAACCTACTATCTAAATACGCGATGAAAAATTAAAATATCACTCAAAAATAAGAATGCCTGTGAGTACACGTAGAGAACTCAATCAAAAAACAAAAAAAACAATTGATCAGTTAGTTAACCTATCTCACCTAGCCACTAACCGTAACCGAGAAGCTGCGATAAAAATCCAGCGATCTTGGAAGAGGACAAAGACCCCCGAGCATAAGTTGAAACTCGCACTATTGGTTAACAAGCTGACTAGAAATTATATACAGATGAACAAAGTCAATGAAATATCACGACAGTTGGAAAATATCAAATTATTCAACCGTAACAACAACGGAAACGTGATAATGACAAATATAAATCTCAGGAAAAAGTAAGATGCCTCTCACCGATGCTCAAATTACTCGAAAAGTTGGGCAACTGCGTAAATCCGAGGGTAAAATCTATGCACCCCTCAAATATTTCAGGGGGCTGGAGACTCTCAAGGGGGTTGAGACACGTTATAAAAAGATGCTCCGGAAAAATTATAAATTTTTCGAGACGGACAAGGGACAGAAGACAAAGACTTCCTCCTACACCCAGAAATTTAGGAAGATGTATCCGGGAGCTAAATCCCTCCCTGAAATTGCTAAGGCTACTAAGATTCCTCTGAGGACTGTGAAGACTGTGTTCAACAGGGGACTCGCTGCGTGGAGAACCGGGCATCGTCCGGGAGCCTCTCCACAAGCGTGGGGGTATGCTAGGGTCCATAGTTTCGCCACTAAGGGGAAAACCTACTACACGGCGGATAAGGATTTACGGTAGTTTATTTATTTCATAGAGAAGCGTTTGTTTTATTTTGTACATAGAATCAAGGTACTTACACTGCCCTTTATACCATATATACTCACTCATATGTGATTTTAACTTAGAATGCTTGGCTAAATACTTCAAAACCTCTTCGTATTTATTCATCCATTCCAATTCTATAAACTTTTTTGGGTCTATATTCTGAAGAGTTAAGTTTTTCTTAATTTCGTCTATATGTTTTTCCAACCATTTAGCTGGTTTATGCTTATTTATGATGGAATCGTATTGTGTTTTTAATGCGGTAGGAGCAAATGATTGGAAACTTGGGTCCAATAGTTTGATTTGTTTCCATGGAATCCTCTGTCCAGATTCAAGATGTTTGAATGTTTCTACGATGTTATATAAATTTTGTGTAATCTCAAGTGTCCATATATTTATTGTATTACCACGTGTGTAAATAGGATTTCCATTAATATCAAATATTGGAAAATTAGAGTTTTGTCCCGCTTTTCCAGGTTGAGGTTTGACGTTCTTCTTTCGTTCAATTTGAAGAGGTATAGTAGGTGTATGAAAAGTAATGCTTAGAAATATACGGTAATATGTACCCTTATGATTGGGATTTTTCGAATTAGTGCAACGCTTAATTGTAGGTTCTACAGTTGTAAAGAAGCCTAAACTCTGACACAATTCAACAATATTATTGGCGAGTGTTTCATTTTTCTGTACTATCTCGTAACTAGTCTTTGAAAATAAACATCCATCCGTATCAATTAGACCAGCTAAAAGTTTTAAACGGTTTTCTTTTGAATTTTTTAGATATACATTGGGAATATGCTTTGCATTAAAAACTTGTAATCTTCGTAGTCCATTTAAAAATGTGTTTGTGTGTTGCTTACCCCATCCACCTGTAGTTCTTATTGAAGACTTACCAATATACGTGATTGTTTGGTCACTTTCATCCTTTATGACTTTAGTTTTTCTTTCCTTTTTGTTAACACCTTTTACTTCAAGTCCCATATCTTTTAAATATTCACACCAAATGTTTGCCACGGGTAAATCTACGGTCGTTAATCCACATGATGATGAATTTCCATCTCCCAACCATAGACCAAAAATATATGGTTCGATAGGGAGTTCCTGTTCATCATAATCTATACATCTCTGTACGTATCTAAAATTTATGATATGATGCTCGGTAATATCTTGTACAGGTAATTCAAAAATGTCATTATGTTTATTGGTTCTATTATCAATGTCTACCAAGTTCACATTCCTTATGGGTCTACAATACATTTTATACCCTTCGTACCATCTGACATGTTCAGTTTCACATTTTGTATAGTGATGAACACCAACAAATCTTGAGTATGGTTTTACCAGAATACTCATCTTAACATACATTCACTCAAAGTCTCTAAGCGACCTAAGTCGTATCAAAACAATCTAACTAAACATGGAACTCCAACGTACTATCATGAGCGGCGGATAAGGAGTTGAGGTAGTTTATGCTGTTATTTCACTCTTGAAGAAAGGTGACTTCTTCCGAGCTTCATCCCAACCACGTCGTATTTCCTCAGTAATTAGATTAGTTTCTGAGCAGTCCCGAAAGGGGGCACCAATTCTATTTCCTTGTTCATCCCAACAAGGAAATAATATTCTCTTGAATTTAAGAACTTCCGGTCTTTTAACCTGTTTCAATATCCATGAAGCA
>Ga0222660_1000704_pt1 | contig 14060 bp, 13 predicted proteins | sample AntAcemetagen549_FD_179832 | JGI IMG/M metagenome (GOLD analysis project Ga0222660, IMG submission 179832) | Saline water microbial communities from Ace Lake, Antarctica - #549 | ecosystem: Environmental > Aquatic > Non-marine Saline and Alkaline > Saline | place: Antarctica: Ace Lake...
GGGAAGAAAAGTTCCCGGCATCTGGAATGCGAGAAGAAAAATCGCCACTCTGGTGAGCGCAGGAATAAGGAATGTCACCCCAATGAGCACCTCCCAGTATCCGATGGCTGGAACAACAATCTCTGGCGTCCACCAATAAACAGTCGCAGCGAGGAGGTCTTCAGCAGGGCTGATGCCCATGGGCTTAAGAGCACCAAACCAGATAAATATCACGCCAATTCCGACCCGAAGAAACGGTAAACCAACGGCGTCCATTAACTTGATGACCAGCGCATCGACGCGGAGGAGGGCATCTCGAACTGTCATCATCCAAAAATGATATCGACTCAAGGTGAGGGGTGTCCTCAGAATTATCACGGCCACTTCGCGTCTTATTGCTTTCGCAGGAATAGGCCCAGTGCTGCGGGGTTTATCGCCCAGGCGCAGAAAAAGAGAAACCCTTGACCGGGAGTGATGGTGACCTCGTGGCGTGGGGTGAGACACCATGATTACTCGAGACTGGGTCGCCGCCGCCTCACCGTCTCGGCGACGGTTGGCGCAGGCCAAAGGCCGCTGTTGCTCGATTGTGAGGAAGTCACCTTGACGAGGGACACCAGGGGCCCTCGTCGCTTCGCGCGCAATCACGCCGTGTGTGGTGTGTGAACGAACAGGAACCAGGAAACCCTCCAGGTCGCCGGCGCACAGTCGCGCCGCCTATTAAACGGAGAACGCTCATCACCCTCGCCGCCGTGCAGTGTGGGCCGGTCAGGACGATGAGGTGGCCAAACCCTGTTCCCACCGAGGCATGGTACTTTTCCTCGGTGGGCAGAATACTCGCGGTTGAGCCAGTACTGCCGGCGTTTCGCCACGCTCAGCAAGACATTACGGACCAGCTCGTTGACGGCCTAGCTACCGACGCCACCATGGGTGAGGTCATTCGCCGCATTCATCGCTCGACCGGTGTGGAAACCCGGCACTTGGTCATGCCTATAGAGCAGTATCGCGATATCGACAGTTTCACCAACGCCAACGCTCTCTTTCATCGCCACGGCCTCGACCTGGCAGTGCAGGCGACCACGGGCGCTTTGACCAAAGCGGGGGTTACCGCTGCGGATGTTGATTACCTCTTCTTTACGACCGTGACCGGGGTGGGTGCACCTTCTTTGGACGCCGAGCTGTCGACCCACCTGGGTTTTCGCTCCGACCTTGTGCGCGTGCCAAGTTTTGGTTTGGGATGTGTAGCGGGTGCTTCTGGGCTTGCTCGCGTTGCCGATTATTTGCGCGGCCACCCCGGAGCTATCGGTCTCGTTGTATCAGTGGAGTTGTGTTCGTTGACGGTTCAGTGGGATGACCCTTCGATGGCCAATATTGTCGGAACGGGATTGTTTGGCGATGGAGCCGCTGCGGTCGTGATGGTCGGGGAGGACAATCCCCGCCCAGGCGGCGTTCGGGTGATTGCCTCGCGGAGCGCTTTGTATCCCGAAAGCAAAGAAACTATTGGCTGGCGTATTGGCAGCACGGGTTTTCGTTTGATGTTGACTCCTGCCGTACCAGAGCTCATTGATGCCCATCTCGCAGGAGATGTTGAGCAGCTGTTGGCCGACAATGGGCTCACCCGGTCAGACATCGGTTCCTGGATTGCCCATCCTGGCGGGCCACGAGTGCTCGAAGCATTTTCCGACACACTGGGTTTGAGCCCTAGTGACCTCGCCACGAGCTGGCAAGTCATGGCCGAGGTGGGGAATTTATCCTCGAGCGCTGTGTTGCATGTTCTTGCTCGATCCATGGATCGACCCTCTGGCCACCGCGCGCTGCTCTTTGCGCTCGGCCCGGGGGTCAGCGTCGAACTTGTTCTTTTGGAGTGGACGTGATCGCCTACACGGTATTTGTCTTGCTCACCGGAGTGGAAAGACTCTGGGAGTTGCGTATTTCCCGGCGCCATGCCGCACTCGCTTTTTCTCGGGGAGGCAAAGAGTATGGCCTGGGCCATTTTCCCTGGATGGTGGCGCTTCACACGGGCCTACTTTTCTTCGCGGTCGCTGAGGTCTGGATATTCGATAGGCCTTTTCTTCCCGTGTGGGGGTGGGTATTCCTGGCCCTGGCCCTCGCAGCGCAAGCCGGTCGATATAGCGTGATTTGGGCTCTGGGAGAGCAGTGGAACACGCGTGTCATCGTGGTGCCAGGGGCACCACGCGTCCGCCGCGGTCCGTATCGCTTTGCCTGGTTATCCCACCCCAACTATTGGATTGTGGCGATAGAGGGAATTGCGTTGCCCATGGTGCACTCTGCCTGGATGACGGCGATTGCTTTTACCGTGTTAAACGCCATCTTGCTCCTGGGCTTTCGGATCCCCACGGAGAACCGTGCGTTGGGAGAGCTCCGGTGAGCACTCTGGATCTGGTCATTGTGGGGGCTGGACCGGCAGGGCTCGCCACGGCTATTTTTGCCCGCCAAGCCGGTCTTTCAGTCTGTGTGTTAGATGGTGGACCCACGGATGGCGACAAGGCCTGCGGCGAAGGGCTGATGCCCGGTGTGGCGCCCCTGCTCGCAGAGCTCGGCATTGACCCTCCCGGCGAAGAGCTGGTGGGGGTGGCCTACCAGCAAGGGTCCACTCGGGTTGAGCACCGGTTCCCCGGGGCACCGGGACGAGGAGTCAGGCGCACCGTGTTGAGTGATGCGCTGCGCGAACAGGCGCTCACAAGTGGCGCCACCATTTGGCAAGAAAAATATGTTTCTCTCCTTCAAGACCGCGATTCGGTCACGGTAACGACTGATGCTCATCGGGATATCGACTCGCGTTATGTGATCGCGTGCGACGGGCTTCACTCACGGGTGGCCTCCGATTTGGGTGTGGTGGTGGCACCGCGCAAACGGGCTAGACGCTACGGCCTCCGGCAACATTTCCAGGTGGCCCCGTGGTCCTCCACCATTGAGGTTTTCTACGTCGCTGATGCCGAGCTATACATCACGCCGGTCTCTCGTGACACGGTGGGCGTCGCTGTCTTGGGTCGAAAAGGGGTGAACTTAGACGACACTCTGGCGATGGTTCCCTCCCTCGTCGCACGCTTAGCGAACGCCCCACGGGTGTCCCCTTTGCGAGGAGCGGGACCTTTTCCTCACCGCGCCAGAACGCAACGCCAGGGCAGAGTGCTTCTGGTCGGTGACGCGGGAGGGTATGTCGACGCGATTACCGGTGAGGGGTTACGCGTGGGGTTTGCGCAGGCAAAAGTGGCGGTCTCCGCTGTTGTCGCGAATCAACCGCAGCGGTACCCAGCCCAATGGAAACGTGTTACCCGTGAGTTTCGCCTCCTGACGAGGGGCTTGGTGGCCCTCGCGCAGTCGCCGCTGCGGCGGTCCATTGTTCCCTTGGCAAAAATCATGCCAAAACTTTTTGGAATAATCGTTAACCGTTTGGCGCGGTAATGGCGCGGGTCACGGTGACCGCGGTGGTTCGTTCTGCCCACCCGGGTCCTTCCGCAGCGGTCACTGCGCTTGCCGCCATCCTCGCGTGGGGGTTTGGCGTTCCTCTGCCGAGCGCCGCGCTGGTGGTCCTCGCGGTGTTTTGTAACCAGTTTTCTGTGGGGCTTTCGAATGACGCCATCGATGCTGTCCGTGATCGTGAGGCGAAGCGCCGGGATAAGCCCGTGGTCTCGGGTGAGGTAACACCGGCCGCGCTCTGGCGCATCGCAATTGTTCTGGCGGCGGCGTCTCTGGTGCTGTCCGCCGTCGTTCACCCCGGCGTCTTGATAGCGCAAGCTGTTTTTTTGCTCGCAGGATGGGTCTATAACGCGGGGTTGAAGGCAACCGCGTTCTCTTTTGTCGCCTACGCAGTGGGGTTTGCCGCTCTTCCAGCTATCGTAAGTTTCGCCGCTCAGCCAGCAGCGTTTGCCCCCTGGTGGATCATCGTGATTGCGGCAGGCCTGGGAGTTGCTGCCCATTTTGGCAATGTTTTGCCAGACCGAGTTGAGGATGAACGCCAGGGGGTTCTTGGATTACCCCAGCGACTGCCTGTTCGCACCTCAGCTTTCACCCTCATGGCGATGATCATCGCGATGTCGGCGGTGTTGGTGGTGGGCGCAGGAGCGAGCGATATCGCCCTCACGCTCACCTTCGCCAGCGTGGGCAGCGCCGTGGCGATTGCCGGTGGCGTTGTTGCACTGCGGGACACCCCAACACGATGGCCTTTTCGTGCGGTGATCCTTGCCGCGGTAATCCTCGCCGGGGGACTTTCTGCGGTGTTGGTTACCTCGGGGTGAGGATGTGCCCCGAGCGCACTCATTCGTCATGAGGTGCGCGCAGCATCGTTCCTCTCTGTCGAAACTTTTCTCCGCGCAACCTCGTCCGTAAAGAATGGACGTCACCACCCAAGACCTCGACTCCGTGGGTGCTAAGGCTGGGCACCCTGGGCGCGTTCTGTGAAGTGGCGTTAGCTGCCACGGACTGAGAAAAGCCCGCGCCTGCATTCTGGCGCGGGCTTCCAGAGGCCCCCGGACTGTCTGAGCGGTGACTTAGCGTCGAGGTCACGATTTTGTCACAACCGTTCGAGTGGGCTGGGGATGAGTTGACAGTGGAATTTATTTGGTGGTAGGTTCAATAAATCGTTGGTAGGTTCAATGAACCATTCAGCGAGACGGTATTACTTGGCAGAGTGGCCTGAAGTTCCGAAGCCACTCTTTGTCGAAGAAAGGGTTGGCCACATGGTTCAAGCAGGTCCTTACAGCGGCGTTACCTCGACCACATCGAGCATGGAGCGTTCGTTCAATGCCGGCGGAGGAATTGTCCGCTTCGCCCCCATTTGGGTTCCTCGCGCTTTTTGCACCCCCGGAAAACGCATTCGTTTGCACCCGGATGATTATTATCCACTGGGCAAAGATCGCGGTGGAATCGATGAGCGCTGGCTTTCCTCGGCTATCCGGGCGGAAAACGGGCCCAGGACAGATCCCTTCGAAGGGCTTAGCTTGGTTGTTGATCCCGACGGTGGATTCATCCCTTTTGACGAGTTTGTTGCGCACTGGAAGTCGGAACTTGTCGGCGACCATTGGGAAAGCAGCAAGAGCTGGCCGATGTATTCAAAATTCTTTGACAACCAGGCACCCCTGCCCTTCCACATCCACCATCGTGATGAGCACGCCGCCCTTGTGGGAAAACCAGGTAAGCCTGAGGCCTACTACTTTCCCCCCCAAATGAACAACCACCTGGGAGATTTCCCCTACACATTTTTTGGGCTGCACCCGGAGACAACGCGGGACCAGGTCCACGACAAGCTCGTGGGGTTCCTTGCCGGGGGAGACAACCGAATTACCGAATTGTCCAAGGCCTACCGGATAACCCCGGGGACTGGCTGGGATGTTCCCGCCGGCGTCCTTCACGCGCCAGCCAGTGTCTGTACCTATGAACCTCAGGCAGCGTGTGATGTGTTTGCTATGACCGAGTCCTGGTCAAACAATCGGGAGGTCCCGGATGAACTCCTCTGGAAAGATGTTCCTCCCGAAAAGCATGGCGACCTGGAATTCATCATTGATCTGATCGACTGGGATACCAACGTCGACGCCCACCTGTTCTCCCACCGATTCACCCCTCCGGTGGAAACAGAGGAGTCTCGCCGTGCTTCGAACCAGGGGTGGGTAGAGAAGTGGATCACCTACCGCTCAGCTTCTTTCAGTGCGAAGGAACTTACGCTCCGGCCAGGGGCCTCTGTCGCAATCGCAGATCACGATCCCTACGGCCTCATTGCTGTGGGCGGGCGAGGGACAATTAACGGCCAAGTGCTCGAAAGCTCAACGCTGCTGCGGTACGGGCAGCTCAGCTCTGACGAGTTCTTTGTAGGCTCCAAGGCACTCGTCGACGGAGTGACAATTACCAATCAGTCCTCGTCGGAGGATCTCGTCATTTTGAAGCATTTTGGTCCCGGCAACGCGCAATTGGCGGAAGAATCTGGTCCCCTGGGCCTGACAGGAAGCTAGGGTGACAGCGGCGGTTGGCCAGACTGTGCACGGGCTCACACCCGAGCTTGTGCGCGAGCGAGTGGGCTCGCTTTCTCAGGTAGCCCGCGTTGATTCCTTCACCGTGGATGACGGCCCCTCACGAGGAACCCGTCGCATCCGCATGGTTAACGGGGGAGGGCTGGATATTGAAGTCCTCCCTGACCGCGGAATGGATTTGGGCCACGTGTCTTATCGCGGAATCCCTTTGGCCTGGATTTCAGCGGTGGGGATGCAATCACCCCACTCCTACAATGACCAGGGAACAGAGTGGCTGCGTTCGTTCGGGGGTGGACTGTTGACTACCTGTGGTCTGAATACGTTTGGCCCACCATCCGAGCATGCTGGAGTGAGTTATCCCATGCATGGCAGGGTGGGAGCAATCGCCGCTCACGTTAGCGAAACTCGCATGACAGACACGGAGCTGCGCGTATCAGGAGAGGTGCGTCAAGCTAAAGTCTTTTCCGAAAACCTGGTTCTGAGTCGGGTGTTGACTTTGCCAATTGGGGGGAAAACCTTGGACATCGAGGACACGGTGACCAACGAATCTGCCCACCCAAGTCCGCATATGGTGCTCTATCATTTCAATTTGGGTTGGCCTCTACTTGATGAATCAGCAAGCCTCCATATTCCGTCTGTAAGTACCACACCGCGAGACGAAGATGCGGCTGCCGGTCTTCCTGCTTGGCGGTCTATTGATGCTCCTCAGCGAGGGTTCAGGGAACAAGTATTTGCGCACGAGTTTCACGATGGTCCCGTATCGGTCGGAATCGAGAACAGAGTGCTTGGTATCCGTGTGGATATAGGTTTCTCCTCTCGAGCGCTTCCCGCGCTCTATCAGTGGAAGATGGCTGATCACGGGCACTACGTGATGGGGCTTGAGCCAGCAAATATTTCACAGGTTGACGGCTTTGCCCAGGCTTCCCAACGGACTCAGTTGCCCATCTTGGAGCCCGGCGAATCTGCGAAATATTCCCTCTCTCTCACGGTCTCGGAGGTGTCGTAATGATCGAGGTAGCTCTGGCATTGAGGATGGAAAAAATTGGGAAGGCTTTTCCTGGCGTACAGGCGTTGAGCGAAGTTGATCTTGAAGTTGGGCAAGGTGAAGTCCACGCCATTGTTGGCGAAAACGGCGCGGGAAAATCCACCTTGATGAAAATTCTTGCCGGGGTCTATCAGCCTGATGCGGGATCAATCCACCTGAACGGGGTGGAGGTCGTGCTTCAGAGCCCGCTGGAGGCAAAGCGCCAAGGGATACGCATGGTGTACCAAGAACTCAATTTGGTTCCTGATCTTTCTGTATCGGAGAACATTGCCTTGGGCCGAATTCCGAAGAAACGCGGGTTGGTCGACCGAGCCCGCATGGACGCCGATGCGCGGGGGGTCCTGTCGGAATTGCAAACAAAAATTGTGCCCTCCATGATTGTCGGTGATCTCACGGTGAGCCAACAGCAGCTGGTAGAAATTGCCAAAGCCTATGCTTCGGAACCCAAAATCATCGTGCTTGATGAACCCACCTCTTCCTTGAGCGAACATGAAACTCAGGCTCTTTTTCGCGTAATTCGGCGAATGAGCAGTGCCGGGGTTTCCGTAATTTACATTAGCCACAGGCTCAGAGAAGTCATAGATATCGCAGACACCGTGACGGTCATTCGGGACGGTCGAAGAATCGACACCCAAAGCATTGATGGCGTGACGGTGGAGAAGATGATTTCCCTTATGGTGGGACGGCAACTGGATGAAGTGTTCCCTAAGAAAAAGGTACCTATTGGAGACACGATTCTTGAAGTCAAGAATGTGTCGGTGCCGGGCCGCTGCGAAGATGTCAGCTTCACGGTTCGAGCAGGCGAGATTGTTGGTCTTGCGGGCCTTGTGGGTGCGGGTCGCACCGAGGTCGCGCAGGCAATATTCGGACTTCGCCGTTATTCGCGAGGACAGGTAATTGTTGGTGGTGTCTCGACGCACATCACGAGGCCACGAAAAGGTATCAAGGCGGGTATCGCCTACGTTCCCGAGGACCGCAAAACCGAGGGCATCATCCCAAGCGAATCTATCCGGAACAACATTTCCCTTGCGGTGTTGCCCTCGTTGCAGCGCGCAGGTTTCATTGAACGTCGCAAGGAAAAAGAATTGGCCCAACAGAAAGCTCATGAACTGGGAGTCTCTCCACCACTCATCGAACGTTTGGCGAACACACTTAGCGGGGGCAATCAGCAAAAGGTGGTGCTAGCAAAGTGGTTGGCGGCAAAACCGACAGTGCTCATCTTGGATGAGCCCACGCGTGGCGTTGACGTGGGGGCGAAAGCGGATATCCACACCATCATCGGTGAGCTGGCGGCACAAGGAGTGGGTATTCTCATGATCTCCTCTGAGCTGCCCGAAATTTTGGCGGTAAGTGACCGAATTTACGTTCTTCATGAAGGGCGGGTGACGGAGGAAATTGCGCGCTCCGACGCCTCTGAGGAGCGGGTAATGCGTGCAGCAACAGGGGGAGGGTTATCGTGACAGAGGCAATGCCACCCGTGCCAGTGCCAGTGGCCTCCCGAGTCCTGGCGCAATCAGGCCTGACTCGAGTACGGGGGTGGATTGGGCTCCCGGCCGGGGTCGTGCTGGTCCTCATCGTGGGCAGCATCCTGTCCGACAAGTTCTTGAGCGTGAGCAACCTCACCAACGTCCTGATATCGATGTCCATTGTGGGGTTGATCGTGGTGGGAATGACTTTTGTCTTTATCTCCCGGGGGCTTGCTGATCTTTCCGTGCCAGCGACCGTGGGCCTAGGCGGGATCTTGGTGTTGGGCCTTCAGCCCTCGCTTGGTTCGCTCGTCGCGGGGATTGTTGGGGTGTTAGCAGCAGCAGTCGCAGGATTTATTAACGGTGGACTCATCGGCTGGGCCAGAGTCAACCCGGTCATCGCCACCCTCGCTGTGGGGACCATTGTTTTGGGAGTCGCCCAAGCCTTTGTCGGTGGGGTCATTGTCTATGGGACCGATACGGCCACCCAAGACTTCATCAACAGCCGCATACTCGGCGGCGTCCCGGTTATAGTCCTTATTTTCCTCAGTGTCGCTGCACTTGGCCACATTTTGTTGTCTAGGACAACCATCGGCCGCTACACGTATGCAGTGGGCAGCAACCCGGCGGCATCGGAGGCTTCTGCTGTTCCCGTAAAGTTCACCAGAGCATTCGCTTTTCTCCTCACCGGTGCGCTCGGAGGTTTTGCGGGGGTGATTCTGGGGCTCAGCTTACAAACGGCGCGCCCGACCTTGGGAATTGGTTATGAGTTTGATGCCATCACCGCCGTTGTCGTAGGCGGGGTGAGTCTTTTGGGCGGCGTTGGGAGTATTCCGCGAGCGATGAGTGGCCTACTTTTTGTCCAGTTGCTGACCAACATTATGGTGCTCCAGGGTGTGCCCTCCCCGGTTCAGGGCATTGCTAAAGGGGCGATGATTGCCGGTGCGGTCGCGCTTGATGTGTATCTGCGCCGCCGAGGAGGGACTCAATGAATGGGGCACTCGTGACAGACCTCGGGTTTGCCTTGGTGAGATACCGGGTGCTCGTAATTCTTGCTGTCACCTTCAGCGTCGCCTCAATTTGGGTTCCGGGTTTTTTCAGCGCGGGGACACTGAGTTTGAGCCTGGATCGAGCGGCCACCATGGGGCTTCTGGCGGTGGGGTTGACGGTGGTATTACTTGCGGGCCAACTGGACCTCTCCGGGGGTGCAATCCTGGCAGTGGCGGGAATAACAGCGATTGGTTTGCAAGAGTCAATGGGTCAAATTCCCGCGGCCTTTGTCGGTGTTATGGTCGGGGTTCTTGCTGGAGGGTTGAATGCTTTTCTCGTTGTTGTTCTTCGCATAAATTCGCTGGTGGCGACTCTGGCATCGATGCTATTTATTCGGGCCGTGGGCCACTACATCACCGATTCACGGCCGGTTAGCGGCATCGACCCCTTCTTTGGGCTCACTGTTTCGCGCCCCATTGAAGGCACGATTACGGGTCGGTCACTCCTGTTCCTGGTGGCAATCGTGGTATTGCACTTCTGGCTTACCCGCACCGTGTCGGGGCGGAACATGTTCGCCGTGGGAAGCAATTTTGTCAGCGCCACGGCGAGTGGCGTGAGATCGCGCGCTTATCTTGCCGGCAGTTTTGTTTTTAGTGGCGCAATGGCAGGAATTGCTGGCGTGATTCAAAGCCTCAGCGTGAACACAGGTTCCCCCGTTTTTGGCGAATCAATCGTGCTAACGGCAATTGCCGCTGTCGTCATTGGTGGGACCCGTTTGGAGGGTGGTCGAGCCTCAGCTGGGGGAACCCTCGGTGGCGTTTTGACCCTCGGCGCGCTCACGACAGCCATGGAATTTCAGAACATTCCCGCATACATCCAACAAATTGCGGCAGGTCTAATCCTGCTGCTCCTTATTCTTTTGGACCAACTCGTGTCCAGGAGAAATAGTCGAGATGTGGGCCTTCGTTCGCTGGTTAGGCGAATGAAGGCGCTGTCTCGACCCCACCAGGAAAAGGAAAGGAAGCACATATCTCATGAGAACTAGAACTGGACTTGGCGGCCTGATCGCCATTGCAGCACTAACACTCACGGCTGGATGCGCGGCCGAGACAGCAACCACAACCGATACTAATGCAGCCACAGCGGATGACACCGTTGCAGTTGCAGAGGGCGGAGAGGTTTGCTACATCACCGCCGCAGAGTCGCACCCCTATGTAACACCAGCAAATGAGGCAATTGACGAGGCTGCAGCAGCGGCCGGCTTGACCGTCATTCGGTTGTCTCAAGAATTTGATGTTCAAACGGGAACCGACCAGATGAACACTTGTATCGGCCGCGGATCGGACGCCATTATTTTGTGGCCTCTTGACCCACAGGCGTACATTCCAGGTTTGATTGCAGCCAAGGAGGCGGGTATACCCACAATTATCATCAACTCTCCTATGGATGACGAAGCGCTTGAGCTCGTCGCCTCCTTCACCGGTCCCGATGTCTATGAAGAGGGCCAGCTTGCCGCTGACTCACTTAACGAGGCGCTCGGCGGAGAAGGAAGTGTTGTGATCATTGCGGGTCAGGCTGGCAACGGGACGACCATTGGTCGCACCGATGGGTTCACGGACCGATTGACTGAGTTGGGCTCGAACATTGAGGTGTTGCAGGTGGTGAACGCCGACTTTGATCAGCAGAAGGCTCTAGTTGCTTCCCGTGACCTGATTACTCGCTTCGGCGACGAGATCAACGGTGTCTATGCCAATGACGACACGATGGCCCGCGGATTCATTGACGCATGGAAGGAAGCTGGCCTCGACACGGCCGCACTTCCCCCCATTGTGGGCATCAACGGCCAGGCGGATGCATTTGAGTCCATCAAGGCTGGAGAGATGCTTTCCACCATCCTGCAGTCCCCTTATGAGGACGGGAAGCTTGCTCTCGAGACTGTTGCTCGCTTAATTGCGGGTGAAACGGTTGAAAAGCGTCTTCCCATCAAGTTGACGGTGATTAACTCCAGCAACGTTGAGTCGGAGATGCCTGCGTTCTAAGGTGACGGTTACACGTTGGGGGTTCATCCGCACGGATGGGCCCCCAACGTTTTTCTCCCGTTATGTTGTTTCGCGAACGACAAGTTCGGGCTGTAGCAGTACGTGGTGGGGCTTCATTCGTTCATTGGGGTGATCCAGCAGTTGCATAATCATTTCCACGGCGGTCCGTCCGAGTAAGTTGCGGGGTTGTCTCACCGTGGTCAGGGGAATCATGGCAATTTCCGCCCACTCCAGATCGTCATACCCCACCAGCGCTATATCCCCGGGCACTCGAATCCCTGCGTGATCGAGGGTTTGAAGCATCCCCAGCGCCATCATGTCGTTGGCGCAAAACACTGCTGTTGGTCGCGCTTCGGGGGCCCGCCCAATGAGAGTATCCGCCGCGTTTTTACCGCCCTGGACTGTCCAGGATTCGACCGAGATTACCTCGAGTGCCGCGGGCGCGCCGTCGTGGCGAGACAGCGCGTCTTGTGCTCCCAAGAGGCGTGTAGCAACTTTTTTGGACTGTTCCGGGTGGCCGACGAAGGCAACCCTGGTATGGCCTTTGTCGAGAATGTGCCGCATACCGAGTTCGCCACCTCTGCGATCATCCACGACAACGGACCAGCAGTCACGATCGTCGGTCACGCGGTCCACGAAAACCATTGGCACCCCGCGATCGCGGAGCGCTTGCAACCGAGAGCTATTTTCATCCACGGGCGAGATGATGATGCCCTGGACGCGTTGCTGGACAAAGAGTTCAAGAATCTGGTCCTCTCTGACAGGGTCATAGGCGCTGTTAGAAATCACTATGCCCACATCAAGTTCCTTAGCGAGAGCGTCAGCACCTAATGCGACGTCAACAAAGAATGGGTTGTCAAGATTTGCCAAAGCAATCCCGAGGTTTCGCACCCGCCCTGGGCGAAACTGCCTTGATCGTTGGCGTGGGATGAAACCGAGTTCTTTAATGGCCGCCTGAACGCTCCCCCGAGTGTCCACGTTTACGTAAGAGGGCCGGTTGAGCACATTGCTCACCGTGCCAGCAGAGACACCGGCCAGTTTGGCTACGTCGCGAATAGTGGGCATATTTTTAGGATCTCAAGGGTGAACGTTTTTGTTCAATGAACCTAGTGTAGCCCTCTTTGGGGCGAAATGGGCTTCCCCACCGGAGGGAACAACAGCGGCTCACCCGGTGCTCAGCACTGATTACGCCGCACCTGGGGCTTACCCCGTCTTTCCTTACCACGATGCTCTCTCCTGTGCCCATTGCGCCCTTCGTTAGCGCGTTTGTAGTGGCGACAAGAGAGCGATGAAGTGGTGGGGGCCACGAAATAGTTTTAGCCACCTCGACAACGGGGACGGGGCTCAACGCGGTGCGAACGTTCATTATCCCTGCCGAGCGGGAGGACTCCACCGCTCTCCAACCCCTCGCGCTGCATGCGGGTTCGAGCCTCACCCACTCAACGAAGACCGCGGCGGACATGCCTGGGTTGCGGTGGGGCCGCTCTGCAGAAAGAGTCAGCTGCTGACGCTACAGTATCGCCATGGCGAAAAAAAGTGAAGTAAAAGACAAGAGCCTTCTTCCCGGCCGTTGGGCAGAAATCATGGAACAGCTCTTCCATATCGTGTTGGGGGTATTTCTCTTTGGAATTGCCATCGCCGCGCTGATTTACTCTGTGATCCGGGTGTTCACCACGTCACCTTTTTTCCCCATCGGCATGATTCAAGCCATCAATGACATTTTGTTTATCATTATCATTTTGGAGATTCTGCGCACCGTCATTGCCCGTTACACGGATGGTGTCTTCCAGCTCCACAACTTTTTGATCATTGGCATTATCGCCGCTGTGCGACACATCCTCACAGTGGGTGCGTACATGACGTTGGGTGACGAGAAGTCCGAGGCAGCCTTCAACCGTGCGGTCATCGAGTTAGGGATTAATTCCGCAATTGTTGTCGCGCTCGTCTTCGCCATCTTCCTCTCCAAAACGGTGGACTCGGTGACGCGCAAGTCCGGCGCCGCAGGAGATTAACCGCGACGACTCAGTGAGCGCTGACTCTGGTCAGCTTGGGACCTAAAACTATTGATTAGGGATCTGCCTGGAGGGGTTTCTTGGCGGTTATCGTCCCACTTTCTTCAGAAACTCCGTCGGCGGTTGGGGTTGTGCGCACCATCAATACGAGCCGTCGCTACTGATTCCACTCGGCCTCTTCGTCGAACCCACTGCCGTATTGGGTTTCGGGATACGCGGTGCCCGGTGAATACCCTGAGGGGCCGCTGTGCACGTCGCCCTCGTTCATGAGGTCATATCCGCAGTCAGCACAGACGCTCTGACCGGGGACCCAGGGAGCGTCACACTCTTCGCAGTGATCAGGTTCCTTCTTCACGATGTTTCTCCTTTCAGGTGGTTAACCAAGATGGTGGTTTTCATTTCATCCAGTGCTGAATGCAGCAGCCCAAGCTGCGAGTGATAGGGCAACCCTGGAGAATGCGCGACAAAATACCCGTCGCTGCCCGGGAGCGATGGGTGGACGACACTCACGCTTAGCGTCCAGCCGGTGACGATGGCTCCGGTGTCGC
>Ga0222660_1000721_pt1 | contig 13871 bp, 12 predicted proteins | sample AntAcemetagen549_FD_179832 | JGI IMG/M metagenome (GOLD analysis project Ga0222660, IMG submission 179832) | Saline water microbial communities from Ace Lake, Antarctica - #549 | ecosystem: Environmental > Aquatic > Non-marine Saline and Alkaline > Saline | place: Antarctica: Ace Lake...
CTTTTGCCCTGCTCTACTCGATTGGAACCGCTCAAGAGAGACCCAATTTTCTGTTCATAATTTCCGATGATCAGGCCCCCGATGCCATCGCTGCGCTGGGTCATCCCACAGTCCATACCCCCAACCTCGATCGTCTCGTCCGCGATGGCACCACGTTCACGCACTGCTTCAATCCCGGCTCGTGGCTCGGTGCCGTCTGCGCCGCCAGTCGCACCATGCTCATCACGGGCCAAGGCTTCTTTCAGGCGCCCCGCAACAAAGAGCACCTCATCCATTGGGCTCATCCGAAAGGCGCCCTCGCCGTCGAAGCCCAGACTCCCGTGAAACTCTGGCCCGAGGTCTTTCGCAATGCTGGCTACCAGACCTTTCTGACCGGAAATGGCACAATAGTGACTCCGCGATTATCACCTCATTCGATCACGCCGAGGCCGTTGCCCTCGGTATGTATGAAACCATCGATCCTCACGGCTCCAAAGCCCCTGGTTACGCCCGCCCCGCTCCCGACCATGATCTTTGGTCACCTTCCGATCCCCGCTACACCGGCCATTGGGCTCCCTACGTGCGCGACCTGCGCCCCGGCCCCGACGGTAAACCGCACATGACGGAACCCTACACCGTCAACCAACACACCTCCGAGCTCTTCGCCGATCACGCCGTCAAGTTCCTGCGCTCCCATGCGACCAGCAACGACGACCCGTTCTTCATGTTCGTATCATTCAACGCGCCCCATGACCCGCGCCAAGCTCCCCAGTCCTTCATCGATCTCTATCCACCCGCGGCGATGCCCCTCCCTCCCGCTTACGCGGCGCAACATCCCTTCGACAACGGTGACCTCACCATCCGCGACGAGAAGCTCGCCCCCGCCATTCGCACCCCAGAAGCCATCCGCGTGCATCGTTCGGAATACTACGCCATTATCACCCACCTCGACCAACAAATCGGTCGCGTTCTCAACGCCCTGGAAGAGTCTGGCCAAGCCGACAACACCTACATCGTCTTCACTTCCGATCACGGACTCGCCGTCGGCAATCACGGCCTTCTCGGTAAACAAAATCCCTACGATCACAGCATCCGTATGCCCTTCACCATCGTCGGCCCCGGCATCGCCGCCGACCACCGGCGCGCCGAGAAGATCTACATGCAAAGTGCCTTTCCCACTACCCTCGAAATCGCCGGACTACCCGTCCCCGATTCCGTGGAGTTCCCGAGCCTGAAACAGACCTTGTTGCACGACCAACCTTTCGCCGGTGAAGCGGTCATCTTCGGCGGCTACATGGAAAACCAACGCTACGTGCGAACCGATGAGTTTAAGCTCATCCGCTACCCTAACCACCATCGTATTCAACTCTTCAATATTCGCACCGATCCCCACGAGCTCGACGACCTATCCAGCCGCCCTGATCACGCCGATATCATCACATCACTCACCCAAACCCTTCGCCGTCTCCAAAAAGAAAAGGGCGACGGGATCCTGACCTCATCGCGCTAACGTCATGCGCGTCATCCGCCTCCACGGCCCCTTCGATCTACGTCCTAGCGAAGAGCCCCCCCCCCGCTCCGGCAGTCGGCCAAGTCCTCGTGCCGATCGAAGCCGTCGGCATCTGCGGCTCGGACCTACCCATATATGAGACCGGTGGCATCGGAGGCCATATCGCAGAACGACCCTTTCGCATGGGGCACGAATTCGCTGGCACCGTCATCACTGCCGGGTCTGATGCCCGCACTGAATCCGGCGCACTCCTTGCCCCCGGCAACCGCGTAGCCATCGAACCCGCCTATCCCTGTGGTCACTGCGAAAACTGCCGCGAAGGCCACCCCAACCTTTGTCCCGATCACCAGTTCTTCGGCGAGCCCCCCGACGACGGCGCCTTGTGCGAACAACTCATCGTTCCCGCGCTCAATTGCTTCCCGCTGCCCGATCAAATCAAGACTGAATCCGGCGCACTCCTCGAACCGCTTGGTATCGCAATTTAGGCCGTTGACCTCGGTAAAATACGCCCCGTCGACCGTATCGCGATCTTCGGAGCCGGTCCCATCGGTCTCCTTATTCTCAGCGTCGCTCGCGTCGCCGGTGCCCACCCCATTTACGTCTTCGATCCCCTCCCCGAGCCTCGCGCCAAAGCCCTCGCACTGGGCGCCACCGCCGCCTTCGACGTCGACTCAGATATCACGACGACCCTTGCCCCCCCTCAACCGCGCGACTTCCGGTCGGGGAGTCGATGTCGTTTTCGAAGCCGCTGATGCGGGCCGCTCTGTCGATCTAAGTTTCAAAGCCGCTCGCTGCGGCGGTCGCGCCGTGCTTGTCGGTATTCCCCCCGCCCACGACCGCACCGAATTTGATCACTCCCCCCCGTCGCAAAGGACTGACCGTACGCTTCGCCCGCCGCATGGAACACCCCTACCCTCGCGCCATCGCGCTTTACGACCATCCCCTCATGGCGGGCGTGCTCACCAGTATTATCTCCCATCGCTATCCCCTCGCTGATACCCCTGCCGCCTTCGACGTCGTGATGAACTACCGCGACCGCGGCATCAAAGCGATCGTAGTTCCTTACCCCCCCCGCTCGCTGCGGTGCTTTGCTCACGGCACCGTTGGTTTAGACTTCGAATCCTCCATAAAACACCCAATTTTCATGAGCGAAAACTCCGAGCCCCAACCCCTCCTCGTCTTCCGTGAATCTGTTGATGCGCCCGAGGTCCCCGCCCAAGAAATGCAATCCCTATTCGCCACCCGACTTGCCCGCTCGCCCAACAAGGTCATTCCCCTTCCAGGTGAAACCTCATCCACTGCGAGATAAGCTATCTCCAAAAATCTGCCGTCGGTAACGAGCTCAGTCGCGATCAAATCGAAACGGGCATTGCTTCCGCTCATCGCCTCCCGCCGCTTTACGGTGAAACAGATTGGCTCAAAATCGGGAGCCTCCCCTCACCGCTTAGCTCGATCGCACTCTAGGAAACTGACGCCCCCCTAATCGAGTCACGGCCCTCACCCGCGCCTTCCGTCCGAACGCCGCTGCCTCTAAAACCAATTGAATCACTCCCACTAGGACTTCCGCCGTGCAATCGCTTCTGCGATTTGAGGAGGCCGCACGGGCTTCGCCAGAAAGTCATTCATCCCCGCTTCCAGCGCCCGCACTTTTGTCTCGGGCAGAACGTTGGCACTGAGTCCTATAATCCAGGGCCACTTTTCGTTAGATTCGTCCAAACCACGAATCCTAGCGGCGGTCTCCACCCCATCCCATCCCGGCATTTCGACATCGAGGAAAATCAAATCCGTCCGCTGTTTTTGTTGAAGCTCAAACGCCTTAATCCCATCCACCGCCTCCACCACGTCAGGAAACCCCAACCGTCTCAGAATCATACCAGCGATCTTTCGATTCACGCTGTTATCGTCCACGACCATCACGGAAAGTGACGTATCGAGAACGATCTCACCTTTATCATTCGTTTCGGCAGGTTCCGCTTCCGGATCAGATGCGCGCTCAGCCGGTATGCGCACCGTGAAGCACGCTCCTTTCCCCGGCTTGCTCTCGAGGGAAATTTCACCACCCAGCGCCTCGCTCAGTCTCCGACAAATAGCCAAGCCCAACCCCGTGCCGCCATACTCTCGCGTCGTCGAAGAATCGACCTGACTGAATGGCTTGAATAACCGCGCTTGGCTCTCCACCGGGATCCCGATGCCGGTATCGATCACCTGTAAGATCAACTGATCATCGTCGCGATAGGATACCTTGGCACTCACGACCCCATCGGCGGTAAACTTTACCGCATTGCCCAAAAGATTAATCAAAATCTGCCGCAATCGCGACCGATCCGAAACTACAAATTCGGGTAGACCTGGATCGATCACTGCTTCAATTCGCACCCGCTTCGGGTCAATACGCGACTGCATGATCGCCACCATTTCTTGGACCAATTCGCCGGGGCGCAGCGGCTCCAAACTAAATTCCAATCGACCAGATTCGATCTTCGAAATATCCAGCACGTCGTTGATCAGATCCAACAATGCCTCCCCCGAAGTCTCGATCATCTTAGCATAGGTCTTCTGGTCTTCGTCCAGGTCAGTATCCTGCAGCAAACTGCTGAATCCGATCACGCTATTCATCGGCGTGCGAATTTCATGACTCATTACGGCCAGAAAATTACTTTTCGCTTTATCCGCACTCTCCGCTTTTTCCTTCGCGGCCAACAACGCGGCCTGAGACTGCTTGAGTTGCGATATTTCGACCCCCGAGACGATCACTTCCGTCACCACTCCATTCTCGATCCGGGGATGGAAGATAGCCAGAAACCAAACTCCCCGGCTCTTCCTTCCACCTTCAAAGTTTCGCAACTTTCCCGCCCAGGCCAGTTCGTAGATCCGCCGCATCCGCCGATAAAGAACCGGTGGGATGATCTCATCGAGGTGTCTACCTTCAACACCCGACGGCTCGAATCCCATCTTCTTGGTCAGGCCTCCTCGGCACAAGGTGTGAAGAAATCGACCATCGGGCTGCTTTTTAAAGCAAAGCACCAAGCCCTCCTGCAGATCCAACGTGCGCTCGAAGTAATTGGAAAGCTCGTCCAATTTACTCGCGGCTTCTTGCCTAATCTTTTCGTTCGCCGCCGTCAGTTCATCGGACACGACGTCGAGCGTGCGCTCGTTGAACTCTCGATCTTGATCCGCCTGCGTATACGCCTCATTTACGGCGGCCAGAAAACCAGCCCATTCCCCTGACGCTGGATCAATAGTCGGTAACTTCTTCCGAATCTGGCGAGCGAGCAGAGGATGCATTTTTTGATCGCTTAGAGCGACGAAGATTCGCGTTCGGCGAGGGTCGTCAGAGTCATCGTTTGATTGTGGAGCTCACACCCATGGGAGAGGCCTCCCGGCCCAATTTCGCCATACGAGTAAAAACCCACCACCCCGGAAGGATTCCCCAATTCCGTCGCAACCGCCTCCACTTCTTCCTCCACGCGTTGCCCCAACACCAAACGTCGCCCCACGCAACTCACGAGTAACGCAACTTCCGGCTTCGTCTCTGGAGCTGCCATCATCTCGACCGCATATTCCGCGCCCCAGATTAACTTGTCCGTCGATGCCTTCATCAACCGGACGTAGCGGCCTTCGGGCACATCTCCCGCAAAAGTGAGCGACTGCTTGTCTTCATCGACGGCCAAAATCGTGCGCACCAAGCCCGTGCTGCTCACATCTTCTGCCACCAGTTCAAGCGGAAAAAGCAATCCCGTTGACGGCAATCCTTCCGCCCGATCACCCAAGTAAGTTTTGTAGAGTGCCAACGCCGGTTTGTCATCGAGTTCGAACAAAACGTTATCCTTGGCGCGAGTCACTTTACGCTTAGGTCCAAACGCACTCCAGCCACCCGCCGACCCCCAGTGCACTTCCAAATCTGGACCATAGAGACCGATCGCCGCCACCAACCCAGACCCCGCTCTCTCGTCAAGCACCACCGTCGTATTCTCAAAACGAGGCCCGTCTCCCGCGAGTCCTCCCGTCGCACTCACTTCCGCCGGTAACTTCGAACGCAGTCCCCGCGCCAAACTGGTGCCATTCACCTTCAGCCCATCGCTAAATACCAGCACATGTCGTAGGCCCGGCGCAGTCAAATCCTCCGCCAAAGCCTCGCCTACGCTTTCACTCTCATTGGCGTTATCAATTTCTCGATACGCACTGCGCACCGTAGTCGTGTCAAACTCGAGCGCGAGTGCCACCAATCCGTCATCCCCCACCGATCCGCCCAAAATTTCACCGGCCGTGCTACAGCCCACGATGGTCGCGCTACCGACGCGCTTCCGGAGCGAAGCTCGAATCGCTTTATCCCGCAGGTTCGACCCCGCCCCGAATAGCAAGACCAACTGGGGCGACTCCAATTGAGTATCAGACTGACTCCACTCACCATCGTGCCATCGCAACTTCGAAGTATTAATCATAGCAGCGGCATTCAGAGTTTTCGATAGGGGAGTAGACTGCGAAGCGGTATTAAGACACCGATTCAGGCAAGCTCGATGACGATTTTTGAGGCGGCGTCAAAGATCCCGCTAACCAACTCCAGGCCTTCTTTAGGCCAATCGGCTCAATGCCCCGGGCTAAACTGTAGGTCGTCGCGAGTTCGTCCTCATGGGTCCGGTAACGAGGCGGTAACACAAAGACCTCAACCTCTCCGTCAGTGACATTCGAGAATAACGCTCCCTTGCCGACACCCAAATTCGCTGCTTCCGGGACCTCCACTGTCTGCTCAGGCAACACCATCCACGGCTTGAATGTGAAGCTCAACTTACCCGCATCATCTTGGGACAATTTACCATAAGTGCGTTGCGGCGCCGTGCCCAGACCCGTGCCAGCAAACACCTTGTTAGATTGTCCATCCATCTTGAAGCGACGCTTCCGGGACGTGAAAAAGTCCCAACTGAAAATCGAGCTAAACATCGTGAGTCGGAACGACCACCCCGCCACAAAGTAAGCAATCACAATAATCACCAAGGAGAAGCCTGCACTCACCCACGGATTCATCGTCGAGCTCAACGTTAGCAATCCCAGCAGAGCCGTGCGACCACCCTTCAACGCAGCGTCAATCGCTCCCCACGGGCTCAGCAAAATCAGGCCATTGATCGCATGCGATGCCATCCACACCACCGCAAAGATCGCGATACCGAACGGCACCGTCAAAATGTTCAGCAACCACGACAAATCAAAAGCCGCAAACTGGATCGTCGCTAACGTGCCAGGCATAGCCACCACGACGGGCGCCGCAGACGCCACCGCATCACTGCCGATAATCATCTTCGATAACGCTGCCATCGTGAACGGCACCACCAAACCCGCCGCCACTAATCCCGAGGCCTTATTTTCCACCGTTTCCATCACATCCAACGGTTTCTTCCAACCCGGGGGCAACACCGCACCAAACGCGTCCTTCGCCGCGACCGCGCCCACCAAGGCCAGCGCCGGAAGCCAGAAACTCGCTTGAGCAAACCAGGGCAGATTCGCCCGTTCTTCAGCCGGCGTGGTGAAATACTGATAACATCCATAGGCTCCCGTGCCCAACAACGGCGATATGGCGATCCCTGTTACCGTCGTCACCGCTGCCGCAATCGGAGCAATCGGTGAGCGGTCCTTGGACGGTGCGGCAGCAGCACCGGTCGCCGCCCACAGTGGCAACGCCACCACGGCCATGAAAAAAGCAAAAGCGATAATGGGAGTGAATCGTTTCATAAGCAACAAACAGGCGGTCGGTCTGGGAGAGTAAGAGCCTTCTTCCAGATTTTGCACCATGAAACTACCGGAGAAAAATACCTAGTTCGCGTCCGTTTCTAACCTGCCCCCCCAGCTAAATTCACAAACCCAATCGCTGCCGCCACTGAGTAAGTGCCGCCATATTCCCCCGGGAGTCTGCCCACGTGCAGGCTTCGACCTCAAGCCGCCCACGCTTCACCGCGCCAGCAAATGAATCTGCTTCATACGCATAGAGACCTCGATCCGCTAAAATCGTTATTCTCTCGACCTGCTCTTGGCCTGCTCGATGCACCTCCATAATCGTCGCTTCCGTCTCCCTCGTGATCACGTAGGGCGACCGCACTTCAATCCAACCCGCCGTGCCATAGATCCGCAGATAATTCTGCTGCTGCAGCCCTACGCCACATGACACCTCGGCCGTGATATCGCCCGCAAATCGCAGAATCGCCGAGGTATATTCGTCCACCCCTGCGACCGCATGCACGCGACCCACCGCATGCAACTCCTCCGGTTCAGCAAACGCCTGCCCGTGCGCGACCCCGGCCAACAGTCTCGCGTAGGACATTGGATACCCGCCGACATCCAAGATACCTCCGCCTCCCAGCGACTTATTCCAAAGCCGATGGCTCGGATCAAATTCCTTGCTGAAACTAAACACCCCTTGCACGTGCCGTAGCTCGCCGATCTCCCCCGCGCGCACCAACTCCACCAATCGCGCCGTCTGGGGATGGCAACGATACATCCATGCCTCCATCAGCGTGCGCTTCGCCGCCAACGCGGCGTCCTGCATTTCTTCAACCTCTGCCAAAGTCATTCCCATCGGCTTTTCGCACAATACATGCTTACCTGCCGCGAGCGCGGCTAAAACCATCCGCTTATGTTCCGGATGCGGCGTGGCCACATAAACGGCATCCACTTTCTCATCCGCGAACAACGCCGCATAACTCCCATGCGTGTGCTCCCGCGTAATGCCCTGTTCCGATGCAAATCGCTCCGCCGATGCGACCGTCCGGCTCCCCACCGCCTGCAGCACGCTCTCCCGTGCACTCGCCAAATCCCCCGCGAAAACCCCTGCAATCCGGCCCGTGGCAACGATCCCCCAGCGCAACGGCTGCGGGCAGGGAGATGCAGATTCATTATTCATCGCCGGGACTGTATCTGAATAGACACCCGCGTCGAGTTTAGCTCCGCGTCTCGGGTCTGGTTCCCCAACCAAGAAGTTCGCCCCACCGGTGCCCACCAGGTGCCGCAACCCGCCCCCCCCTCCCAAGGGTCAACGTCAACAGACAACGCCTCTAGACACCTCTCATGATGCCAAACGATTGACCAATTGCCGGAAACACCCAACCACGGTGACTGCCTTTCCCCCTTCCCCACCAAACCGGCGCCCTCCTCCCGCCTCTCCTCCTCGTATGAATAGCTCCATCAATACCCGTCTTGGCATCATGATGTTCCTCCAGTTTTTTATCTGGGGAGCCTGGTTCACCACCATCGCCGTCTTCATGACCGCTCAAGACATGGGCGACCTCACCCACTGGCCTTACACGGTCAATCCCTTGGCCGCCATCATCGCCCCGTTTGCCCTCGGCTTGGTCGCCGACCGCTTTTTCGCCACCGAAAAAGTCCTCTCCGTTCTCCATATCCTCGGCGGCATCATCCTGCTCTTCACCCCGAGCCTCGCCCACAGTCCCGGCGCCTTCATCGCGGCCCTGTTGGTTTACAACTTGTGCTACATGCCGACGCTCGGGCTCTCCAATTCTCTCGCGTTCAGCCACATTAAGGACGCCGAGAAGAACTTCCCCCGTATCCGGGTTTTCGGCACATTGGGCTGGATCGCCGCGGGACTGTTTATCTCCTTTGTGCTCGGTCGCGTGCTCGGCACCGTCGCCGAAGCCACCGCGTGGCCGCTCTACACTGCCGGCATCGCATCAATCATCCTGGGCATCTTCTGCCGCAGCCTGCCGCACACCCCTCCCGCCGCCGCCGGCCAAGCCATTTCCGCCCGGTCTATCCTGGGGCTCGATGCCCTGCGTGAACTCGGTAGCCGCCCCTTCTATATCTTCCTCATCAGCTCGTTCCTCATCTGTATCCCCCTCGCGGCCTACTATAACTTTACCCAACTCTTCCTCTCCGCGACCGGCTTCACCAACATCGCCGGCACGCAGACGATTGGCCAGATGTCCGAGGTCGGTTTTATGCTTCTGATGCCCTTCTTCTTCGCCCGTCTCGGCGTGAAATGGATGCTGGTCGTCGGCATGGGCGCATGGGTGGCTCGCTACGCGCTCTTCGCTCTCGGCGCTCCCGACAGCGTCGCGATGATGATCATTATGGGCATCGCCCTGCATGGGATCTGCTACGACTTCTTTTTCGTCACCGGCCAAATCTACGTGAACAAGAAAGCCTCCGACAAGATTCGCGGCCAAGCCCAAGGACTCCTCGTTCTGGTCACCTACGGCTTTGGCATGTTGATCGGCGCCCAACTCGCCGGTGCCGCCTTCAACCGTTACCTCGCCGGCGCTGACGCGCTCACCTTGGCTCAGTGGGAATCATTCTGGTGGCTCCCCGCCGGCTTCGCCGCCGTGGTCATGGTATTCTTCGCGCTCATTTTCAAAGACGACCAAGTCGCCACCGATCGCAAAATGTGATCATTGCTAACTGCTCCGTATTCCAGTTCGCGATATTCACACGCGGGTTCCGGCGAGATACGTGACCCACATCTTGCCATTGACCTCACGCATATCTTTCATCGTCGAACTAATGCGTGTTGAGCAATGCAACCTATTCGAAGATCCAGTGCCTCCGGTCGATGCCTTGGACTATTTTTCGGATGCACCCGCAAAGGAACGTGGAGCGATTCACACGAAACCAGAGATCGCTTCATTTATTCTGGATCTAGTGGGATGGAAATCAGGGCCAAATCTACCAAAAAGTAGGTTACTAGAACCATCCGCCGGCGAAGGAGATTTTCTAATTCCAGCGGTCGAAAGACTTTTGCAGAACTGTCCGCCGAATGACCTTCAAATCGCGAACTGCGTGCGTGCGGTGGAAGTAAATCGAGGGGCCTTGGCCGAATGCCGAAAGCGGTTACACTCAATTTTTAGTGCTCACAAATGGTCACGCACCGCGGCCTCAAAGATGTTAGATACATGGCTATGTCATGCCGATTTTTTAACGGTATCGATGGGCCAAGATTTTACTCACATCGTGGGGAACCCTCCTTATCTACGGCTGGAGAATTTGCCCAAAGATCTGCTCCGTTTGTATCGGAATCGGTGGTCATCTTTATTTGACCGAGCGGATATTTACGTGGCTTTCATTGAAAAGTCGCTGGACCTTTTGTCAGACGAGGGACGCTTGGGGTTTATTTGCGCCGATAGGTGGATGAAAAACCGTTACGGGGGCCCCCTTCGATCCATTATCGCTGAGTCGTTCCACTTGGAAGCGTATGTTGATTTCACCGGGTGTCCGGCCTTTTTCGACGATGTAGACGCTTATCCCGCCGTGACCAGTATTAGGCGTGGACAAGGTAAAACTACCCGCACCGCCTTTCGTCCTCCAATTGAAACGGAATCCCTTCGAGCCCTCGTCGCTGGCTTGAGAGGTGAACATGAAAACAAATCGGTGTCCGTTTGTGATGACGTTGTCAGCGGTAGCCAACCTTGGTCGTTTGATGAAGACGGTTGCATCACCATTCTCCGCGGACTTGAGCGAGATTTTCCTGCTCTGGAAGAAGTTGGAATCAAGGTGGGTATTGGCGTGGCAACTGGCGCTGACTCAGTGTATATCAGCGACGACCTTGATGTCGAAGAGTCTCGCAAACTCCCCCTCGCAACGACTCGTGATATTCGAAGTGGCGACGTCCAATGGAGAGGCAAATGGGTGCTAAATCCGTTTGAGCCCGACGGAAGCATAGTTGCACTTTCAGATTATCCTAAATTCGCATCCTATATAGAAAAAAACCGAGAGCGAATCATCAAACGTAACGTGGCATCGCGGGCCGGAGACGGCTGGTATCGCACGATCGACCGCATTCATGAAGCGCTAACTTGGAAGCCCAAACTATTGATTCCGGACATCAAAGGTAGCGCCCATGTCGTTTTTGAGCCTGGAAAGCTTTATCCTCATCACAACCTCTACCATATCACTTCAAGCACTTGGAACCTTCGAGCTCTTCAAGCGGTTCTTTCGAGTAGAGTCGCCTACGGTGTTGTATCAGCCTACAGTCCACGAATGAGAGGAGGAAACCTAAGGTTCCAGGCACAGTATTTGCGGCGCATCCGAATCCCGCATTGGGATCAGGTCTCAAAGGAGCTTCGTCAACGCTTGCAAAAATCTGCCGTGATTCGCGACAACGACTTGCGTGATATTGCGGTTCAAGAGCTCTACGGTCTTTCGGATCATGAATGGCAACGACTCATGCCCACCAACCGCCCCCTTCCTAAAAGCCAAAAGGCCGCAGCATGAAAAACAAGCGCCTGACATTTGAAGAACGATTGGGCCGAGCCGTAACCGCGTTTTGGAGAGACCGCGCACGAGCCGCAGAAAAGCAGCAACGCGGCGGCCGAAAAAGCGACGGAAACCGTGGTGCTGTCACTGGTGGAAAAACAATGGACTCCTTTCGAGACATGATTGCAGAGGTGGCAATTCGATGCGGCCCCACGGGGACTAAAGTGCACCGGAAAAAGTCCCTCGTCATCCTTCCCGGGTATTTCCGTCCGACAAAACAATGGGATCTTTTGGTTGAGCATGAGGGCAGACTATTGGCTGCCCTCGAACTGAAGTCATTGTGTGGTCCGTCATTTGGTAACAATGCGAACAACCGCTGCGAGGAGGCATTGGGAAGCGCCGTCGATTTGAGAAAAGCCCAAAGTGAAGGGATGCTCGGCGAGGGAGAAGCCCCTTACGTCGGCTATCTTATCCTAGTTGAAGATGCGGAAAAATCGTCAAAGCCGGTTTCGACTCCATCACCTCATTTTCCAGCCGACAGAGCTTTCGTAAAAGCTTCCTATCAAGATCGTATGCGCCTCCTTTGTGAACGCATGGTTCAGCAGCAGCTCTACTCTTGTGCGGCAGTCCTGAGCACTCCCACCCGTAGCTTAACCGGGAATTACAAAGACCTTTCAAGTTTAACCTCTTTTCGAAGACTTATTACTCAACTCGCAGCCAAACTAAAATCTGAATCCGATTTACAAACTAACTCGGATGGGGTCGAAGAGGTTCAGCTAGAATACGGGAGGCCCTCACCAGTCGCATGGGACAGTTTTGACGACTTAGCCGCCGAGGGAGAGCCCGGTTTGTTCTCAGGTTGAGGGACAAGGAGGAGGAGTTGGGCAACATAACTAGGCTGCATGGACTTGGCTTTGTTGAATTTCCTTTGCCTCCAATCACCGATCCAATTCCGTCGCTTTCGCAATGTCGTTCCGCGCGTGAAACGGAAAGGTCCGGTCCATCGACATCGCATCGAATAATCCACCGAGGAAGCCCTTGAGCTCAACCGTGAGTCGGGGCCCTGTCGCCACTCGTCACCGGGTTCACGCTTGAGCTAGCCGACAGGGCGACCATCAGCGGCTCGATATTTATTAATCGATAGTGGCCGATCGGCCACTATCGGCGGCTTCACTTTCCCGCTAGAGTGATCACTTCAGTCAACCCATCGACTCCCAGTGAATCACCATCGTATCCTTTTCTTCCTTCTCAGTCTGACTCTGACCGTCTCCTCCCGCGCGGACTACGACGATATCGTTTTATTCTTCAATACCCTGCATGGTTCGAGCGATGCCGCGCGCTTCCCGGTTTCCGGCGGCTCGTTGGAAGACTTCGAATCCTCATTCGGCCCCCGCAATAAATCCGGCAGTGGTGCCTACGATTGGCATCGCGGATTTGATGTCGACGGCACCAATATGACCTCACCGATTATCGCGCCCCTTGACGGCTATTTTTACGACTATCGCACCACGACCTCGGGCGGGAATATCGTGATCCTCGAACACAACATCTCCGACCTAGGCGGAGGCGCGATGACCTACCAAGGCAAGAGTGTGACCAAATTTTACACGTGGTATCTGCACCTCTGGGACGACGAAACCGCGGCCAATGGAAGCAGCACCGACGACTTAGTTTCCGGATACACCAAAGGGGACGCCATCTCGCGCGGCACTCAAATCGGAGTCATGGGCCAGTCCGGTGCCACCACGAATACTCACCTGCATTTCGAGGTCCGCATCGGCACCAACAACTCTCTGCAATACCAGACCGACAATCCCGGCAGCACCCAGTGGGGCTTCGACCCTCACCTCAACCCCATGTTGCTGTTCGCTCCCAGCAGCTATTCGCAAACCCTCAGCCAATCCGCCGGCACCATCGGCTCCACCGACCTGACTTTCGACTACGCCATCACCACCGATGATTACCCCGTCTTCAACAGCGTCGCCCCCATGATTCGCAACCCCATGACCGATGAGGAAATCACCTCCCAGGGATTGGGCCTGAATCAGCGCACTGGATTCGACGCCACCTCCATCGCCAACCTCAGACATCCTGACCTGAGGAGTGAAACAGGGGTTGTGCGGGAAATGAGATGAACCGGAGCTGGCGTTAAAATCACGCAAATGTCAGTGAGGGATATGCCCCAAGTCCA
>Ga0222660_1000742_pt1 | contig 13619 bp, 16 predicted proteins | sample AntAcemetagen549_FD_179832 | JGI IMG/M metagenome (GOLD analysis project Ga0222660, IMG submission 179832) | Saline water microbial communities from Ace Lake, Antarctica - #549 | ecosystem: Environmental > Aquatic > Non-marine Saline and Alkaline > Saline | place: Antarctica: Ace Lake...
CCAGCACGTAGGCTTTACCCTTTTCTTTAGAAAGGAGGGAGACGGCCTCTTTGGTGGTCGTCGGTGATTCGTATCTCATACAACCCTCTATTTATTATTGATGCAGAGCGCGGAGTGTATAACTTGTGGAGACGAATCAAAACAGGCAGAACGCTGATGTTTTGATCAGCGAGCAGAAGCCGAGCGAATCATCAGACATTTGGCAATGTAGCAGGCCAACACAGAGAGGTTTAAATCAGCGTAAAACTCTCTTCGCTGAGCGGCATCGAGCGAATCCTAACGCCGGTTCCCCCAATCCTGTCGGCGGGTTGTTACTTTGCAAAAAATGCGCATCAACATCGGGGGTTGAGGCTATGCGCATCACTGGATACTGATGGAAATCGTTATGAATATCGTCAGTACGGGTCCAGGTAAGTTTTACAGGCACACCCGTGTGATGTGAAATCGCCATCGCCTCACGCGCGAAGTCATGCACAGCGCGCTGGCCAAAACCGCCACACCGCGAGCCCTTCGAGGAATGACATTGAGGCTATTCCTGCACTGTCATCTGGCTCAAGAATAAAGGCATCGATAATGCCTGGCAGTGTGGCGATTTTGGGTGATGATGCCTGATCGCCGTACCGCCTATGCGGGGACAACGGGAGTAACTTGCGTACTTCATCCCGGGCACACCAACATTAATGCCAAACTGCGATTGACCCGTCGCGATGACCGGATTGTCGACACTGCCGACGGATGTCCCGATGATGGTGTAAGAACGCGGATCCTTAAAAGACAACATCTCTGGATCAGGCACGGGCTGTCGAACGGCGAGTGCTGCGAGCTCACCAAAGGTCAGGCTTTCACCCGAGACATGGATCACTTTGCTTTCGCGTACCTCAAGGTCCTGCCGATTGACTTCCATCGACTCTGACGCGGCACCAATTGGCATTTCCCGCGCAGATGCCCCCAGGCGCCGCATGGTGTCAAAATTTATCGGAATCGACGTGGACCGACCGGCGCCTTGCATACCAAACTTTTTGGCATCAAGCGGTGCATCAATGACCACCACGTCTGCCCATTTCGCACCCATTTCTTCGGCAACGATCATTGGTAGTACAGTCTTAATGCCTTGACCCATTTCCGGTATGGCCGAGTAAATGGTGATCTGGCCGTCTGACGCAATCTTGACGTAAACATTCAGCTCTTTCGAGCCAACCAACGTGCCCAGTTCTTCGGCCACGGCAGAAGCCGGCCGAGTAAGCTCCAACATCAACCCACCACCCGCGAGCGCCGACACTTTGAGAAAATTACGACGATTGATCTTCGCGGCACTCATTCGCCTGCTTCTTCATTAGAGGTAAAGAGATCAAGGGTTGAATGTACATCACCCGAGGTGGCGCTACTGATTATCTGCATTTTAAAAGGAGGCGGCCGTGTGAATCGCGGCGCGGATTCTAATGTAGGTACCGCAACGACAGTAGTTTCCTGCCATCGCCGCATCGATGTCTGCATCGGCGGGCTTAACGTTGGTCGCGAGAAGCGCTGCCGCACTCATGATCTGACCGGCCTGGCAGTAGCCGCATTGGGGGGCATCGCGGTCTATCCATGCGCTCTGCAGGGGATGCAAATCGCCGGTCTCGGAGCAGCCATAACAGCGGCATGTCCCCTCTGATATCAACGTCAAGGTCAGTACCGTTCACAACCAGATTATATTTACTCATAAATTTTTCAATCGCCTGAGCTTGCGAAAAGGGCTCGCTAAAAGGGCTTGCTAAAAACTTTGAGCGATGTGCCTATCGCGATTTTATCAAGCGTTGGAAATCAGTCGCCATCGGGCCGCCAGACCCAGCGCAGAGTGTCGGCGAAAATTGCTCCACCATGATCCAAATTGTGTCCGCCCACACCAAACTCAAACCGATAATCGTAGCCTGCCCACTGCAACGCACTCGCCATCGTTTGGTTGGCAAGAGCCCAGTTACCAAAAGGTGTGTTGGCGTCATTTGTCCCACTCTGCAGAAAAACACGAATGGGCTTGCTTGGATTGTGACGAATCAACGATGGTACATTATGGCCACCCCAAATATCCGTGTAAGAACCGCAATGACTGATGACCCGCTGACATTGGTCCGGATGATGCCACGCGGCGGTAAAGGCAGCGATGCCACCACTACTGATGCCACAGATGGTGCGGTGGGTCGGATCTTTGCTGATGCTGATACCAAAGTGCGCCTCAACACGCTCTAAGACCTCAAAAAAGACAAACTGCCCATAGTTCGGCGAAAGCAGATCGTACTCCAGGCTACGCTGAGCAGCCTGATCATCGTAGGATTCTATGGGCCCTCGAACGGCGTGATCAGGCCTGCCAGGATTAATGAAAACGGCAATGGTAGGCTCGATCTCGCCATTCGCATGGAGAGCGTCTAAGACATTGGTGGCGCGCACCGGCCCTTTCCTACCCATATACCAGGCGCCGTCGTTAAATATCACGAGCCGATATTTTTCACCCTGGCGAACGGGCAAGTACACCCACATATCTCTCGCTGTGCCAGCGTAGATTGTCGTCTCGGTCCAATCTTCAAATCGCGTCACGGCACCATTAGGCACGTCCTCCGCTGGATAAGCCTCTGCGCAGGGATGATAAGCCGCGTCCCACTCGGGTTGATTCAGCGCGCCATTGACGCGCCCGTTTACCGACGCTGCAATCGTTTTGTCCAGACCGAGTCGTAGAGTGGTGTCCGCATCAATAGGCATGATTTTTTGCACGAAATTTGAGGAAGTACAAATTTGACATAACCAACCAAATAACGCCAAAGTTACGCACTAGGATAAAGAGACCAACGGATAATCGTATGGCACGAATCAAACTAAAAGAAGATCACGAGCTCTCTGAAGCAACGCTCGCGGCGGCAATATCAATTGAGGCAGGTGGCGGCGACACGTCTACGCTGCGCGGCCTGGCAAACCGGCAAGATATGTTCGATGCTTACTTTGGCTTCTACTTTCCAGCGCGACAGGGAAAGACGGTTAGCGCAACCTTAATCGAGCTCGTCCGACTTCGCATCGCTCGTCATAACGATTGCTTTACCTGACTCAATGCTCGGCTCCTGCAGGATGCAGGACATGACCTTACTGAAGACAAGATCTCACAGCTAGATCTCGACAACCCGCTCTCGAGCTTTTCTGACAGCGAACAACTTGCACTTGAATATGCCGACCGAATGGCGACCGATCATCATAATATGAACGATGACTTTTTCGACAGGCTCAAACAGCACTACAACGATGAACAGATCCTGGAGCTTGGCATGATGATTGGGCAGTTCATTGGGTTCGGCAGGCTACTCATGGTATTGGATCTGGAGTCCAAGTTCTGTCCGATTGAGCCTTAGACCCACTGGAAGGTGTCACTTAATTAGCTCGAAGCGATTTCCATAAAAGCGACTAGACTCAAAACGCGAGTTTCGAGTTTTGGCCGGTGTGGTGGACTTCTGATGGAAAAAGACTGAAAAAGGTTTTCCGAGCAAAGCGTATATATTGATCCACGCCGATGATTTCGCGATCGGCCGCAGTATGATCCGAGCAGATCATGACAAGGTTCGGAGTAACATTTGCTCCAGGTGCATGCAAAATAGTCGGTTGAAGATGCCGATGGTCTTTACTAATCTAGCTTTTGATCAGCCCCCTTTCCCAGAATACCTAAAAGATTTTGAAGCCGATTTCATTCGTATCCCCAATGATCTAACAGACAACCTGAAATCGCAGATCACAGAATTAAAACGTTTTCTGAGAAAAGACCGACCGCGCGATCGATGGCTCAGCTTTTGAAGTCGACGGCCCGCCTAATCCACTTTTCGATTTTGAGAACACCTGGGATCTAGCACCCTCTAGATCCATGCAAAAGCAGACGTGATTCGTGATGAGAAAGGCCGTGCTTTAACCATGAACGGCGCCAACTGCGACATTACCGACAGGAAACTGCAAGAACTCGAAGTGGTTAGACAACGACAAATATCTGTTCATAAATCTAAGTTAGCAGGAATCGGTGAAATCGCCGCTGGCGTCGGTCACGAAGTCAATAATCCGCTGGGCATCATCATCGGCAATGTTGAAAAGCTGACTCGGTTCAATGGCGAACGTTTTGCCGACGAAGACATGACGCTCGGCCTTGAGCGAATCATGCTGTCATCAGAACGCATTGCAAATATTGTAACCGGGCTTCGCATGTATGCACGTTCCGACGAAAAAATGGAGGCCTTCTGCCTGGCTGAAACCGCCAGGGAGTCCACACTATTACTATAAGACATCTATGAAATGGGTGATGTCAGTCTAGAGTCGTCAACTAATTTTGATAATCATTATTATGTCGCGGGCAACAAGGGGAGGATCCAGCAGGTCGTTATAAGCCTGTTAGCAAATGCGAAAGCCGCAACATTGAAAGGCTCGCAGAATCGTGGCATTCACATGAATATCGACCGCGACGACTCATCGATCTACTTGTCGGTTCAGGACAATGGCATCGGTATCCCGAAGGCCAATGAAAGTAACATTTTCGACTCGTTCTTTACCACAAAACCGGCTGACACGGGTATTGGGCTGTCGATATCTGAAAGCATCGTAGCGGAACACGACGCTAAGCTGACATTTGAAGCCATTGAAAATCAAGATCATGCTAGTCGACGACAATAAGGAAATACTCGAACTTTTGACCTCGTCATATCTGATATGCAGATGCCTGAGATGGATAGGGTTTCGTTCTTGTTCGAGATTCAGAAACACAAAAAACCTTTCGCAAACCCAAATTTGTGATCATCACAGGTGGCGTGACACTGAATAGCTTCAACAACCACGAAGAATACCCCGACCTAATCGACGGCCTGATTTACAAGCCTTTCAGAACCAAGGATGTATTTAGCCTAATCGAATCCCTGTTCAGCTGAGGCCGCAACGTGGCAGATGCATCCCATTGCGACGCCACACCTATAGTCGCCTTAAACATAAGCAATTGTTGTTGAGAAGCAATCGGTCTTTAACAAAGCTTAGGATTCGGCGTAACGTGTTTTTGGGGGTGGCAACATTCCCACAAATAAGGCGGACGGATGTCTGCCAGTGTACGAAAGACGCCGAGGTCTGAAAACTCCACGGGAGTCTCGGAGTCGTCAAGTACACATTAAGAAAACGCCCAAACTCTGTGCACAGAATTTGGGTTTTTTTTGCCTGATCTCGCAAAGCGGAACCTCATTTGGCACAGAAAGCGGGACACAAAATAGAACATTTTCGAATCACGGATAAGCTAGCGATGCTTTCTTCGATACCGGCGCCCCGACCCGCCAGACTTAACTAAACTATTTGTATACTGCCGGTGAGAGCCGCATATACAATAGATATCTGGCACATTTTAGGGGGATCAACGCTATGTATGACCTAATCATAAGAAACGGCACAGTGATTGACGGCAGCGGCGCCGATCGCTTTGTTGCCGATGTCGCAATCAAAGATGGCAAGGTAGCTGACATTGGTCAGATTTCCGACTCCGCCACAAACGAGATCGATGCGACGGGCAAATTGATCACCCCTGGTTGGGTCGATATCCACACCCACTAAGATGGCCAAGCGACCTGGGACCCAATACTTGCACCGTCTAGCTGGCACGGCGTGACCACCGTTGTGATGGGTAATTGCGGTGTCGGTTTTGCCCCGGTCAAACCCGCGGATCGCGATTTCCTCATTCAACTGATGGAAGGCGTCGAAGATATTCCTGGCGCAGCGTTATCGGAGGGCATCGATTGGCAATGGGAAAGTTTCCCAGAATATCTTGATGCGCTTGAAGCCTTTCCACGCGCCATAGACGTTGCGACCCAGGTTCCCCACGGAGCAATCCGCGCTTACGTCATGGGCGAGCGCTGCAATACCGACTATGCACCCACTCAAGAAGAAGTCGATGCGATGGCCGCCCTGGTTCGGGAAGGCGTTGAAGCCGGCGCACTGGGTTTCTCTAGTTCCAAAACGCTTTTGCACAAGGACATACAAGGCGAGTATATGCCGGGCACCTTTTCTGGCAACGAAGAAATGCTGGCCCTGGGACTCGGCATGAAAGGCCTGAACAATTCGGTCTTTGAGCTGGTCTCCGACCACCTGGGCGATGATAAAGAGTGGGCCTGGGTCACCGAATTTCAGAAACAAACGGGTTTGGTGGTGACGCTCATTGCGACCACCGCGCCAGCTTACCAAAACGGCAAGATGTACAAGTTGGCGGAACAAGCAAGAGTCGAGGGCCACGAAATCCGTCCCCAGGCAGCCGGTCGCCCCACTGGCGTACTACATGGCTTGCAGTCCAGCTTTCATGCCTTTGTGGGCCATCCCACCTGGCGCGCAGAACTGGCTGACTTAGACCATGAAACATTACTTGCACGACTTCTCAATCCGGCGATGAAGGCGCAACTTCTTTCCGAGAAGTCCCACATTAAAGGCGGGCCTATGCAGGACCTGCCTAAACTCATGGGTCAGGTTTTTCCATTGGGTGAGAATCCAAATTACGAACCTGAAGCCAAGGACAGTATCGACGGCATTGCCAAAGCACGCGGCATGGACGCGATGGAAGTCATGTATGACTTGCTGGTCGGCAACGACGGCAAAGAGCTGTTTTATCAACCGCTCGGTGGCTATCAAGGTTTTTCCCTGGACAGCCAAAAGAAGCTGCTCGAGCATCCAAACGTGCTGTTTGGGCTTAGCGACGGCGGCGCCCATTGTGGCGTCATCGCCGACGCAGGCATGCCCACCTTCATCATGACCCACTGGGGACGTGACCGAACCCGTGGTGACAAGATGAGCCTGGAATTCATTGTGAAATCGCTGACCTCAAGTACCGCGCAAGCTTTTGGACTGTTCGATCGCGGCCAGCTAACACCGGGCATGATCGCGGACGTTAACATTATCGACTTTGACGCCATGAGGCTGCACAGACCCGAGGCAATCTTTGACCTACCCGCCGGGGGACGACGCCTCGTCCAACGTGCGGAGGGATATGAGGTCACCATCAAAGCGGGTGAAATCATCTTTAGAAACGGCGAACATAGCGGCGCCCTGCCAGGGAAGTTAGTCCGCCGCAGTAATGAGGTGCATCAGCGCACTGCATAAGCGCTTGGATAAGAGCTTGGATAAGAACTTGGATAAAAAAGCCGCGGCTTTAGAATATCTCCGCGGGCAGACTCATTTGCCCGCTCACTCTATCGCCGTTCAAAAAGACTGCCTAAAAGACCCATTAACAGCGCCGGTGACCGAGCAAAGCCAATAGCTGCAGCAGGGCGCAACGCCGACTCTAACGGATAGGGCAAGGTGTGAATACCGCCATGAACCCTCAGCCTACCTGGAACTGGCAGGTCTTCGTGCAACCAGTCGTGGATGGCCAACAAACCATTCAGGCATCGCGATTGCTCGGGGGTAAATGTCTCAACGCCCATCGCCTCAGCACCGCCAAACGCCGCGTCAAAGACTGGATGATCCAACGAGCGCGTCTTTGTGATCGCCGCCGTATTGGCCGATACTCGCAGACCCTGACTTGCCCAGCTTTCTGCCATGATTACTTTGCCAAAGTATTGAGCAACCTGATAGCTCGCGCCTTGAATACTCACTACCGTGCGAACTACTGCTGATTGATCTTTCTGAACACAACCCCCGCCCCGCCCGAGCAAACCAAGCATATCAAGCATCGCTTCCCATACCGGCCGCTGATCCCGCCGACTTTGCATTGCGACTCGATCATCGGCTTGAAGCTCAGCCGGTGTGGTGGGTGACACGAGCATTGTCACACTCGCGATAAGTTCTCGCGGCATCGCATGCACCAATGCATTCATTGCCCCGGTTAATCGCATCTCTCGAGCCTGGCCCGGCGCATATGCATAGAGACAAAGATCGATCGGGCCACCATTCGCAAAAGCCAGCAAGGTTGCGAGGATTTCACTTGGCTGGGTAAGCAGGTCTGCATTATTGGGAGGGTAGTAGAGCGTCCCCGCAAACTTCGCTGAGCCGAGCCATTCTGCAGGTGGCGGTGCACGATCGATCCACAACACATCAGCACCCGTCTCTAGCAACGCCTGAGTCGGCGCCATTTCGGCTGCGGCGCCTAGAACAGCTATCTTGCGGCCGGCAAGCTTCAACTCACCATTCTCTAACCCATGCTGATCAATCCAGCTGAGTGCGTTAGCTGCAGCAATCGTGATCACGTTACACTTCGCGAGCTCGGATCCCAGCGCAGCGAAATCTCCCCAGCACAGACCACGATAAGTGAACTCTGCCTTCCAACCACCAGTGCCTGTACCTATAATCTGTTTCAGCGAAAATGGAGCAGCGCTAACACAGAAACGTTCCTGCAATGACTGTGTGGTATCTACCGAGTTCCAGACCAACTGTTGTTGCATCGCGTTCGCTAGATACTGAGCGATCTCATGACGTCTTGAACTCGCCAGCCGTGCTGCCTCAAATTCCGGCACCAGGGCCGTATATAGCTTTCGAAACCCTGCCTGCTCCTTTGGCCAAGAGGTACTTGCCCAAGAGTCGACTGCCAGCTCATCCGGAAAAGCGTTTCTCGCTTCACTCAGCACCGTATAAAAAATCGCTGACGCATTCTTATTATCGAGCAACTGGATACCGAGCGCAAAATCAGTCATAGGCGAACTCTTATAAGGACTAACTATTTTTAGTGATTTGCACTATACCACCACTAAAGACAGCACCAGTAAAGACAGCGCCGCTACAGTGCTGGTGCATCACTAACAACTCAGCGCGGGCGTCTTGCCCAAATACGCATCGTCAGTCAACTGTGCCAACAGAAAACTCGCAACAGAGGCGCGCGGCACTTTCAATGCAAGTTTACCAATACCCTCAAGATTACCGTGCCTGCAAGATTCAGACGCGAGCTCATCAGTAAACGCAGCCGGCCTGACGATCGTCCAGGCTAAGCCGCTTGTTCGAACAATGCTCTCTTGTGCCTCGTGATCCAACATTGCGCGCCTTAGCAACATGCCAAACATGATCGTTCGCCAAAAGAAATTAAGATGCTGGCGACTATCTCCAGCACCCAGTGTAGAAAGCGCGACCAGTCGGCTCACCTTGTGCAGGCGCATTGCGTGAATGATATTCGCAGTACCTGCCGCGCGCACACCGCCACGCATGCCAGCTCCCAGCGTAACGATAACGGCATCATGACCCGCAACCGCTTTTTCGACCGCGGACTTGTCCAGCACGTCACCCGCGACGGATGACAACGGCTGATCAGTCTGCTCGACCCGGTCCGGATGACGAGCAAACCCAGTGACAGAAAACCCCTGCGACAAAGCCTGTGCTACGACCTGGCGACCCAATGTGCCGGTTGAACCAAAAACGATCACTTTCATAAAGTACTCCTATTATTAATCCAGTTGATTGGTCGCCAGGCTGTCTAGTGCAGCTCGGATCACCAATTCTATTTATTGACATCATGTCAAGTTTGACCTGGCCGGCATAATACTTATAATTGACATCATGTCAACTTTATTTGTTTGAGCTATGTTAACGAAGTCACAAAAAACGAAACAGCGCGTGCTTGAAGCAGCGCTTTCTCTGCTAGAGAGCGGCGAACCAGGGAAGGTGAGGATGGCGGATATTGCCAAACAGGCCGACATTACTCGGCAAGCGTTGTATCTACACTATCCAAATCGTGCCGAACTCCTGATTGCCACAACCCGCTATCTCGATGAAGTTAACGGCATCGACGACCTGCTACGCCCAAGCCGCGAGGCCAAAACGGGGGTTGAGAGGCTCGACCACTTCATCGATGTTTGGGGCAACTACATGCCTAAAGTTTATGGCATTGTCCGGGCCTTGATCCGGGTCTATGACACGGACGAAGCGGCAGCCGCAGCGTGGGATGATCGCAAAACTGCGGTCAGGCATGGCTGTGCCGCGATCACGCGAACTTTGAAGCAAGACGGGCTGCTTGTACCGAAACAGCAGGACGCCACCGACATTCTGACAATGCTATTATCATTGCAGAACTGGGAACAACTGACCCAAGAGGACGGCTGGTCGCAATCGAAGTATCTTAAGCAGATAAAGCATATCAGCAAACTGAGTCTGATAGGCCGAGGTGTAGATTAGCATTGACGAACTACTTGAATCCGACTAAAACGACCCGATAATAATTGTGAACTCTTAAGAATTTCAGCTGTGGATTTCAAAGACTATTACAAGATACTAGGGCTATCGCCTACGGCAACGCAGGAGGAGATTAAGCGCACCTATAAGAAACTGGCGCGCAAATACCATCCTGACGTGAGCGAAGAGGCCGATGCCACCGCCAAGTTTCAGGAAGTCAGTGAGGCGTATGAGGTCCTTAAAAATGAGGACAAGCGGGCTGAATATGATGAGCTACGTGAGTACGCTACTAATCCGAATCAGTTCAGGGGGGCCGGCGGGCAACAGGGACGATTTAATTCTGACTCCTCTGCTGAAAATGGTTTTGAGGATTTACTCCGTTCGATTTTTGGTGACCAGGGTAACTTCAGCGGCGCACCAAGCGGTTTCAATGCGGGCGCGACCAGAAGCTTTAACCAGCGCGGCCAGGACATCCGCTATGACCTCGCGATCACACTGGAAGAAGCGCATGCGGGCGGCAAGCGATCATTGCGACTCGCGACGCCCAGTGGCAACAAGACCATCACCGTTACGATTCCAAAAGGCGTCACACAGGGCAAGGAGCTCAGGCTAAAGGGCCAGGGCGAAAAGGGCTCCATACAAGGCCAGGGACAAGCTTTAGCGGGCGACCTTTACCTCAAAATTTTATTCGCAAAACACGCGCTGTTTGAAGTGGATGGAGATGACATCACGCTCGTTCTACCCGTCACGCCCTGGGAAGCCGCGCTTGGCACTAGCGTCGAAGTCCCTACACTGGGCGGCAAGGTGAACCTTAAAATTCCCGCGAATAGTCAGAATGGCAAGCGACTCAGATTAAAAGGACGCGGTCTGGGTTTAGGCTCACGTTCTGCAACTGGCGATCAATTCGTCATGCTCAAGCTGGTGAACCCGCCGATTGAATCCGAGGCAGAGCGCGCCGCTTACGAAACACTGAAAACTAGCTTCACCTTCAACCCAAGAGACACTATGGCGAGGCAAGTATGAGTGACCTTGCGTATACACTGATCGAGTTTTGTTCCGTTGCGAGTGTCGACGAACAATTTGTCATCGAACTCGTTGAACACGGTATCCTTGAACCAGAGTTGGACAAGGACTATTGGTTGTTTCCAAGTGAGGCATTAGCTCGTTGCCTACGCGCCGAGAGAATGCGTCACGATCTACAACTGGATTTTCACGGCGTTGCTCTCGCGCTCGAACTCACGGAAAGAAACCAGCAATTGCGACAACGAATCGACTATCTAGAGCAACTCGTCGAGAGACTCGGGAACTAAACGCTGGCTCTGACTTTATGCTTAGAGCCGAAGCACTTCCATTTCGGACATCATGAGCGTCAACAACTGCGCATCGAAATCTTCTCGACAGAGTTGAAAACGATCGAGTGGGAATTTGATTGGGACACCGGCCAGTGCCGTTTGCATCATCGTGAGGTGTGCCTCCCAACCCGCACAAGATCGGGCCGCCACTTCATCTTCAGGGATGTTGACCTCCAGATGGATCTTGCAACCCGCCTCGGTACTGCTAAGTAAGAATCGAATGAGGCGCAGCGGTTCATCAACACCACTCCAGGAAAACTCCAGCAACCCTGGTGCCTCACAGGCTGCGACTTCACTGTCGACAATGACATAACTGTCCTTAAAGTCGAGCTTTGCTCGCCCACCCTTCAACAGATCTATGGTGCCCGGCGCGAGCCATTTGACTCGATTGGATTCTTCGCTGAGCATGCGCCATACAGCATCGACAGACGCGTCGACCTCACGTTCCATGATTGCAGTGATATAGCCGTTAGTACGCGTTAGCACGCCATATTCTTCGCTCATCATCCTCTCCTCTCTCTTTATGAGGAGTAGAGTAATCGATTCAGCCGGCAAACAAATTGACCGAGATCAAACAATGGGCAACCTAACTGAATCTATCGGTCATCACCGCCGACTGCATATCCTGATAAGGCTCAGGCCAATCGCTACCCAACAGCACCCCGTCCGTAACCGGCGTGTAAATTTGGTCATAGCGCTTAATGGTATCCTGGCCACAACGTCTGTAAATATGTGTGCGGGTTAGATCCCGCGCTGAACGCAAACCAGCAGACGACATCAGATCAACAAATGCATGCATGGTCTCAGCATGAAAGCGCTGCACTCTTTGCGACTTGTCTCCAACTACCAGGCCCTTAATCAGATCTGGGTCCTGAGTAGCAATCCCCGTGGGGCAGTGATTGGTATGACAGATCAACGATTGAACACAGCCTAACGCGAGCATCATACCGCGAGCCGAATTGCAGAGATCAGCACCCAACGCCAGGTTCTTTGCCATGTGAAAAGCCGTGAAGACTTTGCCAGAGGCAATAACGCGAATATCCTCTCGCACCCCAAAACCTCTCAAACAATCATCAACGGCTGCCAGACCTTCTCGCAACGGCATACCCACAGAATTGGAGTATTCCAACGGTGCGGCACCGGTGCCACCCTCTCCGCCGTCAACCGTAATGAAATCTGGTTTGATACCGGTTTCAACCATCGCTCGACAAATACTCAACAACTCAGCACGGCGGCCCACGCAAAGTTTGAAACCGATCGGTTTGCCATCACTGAGCTCGCGCAGTTTCTGAACAAATTCGAGCAAACCAACCGGCGAATCGAATTCTCGATGCGTGGATGGTGAGACCACCTCAGTACCCGCTTCTACGGTACGAATTCTGGCGATATCCCTAGTGTTTTTAGACGCGGGCAAAATTCCACCATGACCCGGTTTGGCGCCCTGGCTAAGCTTGATCTCGATCATTTTGACGTTTGGGTGAGCGGTTTTTTCTTTGAACAGTTCAGGGTTAAAGCCACCCTCCTTGGTCCGACAACCAAAATAGCCGGTACCAATTTGCCAGACGACATCCGCGCCACCTAGATGGTACGGTGAAAGTCCACCCTCACCTGTGTTGTGATAAAAACCCCCCGCCTTAGCGCCTTTGTTCAGCGCTGTCAGCGCCGCCGAGCTCAGCGATCCATAGCTCATCGCTGAGATGTTGAGCAAACTCGCAGAGTACTTTTGCTTGCAGTCTGGTCCGCCAATCTCAACGCGACTATCAAGATCGGTTGGCTTGACCGTGTGTGCACCGAGACTATGGCCTAGCCACTCATAACCATCTCGATAGACATCCACTTTAGTACCATAGGGGACCATCTCTAGATCACCCTTGGCCCGCTGATAAACAATGGACCGAAACATACGACTAATCGGCGCGCCATCGGTCTCAGATTCTATGAAGTACTGGCGGACAAATGGCCGCAGCAATTCGGCTAGCCATCGTGCCCGACCCAACAAGGGGAAATTACGCCGCAGTGAATGCTCCTCCTGCAGACTATCTTTTATAGCCAAAATCCAGGCCGGCACAACGAGAATCAGCGACCACCAGACCCAGCCCCAAAGCAGGCCACCGAAAAAAATCGTTACAGTAATCGCAGCAAATACTGCATAAATTG